>JAEEGK010008293.1_pt1 | contig 24546 bp, 8 predicted proteins | sample 8958771 | NCBI WGS metagenome assembly JAEEGK01 (sample SAMN16246547, study PRJNA631951) | gut metagenome | biome: gut microbiome; feature: rumen; material: SC-attached | host: Bos | place: Iran: Karaj | collected 2018-10
AATTGCAGAATCACAATATCCTTCCTCTAAAAGAGAACCTCTTGGTAAATCTATTATGAGAAATTATATTTTCCCTGAAGAAGTAAAAAGTGATGGTTTTAGATTTGGTATTCCTACTTCTGGAATTATGAATGCTAAAGATGTTATTTATAATGGTTGTTTACTTGATGAACCTCCTGATGTTAAGAAATTATACAATAAAACTCATGGTTTCACTGATCCAGGTGAACAACAGAAAAGAGATTATAAATGGATGTTTGATCCTAATCAACATGTTTTCGGTTTTTTCACAGATAAGGAATTAGATGGTGCTAAAAAAAGTTTAATGACAGATAATTTATATAATCCATATCCTCAAACTAAGATAGTAGAAAAAAGACTAGAAGATTTTAGATCATCAACAACAGATATGTTAGGAAAGAGTAAATATTATGGTACACTTCATCCTAAATATGGTGATGACTTTGCTTTTGGTAAAAGATCAAATTTCGGTGATCAATGGAATGCTGGAAGATGCATTCATGGAGACGCAAGTACTGTTAGTGAGAAGTCTGTTGCTCCTGATATTGATTTAGGAAGAGATTATCATTATGCTGAAAAATTAAAGTCACTTCAACCTATTGAGAGAGATCCTAATAAAATTTATGGTGTTCCAAGTATTAGAAGTGATTTACAAAAAAAAACTATTAAGAGTGTTACTGATATTAAAAATTATGGGGATGAACCTGATGTTTATGAATTACTTTATCCTCATCCTTGTGCTATTAGAGGTGTTCATGATGAAGAATTTGATGTTCTATATACTAAAGAAGAAATTTATGCTCTTATGAAAAAATATGATTTTGAAATTCCTGAAGAAGAATATAATTTAATTTATCAAGTCGGATTAAAAAATTATCCTAATGATGAAGGAAAAATGTCTCCTAAAAGTTTTATTAGTACTATGAGGAATTTGAAAAGGGAATATCAAAAATATAGAACTTTGGTTAATGCTGCTTGTTAAGATAATTTAAATTTTTTTTTAATTTTAAAAGTAATTTTTTTTATTGTTTTATGATAAAAAATCTAAAAGATATAAAAAATACTTTAATAAAACTTTTAATATTTTTTAATAAAATATAACTTGTTCTTAATTATTAAAACAATTTAAATATTCTATTTAAATGGAATTTAATTTTTGAAATTGTATTTAAATAAAGGCATTAAAGCAGAAGCATCATCAACATCACCACTTACTTCAAGGAACAAATATGTCTTATTATCTTCAAGAGGAACTTTACTATTAGCTTTATAAATATCTTCAATTTTTTGACCAAATCTATCTTTATTAGAAGGCATAAAAGTTTGAATAATACTTACATTATTAGCAGTAATAACACTGATATCAACATTATATTCTTTTTTGACTTCATCAATAAATTCTTGACAAGTTTTACTTCCATTAATAACAATTTTATCCCAAACCGTCCATTTAGGAGGAATAGCTTTAACTGGTCCTAAAAGTAATTCATCATAGTCTTTATCTTGCATTTTTATAACTTCAGCTGGTTCAGTCATAACAAATAAACTAATTGCTAAATTCAGGAAACAATTTCTCATATAATCTATTTTTTGAGTTTGTAATAAAGTATATAATTGTAATGAAACAATTCCTGTAATTGATGCTGTTGTAGTAGCAATTGCAGGTATAATTTTCCCAGCAATCATTTTAGTTTTTTGTCTATCACTTTCTTTAATTTTATAATTTCTTGCTCTTAAATTTGAACAAGCATGAACGAAATCAATATGACCATTTGAATCATCATCTTTTTCAAAATCTTCAGGATGCATTTTTGAAGGATCTGCTTTAGTTTTATCATAAATAGATAATTCCTTCATTAAAGCAGCTAATTGTGAATCTTCTTCAGCTTGTAATTTTTCAGGATCAGTTGGTTCAGGATCAGGATCATCATCTTTTACTTTTATGTTAACATTTTTAGGTTTGAAAGGGGGTATTGTTACTTTACTTGAAACTTCCTTAATATAATCATCATCTGTTTTTGCTTCAATTGAAAGTGCTCTTGCTAATATAATTGCATATTCTTTAACAAACATTAAACAAAGTGGTTCATTTGCGTCATATGGTATCGGATGAGGAACTCTTTTTGAACCAGACCAGAACATTGAACCATCTTGATTTTTATAATCTTCTGGGAAATTATATAATAATTGTGAGATTCTATAATTGTAATTTTCAGTATATTGCATTACGGCATATTCTATTACTTTATCAAAGGAATGTTCAGCTTCGAGAACTACAATATCTTTAATTGTTTTCAATTTCTGTAATTGAAGAGTTGTATTTCCTTCTTTTTTTAAATCTTTATAAAAATCATCTGGGTTTTCTACTAATTTTTTAGCATCTGCAACAACATCAGTGAAATATTCATTAAAATGATCTCTTCCCCATTCAATACAATGTTCAATCATTGATGGGAAATTATGCATAGTACACATTGGAACTGATTCTTGAACTGGATCTTGAGTATCATTATAACATGAAGTTACATGAGGAACAATCATTTGGACATGAGCTTTAGTTCCTAAAGTACCAGAATCTATAAGTGCTTTACCATAAATTGTACATTGATTATCTACATATTTTCTTGCTTGAATATTATCTACTGCATTAATTATAAAGGTTTGATCATCCCAGAATTTATCATTAAATATATGCTCATTTTCTGGTCCAACACGTGATTGTAAATCTACACAATTAAATGCTGGATTCATTTTCTTTATTGCCTGACATGCACATTTTGATTTGGAATTACCTACATTATCTTTTCTGAAAAGAAATTGTCTATTTAAATTAGAAACTTCAATGTTGTCATTATCAGTAACAGTGACTTTTTTATTATCTTTAGTGGAAATACCCATTAAAGCAAAATTCTTAAGAAATTCACAACCTAAAGCTCCAGCACCAATCATAAATATATTACTTTTTTCTAATTTATCTTGAATTTCATTACCATAAATTGCTATTTGATCATCATATCTTGAATTCTTTAAAGTTCTATCAGTATTTTCTGGTAAATTTGCAACAGTTTCAAAGAAATCAAAATATAACCATTGATTAATAGGAGTATATTTCCCTGTAAATTTAACTATTTCTTGTGCAACTATTCCACCAAGAAAAGCACAAACAGGTGAAATTTCACTTCTTGCCCAATTTGAAATATTTCTAACAATATTTTCATCAAAATCTTGTGAATTTTCAATCCATTTATATTTCTTTTCTTTAGCTTTGTTATATATATCTTTACTTTCAGCAACAACTTCATCTGCATCTTCCTTTTTATTTAATTCAGGTAATTTTTGATGTTTTTGATAAAAATGGTGAACAGCCATAAAAGCACAATGTAATAATTCATTTCTTCCGAATTTACTTAAATCAATGGGTTCAATAGGGACATCTTTATAAGGTTCTTCCATTTTTTCTTTAAGTGACATATAACTAATTGGTTTAGGGACTTTAACTTGTTCAATAATACCTCCATTAGTATAATCTCCATAAGAGCTAGTATCACCAATAGAGAAAGAAATAGAAGAAATAAATTTAATTTGTCTTGGTTTACCATCATTTAATTCAGTCATTCCACCGACTTCTCTGAAAGTAACATAATCACCATCACCAAGAGCTAATTTTCCACCACCAATAGAATCATCAATGGTAACAACACCTTCTTTCTCTTTGGTAATAATTCTAGCTAAATAAGTTTTACATTCTTCACCATTATTATCTCTAATAAAATGTTCATTTCCAAAATCAACAAAACAATAACCAGTAATACCTAAAGTAGCAGAGTAAATAAATCCAATTTTTTTTTCTCTACATAAAGAATCGACTTCAATCAAAAAGTCCTTATTCATTAATTCAGTAATAACAACAACATGAAAAGAGGGAACTTTACTAAGAATATCATTTCCCTCCATAACAGAGCAATGAACATAAGGATTTAATTCAGCTAATTTTGAAAGACAAGCTTCATCTCTTCTTTTTTTTCCTACATCTTCATCAGTCAAAAAAAAGTTATTTCCTAAATCTTGAATTTTAGTTATTTCAGGATCATAAATTGTGACTGAATGTGGTCCCGCTAAAATTATATTTTTTGCTGTTTCTACTCCTAATCCACGAAGACCAATTAATAACACATCCATCTTTATTAATTTACCCATTGTTTCCATCCCGAATGTTCCTATTTGACGAGAATATAAATTTGTGTCTACTGAAACTTCTTTAGACATTTTTTTTTTTTTTCTTTATATATAAATGTTTTTAATTTAAAAGGGATTTTATATTTTTTTTTCAACTTCTTTATTTTTTTTTTATATTTTGGTTATTAGAGGAACTTAGAAATAGTTATTTTTTTTAATTTTTAATAGGGAAAATAAGGAGATATAATAAATTTTATTTTGTTTTTTTTTAAATTTTAATTATTTTATTTAAATATTATTATATTATTTTTTTCTAGAATTTTTATTAAATGTTTCAATATTTATTAAAATTTAAATAAAAAATAAAAAATTCTTTTTCAAAAAGATAAAAAAAAAATAAAAAATTATGCATAATCAAATAAAAACGAAATACCTCCTCTATGTCCTTGAATAGGTTTAATCAAAAACATCTTTCTAGTCATTCCATTACTAACAAAAGGAACTTCTGACAAATTAGGATTATTGACTTCATACATACCTTCAAGACACAATTTCATATTTAAATTTCTATTAGATGCATTTTCGAATCCAATATAATACCCTCCTTGAACTCTATGAACATATTGTTTTAAATAACCATTCTGATCCAAATTTTCTGGAGTTTCAGCAAAAACTTGTTGAGCAATATCCTGAGTGCTTTGAGTTTGTTGTTGTTGTGGTTGACTACTACTACTTGAACTGGAAGGTGCATTCCCTCTTTGACCACTTGCAGCTTTTGCTGATGTCTTCAATTCATATGAATATAAAGATGAATAAGTATATGGTAAATGAGCAAAGAGATCAAATCCTCCTGGATATACCGTTTTTGATATAGATTGAGCTTTTTCGTTATTCCCTTCTAAATAGAAATCAGCATTTCTAGGACGGTTTTTAAATACTAATGTATCTGTTAAGGTTACGTCATATTGACCGTTGGAATTATCGAATAAAATGAAATTGAAAGGGAATTCACTTCCTTGTTTTTTACTTTGATATATTACTCCTTTTGCATATTCTTGACCTTGTATATTTTTCTTACAATAATCAAATATTCCTTCACGGAATGCTTGCTTAATATCTTTGTTTTTTTCTTCGTATATTCCTACAGGAGATGATGAATAACATGATAAATTATAACAATGAGGTGCTTGACCTGATATGTAACGGAAGTTAATGTCTGAAATAAGATAATACGTTCCTTTATCAAGTGTAACTTCTATTGCATTTTCCATTTCACCATTACCATTAGCTTTTACATATCTATTATTTTTATCTACTAACATCAAATAATTAATAACTGGATTTTGATAAGTTCCATCCTTTAAGGCAATTCTAGGATTTTTTTGATGTAATTGAATATAAGCATGAGTATTACTATTAACTACTTCAATTCTTGAAATAACTGCACCTTTATGAGTTTTAGCTTTAGGAACATGCAAATAACTATAAACATAATCATCATACAAATGGCAAATACCAATAACTAAATAATAAGTAATAAAATCTTGATAACTCATCCAAAAAGATCCATCACCAGTATTTTTGACAAATCCAACTTGTTTTTTAATATCAGAAGTCCATTTCCTACTAGTATCACACCAATCACCAGACCATTCACCATTACCCCAAGGATTTCTAATATGAACAAGTTTTTCTCTTCCACTTCCAGTATTAACTTCCCTAACACCTAACAAAGTATAAGCATGACCAGGAACTAAACCATTTTCTTCAATTCTTAAATTATAAGTATCCCCAGAAGTACCAGCAGTCATAATGAAACCTCTTTTTTCAGCATTAATTAAAGAATCCCAAATTTCACTAGCTTTTGCAGAAGTAATTCTAATTTTTTCAGAATGAGTATTTGTAATAACATCAAAAACTTCATGAGGTTCTCCTCCAATTGACTTAGCATAATTACCATTTAATTTAGCCCATGCTTTTTCAAGTAAAATAACCCATAATTCATGTCCATTAGTAGAAGTAAATGCAAAATTTTTTCCCCTTGAACCATAACATGGAATATAATCATCAACAAGAACTAATTGCCATAAACCATTAATTCTATAATAACAACCATAACAATGTTCACTTGATTTTTCTTTGATATAAAATAATCTTTCTATTAATTTTGGGAATTTACATAAAGCTGCGACAGCACTTAAAAAGTAACAATCACCTAAACCACCTTGAATAATATCATCAGCTGAAATTCCTTCATAGAAGACTTGATAATTTTTAGAATTAAAAATATTTTCTGCTCTTGCCCAAGTAATTTTTTCCCATCCTTCAACATCATAATCTTCAATTCCTTCTGGATAAGACCATCTACCATAATTATCAACAGGACATAAGTTCTTTTTTACAGGTTGGAATAATTCATCAGTATATATTGAACCTGGAGAACACATTTTTTGATTTCTATATATTTTCACATCTTTTGGTATTTCTACATTTTTAATTGATACTATTTGAGTTTGTTGTTTTTGCTTTTCTTCTTCTTCTCTTTGTTTTTCTAATATTTTCTTCTCTTCTTCTTCTTTTAATCTCTTCCTTTCTTCTTCTTCTTTTTTAAGGGCTTCTTGAGCATCATATCCTAATTCTTTTGCAATTGTATTTTTTTCTTCTTTATTTAATAATTCAACTATTGCATTTTTATCTTTTTGAAGTTCATTTAAATAATCTTGTAGTTGTTGTCTCTTCTCACCACTTGTCTTATTAATCAAATTTTGTAATTGTTCAATTTTACTATTAATAATAGGTAAATCATCAACATTTAATTGTTTAACTTCACTTTTTCTTTGAGCTTCTTCTTCTTCTTGTCTTCTTCTTTCTTCTTCTTCTTTTCTTCTTTGCTCTTCTTCTTGTCTTCTTCTTTCTTCTTCTTCTTTTCTTCTTTGCTCTTCTTCCGCTTTTCTCCTTTGTTCTTCTAATATTTTTTGTTGTCTTTCAAGTTCTTTTTGTCTTGCTTCTTCTTGTTGTCTTTTAATTTCAGCTTCTCTTCTTTTCTGTTCTTCAATTCTTTGTAATTCTAATCTTCTTTGTCTATCTTGTTCTATTTGAATTTGAATTTGTCTTTTTCTTTCTTCTTCTTCTCTTTTCTTTCTTTCTTCTTCAATTCTTTTCTTTTCTTCTTCAATTCTTTTCTCTTCTTCTCTTCTTCTCTTTTCTTCTTCTAATCTTTTCCTTTCTTCTTGTTTTCTTTTTTCTTCTTTAATTCTCATTTCTTCTAATTTAGCTTCATCTTCCTTTAATTTCGAAGCTTCAGCATCTCTTCTTAAAGCTTCTTTATGAGCTTTACTTAGCATATTAACAATAGGACGATTATTTCTTAAAGTTTCAAGCATTTGAACTTTTTGAGCCATAGTATAATTTGTTTTTTTTCCTTTATTTTCATCATCAAGTAATTTTAATGCTTTAACAACCATACCAATTGTTTGTATTATAAAAATTCCTTGATCTTTTGCTAATTTTTCTCCTAATTTCTTCCAATTGTTTTGTGCTCTTGTATAACTAATTTTCAATTGTTCTTGTGTTAATTGTTGTTGTTTAGGTTGTTGTTGTTTTTTCTTCTTATTTCCAGAATCTCCAAAAAAACCAAATAAATTATCAGTAACATCATTAAAATGTTGTTGAAGATTTCCTCCATCAGAATCAAATAAACTAGCAATACCAAAACCTCCTTTTTTCTTTTTTCTCTTCCCTTGTAAATCCCCACCATCATCATCGGCATTATTTCCTTTATTACCACTTAACATAGAACCAATTCCTCCAACAACACCACCTACAACATTTCCTAACAAACCACCAGATTTCTTTTCATTATTATCATTATTACTATTTCCAAATCCTTTGGCAATAGAATCACTAAAAGTTGATAAAAGACTATCAAATTTATTAGAATCTAATAGAAATGATGCTGGACTTGATTTTTCCTCATTGTTATTTCCACCGAAAAATCCTCCAACTGCACTTCCAATTAAACCTCCAATTCCTCCTCCTCCTTTTTTACCACGTAGTTTATCATCATTTCTCTTTTTAGCTTGTTTAACAATAAAATTTTCAGCTTCTCCTAAAAGAGCTTTTGGATCTATTTTAATTTTTCCTTTTCCTGACTCAGGATCTCTATGCCAAAAACGCTTTACTAGAGGGCAAACTTCTGCATAATCTACTCCACGAACTTTGTCTTTGAATTTTGGATTAAAAAATGCATCATCTGGAATTAATGGTTGAAGAATATTTTTTTCTAAAGTTTTTTCATCTTTTATACTTTTTAACATTTCTTCTTCATATATTGGTTTATCATTGTTAACATAATCTTCAGTTAATTCAGATTCATCTTTATCAACATGTGGATTTGTTCTAATAACTTCTTGAAAACGAGGTTTAATGAAAGTAATTTTATTTTCATAAATTTCAATTTCAAATCCTTGAACTTGTTTTCCAATGACTCCAAATAAAAAAGGATTTCCTTCAGGTTTTCCAATAAATAAAGTTTTCCCAGATCTACATTTAAAACCTAGAAAAGTAACATGATCAGTATAAGTTCCTAAAACATTTGTAATACCATCTCTTCCATTAATATCTGGGAATTGTTCTTTTAATTCTTCTGGTCTTTCTTCTAAAATACCTAAATTAATTTCTAAACTAATAACATACTCTTCTTCTCCTTTATTTAGAAATAAATCATTTTTGAAAAAATCATCATAATATAATCTCATACCAATAATTTGTTCTCCTGATTCATCAGTAATAACAGAAAGTTTACTAATAGCATAATGATTTTCAGCATTATTAGTTTGATAATGTAAAGCATGTTCTAAATGATTTCCATAACCTTCATTTTCACTTATTAACGTTTTATTATATAAATCATCGAAAAAAGTTTTTGTATTTGCTGAAAGTTTTTTACCTCCTTCTTGAATTCGATAATACATTCTTATCATTCTTCTAAATGTTATATATTTTTTTTTCTCTCCTACTATTTGTTTAAAAACTTCTGGTAAATCTATATTTTTTCCTACTGTCAATACTCCGAAACATTCTTCAAAACGAGGAAATGATGCCATGTCTTTATATTGATCAAAGAATAGATAATCTGATACTATTTTTATTTTATCTAATGCTTCAGGAGGTAATTGTAATCCTATATTTTGATTCTTTCTTCTTCTTCTACTCATTTTTATTATATTTTTTTTATTTTAATTTTTATTATTATTTTTGGGAATTTAAAGATTTTTTTATATTTATAGATGAAAATAAAAACGTTTTTAATTAAACATTTCTTTTATTTTAAATATTTATTATAAAAATATATATTAATGTTTTATAAGTGATAAAGAAAATATGAAGAAACAATTATTGAAAAGAATACAAATAAACAAAATATGAATTGGTCTTGACGAAAATTATATTTTACAATTATATTTTTGGATTATTTTTTAATATTAATTTTTAATTTTGCTTTTAAAACTATTAAATGATACTATATTTTATAATATTACAAAAATAAAAAGAATTATTTCAAATAATTGATTTAATGACTTTTTTATCATATCATTTTTATTTATTTAGATTTAAAATTTGTTGTTTTATTATTTTTCATCATCTAAACTATTATATTATATTCTATAACTTTAATTATTTTTTTTTATTGAATTTAAGAATTTAGAAAAATAATTTCAAAAAAAAAATGAATATAAAAAACCAATCAGTAATTCAAAAAAATATAAATTCAAAACCAACATCAATTTACTCAAAATTATATAATAATAAAAATAGAATTTTATCAAATTCATTTAGTATGAAACAATTTTCTCCTATATCAATGGAATTATTTGATAGGGAAAAAATGGAAGAAGAAATGTCACAATTAATAAAAGAAATAAAGAAAAAAACAAAAGAATATAAAAATTTAAAGAATGAACATAATCAAATGGAAGAAGAAAATATAAAAACAATGAAAATAATAGAAAATTTAATATTAGATTGTAAACAAATAAAAACTCCAATTGAAAGACAAAATTTAGAATATGATAAAGGAAATGGAAATAAATCATTAATGAAGAATTTAAAATATAAATTAGAATCTTATAATAAAGAATTAAATCTAACAAAAAATCAATTAAATAAATTAAAAACTAAAAATGAGAAAATTTTAAGATTATTTGAAATAGAATCTAAATTAAAAGATGCAAAAGAACAATTAAATAATATTTCAAAAGAATATAATAAAAATATTATTAAATTAAATGATTTAGATAATGAATCTTATAAAGCAAGTGAACAAACAAAAATATTAATTATTTCAAATAATAAATTAAAACATGCTAATGAAGAACTTAAAAATAAAATTAAAATTTTAGAAAATGAAAATGATAGTTTAGAAAATAAAGAAAAAATACTTGATGAAAAAAATAAATCTATGAAAGAAAAAATAATAGAAATGAAAAATAATATTAAAGAAAAAGAAAAACAAATGGAAAATTTAAAAGATAAAATTCAAGAATATAAAGAATTAATGGATGAAAAAAATAAAAGTGATAATATTATTTCATCACAAAATAGACAAATTAATTTATTAAAAGAACAAAATGAAAAAAAATTAAGACAAATTAAAGAATTAGAAAAACAAAAAGAAATTTTTGAAAATGAATTAGAAGAATATCAAAATAAAAATAATACTTTATCAAATTCAAAAATTAATAATTTATTGAATGAAAGGAAACAAAAAGAAGAAGAATTATCTAAATTAAAAAAAGAAAATGAAAAATTAAGAAATGATATTCAAAAAAAAAAGAAAAATTATTCAATAAATAAACAAACTTCATTTGAATTAAACACTCCACTTAAATTAAATTTCAATATAAATAATATTTAATATTTAATTATTAATTTTTTATCTGAAATTGAAGAAATTTTCAGAATAAAATAAACATAATAATTTAATCAAATAAAACTTTAATTTTAATAAAAAAAAATATTATAAAAAAATTATATATTATAAAAAAATATATTGTTAAATAAAAAATAACAAATAAAATGAAAACTGCTAAAATAGAATATCAAGTAGATTCAATATTAAAAGTAACAAAAGAAGTAATTCAATCATCAGAAAAATACAATGATTATTACATAGGTCAAAATGATAAATTATATTCATTTCAGCTTCCCTTAATAACATCCTTAAATAGATCATTAACAATAGAAAATGAAAATTCAAAAGAAAATGAAGAATTAAAAGGAATAAGAAATGCACATATTCGTTCAAATAAAATTCCAAAATTATGTCCTTTATATAATGATAAAGGTGATTTACTTCCAACTGTTGCTTCTCATTCTAAAATTTCTTCTACTAGAAGTTTACAATTAACCAATTTAAATTTATTAAGTGAGTTTTTAGCTAAAATGCCTTTCAAAGTTAATTTAAGATATAAAACTATTCCTAATATTAATCATGCCTTTGATATTTTACAAAAAGATGTTTTTAATGAATATTCTCATAATTTATCTTATAATTGTGAAGAAATTTTTGGAAATAAAGAAAAATATTTCAGAGAAATTAAAAATATGATTGAAAATATTAAACTTGAAAAAAAAGACTTTTCTGATGATAATAATTTTAGTTTTGATAAAGAATATAAATTTGGAAAAGGAAAAAAAAAAGCTAATTTAAATTTAAGATCTTTGAAAATTACATTTGAAGATATAACTGAAAAAAAAGAGGATGTAAAATTAAATGAAAATGAAAAAGAAAACGATGAAAATAATAATAATAAATATGATATAGAAGTAAATATTCCATTTACTTTACTTCCAGTATTTTACAATAAAGGAGATGAAGATTTTAAATCATTATTAACATCTTTAATAAAATTTGATGAAAATTATGAAAAAGTAACTTTAAATTATAATGAATTATATTCATTTTTAAATAATAATGAAGGATTTAAAAAAGAAAAAGAAGAAAAAAAAGAAAAAGAAGAAAAACAAGTGAAAAAAAATGAATTAGAAAATGACCCTTTAATTCAACCAATAGAACAATTAGTTCCTGTTTATTCTATAGATAACAATAAAAATGATTTTATTACTGAACCTCCTCCTAAAGTAAATGTTAAATTTGAAGAAGAAATAAAAACAGATTTTAAAAAAAAATCTTTTGATATTTATCCTCCTATTCAAAAAAGTTTATCTTTCTTAAATTATAATCAATTTCAATTTATTTGGATTACACCTAAAAAAAATTATAAAGTTATTATTTCTCTCCCATTAATTACTTTTACTGTTGAAGAATTTTATATTAAAGTTCAACAATATATTGATTTTGAATTATTATTTTATTTATTACAAAAAAATTTTGAAAATTGGGATTTTTATATTATGAAATATATTTCAAGTTTTAAAAAATTTAGAAATTTATTTGAAAATTTAACTTCATTAAATCCAAATTCTTATATTCAATTTTATATAACCAATCCAAAAATAAAAATATATTCTTTTGATAATTGGATTTTAAATGATATTTATACAAATGAAAAATTAACAAATTCAATTTTACAATTTAAGCCTTTATATGCAATAGTTCAAATAATAAATAATGATAAATATTTAGAAGAAGATTATACAATACATTTTAATTTTTCTCAAATGATAAAATTTATAAAAATAAAAACTTATTTAAATAAAGTATTATTCTTTATAAAATTTCTAAATATTAATCATGTTGAAAATAGAGTAACATATGATTATGATATTTTAGATAATTTTAATATTGAAAATTGGGTAAAAGATATTAAGCATTTAATAGGAAAAGAATATTTTAAAGAATCAGAAGAAAAAAATGAAAAATCAACTTTAGAATATAATGGTCATAATCAAAATATAAAAGTAAAAATAGAATTAAAGGTCCCAATAATATCTTTAAAAACTTTATATAATGGAAAAGAAAATGAAGTTAATTATTTTGTCATTGATGATTTTCAAGAAGAACTTATAAATATCAATAACTTTAGTGATTGGTCTCCATTATTACCAAAATGTTTAATAAAAGATTATGAAATTATTTTAGGAGTTGTTCCTGATATTCAACCAACTAAAAAGAATAAAAAAATAAAAAAAAGTATAGTTGAAGGTTCTAATTCTTTAAGAGATGGTGACAAAGAAAATGCTGTTGTTGATAAAAATGAACCTTCTTGGATTAAAAGAGTTATTCAAGAAAAAAAATCTAATGAAAATTTAAAAGATTTTATTCCTTTACCTATTCTTAAAGGAATTCAATTTGTTTTATCTGAGAAAAAAGAAGAAAAAGAAGAAAAAGAAGAAAATAAAGATAATGAAAATAAAAGTAGTAATAAATTATTTGATGTATTTAAGGGTAAAAAAGTTAAATTAGATGAAAAAGATATAAATTTACCTATTATTCATAAACTTAAAATTATTCTTAAACCAAATCAAGAAATAAATAGTGCAAGAGATAAAGCTGATAATATATTTGATGTTTTTAAAGGAAAAGATAATATTAAATTTACAAGAGAAGAAATTAATGCTCTTCCTTTTATTAATAAATAAATAATATTAAAAAAATTTATTGAAAAAAATGATAATAATTTTTTATAAAGTTTTTTTTAATTTATTTTACCAATTTTAATCTAATATAAAGAAATAGAAAAATAAAATATTTTATTACTTAATATATGAAAAATATAATAAATTATTATACGATAATTTTATTTTTACAATTTAAAATGCATTTTTAATTTTTCCATAAAATTAAGTTCTTTTCTTTCAGTTCTTTTTCTCCTAGGAGAAATATATAAACTAGAATTAGAATTTTTGAAATTTTTTTTCAAAGTTTTCATTTTACTTAATTCAGTAGAAGTGATTAAAGTTTGTTCAGTATTAAATCTACTATTATCTTCATTCATAGGAATATTAGTGATAAAAGGTAAATTAGAAATATTCATATTATATTCATTTATTTCTTTTCTTCTTTTTTTATTAGATTGATTTTTCCAATTATATTTGTTAATAAGTAACTTTGGATTTTTATTAATTTTAGTTTTATAAATTTTATTTACTCTATTTAAAACATTAGTCGACATTTGATTTGAAATTCTATTTTCAATTTCATTTAATCTTCCTCTAGAAGTGAATAAATTAAAAACAATAGGAGCATTAAAATATCTACTCCAATTATTAATAGCATAAGAATTAACTAATTGTTCTCTTAATTTATCATAATCAATATGTTGTGTTATTGATACTGCAAATCTACTTAAAGCTAAACAAGCATCAACATAATGAATATAATGATAATCTGATGTATTAAGTCCTTTTGATTCCTTTTCTTCTCCTATTAAATGGTTTGAAAATGTATATGAATTTTTTAATATTATTTTTGAATTTCCTATATAAGATACTAAATCTAATTTATTTAATATTTTTAATACTTCTATATCATCAGTGTAAAATTTTTTATTTTTACTTACATAAAAATTTTTAAATTGAAAACCATAAGGTAAATTTGAAAAATTTTCATTGAATAATACATCATTGAAATTAATATTATTAATGAAATTACTATATTTTTCATCTTTTAAAAATTTAGAAAATATTTTATGTTGATGTCTGAATTTTTCATATTTTAAAGGATTAGACATAATATTTCTATCATAATTAATGCCAAAAGGAGGAGGTAATTGTTTAAATATTAAAACAAATTCTTGAGGTAAAATAAATAATTTACCTTGTGGATCATAATCCATCCATAGTTTAATCAATATATTCATATATTCTTCATTTAAAAAACTTTCACTTTCATGCATTGAATCACTAAATCCTTCAACAACCATTACTATACATAAATTTAATAAAATCACTGGAGTAATTATTACAAAAGTAATAAAATAAATATAACTGAAATTATTACCACAAGTGAAATGATAACTTGTTTCATTATTATCATAATCATCAATATTAAGTTTATTAGTTTTAATTAAATCAATATTAGTATAATTAATTTTATAATTATCATAACATTGGATATTAAAATGAAAGCAATAATAATCATTTAAATAAACATCACTGGATTTATTCCTACAATCATGATAAGCAACTTCATTCATAATATCATTCCAATCTTCTCCTGAAATGACTCTAAATAAAAGAAGAGAACTAGAAAGAAAATTTCTAAAATTATTAGTTCTTGTAATAGATTCTCTATAAGGAACAGTACCAAAAATATTCATTCCAATATTTCCATAAATAATAATAATAATACCAATAATTAAACCAACATTAGCAATACTAGGCATCATAATTAATACAGTATTAAATAAATTTCTTAAAATTCCAAAATGAGATATCATTCTAAAAACTCTTAATACTCTAAATAATCTTAATATTAAAGGAAAAGTTCCTAATGAATGAGTATCTATTATTCCTGAAAAACCTAAAATATTTAATATTGCTAAAATATCGCATAATAATGTTATTGTAAAATCAAATACATTCCATTTATTTTTAAAATATAATGAACCAATTGATATTATTTTTATTATTATTTCTATTGTAAAACATATTGTAAAAAAGATATTGAATACATTTAACATTGTATTATAATATGATGGCATTCCATTGTATTTTAACATTAATTCTATTGTTGATAATATTATTAAAGTATTTATTGTTTTTTTAAATAATTTTGATGATTCAAATTTACGTAATTTCTTTTTCCAATATTTGGTTTCTTTTTTAATAATTGATTTTTTCTGTATTGGTTTATATTTCATCATAATTTTTTGGATTTTTAACCATTCAACTTCAGAAGTTGTTAAATCTGGATATTGTGATTTTTTAAATTTCAAAAACCTAAATTTTTGAATTAAAACAGAAGCAATTAAATTTAAAATAAATAAATTTCCTATAATAATAGAACTAATATAAAAAAGAAAAGTAATTTTATTATTACTTAATTTATAAGCTAATATCATTTTTTCACCCCAATTTTCTCCTAACATTAATTCAAAATTATTTTTTAAAGAATACCAAAAAGTACTATAATTTTCACTATTATGAACCCAATCATTTTTAGAATTTAAACATTCCTCTCTATTATAATTAATATTTCCTTTACAAAAACCGTCTTTTCTATTTCCATATAAATTCATTCCAATAATGGAAAAGATAAAAAGATATAATAAGCAAATCAATAAAATATTTCCTAAAGCAGGAATAGAAATCAATAAGCATTTTAATAATAAAGATAAATTTGAATTTTTAGTTAAAACTCTAATAGGACGAATTGATCTTATTGCTCTTAAAGCTCTTAAATAACCAAAATTTTTTGAATTTGAACACATTTCTATTAATCCTATAATTGTACAAAAAAAATCAACTATATTTACTGGATCTAATAAATATGCTTTTCTCTTTTCTAATTTATTTAATACCTTTTGAATTGCTATTATTTTATCATTTTCACTTATTTGTTCAAAATTTTGCTTATTTTTATTATCATTTATTTCATTTATGATTTCTTCAAAAACTTTTGATCCTTTTATATTTAATGTTAAATCTCGTTTTTCTTTAATTATAAATCCATCACTTATTATTTTTAATAAAGCTTCTACAATAAATATAATATTAAAAAAATAGTTTAATATTTTTATTGTTCTTTCTTCTACTGATTTTTCTCTTACCCAAGGATTATCAAGACATATAACAATAATATTAATCATAATTAAAATAAAAATAACATTATTAAATTCATTTGAATAAGTTATTTTTTTTATTGATTTTGTAATTTTCCAATCTTTATGAAAAATAAAGAGAGAACTATTTTCCATATGTTTTTTTATTCTAATTCCTAAAGAAGGTTTTAATTCAAAAGTAAGATTAACTATTTGTTGTTGTGGTTTTTCTTGTAATGGATTTTCTAATATATCTATTTTTGATTGAAAATTATATAAACTTTTTTTTTTATAAATATCCCACATTGATTTTCTTCCTCCATGAGCTAAATTTAGTTCTCTCTTTTTTTTCCTTTCTTGAGGTGCTAAATCATTTAAAATCAAATGAAAAATGTTTTCTGAATTTAAAAAATTATGCTCCTCAAATCTAAATTTATTTCTAAAAATTCCTGTGTTTAAATGACGATTATATTTTTTTCTTTTTGGTTCAATAAGACCATCATTTGGAATAAAAGCGTTTTCAATTTTTTCACCAATAATTCGACTAAATAATTCATTATCAATATTATAAGATTTTGATCTTTTTATTTTTTTATCATTTTCATAACGTTGTTCATAATCAATAATAAAATTATAACAATCAAGATTTTCAATTTTTTTAGATTGAATTTCTCCTATATCATAAATATCTTGAAAAATTTTTTGGAATTTTATTTGTTTTATGTTTTTTAATTTTTTATTTTGATGAATCACTAAATAATCTTCAATTAAATTTGCTTTATTTGTTATAAAATTTATAGTAGATTTACCTATTAAAACTAATTTTCCTTGTTTTGCTAATTTTAATTTCTTTGATAAAGATAAATATTCTTTAAAAACATTTTCAGCATTTTCTTTAGTTAAATTTCTTTTTAGTTCATCTTTTTCAGAGTTATAAGTTCTAAAAGGTGCAAAAAAAAATGATAAATATACTTTTATAAAATAAACATTTCTTTCTAATTCCCAACAAGACTTTTCGAAATTATCAATTAAATAAGATAAGAAAATATTCATTAAAGCAATTTGACCAAAAAGAACAAGAGTAACAAAATATAATAAAACAGAAATTTTATTATTATAACTACTTCTATAACATTTATAAAAAATATCTTCCCAATGATCTCCAATAATAATTAAAAAAGTAGATAAAAGACTTTGCAAAAAATCATCAAAATTAAATTCAGCACTTTTTTTTTTAATAGAATATTCTCCTGAAGAACCAATTTTTAATGAATTATGAAATAAAGAATAACCTAAAAGAGTATACATATATAATATAATAATAAATAAAAAAAAAAAATCTAACATTCTATATGCAGTTCTTTTTATACTTTCCATTATTATATGAAATTGAACCCATGATTGAAGTAATTTTATTACTCTAAATATTTTTAATACTCTAAATACACTTAATGTTGAAGCCATTGTTTTATTTCGCTTTGATTTTATTATTAATTCCATTGTTGATACTATAATTATTCCAAAATCTACTAATAAAAACCATTTTGAACAAAAATGTTTTAATCCATATCCTAATATTATTAAAAAATATTCTATTAAAAATATTGTTATAAACATTATATTTAATAATTGAAATGTATCAATATGTTTATTATCATTACCACTTTGAAATGCTAAAATTATTGAGTTTGCTATCACAGATAAAAAGAAAAAAATTTGCATAAATGGTTGTTGATATATAAAATAACATATATATCCAATAAAACAATTATGATGATAATCATTACTTTTAGGAACATAAATAAATAATTGAAAAGACATTATTTGTTTAACTACATCTAAAAATGTTTTTTTATAAATTTTTGATTTTTGTGATTTTTTAATTTTAATTTGAGGATATTTTTTCTTATATTTAATAATATTAGCTTCACTAAATAATTTATTTTGATAAGAAATTTTAAATAATTTAGTTTTTCCTGGTCTACTTTCTCTAATTATATGTTCTAAATCAACAACAACATTTCTACTTTTTTCAAAATTATATAATAAAACAGCAATCGTTAATTTAAGCATAAAAAAATAATTAGTAATAACACAAATAAGAAAATATAAAATAGATGTTATGTAATTATATCCATCAATCATTAAATACATAACTTTAGCCCAACCTTCTCCAGTAATAACTAAAAAAACAACAAAGAAACTTTTAAAAATATTATCAAAATTACTTAAACCATAATTAAAATATTCATTATTGATCTCATCATCCCAATAATAAGCTTTACTCATAAAATAATGTCTTTTAGAATGAAATTCAAAAGAAGATAAACATAATTCAGGATGATAATTACAATTATTTTTTCCTCCACATAAACTATTATTAAATAAAGGATTAACATTTAATTTTCCATTAATAGGTTTATTAGTCATTCTACATAAATAATTAAATCTATCACTCCATAATGATAAACCTAAAATAGAGAAAACTAAACAGAAGAAAAATAACATAAAGAAAACAGCAGATAAATCTAATATACTATTTAAAATAACTTTAAAAAACCTTCTAATATTAGGAAACATTTTAATAGTTTTTAAAGTTCTAATTAAACGAAAAACTCTAAGTGAATTAATATTATAAGTAAAACCAGGTAATAAACCAATTAAACTTGTAATAACAACAAAAAAATCTAAAAAATTCCAAGGATCTCTTAAATAAGTATGTGGTTCTAAAATAAATCCAAATGATATTACTTTTAATATAAATTCTATTGTAAATAATATTGTAAATAAATAATTAAAATATAATGTTAATTTATAATATTTATTAAATGTTTCAAAAACTAATAATATTGAATTTATCATTATTAAACAATCTATAATTATTGTAAAATATTTATTAAATACTATTGTTTGAACTTTTATTCTTATTTTATTATCTGAATCAAAAATAAATAATGAATTTTGAGCAAATTTTATTTCTTCTTGTGAAAATAAAGACGTTGTTGTTGTTTTTGATAATTCTGATGATGATATTTTTGAATGAGTTTTTTCCATTTTTCCTAATTGATTTAAACTTGAAAAATTTGTTTTTGATATTATATCTGGATTTACTTCTTTTCTATTTATTATATTTGAAAAAAGTTTTATTTGAGCTGATGATTCCATTCTAAAAAAAATTTATTTTTTTTTCATTAGAAAATGTTATAAATGGAAATTATTTTTAAATTTTTTTTTTCATAAAATTATAAAATTTAATTTATTTAAATTTAATTTTAAGGCTTTTTAAATTTAATTGTATTTTTTTGAAATTGTATATAGTCTTTAATTTGATTAAATCTTTTTCCAGAGATTAATTTATTATTTTTAATATTTACTTTATTTTTCAAAGTAAAATTACTTTTTATTTTTCCGCTTGTGAAATTATATATAGTTTTATAAGGATTAATATTATTATTATCATTTTTTGAAGGAGTGATAATAACATGAGAATATAATTTTTGATTTTTTCTTTTATTATTATTAAGACTACTACTTCTTAAAGAAAAAGAAGTAGTTCTTTTTTTAATAATATTTTGATTTTTTAAAGGAGGAATAATATATTTTTTTTTATTAATAATATCATTTCTTTCTGTTAAACAAATTGGAAAATTATTATTTTGAGAAGAAAATATTTTTGAATGTTTAGAATCTAAAATTTGATTGTATTCTCTTTTTCTATTTGAAAAAGTATTTTCTTCTGTATAAAGGGGATTATTAAATACTAAATTTCTTGAATGCTTTTTATACAAAGGAACATTACTTTTATTATCTAATTTACTTTTTGTTTTTTTTTCTTCTTTAACTGATGAAACTATTTTTGCATAATTTTTTTCTTTTTCTTTTTCCTTCTTTTTTTCTTTTTCTTTTGAATTAATTTTAATTTTTGAATTATTTGATATTTTTAATATTAATTTTTGTTTATTTATTTCATTTAATTTTTTATTATTTTCATTATGTTTTGTTTCATTTAATATTTTTATTATTGAATTTTCAAAAGAATAAATAGTATTAAAAGAATTATTTTCAATTTTTTTAATTGTTAAATGAGAAGATGAATTTTCAGTGGAAATTAATTTCCTAATTTTAGGAGTAAAAATAATATTATCTTGATTAATATTATTTTTATCTTTATTATCTTTATTATTGATAAGAGAATAATTATTATGGTAAAAAACTTGTGCTTTTTTTTCATAATATTTTTGTAATTGTTCATCTAAATTTAATTCTTGGAAAATTGGTCTACAAAAAAAAAGTAAATAATTAGTATAATAAACAACAAATTTTGGTATTCTTAAATAAGCTTCTTTAGTATTATATATTCTTTTTAAAAATTCTTCTTCATAATTATATATTAATTTTTCTTTAAAAACTGCAATTTCATGACAATATTTTGCATCAATAAAATTTTGTACTGACATTAAAGTATGTTTCTCAGGTGTTATATTATATTTTTGCTTTAGGTTTTTATTTATTATTTTTTTTGAGAATATGTAAAAATTATTATCAAATGAATTTCTTATTACATTACTTATTGTAGTTTTATTTCCTTCTATTGATGATTTATTTGTTCTTGATAATTGATAATATTTTTTATTCTTAATAAATTTATGATGTTCATTTTTCATTTATTTTCTTTAATTTAAGTAATTTAAGAAAGAATAATTTTTAAATTTATTATATTTAAAAAATAAAATAATTAAATTTTCTAAATAATATATATAATAAAGTAAACTAATTAATTTATTTGTTTTAAAATTTGTTTTACAGCATCACTAAAAGTAAAAGACTGATTTCTTGACTTTGAAAAATTTTTTTGAAAATTAGTATGATGATCTGTATAGGTTGTATTAATTAAATTTGACTTATAATCAGTAAAAAAATTAGAAGTTCCAAGAATATTTCTTTGTTTTTCTATTTCATTTATTGTATTACTTAATTTAGATTTATTTAATAAATTTAAGTTATTTTCTTCTTCAAAATTAATAAAAATTTGTTTTGGTTTTTTTAAAGAAACATAATTATAATTTTGTTGTTTTTCATAAATTTTTTTTTTCTTTTTTTCATTAAATTGATTTATGAAAGTAATATATTCTGAAATATTAGATTTAATAAAAGAAGTATCAATATCCATTATACTATTATTAATAATTGGTGAATATGTATAATTTAATTCTTCTTTTTTTATATTTAATTCTTTTAATTTTAAAGTTTTTATATTAATATTATTTTTCCATATTTTATTTCTTGTATAAATATCATATGAATTGGATTTATTATAATTTTTATTTAATATTGGCTTATATGAGTATTTTTTATATAAATTTTCATTCTTTTTTTTTTCCTCTTTACTTAAATTTTCTTTTTTCTTTATTAATTCCATTCCCTTTAAATATAAATTATTACATCTTTTATTTTCTTTAATTACTTTTGGTATTTTTTTCTTATTTTTCATTTCTTCTTTCTTCTTTTTTGCTTCAATAATTTCTTTTTTTTTAATTTCTTCAATTTTACTTAAAGATTCTAATCTTTCTTTAGATTTAATTGGAAGTGAATTTGCAATTAAAATTGATTTTTTATTAAGTATCGGTTGAAAAGAAAAAGAAATTTCTTGTTCTTTTCTTTTATTATATAATTTTTCATATTCTTTATTTTTTTCTTTATTTTTATTATCAAATAAATTTCTTTCTTCTATTAATTCTTCATGTTCGATTGTTGTTTTAAATTTTATATATAATCTTTCATGAAATAAATTTTTATTTCTTGATATTAATTTTGCTTTATTTGATATTTCTGGAATCATTCTTTTTTTGTCTTTAAATTCTTTTATTAATCTTTCTGTTTCTAATTTTTTTCTTATTATTTTTGAATTTTCATATAAGAAATCAAATCTATTTAATTTATTTTGATTATTTTTTATTTGTTCTTTTTTCATTGTTTCTAATTCGCTTTGATTTAATGAAAAAACTGAATTATTTGTTAATTTTCCTTTTTTCATTTATTTATTTTTAAATTGAAAAATAATTAATTTAAGTAAAAATTTCTTTATTTTTAAGTTAAAATTTATTTATTTTATAATCATTTAATTTAATTTCTTTTAAAATTTAAAAATACATCTAACTCTTTGGAATAATAATAATATGATAATTAATTGAGAAAGAGAAGAAGAAATATTTAATTATTTAAAAAGTATTCCTTCCTAACAAAATAAGTATCAATAAGAAAAAAGAAAAAAAAGAATTCATTTAAAGATTAAAAAACCTTTTTATGAAAAAGAAATAAAATACCTTTAAAATGAATTTCATCATATATTAGACAATATTTTTGTTCTGGATTTAAAAATTAAAAATTATAAGAAAAAAAGAATTGGTTAAAAGAGAATATTGTGAAAAGAGCATTGATAAAGAATTTCTAATTATAATAAGAAGAAATCACAGAAGAAGGTTAAATAATATTAATTAAAGAAATTCAACAAATAAGAACAAAAAAATTTAAGTATAATTGAAAAAGGAATTTGAAAATTTTTTAAATAGTAAAAAACAATATTTTAAATAAGTAAATATAAAAGTTATAAATATATTTAATGGAAGAAGAACAATATCTATATAATTATAGCAATGAAATACAATTTATCCCTCAAATAATAAAAAATTATCACTTAATCAAAAAATGAATGTATTATAAATATGATTAATTATTATTAATATAATCAAATTTAAATATTTTAATAATACATTATGATTAATGAAATTTATCAAAATATTTTCTTTCTTTAATAGGATTTTCGAAATAATGAATTAATATGATTTAATTGTAAAATCAGAAAAATTAAATATAAAAATCATCTTGAATCATATTAAAATTATTTTTTCTTTTTAGCAAAAGGAGCCAATAAAATTTACTCAATATTTATCTTACATATTTTATTAATTTGATATTCATAATTAGGGATTGTCCCTAATTCTTATCCCAAAAAAATAAGTAATATAGTTTTTTATAAAAATAAATAAACTTTTTAAAAAAGAATAACCATGAATTAATTGTTTATATTTATAAAGTTACTAATATAATTAAAAAGCAAGATATAGAAAATGATTATTGGGATAAAATATTTAGTAATGAGAAAATATATAAAGATTTATATCAAAAAATAATGAATTATTGCACTAATAAAGGGATAATAAAAAATGAATATGAATTTGTATGCAAAAACAATCTATTATTTAGAATAAAGGCCAAGTCTTATGAATTATTTTGGAGACAAGGAGTAAATAAAGGAAAATATTATTCATCAAAAAATAATATTGAATAAAAATAATAAAAAATTTGTAATTTAAAAAATAAAAAAATATAAAGTATTTTAATAATAATTTATAAAATTTCAATTAGATATTATGAACCAATTGTTTTGGCTAAATAAAAAATTCATAATTTAATTAAATAATCGGTTAATTTTTATTTTTATTAGTAATTTTATTTTTATTATATATTATTTTGATTTATTACATATTTCTTAATTGGTATTGGGGATTGGGCCCTATCTCCAATCCCCAATCCCCCCTACCCCACAATTTTTGTTTTCTTTTTT
>JAEEGK010008294.1_pt1 | contig 24544 bp, 19 predicted proteins | sample 8958771 | NCBI WGS metagenome assembly JAEEGK01 (sample SAMN16246547, study PRJNA631951) | gut metagenome | biome: gut microbiome; feature: rumen; material: SC-attached | host: Bos | place: Iran: Karaj | collected 2018-10
ATTATGTTTTCTATCAAATTCTTTTTTAATATAACAAGCAATATCTTTTTCAATATTATATGAATCAATTGCTTTTGTTGCAACATTAATTGCATCTTGTTGCATATCTTCTGTCATATCTGAATTCTTAATTATTGCTTTTCTTTCTTTATCCATTTTTTTATTTTATTTATAAATTTTTATTATTTTTTTAATTATCAGTTATGTAAATTTTAAAAAAAATATTGTTTTATTTATTTAGTTTTATTTTTTCTCTTATTTTTTCTAATTGAGATTCAATTTTTGAGATTCTTTCATTTTTTTCTTTTTTTGATTTTATATCTTTTAATGTTCTTGGATTTTCTGGCAGTTTTAATAAGGAATCTTCAAGGAATTTTTTTTCTTTTAATAATTGACTTAATTGAGCTTCTAAATTATCTTCATTATTTCTTATTTGTTCATCAACAAATTCATTTTCATTTTTTCTATTTACTTTATTAATATATGAATTTCTATTATATGAATTTTTTTCATATGAATTATTTTTATTATCATAATTATTTTGATTATAAATAGGTTCTGAATTTAATTTTTGATAATTATAATCATTTTCATATAAATTTTGTTTATAATTAAATTCTCTTGCTGGTTGATTATAATTATTTTTATAATTATTTTCATATTCATTTTGTTTATTGAAATTATCATTATTATTATCATTTGTATTATTATTATTTCTTTTATTTGAATTTCTTAATTCCATTAGATCTTTTCTTAAATTAAATGTTATTGCTTTTTGTTCTTCTAAAAGTGAATGAAAGTTTTCATTTTCTTTTTTTGTTTTTTGAAAGTTTTTATTTAAAGAATCATAATCTTTTTCTAATTGATTTTTTACTTTTTCTAAATCTTTAATTCTATTTCTTAAATTATTAACTTCTTCTTTTGATTCAGCAAGAGCAATTGATAAATTTTCACTTTGATTTATTTGTTTTTCTTTAAAACCTTTTAATTTTTCATTTTCTATTTTTAAATTGTCAACTTGCATTTTTAAATTTATATTTTCTTCTTTTAATTCATTATTTTCTGAATATTTCATATCTAAAGATTGTTTTAAATTATCCATTTCTCTTTCCATTTCATTTATATTATGATTATTATTATCATTATTATAATCTATTTCATCTTTTTTTTTATTTAATTGTTCTCTTAATTCATTTATTAATGAATCTTTATATGAAATTTCATTTTCTAATTGTTCAATTTTTCTATTATAATTATTATTATTATTGTTATTATTATTATTATTGTTATTATTATTGAAATTTTTATAATTACTATTATTATTGTAATTATAATTTCTTTGATTTTGTTCAAAATTTTTAGGATTAAATGTTGAGTTGTAATTATTATTATTGTAATTATCATCTTCATATCTTTTTTGATTTTTATATTGATATTCTTTATTATAATCGGTATTTGAGTCATAATCATTTTCATTTTGTATAAAATTTCTTTTGTTATTAATATTATATGATTCATTTGAATTATAATTTCTTTCATTTGATTCTTGAAATTTATTTAATTTCTTCATTTTTTCTTCAAATAATTTTGAATTCTTTTCCATTTCTCTTAAATATTCTTCATTAATATCATTAAAATTCATATTATCATTATCTTGAAAATCTTCATTTCCAAAATGTGCAGTCTTATTTTTAAAACTCATTTTTAATATAAAATAAATTAAAATATTATTTAAAAAAAATTTATTTATATTATTTTTATTATTATGAAAAAAATTAGTTTTGTAAAATTATTATAATAAATCTCAATAAACCTTAAAATCTTTTAATATAAAAAATTAACTTCATATTCTTATTTATTTATTTTATTCTATTATTATTGTATTAAATAATATTTTTATTCTATAATTAAATTATAATTTAACTTCTTTTTTAAAGGGGATTCATATATTAAATATAATATATTTAATTTCATAAATTTTTTTATAAATAGATGAAATAATAAAAACCTTCTTTTTCTTGTATACTTATTTAAAAATAAAATTTATATATTTTCTTTTTTTTCAGTTATATATATGTTTTTAATATATTTAAAATTTACTGTTTATAATTTAATTTTAATATTCTTTTTATTATTTAATTATGAATTAGTTCAATAATATAAATTGTGATGTCAATAGAAGTAAAAGTACCTGATAATGAAAAAGAAAACATAGACAATAAAAATAAAACTAAAAGTGAAAAATATGATAAAAATTCAATATCAAAAAATTCTGAAAATATCACTTCATCATCATCAATAAATGAATCAAAAGATGAAGAATCAGTTGAATTTGAAAATAACTTTAAAAAATATTATGTAGATCCTTCTCAAAATACTCCTTTAAATTTTGATAATTATGTTCAATATGGTTTAAAATTAATAAGTTATTTTCCAAATGAAAATGATTTTGAAAAACAAATAAAAGAAAAGCAAATTTGTTTAAGTAAAGAAAAGAATTTTGATATAAATAAAAAGACTTTAGTTGTTGATATGGACGAAACTTTAATTCATGGAGATGTAGATTTTCAATTTAAATATCATGATGAAATATTAAAATTTAATTTTGGAAATGAAAATGATATTTTAATTCCTTTAATTTTAAGACCTCATCTCTTTGAATTTTTAGATTATGCATCAGAAAATTTTAATTTAATAGTCTTTACAGCAAGTGATAAAAATTATGCAAATTCAATTTTAAATTTTATAGAAAAGAAAAAAAAATATTTTATTAAAAGACTTTTTAGAGATAGTTGTGTTTATTTAAATCCTGGAATTTCTATAAAGGATTTAAGAATTTTTTCTGATGTTACTTTAAATAATATTATTTTAGTTGATAATTCAATTTTTGCTTTTGCAAATCAATTATCAAATGGTGTTTTAATTAGTAGTTTTTATAATGATATTAATGATTGTATGCTTGAAAATTTAATTGATTATCTTGGCATATTATTAAATGTCAAAGATGTAAGAGAAATTAATGAACAAAGCTTTCAATTTGAAACTTATCTTTTAAATATTAAAAAAAGTTGTAAATTATCGATCAAATGATAATGATAATTTATAATTTTTATCATCATATAATATAATTTAATTTATTTCTAGTTAAATATTTTTTTATTAATAGGTTGGTTTTTTATAGAATATATAATTAAAGAGTGAAATTTATATATTTTTAACTTATAAAAAAATTTAATATAATATAATTATCTTCATTTTAAAAAAGTAAATTTTAAATATTTATTAAAAGAATTAAAAACTCCAAATTTTAATAGTACCATGATTAGAAGTAATAATAGAACCATCTTTTAATTGAACAATACATTGATAACCTTCAGTTTCCAATTTTTCTTCTTTTTTTTCTTCATTTTCTTCAATTTTAGGTTCTTTAGGATGAATATCACATATTTTATTTAAATTCTCCGAAGTATATAATCTAATATTTTCAGTTTGATCAGTAACTAAAAGTAAACCACTATTTAATAAAAGCATATTATAAGCTTTATCATTAACAAATTTATTAGTTTTATTTTTAGAAGAAACATTAATAATTTGTATTTTTCTTTCACTTCCAACAATAATTCTATTAGCATCAATTTTAACAATACCACCTTGATAATATGCAGGTTCAACATCATCAATAACATCAAATTTAATATTTTTATTATCTTTTTCATCTCTAGTAAAAAGAAGAGTATTATTTTGAATAGTCCAAATTTTCAATTTTTTATCTAAACCAGATGAAATAACAGTATTTTCATTAAATTTAAAAATACTTTGAATTTTATCATCATGTGTCGAACCAATTTCATCAACTTTATCAATAGTAGAAACTTTAGGAAATTTAATATTCCCTTGAGCACTAATACCAGAAGTTTGATCATAACCAATTGAATAAAGAGTAATAGGATTTATATGATGAAAAGCAGTTAAAGATGCAGTAACAAAAGCATCTTTTTTCAAATTGTCATCATTATTATTTACTTTATCTTCTTTTTTATCCCAAAATTCATAAAATAAAATTTGTTGAAAATCATTCATTGTATTATCTAAAACAGCTTCATAAATTTCTTTTTCATCTTCTTTTTCTTCATCTTTACCTTCACCAGTTGTAGTAAAAGTTTTATCTAATTCAAAAGTTCTTGTACATTCACAAATAAAAGTTTTACCTTTCATTTTCCAAACTTTAATTGATTTATCCCATGAACAAGTTGCAAATTTAAAATCATTCATAACAACAACACTTGAAATAACATCTTTATGTTCATTTTTAATTGAAGTAAATAATGTTCCATCTGAATTAAAAACTTTTATTGTGTAATCATCACCTACACTTACAAAATATTTTCCTCCTGGAAATACTGCTATACATTCTATTTCTTCTGTGTGTTTTTCTGCTAAAATTACAACGGGATTTGTACCTTTTTCTTCATTTGGAAGTAAAACTTTTTGCTCAATGTCAGGATTGTTAAAACCTTTTATTAAATCTATTGCTTGTTTTTCACCTACGTAGTTTGGATTCATTTATATAAATATTTTTTTTTATTTTATTCTTTTTTTTATATTTTATTTTTTTTTATTAATTTTTTTTTTAATTATTAAATTATTTAAAATAATTTATTATTATTATTATTTTTTTATTTTAAGATGTCTGATGTTTTTATTAATTCAATATTACAAATTCATATCCCATCTTTTAGTGAAAAAGCAGTAAATCAAAAAAATGGAACTTATTATATTGTAAATATTACTAATTTATATTCAAATAAAAAATGGGTAATGGAAAAAGAATTTGATGAATTTATAAATTTTCAACAAAAAATAGCATCAATTATTCCTGATCCTCCTGAAATTGAAGGTAAATCATTATTTAAAGTAACATCATTTGATGGATTACAAAAAAGACAAAAATTATTAGAAAATTTTATACGTAAATGTTGTGTTAGAAAAGACATAATGTCAAATGATTATTTTAAAGAATTTTTAGATTTAGAAAATCAAGCCCCAGAAATTTGTTCACCAAAACCACAAAAATTAAGTGAATATACAAATTTATCATCATTAGGAATAAGAGATTTTATTTATTTAAGAGAAAATGACATTTTTTTTATGATATGTTCAGATATGCGTTTTACAAGTAGAGTAGATGCTTATATTACAAATGTAAGTTTACCTTGGGAAGAAAAATCAGAAGCACATATTTCAGTTGGTTCATTTTTAGCATTTAAATCAATATTTGATAATAATAAAGGTTTTAAATTTAAAAAATTATTTGCTCAAAGTTATCCTCAACAAACAGGTTCATTGAGTTATGATTCAGAATCAAATAATGTTTGTATTGGATTAGATAATGGAAGAATAATTTTTTATAAAATTAATCCTGAATCAAATTTTAGTGAATATGAACCTTATATTGATTTTAATCCTCATAAAAAAAGAGTAACTGGTCTTGCTTATGATTCTAAAACTGGTTATATTTATTCTTGTTCTTTAGATAGAAAATTTTATGTGACTGAAATTGGTTATTTAAATAATCCTAGTGAAATAATTGAAGGACCTTGTGGATTTTCTAATATGTTTTATGATAGAAGAAATCAAAGAATTTTTTTAACTAATGAATATGGAATGATTAGTATTTATCATAGTGAAAATTTTCCACCTACTTTATTAAATAATATTCAAACTTCTTGTGATGAATGCATAAGAGGATTTGATATTAATTTTATTAAAAATTATATTTTTACTACACATGTTAATGGTCAAATTACAGTTTTAGAATTAAATATTCCTGGAAAGGAAAAATTAATAAAGGAAATATCTTATTTTGGAACTGGAATAAAATTAAGATGTGTTATTTATATTATGGAAGAAAATCAATTAATAACAGGAGATGAAATTGGAAGAATTTTAATTTGGAATTTAAAAACAGGAAAAGTAATTTATGCATGGAAAGCACATGAATTAGCAATAACTAAAATTAATTATTTTTATGATATTAAATTATTAATTACTGCTAGTAAAGATAAAATGATTAAAGCTTGGAGAATTCCTGATAAATGGTTTAAAGATGATATTAAAAAATTTGAAGATAATGAAATTAAAAATATGAATGATACTATGGCTATGCTTAAATTACAACAAACTTTGAAAGATAATGAAGATTATAATTCTGATGAAGATAGTTTAAATGGATGGGATTTTAAACCTGATTTAGATGAACATTAAAATAATGAAATTTGATAATATTGAATTAATAAATATGAAAAAAATAATTAATTTTAAGAAATAGATTATTTTATTTAAAAGTTTTTTATTATTTTTTTTATTTTTTATTAATTTTTTTTTAATTAAATATGTCTTTGATTTTGATACAAAGTGATAATACTTTTTATTCTAAGAATCAAAATAAATTAGTTTTATCTGATAATTTTTTTAAACATCGTTCAATATCACTTATTCCAAAAAAACAAAAAGAATCATTAATAACATATGAAAAGAAAATGAATTCAAATCATACAATAAATCATAATAGTAGTATTATACAAGAAGTTAATAAATTTAAAATTAATAATAATTTATATACTCATAAAACTAAAAAAAGTTTAAATATTGATGAAAGAATTTTACCAATCGTTTCAATTGATTTAAATGAAAGTTCAACTTTGAAAAAAGAAGAAATTTCAAATTTTAACAGTAAGTTAATTGATTTATCTATTGAAAGAATAAAATTATTAAAATTAAATTATATTAAAGAATTAGCAAATTTAAGAGATTGTATTGATAAAACATTAGAAAAAATAAATAAAATAAATTAATTCTATTTTATAATAATTATATGATATATTTATTTTAAATTAATTATTCATTTTTTTTATTTTCTTTTTCACAAATTATAAATTTTATATTCAAATTTTAATTAATCAAAAGATAAAAAAATAAAACAATAAAAAATGTCAAAAGAAGATTCAATAAAAATTGTATTATTAGGTGAATCAGCAGTCGGTAAAACAAGTATAATTCAAAGATTTACAAATGATAGTTTTGATTTAAATTGTTTATCATCATTAAGTGCACAATTTAATTCAAAAACAGTAACAGTAAATGGAGAAACTATTAAATTTGATGTTTGGGATACTGCAGGTCAAGAAAAATATCGTTCACTTGCAAGAATATTTTATAAAGATGCAAAAGTCATTATTTTTGTATATGATATTACTAATTTAAAATCATTTCAAGAAATACAAAATTATTGGTATAATGAAACAAAAGATAGTTGTGATAATGATGTAATTTATGCTTTAGTTGGTAATAAAAGTGATTTATATGAAAAAGAAGAAGTTAATGAAATTGATGCTCAGAAATATGCTGATGAAATAAATGCTATTTTTAAAACTACTTCAGCTTTATCAAATGTCGGGATTAATAATCTTTTTGAAAATATTGCTCAAAAATTATTAGATCCTAATTATGATTATCTAAAAGATGGAGATGATCATAATGATAATAATCAAAAACAAAATATTATAAAAATAGATAATAATACTCAAAATAATACTCATAATGAAGGAGGATGTTGTAATAAAAAAAAGAAAAATTAATATCATAAATATTTAAATTATTATTAAAAAATGATAATAAAATAAAAAAAAATTTAAAAAAAAAAAAAAAAAGATTAATAATTAATTAAGTAATAACTTATTAAATGTCAAGAGCAGTTCTCCAACCATTTGAAGAATATCAAAAAGCAAGAATATCATTTGTTCAAAGTGTAGCAGAATTAGCATCTCGTCCTCAAAATATAGAAGCACTTCATGCAGCAGGAGTAATGTCACTATTACGTCCTTTATTATTAGATAGTGTACCATCAATTCAACAAAGTGCAGCTTTAGCTATTGGAAGACTTGCAAATTATAGTGAAGAACTTGCAGAAAGTGTAGTTCAAAATGATATTATTCAACAATTAATTTATTCACTTGCTAAACCTAATAGATTTTTTAAAAAAGCTGCTTGTTATGTTTTCAAATCAGTAGCTAAACATAGTCCTCAATTAGCTGATGATATTGTTAAATGTGGAGCACTTGATCCTTTAGTTCAGTGTTTAGATGAGTTTGATCCTTCTGTTAAAGAAGCTGCTGCTTGGGCTTTGGGTTATATTTCTAAACATAATGCTAGTTTAAGTTTACAAGTTGTTGAAGCTAGAGCAGTTGATAGTTTAATTTTATGTTTACAAGAACCTGAAATTTTATTAAAGAGAGCAGCAGCACAAACTTTATCATATATATGTCAACATAATGAACAATTAGCACAACCTGTTGCTGAAAATGGTTTAGATACTATAATATTCTTTTTATCATATAATGATACACAATTAAAAAGAAATATATGTCAATTATTAGGTAATATTACTAAACATTCATCTGATCTTGCAACACAAGTAATGGCAAAAATAAATAATCCACAAAAATTATTAAATTGTTTAAAAGATCCTGATGATATAGTAAAAAAAAATGCAGCATTTTGTGTATGTGAAATAGTAAATAAAAGTCCAGAAAATGCACAAGCAATTGTCTCAGCTGGTGGACCAGGAATAATAGTAGATTTTATAACAAATATAAAAGGAGATCCTCGTTTATATGGTATATTATCATTAGGTTTTATAGCAGCATTTAAAGATGATTTAGCAATGTCAGTTATTCAAGCTAAAGCAATTTCTCAATTAAGAGATGCATTACAAAATGAACCTCATCAACATATTAAAAGTGCAGCTTGTTATGCACTTGGTCATATTGGGAGACATAGTCCTAAACATGCAAAAGAAGTTTCTGATGCTAATGTTTTGAGTTTAATGCTTTATTATTATATGGATCCTAATTCAACTGATGATTTAAAATTAAAAGCTAAAAATGCTTTGAAGAAAATTATTGATAATTGTTCTAATTTAAGTGCTTTGGAACCTTTATTACATGTTGCTCCTGAAAAGATTTTGAAACATATTTTACAACAATATATTAAAAATTTGAAAGGGAATACTACGGAAATGAGGAATTTTGCACAAAATGGTGGATTACAGAAAATTCAGGAATTAAAATCAAAAGTTAATGATAAGTTGAAAACTCTTATTGATGAAATTAATGGTTATTATCCTGATGATATTGTTAAATATTATTCACCTGATTATGCTGCTGATTTATTAAATAAAATTGATGGTGGTAAATAAATTATATTTTTTATGTTTTATTTTAAAATAAATATTATTCATTTTTCATTTTTATTTAAAAAGATTTTTATAAGTCAATTTAAGTTTTATATAAGAAAAAACAATATTAATTATTAATAAATAAAATGATGAAACAAATTAACTTAAAAGGTAAAAATTTATTTTTTAAATATATAGCATATAAAAATAAAAGTAAGTTAACTCCACATAAACAAAATATATCAAATTTACATACTACTAATAGTTATTTTAATATTCAACAAAAAAATAATATTAAAATAACTAATATTTTAAATTATTTAGAGTACTCAAAATATGATAAAGCTATTAAAGAAATTAAAAGTTTTATACAAAATAATATTAATATAACAAATGATATAATTACATCTTTTTTAACTGGAATTATCATTATAAAAAATAATAATATTGATAAATATATATTAATTCTTTTAAAATTACTTTCATTTCAAAATTCAAATTCAAAACTAAATTTCGATAATTCAATAATAAATTTACTTTATAGAATTTTAATTCACTTATTTAAAGATACTTTATTAAAAAATATTTTATCAAATGATTATCAAAGTAATAAATTAACTATTACAAATTTTCATTGTTTATTATTAATTTATATTACATATGGGTATATATTTTGTAAAAATAATGAAAATGAAAAAGAAAAAGAATTAAAAGATATTTTAAAGAAATTAATAATACAATCACAATCAAGAGAAAAAAAACATTTTGAAAAATGTCATATTTGTTTAGAAATAGATAAAATAATTCAAAATAATATTAATTTAATATCACCAAATCAAAATTTCAATTCATATAAAAAAGCAATAAGAATAAATAATAATTGTTTATCTGCTCAAAAATTAATGCAAGAATGTCATTTAATAACAAAAGTAAAAGGACAAAATGAAGGATTATCACTTCAACATTATATTTTAAATGCAAATAAACAACAAAAAAATAATAGTATTTCAATAAATAAAAAAAATAATTTTAATGATACTTATGATATGTTAAAAACTTCATTTTCAAGTATTTCTGAAAGTTTAATTAAAAAGAAAATTTTAAAAACAACTGGTAATAATATTAAATATAAATTATATAATCAAAATTATAATGAATCAATTTCAAATAAGTCAAATTCAATAACAAGTGAAAGAATAAATTATAATATTATAAATTTAAGAAATGGTAATTCAAGAAATAATAAAGCAAATATTTCATCAATTAAACCAAAAACAAACCAATATAATAAAATTAATAATTATATAAATGATATTCAAAATAATATTCAACATTTAGAAAATAATTTTGATAATTTTAAAACTTTTACAGAAAATACAAAAAAACAAATGAAATTATATTCATATATTGAATATCCAATAAAGTTTAAAAAATAATAACAAATAAAAATAATTTTTACACATTTTACTTACTTAAATAATTAATGGAATTATAATATTATCAATTAATTATAAGAAAGCAATTTAAATTATAATTTATATCAATTTATAAAATTAAGTACAAGACATACAACATTCATCAGAATAAACTTTTTTATCAATTCTAAAATCTTCAAAATTATTTTTATTAAAAATTCTTCTATTAATAATAGGAGAAATTTTTCCATTTTCATTTTTAATAACTAAAGCAGATATATTTCTATAAGGACAAAATTCATCACCAACACTATCATTATCAATTGAAAAAGGAATATTTGAATCTTTAATAATTATTCCATTTGTTATTAAATTTGTTATCATTTGATCATTTCTTTCTGTTTTTTCATTATCACTTGAATCATTTTTCTTTTTCTTTTTTAATAATACTGTTTTGTGATTAAAATGATTTATTTGAAAAGGAATAAATTTATTAAAGATATTATAAGATGATTTATTATCTTTTTTTAATATTAATTTTTTAAAATGATTATTTGATACTATATTTGGTGATTTTTCTTTTTGAATTTGCCTCTTTTTTAATTTATGAATTGGTGTAGATGATTTTAGATTTGTATTCATTCTTGAAGAATTCCTTGAATGTGTTTTAGAAAAAAATAATTTATTTATACTTTTATCTAATGATATTCTATTATTTATATTATTAACTTTTGAATTAGATATTGAATTATTACTTTTCTTTGTTAAAAACTTTTTTTTAGTTAATGCAAAATCAATTTTTTTTTCACTAAATTCACTTTGAAAAGACATATTATTTATATTCAAATCATTATTTGAAATTTCACTACATTCTGTAAAATCTTTTGTGTTAAATTCACTTACAGTTTTTGCAAGTTTTAAATAATCAGAAATATCATTTTGTTTCTTAATTGTTTGATAATTTTCAAATATTGTATTAATACTTTTTACATAATTTTTCATTTCTTGATATATTTTATCATCATTGACTAAATTTCCTTCTATTTTTTTTAAAGAAATAAATATTTTATTCTTTTCTTCAATCTTATTATTTATTTCATTTACTATTATTTTCATTTTTGAATTTAAATCAATTAATTGATATATATTACTCATATATTCAAAAATAGATTCAAATGGATATGGAATTGAGTTTTGTTCTTTATATTTTAAAATATTATTTTTTAATTCTTCAAATTTTCCTTTTGAATTATTGAATAAATCATTTTGGTAAGTTTGACTATATTCTATTATATTTTTTATTTCATATTCGTCTCTAAAAATAACAGAAATGAAATCTAATTCTTTATGAATTGAATATCCACTAAAATTAATAAAATGAATATAAATTGATTTAAATTTTTTTAAACCTTCAATAAAATTTTGAATAAATTCTTTTGATAAAGATAAATTGAAAAGTAATATTTTCTTTTTAATTTTGCTCATTTTATTTTCTATTTCTTCCTTTTTTTGTTCATTTAATATAATGTCTTTATTTAATTGTTGATAAATCTTTACTTCTTGATTATAATTAAACTTAGCACCTTTAACTTTTATTTTCACTTTTTCTAATTCAACCTTTTTTTTTGTAACATCATTTGATAATCCAGTTAAAGTTTTTAACATTCCTTCGATTAATTCACTATTTTTATTATCTAATAATTCTTTATTTAGATGATTGTTTCTATCTGACATATTTTTTATATTTACTTTAATTAGAAGAAATATTATTGGAATATTAAAATATGTATATAGTGTATAATAAAAATATAAAGATTGTTAAATAAAAATTGTTTAAAAAAAATAAAAAATTTAAAACAAAAAACCAAATTTAAAAATATAAATTTATATTTATGAAATTTTATAATAATTTTATATAAATTATATAATAATGAAAAGAGAAATACAATTAGATGATTCAATAAATGAACCAAAAAGAAAACTAAAACTCTTAAAAACAAACTTAATTTTTCACACAGCAAGACCAACATTTTTAACAAAAGTAGAAGATTTTTTAGAAAAAACAATTCCTCCAAGAAAAGGTTATATTGATGAGAAAAAAGAAATACATTATTTAACAAAATATTTAAAAGATTATAATTATGAGAAAGAATTAGAAGAAAGACCTCCTTTATATTTATATACATCATTTTTAACAAAAGGAATTGATACAAGTATTAATACATTAACAACTTCTTATCAAAGTAGAAATAAAAGTATTAGTAGAAATCAAGTAAGTTTTTATTATTTAAATCAATTAAATAAAAATCTTTCAGTAAAAAAAAAATTAGAATATAAAAAAAGAAAAACTAAATTAGTAAAAAAAGAAAAATTTCATAGACCTGGTTTTATACCAGAAGAAACTTATAATTTAATAGATAGACATAAAACAAGAAATTTAGTTTCTGAAGAAACACCAATTGAAATTTTTTTAAAAAGTGATTTTCGTCCAGTCAAAAGAATAATAAGAAATGAATATAAAAAAGCAAAAAGATTATTAAATTTAGAAATTGATCAAGAATTTACAAAACCAACAGAAATAATTTATGATAATTTTCCTGAAAATCATCGCTTAATATCAAAATATGTTAAATTAGTTCCACCAAAAGAAAAAGATTATGAACCAAAAAATAATTTATATAATATTGAAAGAATAAAAAAAGAATATAAAATTGATGAAGAGAATATGAAAAAAATAATATATAAAAAAAAGACAATTAATATTCCAAAAATTGATAAAATATTTAAATGGAGAAAAGCAATTATATCAGCAGCAAATCAATTAAAAAAATTAAATATGACAAGAATACCAAATGAAATAAATATTAGTAAAATAAGACCTTATATGCAACCAAAATCAAAAGAATATTTTGATTCAATTAAAAATAATAATATTGATAATTTCTTAGATTTAACATTTAAGAATAAATTATTATTAATAGATGTTGATTATTCACATGATACAATTTTACATTTAATGGCAAAGAGAAATATTTATTTATATATATCATTTGCTTTGAGAAATGGTGCTAATCCTAATACTAAAAATTATATTGGGAGAACTCCTTTACATCTTGCTTGTGAATATAATCATAATGAAAGTATATTTGTATTATTATTTGAAATGGCTGATCCTTTAATTGAAGATAATTATCATAAAACTTCATTTGATCTATGGAAAAAAGATAAAGAAACTGCTAAAGAATATGTTATTAGAACTGAGACTATTAAAAGATATAATGCTTTAAGAGAAATTCATAAATATAGTATTAAAAGTTTTCCTGATTGTTTAAGAAATGGTTTACTTCATTTATGGAATAATGATTTAGAATTAAATTTTGAACCTATAAAATATGGTATTGAACTTAATATAAAAAGATAAAAAAATATATTAAATAAAATATTAATTTGTAAATATAAAAAATATTTTTTATTTGTTTTCACTTCTAATTTAATTATTCAATTTAAATTCTTATTTAATAAAAAATAAAACGATTATTTATTATCTGAAAGTAAAGAAGGATTACCTTCCTTTGCAAATTTTTCTCTTAATTCAGCAAAATAAGGATGTAACATAGCTTCTTTAGGAGTAATTCTTTCAGCATGATCATAAATAAGCATTTTATTTAATAAATCAAGAGCATCTTCAGGACAAAGAGATTGATTTTCACTAGTAATAAATTTATTCCAAGGTTTCCTAGGATAATTCCCTAAAATTCCACTATAATGAGCCCCTAAATTTAATCCATATTTTTCAATATATTTAAATAAATCTTCAGTACCTAAAACTTTAGCAATTTTAACTAATTGATCATAATTATCATGTCCTTGAAAGAAAGGTTCTTTCTTAAAAATCATTCCAGCAAACATGCAACCAAGACTCCAAATATCTAATGAATAATCATAATAAATATCATCAACTAATAATTCAGGTCCTTTAAAATAACGAGAAGCAACTCTAACATTATAATCTTGATTTGGATTATAAAATTCTGCTAAGCCCCAATCAATTAATCTAAGTTCTTTTTTTTGATGATTTATTATTAAATTTTGAGGTTTGACATCTCTATGCATAATTCCCATTGAATGACTATAATCTAATGCAATTAATACTTGATAAATATAATATCTTATATCAGAATCAGTTAATGTTGGAAATAAATTTTTATAATCTATATTATCTATCCATTCTGTTATTATACATGGTGATTTTGATGATGGATCTCTTACTACGTCTAATAATTTTACTATGTTTGGACCTCCTTTTAAATTTTGAAGAATTTTTATTTCTCTCTTTATTTTTTTCTTTTTTACTGGTTTTAAGACTTTTATTACTACTTTTTGATCATTGTTTATGTTTATTCCTTCATATACTTCTGAATATTTTCCTCTACCTACTTTTTTTATTATTTCATAATCTTCTTGTTTTCCCCATTCTATTTCTAAATTTTCGTAATTTGAATATTCAGGGGGTTTGTTTTTATTTACATCTGCATAATATTTTGGACCATTTTTTTTACCTTCCATTTTTTTAATAATTTAATTTTAATTAGTTTGTTTTTATTTTTTAAAATTTCTTTTTATATGAAAAAATTATTAAAATAAACATCTTATCCATAACCTAATATTACAAAAATTAAATTTTTAATTTAATTAAATATTTAAATAAACATCATTCAAACCTTATTTAATTTAATTAATACTTTTAATAATTATTATATTTATCCAACTCAATATATTATTACTCACATAAATAACTCAAATTTAAATTGAGTAACTATAATTAAAAATCAATTCGAGTTGGAATAAAAAAAGAAAAAAAATTATTGTTTTGTATTTTTTGCTTTTAAATTATTATTATTTTTATTAACATTAATCGTATAATTTTTAGGACTATTGACAATAAAATCAAATTTATTTATCACTAATTCCAACTGACTAATTAATTCTTCAATTTTATTTGTATGCATAAATTGAACAGTTTTAATAAAACTATTACAAAATTTAGAATTTAATAATTTTGAAGCAACAACTTCAAAAAATGAATCCCCAATACTAATAATATTAATAATCCCTTCATAATCATAAATTGTAAAAGCATTATTAAAAGAATTAATTTTCCACATTCTTTTTTCATTAGGAAAATTAATTTGATTTTCTTCTCTTGCAGAAATTATTTTAACATTAGGAAGAATATTTAAAATAGAAGGAAAAAAAATTTGTGATGTATATTCAACCCAATTTTTTTCTGCATTTGTAATAATATAAGTTTCTCCTTTTTGAATTGCTAAAGATAAAATTTCAAAAACTTTATCTTCTAATTTAAATAATAAATCATGATAATTTGGATTTTTTAAAATTGATTCAAAATCATAATTATTATTTGATAAAAAAGTAGTACATAATAAAGTATCATCCCAGTCAAAAATTATTAAAGAATTATTTTTTGGTTTTTGTCTTTTTGGATTCCATGCACCTTTTGATATTAATTTCCAAAAGTAATTTAAACGAAAATTATTTTTATCTTGATTATTATTATATAAATTATTATTTGATGGTTTTGAATAAATTGTTTTACTCATAGAAGTAGATGAATAACTTATATTTAAGTCTGTTGAAAGAGTTGAATCATCTGGACCAAAATAATTTGAAATTCTTTGATATGAAATTTTTTCCATTTTATCTGATGATATATCATCCATTATCTTTATTATTTCTTTATTAAATATTGTATTAAATGAATATAATTTTTTTCTATAATATAAAATAATAACCTAATTCAAAAAAGCATAATAAAATAATGATTCAAATTTTTTATATATAAAAATAAAAAAAAAGTTTATTAAAATAAAGAAAAAAAAAAAATGTCAGTCAATTTTCATTATTTACTAAAATATATAATAATAGGAGATTCTTCAGTAGGAAAAAGTAATATTCTTCTTCGATATTCTCAAGATAAATTTAATGATGAATATCAAGCAACAATTGGAGTAGAATTTGGAGCAAAAAATATAGAATTAGATAAGAAAATTTATAGAATTCAAATTTGGGATACAGCAGGACAAGAAAATTTTCGTTCAATTACAAGAGCTTATTATAAAAATAGTGTTTGTGCTTTTGTAGTCTATGATATTTCAAATAGAGAAAGTTTTACTAATGCACAAACTTGGATTGAAGATTGTAAAACTCAATCACCAAAAACAGTTTTTTTAGTTCTTGTTGGTAATAAATGTGATTTAGAATCAGAGAGACAAGTTAATTATGATGAAGGAATGCAATTAGCTAATAATTATAAAATGTTATTTTATGAAACTTCTGCTAAAACTGGAAAAAATATTAATGAACTTTTTGTTAAGAGTGTTGAGTGTATTGCTGAAAAAATTAGTCAAGGATATTATGATTTAGAAAGTGATTCTTGTGGAGTGAAACAAGGTATGAATTCGACTATTAAATCTATTTCTATTGATTCTGATAATTTTGAAATCAATAAAAATTCATCTTATTGTTGCTAATGATATATATTTTTTATATAGTTGTTATAAGAAAAAAATTTTGTTTTTTTTAATTTATTTATATTTATATTATTTTTTAATAACTATTTATTATTTTTATAATAATAAATATATTTATATATTACTTGAAGAAATTATAATAAGTAATGGAATCTATATTAAATTTGAATAAATCAAATAGACTTCCCGATGGAATTGAAGATATAAGTTATGATAATAATAAAAAGTAAAAGATATTTTAATTATTATTAGTGAAATTGATTCTGTAATTAATTCTTATAATATTATATATAAAAAAGGGGAAAAAATGACATATGAAAGGAAAGATTTAATCGATGGTTTTAATTATTTGTTAACTAAATTAGTAAATGATTCAGATCATAAAAAAGAATTAGTGTTAACAAGTCTAATTGATGATAGATATAAAAATATCCTTCCATATAAATTTAATATTCCAAAATTATCTAATGGTAAATATATAAATGCTTCATGGATTAATATACCTTATAAAGAAAATATTATTGCTACACAAGGACCAAAATTAGAAACAATTAATAATTTTTATCAAATGATTTTTGATTATGATTGTAATGTCATAATTATGTTATGTAAATGGGAAGAAGATAATAGAAAAAAATGTTATGATTATCTTAATATTAAGAATTTAAATTTAAATTTCATAATTGAAAATATTGAAATAAAAATGGAAATAAAAGATTATTTAATTGTTAAAAAATTATTTATATTAAATAAAGAAACAAATGAAAAAAAGGAAATATATCATATAAATTTTTTGAATTGGAAAGATCATAGTGTCCCTGATATACAAACATCGATTGAAATGTTTGAAAAAATGTTTTATTTGATATGTATAAAAAGAAATAATAAACCATTAATAGTTCATTGTAGTGCTGGAGTTGGAAGAACTGGAACATTTATAGCAATATATTTATTAATTGATCAAATATTTCATCAACCAGAAAATGATATAAATAATAATAATATTATTGAATTTAATATTTTTAATTTAGTAAGACAATTAAAAGAAATGAGATTACAATTAATTGAAAATGTAGAACAATATATTTTTGTACATGACTATATAAAATATTGTTTAGAAAATTATGAATTGTTTTTAAAACATTAATAAAAGTTAAAAATATATAAATAAATTTAATAATTAATGAAAATAATTCTACAATTAATAACATAATTTGAGTTAAAATATTATTTATTAAAAAATAAAAACTTAAAACTAACCTAATTAATTTTTAAGTTTTAAATCTTGTCCATTAGGAAACATAGTATAATCAATACTATTAGAACTCATTTTTTTTACTCTTTTAGCAAGTGAATAGAATAACCAAACTAAGAAAACTATTAAAAGAATTAAACATATAATAACAGTGATATAAAATCCTTTTCCAAAAGCATCATTTTTTTTTTTTGGAGGATTATAAGTAGGTTTAACATCAGGATAATCTTCTTCTTTATCAAAATCATCAGGATCAGTTGGTGCATAAGGTTTAGGATTCCACCAATCTAAATCTTCATGTTCTGGATCAACTGCAGTTTTAATTTCTTGTAATTGACTCTTTAATGCTGAACCATAATCTTTTGATGCAATATGTTTTTCTGTTAAATTTTTCAACATTCCTATATTAAAATCATTTAATGCTTTTTTAATAAAATTACTATAATGATATTTATAAATATTGTCATCTACACTTAAAATTGAAAGGAATAATTTTTCAAATTTTTTTTCTTTAAATTTTTCTTTTATTTTTTTTTCTAATTCATTTAATAAATATTCTAAATCTTTATTATCTAATTTTTTTACTATGAATAAATATGAATGACATGAAAAGTCATCATATAATTCATCCTGTTCATAAATTATATAAGATCTTTCTTTTGTTTTTACTAAATTATCTGGATCTACTAAGAATTTATTAGGTTTGCCTGCATTAATTTCTTTTATTGCATAATCCCATAATGAATCAAGTGAATGTGATTTTATAAATGATATTAATGTACATAAATATATGATGTTGATAAATGATTTCATTTGTAATTTTTATATTAATTTTTTTATTTTTGGAGAAGATATCATTAATTGAATTTTTTTATTATTTATTAATTATGTATTTAATAATTCTTCGTAAATCAATGCTAATTTTTATAATTTTTAAAATTTTATTTTTGAAAATAAATAAATTTAATAGTAAAAAAAAAAATTAGTAAAAAATTTATTTGTTTATTTTATAATAAATTGAAATAAATTTATTTCTAAACTTACTAATTTTTTTTTCAATGGGAAAATGTAATGAAAAAATAATTAGATTAATAAAAAAGATTGATTGTTTTGGAACATTTATAACATTTAGAGTAGATGATGAAATAGAATATAAATCAATAATAGGAGGAATATTTACATTAGTATATGTTTTAATTGCAATATTATTTATAACAATGATGAGTATAAAATTTATAGGAAAAAAAAATCTAAATTTAATATATTCTCAAAAAATTGCCCAAAAACCTTTTTTAAATTTAACAGAAATTAATTTTAATTTTGCATTCGGAGCTCAATTTTCAAAATCTGCCCTTCCAGCAATAAAAAATTCTTCAAAATATTTTTACTATTCATTAAATCTCGTAGAATATATTTCATCTAATAATAAAACAGGAAAAGATAATATAATAAGAACTCCAATGGGAATTAGAAGATGTGAAACAAATGATTTTCCTCAATTAGGAGAACATTATTTCTTAAATGATTTAAATTATTTAATTTGTCCAATTATTAATTCTACTTCAAATTTTTCAGTTGATGGATTATATACTGAAAGTTATTATAAAGAAATTTCAATAAATGTTCATTTAACAGATTATGCAATTAATAATTTTAATGAATTAGAAATTTATTTAACTGAAACTCCAATTGAAATTGTTGTTTTTTATAAAGATTCTGCAATTGATTATTTAAATAAAGAAAATCCTTTACCTTCATATTTAAATTTTTATTATAAATTAATTGATCATGAATTTTTTAAAGTTTCTGAAATTTCATTTTCAAGAATTGAATTTAGTTCAGATGATAATTTATTATTTGATGAGCCTAAATATTTTATAAATGTTATTCATTCTTCTGTTCATGATAATTTTAAATATGTGAAATCTAGAAAAAATGAAGATGATGAAAAAAGAGTTTGTGAGTTTATATTTCATGCAAGTTCTGAAATAACACAATTAAAAAGAACTTATCAAAAAGTTCCCGAATTTGCTGCTAGTATTTCTGGAATACTTGGTTTTTTATTTTTAGTTATGATTGTTTTTGCTAATATTATTGAAAGAAAAGCAGTTGATCAAAAATTAATACATAAAATGTTAAAATTTAGAGGAAATAAAAATATTAATATTGATTATTTTCTTGAAAAATTTAGTAAGAATTTAAATTTAGAATTTATGCCTATTATAAAGAAAAAAGCAAATAGTTATTCTGAAACAAAAAATATATCAGAAAAAATTAATGGTGAAGATTCAAATAATAATAACGATAATCAAATATTAAAAAATAATTCATCAATTTTTGAAGGAATGAGTACAATTAATTTTGAAAGTATTCCTTATAAAACTGGGAATGATTTAAATGAATCTCAAAAAAGAATAAATAAAAAAGAAGAAATAAAATCCAAAATATCAGATAAATCAATAACAAATAATTCAAAGAAAAAAATAAATTTATTAAATAAAAAAACTATAGATTTAGATATTGGATTTTTTGATACTTCAGATATTAAAAATATTAAAAACCCAGAAATTAATCCTCAAACTCCAAAATCAAAAAAACAACAAGATGAATTAAATAAATTAAATTTATGTCAAATTATAATTAATTTTTTTTGTTTTTGGTGTACACCAAAATCATATAGGAAAAATAAACTAATTAAAAGTGCAGAAAAGAAAATTCATTATTATATGGATATTATAACTTATGTAAAAACAATTCAAGAATTTGAATTATTAAAAGAAATGTTTTTTAATGAAAATACTTTAAGAATATTTCAATTTGCATCTAAACCAACTATGAAAACAATGGATGGAGATTTTATTTTTTGTCATCATTTTGTTAAAGAATATAAACCTTTTAAAAGAATTGAAAAAAAAGAAATTGATCAATTATATCAAAATTATAAAGAAATTTTACAAAGTGAAAGAACTTTTGAAAATTTAAAATTATTAAATTTTATTAAATCAGAAATTAAATTTTTACAATCATAAGTTTAAATAAATTGAAATTTTATTAAAAATGAATTTTCTTAAATAATTGAATTTTATATTAAAAATAATAAAAAATTGAAATTATATATATATATAAAAAGATTATCAATGAAAAATTACCTAAAACTAATTTATAAAATTAATATTTTTGCTCATTAAAAGTTTATCATTAATTTGGACTAAAATTTTTTTGAATATAAGTATTTCCTTCAGAAGGACCATTTTTAAAAGTATATGTACTTCCTGAATATTTGAGCATATATTTTTTTCCAGATGTATTTTTGTTATTTTCTTCATAATTATTATTTGATTCATTCTCAATATCATTATTTTGAGTAGTTGGTAAAGGTAATGCTAATTCATTCTTATTATATAATAATAACATTTACATTATCTTTATTTTGACAACATCCCATTAAAAATGTTTTATAAATATATAAAATAATTTAAAATATTTTAATTTATTTTAAAAATTATTTAAGAAGAATAAATATATAAATCTAATAAAATAAGTAAAATTGTCACTACTTCTAAAGTTGATGCTAAATAAACTAAAATTTTTTGAGAACTGCTTTCTTGAGAAATTCTCATTTTTAAAGATTTAGTAAAGAATATCATTGATAAAATTGAAATAAGTGTAATTAAAAAGTAAACAACACTTACAATTGGAAAAAGAATCCAAATAATAACAACTAATACAATTAAAACCATTTTATATCCAATAAAACATAAAACATCTAAAAAAGGAATTTGAATATTAGAAAAAATAAACATTGTTAATTTTAATAAAGCAACTTGAATAAATAAAATAAAAGAATTTTTAGAAGCAATTTTACCTAAAATTTCAGGTTCAAATATTTTTTGTTGTTGATATGCAGAATTAAATCCAATTAATAAAACATAAGTAATAAAAGACATTAAAGGAATATATAAATCAGGAGATTCAATTTTTAAATTTTGTTGAGTTGATAAATTAGAATCAACTTTATATAAAAAAGGTAAAATTATATAAATTAATTTTAAAAGAACATACTTGTTTGTAACATTAAAATAAGGTTTTAAACCTTCTAAAGAAAAATAATCTATAAATTTTGATTGTGAATCTTTTATTATTTGTTCTCCTATTTTTAATCCTGCTTTTACTGCTTCTTCTGGTATACCTGAATTTTTTAATCCTTTTTTTATTAAATCTTCTGGATTTTGTGGTAAGGAATTTCCTTCAAATGTAAATTGATTATTTGTATCAACTGGACTATCAACTCCAGGGATTTCTTCTTCATCATTTGATGTATCAAATGGGTTTTTTTTTGTGACTGTTTTACTCATTTCTAATGTAAATTTATTTAATTAAATTAATTTTATTTTTTTTTAAAATCCTTTATTATTTTTTTTTTACTAATAAAAATGTTAATGTAAACTAACTATTTTATTATCCTTTTTTTTACATAACTTTTTTTATATAAAATCTCAACAATAATAATATTTATTTAAATAAATGGAATATGATAAAACAATAAAAGAAATTTCAAATGAATTTGATACTAATATCATTCCTTCATTAAGTGATTATATTAGAATAGACAACTTATCACCAAGTTATGATCCAGAATGGGAAACAAATTTCAAACTTGAAAAAGCAGGATATCACTTATTAGTATGGTCATTAAATCAAGGAGTAAAAGGTATGAAAGGAGAATTAATAAAAGAACCAGGAAGAACTCCAATGGTTTACTTAGAAATTCCACCTCAAGGTTGTGATAAGACAATACTTTTATATGGTCATTTTGATAAACAACCACATTTAGGTAAATGGGCTGATGGATTAGGACCAACAACACCAGTAATTAAAGATGGTAATTTATATGGAAGAGGAGCTTCAGATGATGGTTATTCAACATATACATGTGTAACAGCAATTAAAGCTATTCAAAGTCAAGGTGGTAAACATGGTAAAATTATTATTACTATTGAAGGAGGAGAAGAAAGTGGTTCACCTGACTTAGTTTATTATTTAAAAAAAATTGCAGATAGAATAGGAACACCTGATTTAATGGTTTGTATGGATTCTGGTTGTAAAGATTATAATGCATTATGGTTAACTACTTCATTAAGAGGTGTTTGTGTACTTAATTTAACTGTTGAATGTTTAGATGAAAGTGTTCATTCAGGTTCAGGTAGTGGTATAGCACCAGATTCATTTACTATAATGAGAATATTATTAGATCGTCTTCAAGATTCAAAAACTGGAAAAACATTAATACCACTTGATGTAGAAATTCCATCATATAGAGTTGAAGATGCTAAAAAATTAGCAGAATATATGAAAGAAAAATGTGTTAGTGATATAGTAAAATTATCTCCTGGAGTAAAACCATTAACTGATGATTACTCTGAAATAATATTAAATAATACTTGGAGAAGTACAGTAGTTGTTACTGGAATGAGTGATTTTCCTCCTGCTGAAACAGCTGGAAATGTATTAAGAGCTAAAACACAATGTAGAATTTCTGTTAGATTACCTCCTACTTTTAATTGTAAAAAAAGTGAAGAAGTACTTAAAGAAATATTAGAAAAAGATCCTCCTTATAATTCAAAAGTTACTTGTAAAATTATACAAAGTGGTAATGGTTGGGCTGCTAAAGATTTATGTGAGTCATTAAAAAAAAGTTTTAATGAAAGTAGTAAAAAAATGTTTGGTAAAGAATTTTATAATTGTGGTGAAGGAGGTTCTATACCTTTTATTTCAGAATTAGGTGAATTATTCCCTAAATGTGAAATGCTTGTTACTGGGGTTTTAGGACCTGGATCTAATGCTCATTGTTTAAATGAATGTTTAAATATTCAATTTACAAAAAATATGACTGTTGCTTTAGCACATGCTATAAATGATTATAGTAGTAATTAAAATTAATTTAAATTAAAAAAAAGATATAAAATAAAAATTTTATAAAAATAATAAAAAAATTATGAAACAAAATGTTTAATTAAATATTAGCTATTATTTTTAATTCAAAAAAATTTCATATTAAAAATATATAAATGTATATTATTTATATAAA
>JAEEGK010008296.1_pt1 | contig 24543 bp, 17 predicted proteins | sample 8958771 | NCBI WGS metagenome assembly JAEEGK01 (sample SAMN16246547, study PRJNA631951) | gut metagenome | biome: gut microbiome; feature: rumen; material: SC-attached | host: Bos | place: Iran: Karaj | collected 2018-10
CCCAGAACCGATGCTGCCATCGTAGGCCGTGATGCTGTTCCTGAGGCCATGACCGATATCCCGCTCTATGCGGCTGGTGGCGAGACCTTTATGGCCTCCTATGCACCCGAGAATATCAATACCGCTACGCTGGAGGATGTCAACGTGCTGTCGGGCAGTGATGACGACTATATCCTCTATGACGACCGTGATAAGCAATCGGACGATGTGGAAGTCCAGACAATTTATGCCCGTCCGTCGTCAGCGATATGGAAAATCCGTGTCAACGTCCATGTGAAAGGTATTGACCGCCTGTACACCGTGCGTGGAAGTATTGCCGGACTCGCTGATGGCCTTTGGCTGGCATCAAAGCGTGCTACTGGAAGCCGTTGCCTGCAGATTCTGGACACTTGGAAGACGACTCTGCTGGAGGATACAGAAGGACGTATCGTCGCTGAACAGACCTGTATGGGACTGCCCGACGCGGAAATGCCGGCATCGCCCGTCTATGCTCGTGGTGGAGCACCACAGCCTGCCAGCGAACCTGTTCCCTATGACAAACTGCTGAGGCTGAACCTCAGTTTCCTGATGCGCGATAACAAGACCGTGGTGGACTATCACTACGACCTGGATGAAGAGAATATCACCGTCTATGAAGAACAGCGCCTCATTGTGGTGCGCATTCCTGCGGACTACCCAGGTATTCCCGATCTGCCGAAGGTTGATGCCGACGGCTCTACCGGCTTCGATGCCAGTGTCTCTGACTGGACAGAAGGCGGTCACTCTGATACGACATTCTAACAATAGAATAATAAATAACATATTACTAACAAATAAAACCCAAGAGCTATGAAAAAGAAACTCTATTTCCTGCTTGCAGCATCGGTGGCACTGTTCTCCGCATGCTCAAGTGATGATTTGTCAGAGGGTTCTTCAGCCAAGTCTTCGCAGATGGACGATACGGCTGTGAACTTTGGTGCCTATGTGAACCGAGGCATCACCCGTGCAGGTGCTGCCGGTACGCTGACTACTAATGGTGATGCTCCTGCAGTAAGTCTGCAGAATGTTGGTTTCGGTGTGTTCTCATACTATTCCGACAGTGAGTCGTACAGCGAGACCTCGAAGCCTAACTTCATGTACAACCAGCTGGTTAGCGTGAAGCCTAACGAGACAGACTGGTCTTACTCTCCTCTGAAGTACTGGCCTAACGAATTCGGTAAGAATGCTCGCAGTGAAGGTCAGGATCGTCTGACATTCTTCGCTTATGCTCCTTACGTGCAGGTGAATCCTTCTACAGGACGTGTCATCAAGCGTGAGGGCGACGGTGACAATGGTATCGTTGGACTGACCAGCAATACTACTTCTGGAGACCCCTATGTGAAGTATTATGTCGATATGGATCCCAAAAAGCGCGTTGACCTGTGCTGGGGTGTTGCCAAGTCGGCTTTTACCGCTTCTGTTGATGGTGATGCTCACAATCTGGTTAATGAGGGATGGCCTTATATCGATGTTGTGAAGCCTGATGTTGCTTCGAAAATTGATTTTGACTTCAGACATGCACTGGCTGCCGTGAGCGTGCAGATAGATACCGATGTCGATGTGGAGGGACATGATGCCAATGCTGCTGATGTAGATACCTATACTCGTATCTGGGTTCGTTCAGTGACCTTCGAGGGCTTCACTGACAAGGGTCGCCTGAACCTGAACTCTAATGTGGATCCGCAGAGTGCTGAGTCTGGTCCTCAGTGGTTTGACCTTACAACGGATTCACCAGTTGCCAGTGGTACCGTTACAGTCTATGACGGTCGTACCGATGGTAAGGAAGGTCGCGACAATGCTATTGCCAAGAAGGAGACTCCCGCTACGCTGAATGCTAAGATTATCCAGAGCGCTCCATACGATCAGACTGCTATTGCCAATGGTCTGACCATCAGCGACGATGTTCCTGGTGTTACCAAGGATGCTGTCAACCTCTTTGATGCAGCACTGAATGCTCCTGTCTATGTCATTCCTACTGATGACAACTTGAAGGTGACCATCGTTTACGATGTGGAGACCTACGATGCTAACCTCGCCACTTTCCTGTCTGACGGTGCTGTAAAGGGTAGCAGCGTGCAGAATACGATTGAGAAGGAGATTACCTTCCAGCCTGAACAGGGCGATGCCGTTACCAAGCTGGAGGCAGGTAAGAGTTATACTATTAGGCTGCATTTGGGTCTGACAAGTGTTAAGTTCGATGCTTCTGTTACAGACTGGGTTGATGATGTTACTTTCGATGTTGACCTGCCATTCAACTATGAAACACAGTACTATACACAAGCAGAGGCTGATGCTTACAATGCTACATTGGATGGCGCTGTAAGTGCAGGTGATCCCGTAAAAGACGGAAATGGTGATCCTGTATTGTACACAGCTGAGACTGCTGCCGCTTACAATGCAGCACTGGATGGTGCCGTACAGGCAGGCGATGTAAAGACTCCTGCTACTGATCCTCAGGTTGCTGATGCTGCTAGTGCAGCAGCCTATAATGCTACACTGGATGGTGCTGTACATTCAGGTGATGTTCAGACTCCGGCTACTAACCCTGATGTTGCTGATGCTGCAGCAGCAGCCGCTTACAATGCTACACTGGATGGTGCTGAGGATGGTACAGGTACTTATTATTCCTTCGAGGCTTTTGGAACGGAGGATCCGGGGCAGGCAACATTTAGTACTGGTAAGGTAAAACTTATTTCTCAGGAAGGAGAATATTCAGTCTTAAAGGTTATCACGAACTCCGTTGATGGATATACCAACAATCAATATGCTGTTCATGCTACTGATTTAGGTGCTGGTACCTTCGAGTTACTCACTGTTGATGGACACGTTTCTACAGGAATCTCTGTGAAGAATGTTGCCGCAGCAGCACTAACTAATGATGAGATTAACACCTACAATGCAGGTTTGGCAGGTGCAATCTCTGCAGGTGCTGATATTCCAGGAACAGGAACTCCCGCTGTCTTGTACAATGATGAAACCGCTGCTGCATACAATGCCACATTGCCTGGCGCAATCACTGCAGGTCAGAATATCCCAGGAACGGGTACTGCTGAAGAATTATATGATGAGGCCGGTGCTATAGAACACAATGCCGCATTGCCTGACGCTGTAGCTGCAGGCGATCCTGTACTGTATACAGCTGCTACTGCTGCTGCATACAACGAGCTGTTGCCTGGTGCAGTACATGCAGGAGATGTTAAGCAATAATCTAAGTGTGTGAAAAAAGAGGAACAATAACAACTAAAACAATAGAATTATGAAAAAGAATATTTTAAATTCAGTATTTGGACTGGCAGTAGCATCTTTGATGCTTGCTGCTTGCTCCAGCGCTGACGAGGTGGCAACAGCTCCTGCTGCTACTCCGGAGACCGGTGAGACCCCCATTAACTTCGGCGCATATATGAATCGTACTACCACCCGTGCTGGTGCAACAGGTGAACTGACAGACCTTGATGCACTAAAGGCGGCAAACTTTGGCGTGATGGCTTATTATACCGACAACCAGCCCTACAACCCCAATGCTATTCCTAACTTTATGTATAATCAGCAGGTGACTTGGAATACTAGCAAATGGGAATATTCTCCTCTGAAATATTGGCCCAATGAGTTTGGTGAAAATGCTACGAGTACTGGTCTTGACCGACTCTCGTTCTTTGCCTATGCTCCATATGCGACAGTTGATCCCGTGACAGGCTATGCATATGAAGATGCAGCTATGACGACAGCTGCTGATCATGGTATTATTGGAATGACACGTTCAACGGAAAACGGCTATCCCAAAGTACGCTATGTTGCCAGTTTTAATCCGACTGAGAGGGTCGATCTTTGTTGGGCAGAACCAAATGCGGACTTAACCAAATTAACAGCTACTGTCTCCAATAGTGTTGGGTTCAACTTTAGGCATGCATTAGCCGCTCTGAACATACAGATTGATGCTCAGTTTGACAATGCGGGTACATTAGACAAAAATACTCGAATTTGGGTTCGTTCAGTTACTTTTGAAGGTCTTGCTATCAAGGGTGAACTTAACTTGAATTTCTTTAATCCGATGGATCCTACTATGCCTGAATGGAATGACCTCTACAGCAATGGTCTGTTGACTGGTGAACCTATTACTATTTATGATGGACGTCGTGATGGTAGTGAGGCTGTTGCGGCAATGCCTAATGAGAAACCTATTGCTATCAATGCTACTCTGGTTCAGAGTGAGGCCTATGACTTTGATCTGAATGATGATATTTCAGTTCCTACCATTGATAAGGGTGTTACAACTACGCCTGTGAACCTTTTTGAGGGTGCAGCAAATGCTACCGATCCCATCTACGTAATCCCGACAGGTGGACCTCTGAAAATTACCATTGTTTACGATGTGGAGACTTTGGACTGGAATCTGACTTCTAGTTTCCTGGGTGATGGTGTTACAACCGGTTCATCTATTGAGAATACCATCACAAAGGTTGTGCAGGGAACATCTGGTGATCTTACACTGTTAGCAGGCAAGAAATACACTATCAATCTGCACTTAGGAATGACAAGTGTGAAAGCTGAGGCTGCAGTTGAAGGTTGGACTGCTGGCGAGAATGCTGACGCTGACCTCCCTGCTAACAACTAATTGAATGATGCACAGACAGATATATCATATCAGTCTATTGACTGCTTTTGCAGTCGCAGCCCTATTGTCATCGGCATGTAGCGCCGATGACAATAGCGGGCTGTCTAATAATCCTGCTGACGACCGCCAGCCCGTGGTTTTCTCCGCCACGATGGCTGACAGTCAGGAGGCAGAAACCCGTGCCGTGCCGAATGTGATGGACGTAGCGGGACTAAAATCATCTGACGGTTTTGGCGTCTTCGCCTGCTATACAGGACTGCACCGCTATGGCGACGTGGATGCACAGCCCGATTTTATGTATAACCAGAAAGTCGCTTGGACTGCCGGTGCGTGGAAATATACGCCACTGAAATACTGGCCGAATGGTGAAGGCGAGGTGGATGGCAGTACCGGGGATGTTCCCCATCACGTGAGCTTCATGGCCTATGCTCCCTATAGTGATATGAGCACAGGCAATGCTGGCTACTGCATACCCTCAATGAGCTATCAGCATGAGGTGGGTAATCCGTGGATAACCTACCGCCTGCATACCGATCCTGCCAATCAGGTGGATTTGCTATATGCGACACCGTTGCTGAACAAGACGAAACAGAGCACCGCGGGCTCGCTGTCGTTTGAATTCCAGCATGCACTGGCATGTGTGGGCAATGAGGTGACGGTGACAACCAGCGATGCCATGAAGACATACTTGAACACACAACGTGAAGGAGATGGTTCAGGACAAGTCAGTAGGGTAGAGCTGGTGCTGAAGACCTTCTCCATCACCTATACGCTGACAGAGAAGGGACGCCTGGTACTCTGGAGTGCTGACGGCAAGCCGCACTGGGAGACCATCAACAGCGAGAGCGGATTGGTGACACGTACCATTGACTACACGTCAGTTGCTCACGACCATGTATTGTACAGCTATAATGATTCTGGCACAGTTACAGACTATACGGACAACGACCACGGCGTCTTCTATATCCCCATACACATGGCGAACTACTACCAGACGGCAGTGGCTACGCTGACGTACGAAATACGTAAATATGATAGCGGTGATAACCTGTTAGGCCTCCCTGTGGAATCTGGCGCCAAGGTGTCGGCACCTGTGGTGCTGAGCGACTATGCCGCTGCCTATCAGCCAGGCAAGAACCTGTCCTTGACCTTCCGCGTCAAGAACGACTAATTCCCCTTTGAATTCTTCGTGAAAACACCTTGAATTTACGCTGAATTCAAGGCGAATTCTGCGTGCAAACGATTCCCCTTCAATTTTCTGGTTTCGGGCGCCTACGGTGAAGCGCTAACGCCCCCACATACTAATTCTCTCTCGTAGAGAGAATTACGTATGGGGCTACGCCTTCACCTACGGCAGGATGATATTACAACCGCTATTTTTCTGTTGGAAATTTGGTGGTATCAGAAATAGTTTGTATCTTTGCAGCTAAAATGATACAAGTAATGAAGAAGAGACGCTTAGTAGTTGTGTTGGCGGCTTTGGTAAGCACCTTGACAGTTCGTGCACAGATGGTTGCTGCGAATGTGGATGCACTGTGGCTCGCCACGCTGTCGCCCAACATCGGTTTCGAACTGGTGGTTGGCGAGCGTTCAACATTCAGCTTGAACGGCCTGTTTGCTATGAAGCCTCTTGGCAAAGATGTTAAGATTACTGCTGTACAGCCTGAATACCGCTACTATTTCTCTGGTCGTCCGATGTTCCGCGAGTTTATCGGCATTGGCGGTATTGGCGGTGTCTATGATATCAAGTGGTCGGGAAAGGTGTATGACGGTACAGCACTGGGCGTGGGTCTGACCTTCGGTTATGTGCTGCCCCTGAAGAAGCGCCTGAATATTGACTTCCATGCTGGCTTTGGTTTCATTCACTATAAGCAGAAGGAGTATTTCGAGGGCGACCAATACGACATAGACTATGTGTTTGATGGTGAGCAGCGGGCGAATGCCAATGGCTATTATCTGTTGCCGACGAGAATAGGTGTGAGTGTTAGCTACATTTTGTGGTAATATGAAGAGACTTGTTGTACTGATACTGCTGATGACGGTGACGCTGGGCCTAATGGCTCAGAACCCGGAACCCGTGACTATCAAGGGTAAGGTGACCGTGCACAACAAGGAAAACGGCAAGGACATCAACGAGCGTGTCCAGTATTCGCGTATTCTTACCAAGAAGGAGGCTCAGGAGGCCCATGCCGCCTTTGAACGCCTGACAGGTGATAAGTCCGCCAACGACATGAACGTAGATTTGGACCAGGAAGCGAAGGTGAACCTGCTGAAAAAGAAATACGGCTTCATTGAAAAGAACAGAACGACCGCCAGGGGTAACTTCGAAATCAGTACCGCCACGACGATGTGTGTGCTGTTCCTGACTGGTCAGGAGAGCAAGATATCGGACGTCGTAGAGGTGGTTCCTGGCAAGACGGAGTATAACGTGGTCATTAACGTACAGCGACTGCAGGAAGTGTATGCCGAGGGTAAACTCGGCGAGCGCGAGGAGATTGGCGGCGGTACCGGTGACCCCGACGACGGTAATGAGTACTTCCGTGTGAAGATGAAGTTGCTGCCTGGTGACGCTCGTCCCCATGCACGTATGATTATCCAGACCTATGCGGTGGACTGTCAGACCGACGATACGCTGGCCTATTGTACACCGTTGGTCTATGAGGGCGCTCAATACCATGAGTTGCAGGATAAGCGCATGGGCTTTGACTACTTCAAGAACGACTCGCTGGGAAAGAGTTTCCAAGCCAGTACCCCTCTGGAGGAAGGTGAGTATGTTAATATTGACACTACACTGGTCTATAAGAAAGCAGACAAGAACGCCAGTTTCCGTGGACCATTCAAATACATCATTGAAGACTATCATCGTGTATATAAGGTCGGTGGTTATGCAGGCACCTGTCTGCGCTACCGCCCGTTTAAGTTCTTGGACTTCACACCGGCACTGGCGGAGATGGAGTTGACGGACGAGTTCAAGGAGGAGGCACAGTCACAGATTGCTGACGAGAAGCGCGACCTGGCGTTGAGCTTCGAGGTGGGTAAAGCCGTACTGAAGGAGGACTCGATGAACAACGTGAACCTGAACAAGCTGATTCAGGAGTTGCGCTCGTATGGTGACAAACTGTTGTCGCCCGCCATTCAGGGTATGGCATCGCCTGATGGTAACATGAAGAAGAACCAGGAACTGGCCCAGCAGCGTGCGCAGTTGGCTGCATCGATGATTCAGCGCTATCTGCCTGCCGGTCAGCGTGTGGCTTCGTCAAGTAGTGTGTACACCTGGAAAGATGTGGTAGAGCGACTGGAGAAGAAAGGCAAGAAGGCAGAGGCTGAGCAGGTGAACGAAATCGTCAGTCGTACGGAGACTCCTGACCGTGAACTGCGTGTGCTGGACTTCTATGAGACCGACATCGTACCCATTCTGGAGGGTATGCGTGTGATGAAGGCTTCGTATAAGTATATCCGTGAGAAGGTGCTGACCCCCCAGGAGGCTGTCGATGAGTTCCACCAGAATCTGGCACTGTACAAGGAGGGCAAGAAACGCTTCTCGAATGGTGACTACTGGAACATCTTCAACAACCTGACAGACACGATAGAGATTGACACGCTGACGATGATGTGCTATCGTGACATCACCAGGAATCCGGAGTATGCTACGGAGAACAAGATAGCCCCGTACGTCTGCAACCGTGTGGCATTACTGAACCTGAAGAAGGGTATTCCCAATGCTCGCATCCTGGAACCATTTATTGACCTGACGAAGCGTGGTGTCAATGCTAAGAAGGCTATCGACGATATGTTGACCATCACGGTAAACCGTCGCGAGATACTGCTGAATCAAGCGGTGACATACTATCAGGAGTTGAAGATGGACTCGTGTAAGTACTTCATCAAGTGGCTCAAGCAATACAACGCCAGCGACCCGGCACTGGAGAGCCTGGAGCGTATCATGAACCTGAAGTCGCTGCACTACAACAACTTCCGTAATGCCGAACAGGAACAGGAGTATGAGGCTGCCAAAAATTATGTGCTGAACATCAGCGACGAGAACAAAGCCATCCTCTATTCGGAGATACCCGACTGGGGAAATACAAAGGGCGGTATGGACTATGTCGATATGATGCCTGACGAGAGTGCCAAGAAGTGGTATCTGAAGGGTATTCTGTGGGCACAGATAGCCTGGAAGGAGTTGGGCGGCAAGCTGAAACTCGTGCCCAACATGGAACTGGACTCTGAACGCGAAATCCGTGAACAGCTGGAACCGAAAGAGGAAGAGGATAACAGTGGCAAGCCCGACCTGGGTGGTGGCTTCTTCCTATTGACAGAAGACGAGGAGACCGACCTGATGGCGACGGACTATAACCGCTATGCCCTCTATAACCAGCAAAAGGAGAAATATATGGAGGAGCACGACGGTCAGCTGCCTAAGGTGGAGAAGAAAGAGAAACCCAAGAATCCGGAGGATGATATTGAGATAGAGGGTATCCCGTTCTACCTGGCCTATTTCCAGCACTGCTTCGAACTGGAACCGCAGTTCAAACGCATGTACTTCAACGAGGCCCATGTGCCGGAGGATATGCGTAAGATATACAAGTACAAGAGGGCCAATGTCCCCGCATACGACAAACTGTTCCGACTGCTGCAAGCCTATGAGGAACGTAAGGCCCAGGAGCAGCTGGAGAAGATGAATGCCCCTGCAGAGGGTGACAAGAAACCAGAGACTGATGAGAAGAAAGATACTACTGATACTGCTGGTATGTAGCACGACACTGGTCTTTGCTGCCAAGCACCTGCCGATAGAACCCGGTCGCATGGAGGTCGCTCCACGCGATACCACCGACTTTGGTGAGGATAATGACGACGTGGATATCCCCCAACCGAAGAAGGATGACAAGAAAACGGGTGCTGATAAGCAAGACGAAAAGATTCAGCGTACGGGTTTTGATGCGTTGGAATATACGCTGTCGCGCCGCTACCATGCAATAGGTGAGGAGTTCGGCAAGGAGTGGTATGACCATATGTTTGTACAGGCCGGTCTCGGTCTGGAGCAGATGGCGCCTCCCAGCAGCACGTACCGCTTTAACACCTTGAGCTCGTTCCATGTGGGTGTCGGTAAGCAGTTTAACAGATACAACTCTGCCCGCCTGACGTTCCAGGGTGCTTGGGGCTATCAGGATGGTAAGGACCGCCTGTTTACGAAGTTTGGCCTGCGCCTGGACCATCTGTTCAGTCTGTCATCGTTCTTCTATGGTTTTAAACCATCGCGACTGGTGGATGTATCGACGGTCTTTGGTATCGGTGCTCAGTATAGTAAACTGAGCTATAAGAATATCCTCTATGAAGAGGAACTGCAAAAGCGTCTGGAGGCTTTCGAGGAAGAAGGTAACAAGGTGGAGGCTGAGATTATCCGCCAGAACTGGCCTAAGGACAAGAGTGGTGTATCGTTTGAAGGTCATATCGGTGTACAGTTGCGCTTCTTCACAGGTCCGCAGGGATATATCAATATTGAGCCGTACATCGGTCTGGCAACGGACAAGATGGACCTGAGCCAAAACCAGAACTGGCGAAAGATAGATGTGTTCTATGGTGTCAACTTCAACTACATCTACTATCTGCGCAATAACCTCTCGCAACGTGAAAAGGCGTACTTTATCAAGCACCGTCAAGAACATGACCAGGTGGATACTGACAGTAGCTATCTGCAGTCGTGGCAACAGCCATTCTTCATAGAATATAGCAATGGCGTGAATTTCCTGACAAATAGTCAACTGGGGGCAGGTGGTTCGATGGGACCGGACTTCTCGTTGAGTATCGGAAAATGGCTGTCACCGGTCATCGGTCTCAGATTGACGGGGTCTGTACACCAGACGACATGGCGGAAGGACTTTGTGGCAACAAACAATCCGGAAATATCGGCAGCGGTAACGGGATACGAGGCTTTCATGCATAATATCTATACGGGAGTCCGACTGGATGCATTGCTGAACCCCTTTGGCTTCTTTAAGAGTTTCAGTTGGAACAAGTCTGTTGGTGCCTATATCGTCGGTGGCGTAGAGTATGGCTGGGTGGACAAATACCAGAATAAACGCCTCAGCACTCGTAGTGAGGCTTATTCGGGAGGATTGCATCTATGGTACCAACTCAGTGATGGCTTGCACTTCTTTATAGAACCACGCTATATGCACTATGTCTATAAGCTGCCTTATACGGAGGTGGACTGGAATAAGAACTTCACCGATGATGCCATTGCGGTAAGCCTGGGTCTGCAGATTGCAACGCGTTCGAAGAGGTTTATTCATCATGAAGAGGATGAAGTCTTTGAACCTTTGCGGAAGATAGGTGTTGGTCTTGGTGGCGGATTCTACGAGATACATACTAAGAAGAATTTTGAAGGTGACGGTGGCGTGGGAGTGAATGGTAAGTTCTTCGCGGAGTACAACTTGACACCGATACATGGTGCCAGACTGTCGTTTGAGTTCTTGCCCGTGAAACATACCAATCTGGTGGATTACTATGTGGTCAATACGGTTAATGGAGGTATTGTTGCCAAGTATGGTAAGTGGAACCATAAGTTCAACCTCGGACTGATTAGCCTAAGCTATCAGGCTAACCTGAGTAATCTCTTTGCAGGCTATCCGTCATGGAGACGTTTCGACCTCAGCGCTTTTATTGGTCCGACATTCGTGATGCCATTGGGTGACAACTCAAACTTGGCACAAGAAGAGACACTATATGAAGGTGAAGAGGTGAGGATGGACGAGCCTATGAAGGTGTCCTCTGGTATCGGAGCTCATCTGGGCTTTAAGTTGCGATTCAAGATGATTCCACATATCTCTGTTTTTGTGGAACCGACATTCTATATGCTGGGTTCGGCTAAACTGCCCAGCGTGGACTTCTTGACGGTGAAGTATCTGCAGACGCTGAATATCGGTGTGCAGTATGAGTTGTAGATGTAAGAAGGAAGAAGTAAGAAGTAAGAGTTATGATGCGTAAGATATTATTCCTGATAATAAGCGTGGTGGCTGTGCTGCCGGTGAAAGCACAGGACGATGTGAAAGCTGCCGGTGCCGCTATCGATTCAATTATTCGTATATTCCCGAATTACGAAATTGTTGACAAGTTCGTGGCCGACATCTTCAAGAAGAACGAGAAGAGTGTCTATCTGGCAGCACGAATAGGCAAGGCATACTATAACTATGTGATGGTGCCGGGCAATCCGACTCCCCAGTACCACCGTCGTGACGTTGCCAAGGCTTTTGAGTACTTGAACAAGGCCATAGAACTCGACCCGAAGTATCCGGATACTTATCTGGTGGCTAGCGATATCTTCTTTAATGAAGCTAAGATAGACACTGCGCTGATATGGCTCGACAAGGGTATTGCCGCCAATCCCACTGACTCGTCGCTATACATTGAGTCGGCAAAACTGTTGGCTTTCACCGATCCCGATGCTGCCGTGGAGAAGCTGATGACGCTGAAGAAGCGCGACAGCACCTTCCAGGTGGACCTGCAACTGGGACGCCTGTACTATAAGCTTTATAGCGACCATGGTAAACTGCCGATGAAGGAAATGGCAGAAAGCTATGGCAAGGTGTATGATAGTCCTGATAGGGGAAAGATGAACCTTGGTGACCTGGGTGCTTACTCGCTGGGCCTGCAATGGGCAGGCGACCTGGGTGAGGAGCGCTTTGCCAAATTATATGAGGCAACGACGTATGGCTTGGAACGTTTTCCGAAAGATTTCGGTCTGCACCACTTCCACCTCCTGGGATGTATGAATACCCAGAAGTGGGATGAGGGTATCAAGACCATGGATGCCATGCAAGTGATGCCTGATAGCGTGAAGAAAATGACGGGTGATGACTACCTATGGTATGCCAGCTGTCTGGGTGGTGCCAAGCGTTATGACGATGCCATCTCAGTTTATGAGCGTGTTACAAATATGGATATAGCTACAGCGACTAATAAGACACAGGCTGAGAGCGCTATTGTGAGAACCATTAATACGCAGGTTACGGAACTCCGCCAGATGGGTGACTACGAAAAGGCTATTGCTATCGTGGAACCTGCACTGCAGAGATCGCGCGACAAGGGTAACCAGAATGACCAGTTGGTGTCATCTTATGCGAAGATTTATACAGACTGGTCGGTAGAGCTCAATGGTACGGAAAAACAGGATGCTATTGCGAAAGCAGTTCAGATATATGAGGACGGTGCAAAGTACTCAGAACTCAACAAAGGACTGTTCCTCTATTTCTGCTGTTCATATAGTGGAGCGTACCTTGACCCGAAATTCGAAAAAGGTGCGGGTCTGCCGTATGCTGAACAGCTCATAGCACTATTGGGAAATAAGGCAGATCTGAGTAATTCCGATAAAGCATATCTGGTACAGGCTTATCGCTATATGATGATGTATGAGTATCTGAATAAATTTGCGGTACAGAAGATCAAGAAATCAAAGGCAGTCGCATTGGACTATGCAGACAAGATTCTTGATGTGGACCCGACCAATGCCGATGCCCTTAATTTTGTCTCTAAGGTAAATTAAGCCGTTTTAATGACCAATACTTACCATACTGATAGTCACCACATGGGGCGCCGCAGTCTGCATAAGGATTATCGGTGGCCAGGCATTTATCATGTCACAATGACGGTGAGCGACAGGCGGCAGCAGCCGTTAGGACGGATTGTGGGGGATGTCAGCAAGGCTGACGGAGACCCTGACGCTCCGCGGGTGGAGCTGTCGGAAGTGGGACGGATGGTAGAACAGGAACTGCTGCAAAGCATAAAAGGCCACTATTCGATGGTGGAAGTGCAGGACTATGTCATTATGCCCGACCATGTGCATGCGATTATCGCTGTGAAAGCGGCAATAGTCAGTAAGAGTGGGCGACAGACGCATCTGGGGCAGGTCATTTCCGGCTTTAAGAAAGGCTGCAGCCGCCGCTATTGGGAAATGACGGGGCAGACAGCGGAATTGCAGTGGGGGAACCCCACTGCCGCAGGAACGCACCTCGAGCCCATCACTGCCGCAGGATCGCAACCAGCGCCCGCCACTGCCGCAGGAACGCACCTCGAGCCCATCACTGCCGCAGGAAAACAACCAGCGCCCGCCGCTGATGAGCAGCGGGGGAACCCCATTGCCACAAGCAGCGCTGATGTCCAGCGGGCTGCGGGTTCCCCGCAGTCTTATGTGAAGATTCCTTCGCGCACCACTACTGGGAGGCAGCCGCTGTTCAGCGACGGCTATGTGGATGTGATGCCCCTACAGGAAGGACAACTGGAAACACAGCGAGCCTATATCCACAATAATCCGCGCAACCGGCTGTTGCGTAGTAGGGAGCATTCCTCGCTGCATATACAACGAGGAGGTATTGATACCGCATTGCGAATTTCTGCATTGCGGGGCTATCTGCAGCGCGAGTGTGGAAGCCAATATGATGCAGACAGGTGGCAGATGATGAGTAGTCGTCTGCTACAACGTGAGGGTATGGTAGACTGCGACAGCTTTGGAGACCGTGACTTGTTGAAAGGGAAATTGTTGCCTGTGGTATGTCATCGCAAGGACCTCCGTGATTTTGGCAAGCAGAAAACGGCATGCCTTGAGGCTGCGAGACGAGGTGCCATTCTGGTTTCTGCCCATATCTCTAAAGGCGAACAAGAAATCATCAACGCTGTGATGGACGAAGAACTGCCAGTGGTAAGTGTTGATGATAATGGAATGGGAGAGCTTTACCATCCGTCGGAGCGACGGATGACGCTATGCGCAGAGAAGAAATTGCTGATAATGACACCATGGGTATATAAGTATCGTCCTGCTGAGGAAGATATTACCGTGGTGGAGTGTAAAACGATGAACTGTGTCGCACAGGCATTGTGTAGACAGAGGGATGATTGGTGGAAAAATACTTAAAATGAAAACAATGCGGGGAACCCGCATTGCGCTGGAAAGGTGCAGTAAAGGAACCCGCATTGCGCTGGAAAGGTGCAGTAAAGGAACCCGCATTGCGTAGGAATGAATATGATACAGAGACTATTGTTGATAGCAAGCCTGCTGATAGGACTGACGGCAGGGGTGGAGGCACAGACGCAGCGGCAGGTGGATTCGCTGCTGAACATCTGTAAGCCGTTGGCACAGACGGATATCAAGACGGCTGAGGCTAAGCTGCTGGCATTTAAGCAGCAGTACTTCGGCTTTCCTGCTGAACTGTATATCGCACAACTGTATGATGCTGCTGACAAGAAGGGTACGGAGTACCGTGCCGAGGTGGCTCATGCCTACGACCAGATGTCGCTGTCGCTGATGTCCCGAGGTGATATGGAACTGTACATCCTGAGTCTGTTCTATAGTGGTCGTAATGATGCGTGTGTCGCCAAGGCCCGTGAAGCGCTGGGGTACTATCCGCAGAGCTTGCCACTGAACAGGTTCTATTTCCGTTCACTGGTGTCGCAAGGTCGCTATCGTGAGAGTCTGACGGCTTATGAGAACCTGACACATGCACAGCCTGCGGTATTGGAACACAGCGATACGGTACACTATAGTGTGGCTGTGACGGGATGGGTGCGCTACCTGTATCAGCAGGGAAAGTTTGAGGAGGCTGCCCGCTGGATGGAGCCGTTCGCACAGCAGCGTCGCCAGCATGGACAGATGACCGATGATGTCACCATGCAGTTGGCGAATATTTATCTGGAATGGGCTAAGGAACTGCAGGGCGAAGAGAAGGAACGGATGTTGCTCAAGGCCGATGGTCTGTTGGCGCAACGTATCCCTGAGACAACGATGAACGACGACCTCTTTGCCTATATGCGGGTGGCGATGATACAATTCCAGTTAGACCCGGAGGCACAGAAGGGTACGGCGATTCCTGCCATCATGCAGATGGAGGAGGTGTTCCTGAAGAAACCACAGTTGGATGAGAAACACAAGGAACGCCTCGTGATGGGCTATCGCTACCTGATGAGCTACTACTTCATCGAAAAGGAAGACTATGCCCTGGCAGCGCAGTATGCCGAGAAGATACTACTCTATGAGCCTAAAAATGAAGGAGCCCTCCAAGTGAGAGAGCTCTATCAGAAGGTTAAAAACAAAGGGTAGGGGTCAGCCAAGGGAACCTTGGCTGCGCTGGATTTTCCGTCAAGGGAACCTTGACGGCGCTGGATTTTCAGCCAAGGAAACCTTGGCTGCGCAAGGCCTCTAAAAGGCCTGCCGACATTGCTTCATTGTCTTTCTTCGTATAGCGGATGTCGGTGAAAATCTGCGCAAGCGTCTCTTTGTGGTTAATCTCACAGAAGTGGCGGTTCTCTTCCAGATTCTCCTTATTATTATAATAGGTGTCAATATCGGCACGACTATAGTCCTGGTAGGTCTCGCTGTGGACAAAACTCTCCATGGGCAGACGGTCAGAGAGACTGCCTTCCTCGGCAGGCCAGCCAACGGTGAGGGTGGCAACGGGCATGACGAGACGAGGCAACTGGAGGATGTCGATAATCTGCTGAGGCTGATAGACTGTGGTGCCGAGGTAGCAATAACCAAGGCCTTCCTCGTCCATCAGGTTGCAGAGCGTCTGGGTATAGAGCAGGGCATCGATAGCGGCATTCTGGAACGACAGGAAATTGTCGTAGCCAGGTTGCGCCTTGCGCTCTTCGCACCAACGAGTGGTGCGGTGGAAGTCAGCACAGATGGTCAAAACCACGGGAGCCTGAGTCACCATGGGTTGGTTGAAGTGGGCAGGGGCTAACCGTTGTTTCATATCGGCATCGCGGGTGACAACGACAGAATAGAGCTGCAGATTACCCATGGTCTGTGTGCGACTGGCCTCTGTCAGGAGGCGGTTGAGGAGCGCTTCGCTGACCTCTTTCTCGGAATATTGGCGGATGGAACGCCGTGTCAACAGATTTTTCATGATGCAAAGGTACATAATAATTCGTAATTCGTCATTCATAATTCATAATTATTATCATAAATTGACGTGTAATTCATAATTATTTTGTAATTTTGCAGGCGATAAACGTTTATTGATTATTATGACAGAAACAAAAGTGACGCTGGTGGAGCGTGTGGCTCGTCGTATGGCAGCCGCTAGCCAGCACACGGAGAGCCCGTTGACAGAACAGCAGGCTCAGCAATTGTTGGATAAGATGTTTGGCGCACTGACGGCTGATGAAGAGCAGTTGGTGACGATGGCAGCTGACGCTGCTGTCAAGGAGGTCCTGCTGAACCAGCGCCCGGAGGTGACGGAGGTTCGTCCCAAGGAGTTGGAGTGTGACGTGGTGCGTTTCCAGAACAACAAGGACAAGTGGGTGGCTCTGGTGGGTCTGCTCAACGGCTATCCCTATGAGATATTCACGGGTCTGCAAGACGATGAGGAGGGCATCCTGCTGCCGAAGTCGGTGACCAAGGGTAAGATTATCAAGCAGGTCAATGCCGATGGCTCGAAGCGTTATGACTTCCAGTTTGAGAATACGCGAGGCTACAAGATTACGGTGGAGGGACTGTCGGAAAAGTTCAATCCCGAGTATTGGAACTATGCTAAGCTCATCAGCGGTGTGCTGCGCTACCGTATGCCCATCGAACACGTCATCAAGTTGGTATCTTCGCTGCAGCTGCAGTCGGAGAGCATCAATACATGGAAGAACGGCGTGGAGCGTGCCCTGAAGAAATATCTGGGTGACGGCACTGAGACAACAGATAATGAAGATAACGCAGAGCAGCATCCGACTGCATGACATGCGCTTCTATGCCTATCACGGCGTGATGGAGCAGGAACGACGCGTGGGAGGTGAATACCTGGTGTCACTCCAGGTGGAGGCTGACCTCAGTCGTGCAGTCAATAGCGATTCGGTTGCTGATACCGTCAACTACGCACAGCTCTACGAGGTGGTACGACGCGAGATGGCCGAACCTTCGCAGTTGCTGGAACATGTGGCGGGTAGGATAGGGCAGCGCGTGCTGGACCACTTTCAGCAGGTGACAGCGCTTACCGTCCGCGTGACGAAATGTAATCCACCGATGGGTGCCGACAGTAAGGGGGCGAGTGTGGAGTTGAGAATTGAGAAATAAGAGTAAGAGATCATAGATTAGTGTGAGAAGACTATACCTATTTATATTAGTAGCATTCGTGGCAGTGGCTGGTGTCGCTGCCAATAAGCGTTTTACATTGGTTATTGATGCTGGACACGGTGGTCATGATGCTGGTGCGGTGGGTAAGATTACCAAGGAGAAAACCATCAACCTGAATGTGGCACTGGCCTTTGGCAGACTGGTGGAACAGCATTGTCCGGACGTGAAGGTGATTTACACCCGTAAGACCGACATCTTCATTCCCCTCCATACCCGTGCTGATATCGCTAATAAGAACAAGGCCGACCTGTTTATCTCCATCCATACCAATGCACTGCCGAAGGGCCGTATCTCACGAGGTTTGGAGACCTATACGCTGGGTATGCACCGTGCTGCCGACAACCTCGCTGTCGCTAAACGTGAGAATGAGGTAATCCTCTATGAGAAAGACTATAAGCAGCGTTACCAGGGTTTTGACCCCAACTCGTCGGAGAGCTATATCATGTTTGAGTTCATGCAAGACCATAACATGGCACAGAGCGTGGAACTCGCCAAGTTTGTGCAGCGTCGCACATGTGCTGCTGCCAATCGACAGAACAAAGGTGTGAAACAGGCTGGTTTCCTGGTGCTGAGAGAGACCTCGATGCCCAGTTGTCTGATAGAGCTGGGATTCATCTCGACACCTGATGAGGAACGCTACCTTGACTCTTCTGCTGGTGTCAGCCAGTTGGGGTATGGTATCTATCAGGCTTTTGTGGACTATAAGCGGAAATACGATACCAATGTCGGTGTTCCCTATAAGGCGGCGCCCCAACCGAAGGAAGAGGTGCAGATACCTTCAGTTGTTCCTGAACCTGCGAAGCAAGAGGTAAAGCCGGAGACGAAGAAGGAAAGCAAGAAGGAGAAGAAACGCAAGAAGAAGGAGGCTGAGGAGAAGGTTGATACGGTTGCCGTGGAAAAGCCTGCCGTTGTGGAGGCTCCTGTCGCTCCAGTGGAGAAACCCGCGGCAACTATCGAGAAACCTGTCACTGCTCCTGTAGAGAAGCCGGCAACTCCAGTAGAACAGCCAGCGCCTGCTCCTGTGGAGAAACCCGTAGAGAAGCCTGCGGCTCCTGCAGCACTGCCAACGAAACCTGTTGCTACTACGTCTTCAGCCCCAGTCTTCAAGGTACAGATTCTCGCCAGCAGTTCGAAGTTATCTCCTTCGTCGCCCCAGTTCAAGGGACAGAAGGATATCGACAGCTATGAGGAAGGTGGCCTGTATAAGTTCACGGTAGGAGCCTCTACAGACTATAATGAGATATACCGACTGCGTAAGTCGCTGCTCGACAAGTTCCCGCAGGCTTTCATCATCGCCTTTAAGAATGGTCAGAAGATGGATGTTCGTCAGGCGATAGAGGAGTTTAAGAATAGGAAGAAGTGACAAATAAAAAAGGAGAGATATGAAATTTACAAAGGAAATCAAGATTGCACTGGTGTCGATATTCGGTATCGTCGTGCTGTTCTTTGGTCTGCAGTTTCTGAAGGGACTGAGTGTTTTCTCGAGCGACAATGCTATGTATGTAGCCTTCTCGGATGCTACAGGTTTGGCAGTGTCGTCGCCCGTCTATGCCAACGGCTATCGTGTCGGTGTGGTGAAGTCCCTCGACTACGACTACGACCCTCATGGAAAGATTATTGCCGAGATTGGGCTGAACAAGCAGATGCGTGTGCCCGTAGGTTCGCGTGCTGAGTTGGCCAGTGACTTGCTGGGAAATATCAAGATCAATCTGGTGCTCTCTGACGACCCGATACACATGATTGGTGTAGGAGATACTATCAGTGGTGATATGGAACAGGGTATCATGAGTAAGGTAGGGGAGATGATGCCCGTCATCATGGATATCGCTCCCAAACTGGACAGCATCATGAGCAGTCTGAACCTGTTGCTGTCTGACCCTGCCCTGCGCAATACGCTGCATAACGTGGAGGGAATGACTGGTAACCTGAATGCGACCAGTCAGGAACTGAAAGCACTGTCGGCTTCGCTGAACCGTGAGGTGCCGACCATGATGCATAAAGCGAATGGCGTGTTGGACAATACCCAGCAGCTGACGCATAACCTGTCACAGATTGACGTGGCAGCGATGAATGCAAAGGTAAACCAGACACTGGCTAACGTGGAGCAGATGACGCAGCGCCTGAATAGCAACGAGGGTACCCTGGGACTGCTGATGCGTGACCAGACGCTGTATAACAACTTGACGGCTACAGCGGCAAGTGCTGACTCTCTGTTGACAGACTTGAAGGCTCATCCAAAGCGCTACGTACACTTCTCTATTTTTGGGAAAAAGGACAAGTAAAAAATCTACAATTTTTAATTTGTCTAAATAAAAGAGTGCGTATAAGTTTTTCCTACCTAATCGTTGGAAGTGCTTGATATTTCATACATTTAGCGTTCCTTTTACACTATGCGTGCACATCGTTCCGGCGGTGTGCATGCTTGCGCTAAAACACTGAAAAACAAAGGGATGCATATTTGCAAGTCTGTCGATGGATAAAAAAGTCTTAAAAAACACTTAACGCTCGCAATATGAGCAATTTACGGATTTTGTTCTTGGAAGGTATAAAAAACAGGGATTTGCAAGATTGAAAAAAAATTGCGACCTTTGCATTCGAAAACAAAAAGTAACCAAAGACTACAATCGTCTTTTTGATTATAAAAATAAACAGTAACGCCGCATGGTAAATAATCCAAAGGCGCTTTGGGACAACTGCCTTAGTCTGATTAAGGACAACGTCACGGAGCAACAATACAAGACATGGTTCGCGCCTATCGTATTCGAGAAATACGATGAGGAACGCCAGTCTGTGCTCGTACAGGTACCTAGTATGTACGTGTATGAGTATTTGGAGCAGTACTATGTGAACTTGCTGAGCAAGGCGCTGACACGTTGTTTCGGACAGAAAGTCCAGTTGAACTATCGTGTCGTTACGGATAAGCAGCACCGCATCAATACGGTGGTAGAGGGTGAGGAGCCTACCAGTGTAGAACCTGCTCCACCCACCAATCGTGCTAATAAGGCGCCCACGACACTCGACGTCGTTGAGCGTGACCTGAATCCGCAACTGGATATCCATAAGACCTTCCATAACTATATTGAAGGAGACAGCAACAAGTTGCCACGTACCGTGGGACTGTCTATTGCTGAGCATCCGGGAAAGTCGACATTCAATCCCTTCTTTGTCTATGGTCCGTCTGGCTGTGGTAAGACGCACCTGATTAACGCCATCGGCGTACATTGCAAAGAGATGTATCCGCAGAAGCGTGTGCTGTATGTATCAGCACGTCTCTTCCAGGTACAGTTTACCGATGCCAGTCGAAAGAATACGGTCAATGACTTCATCAATTTCTACCAGAGCATTGATGTGCTGATTGTTGACGATGTACAGGAGTGGGCTACGGCTGAGAAGACGGTGGCTACGTTCTTCCACATCTTCGACCACCTGTCACGCCTGGGTAAACAGATTATCTTGGCCAGCGATCGTCCACCAGTAGATTTGGGGTGGTTGCCTGAGCGTATGCTGACACGCTTCTCTTCCGGTCTGATTGCTGAGTTGGAGAAGCCCAATGTGCAGTTGTGTATTGATATTTTGAATGCCAAGTGTCGTCGTGATGGTTTGACGATTCCTGCTGACGTTATCCAGTTTATTGCTGAGACGGCCAATGGTTCCGTCCGTGACTTGGAGGGTGTTATCAACTCGCTGCTGACCTATTCTATTGTCTATAATACGAATGTAGATATGCGACTGGCTGAGCGTGTCGTCAAGCGTGCTGTGAAGATTGATAATAAACCGCTGACCGTCGATGATATCCTGGAGAAGGTCTGCAACCACTATCATGTCCAGCAACAGCATGTTTTCAGCAAGAGTCGTAAGCGCGACTTCGTGATGGTACGCCAGATTTCGATGTACCTCGCTCAGAAGTATACGAAGATGCCGGCATCACGCATTGGACAGCTCATTGGCGGTCGTGACCACTCGACAGTGATTCATAGCTGTTCGACCATTGAGCAGCGCCTAAAGGTCGATAAGGAATTCTCTGCCGAACTTACCAGCATTGAAAACTCCTTTAAACTGAAGAAATAAAAAAAGTAAGGAAACGCTTCCTTACTTTTTTGTTTCGTTATTTCGAAATTACGTTATTTCGAAATTACGTTATTACGTTATTACGTTATTACGATATTTCGATTTCCAATCTTACAGATTGTTCTTCTCGATGTCCTTGAAGTACTTGTAAGTAGCAACCTTCAACTCATCGGTAGCAGGTTCGTCAGCAACGATGATGCCGTGCTGGTGCATCTGCAGGGCAGAGATGGTCCACTCGTGAGTAACAGCACCCTCGATGGCAGCCTTCAGGGCACGTGCCTTGTGATGACCATTGACGAGAATCATCACCTCCTTGGCATCCATAACGGTACCTACACCTACGGTGAGGGCGAGCTTGGGAACCTTATTGACGTCGTTGTCGAAGAAACGGCTGTTGGCAATGATGGTGTCGGTAGTCAGTGTCTTCACACGGGTACGGCTGGTCAATGAGCTATAGGGCTCGTTGAAGGCGATGTGGCCATCAGGACCGATACCGCCGATGAACAGGTCGATACCACCTGCCTCCTTGATCATCTCCTCATAGTGTGCGCACTCAGCAGCCAGGTCCTTGGCATTGCCGTTGAGGATGTGGATGTTCTCTTTGGGACAGTCGATGTGGTTGAACAGATTGCGAGCCATAAAAGAATGATAACTCTCTGGGTGCTCCTCGGGAAGACCGACATACTCGTCCATATTGAACGTCAGCACGTTCTTGAACGATACACGTCCCTCCTTGTTGGCCTTTACTAAACAGGCATACATACCTTCGGGTGATGAACCTGTGGGCAGACCCAGTACGAATGGTTTCTCCTTGGTGGGCTGGAAGGCGTTGATACGCTCGATAACATGCTCGGCAGCCCATTGTGACATCTTTTGATAGTCGGGTTCAATAATTACTCTCATAAGCGAAAAATATTAAGTTTTTTGTCTTATCGACTGCAAAGGTAAGAAATTATTTATAAATAATAATGCATAATTCATAATTTTTTTTTAACTTTGCACCCAATATGTAATAATGAAGTAATGAAGGAATTTGTTATCTCTGAAGCCAAGGCTGAGACTGCTGTGCTGGTCGGACTGATTACCCAGCAGCAGGACGAGGCTAAGACGAAGGAATATCTCGACGAACTGGAGTTTCTAGCTGATACCGCTGGCGCTGTCACCGTGAAGCGTTTTACGCAGAAGGTGCAAGGTCCCAGTCAGGTGACGTATGTCGGCAAAGGTAAACTCGAAGAGATTCACCAATATATCAAGCAAAAGGAAGATGCTTACTACGATTGGCTGGATGCCGGATCGCCAGAACCTGAAGACGGTCAGGAGGCTCCTCAGCCCATCGGCATGGTCATTTTTGATGACGAACTGTCGGCCAAGCAGATGCGCAATATCGAGAATGAGTTGAAGGTGAAGATTCTTGACCGAACCTCATTGATTCTCGATATCTTTGCCATGCGTGCTCAGACCGCTGAGGCCAAGACACAGGTGGAATTGGCACAGTACCGTTATATGTTACCCCGTCTGCAACGCTTGTGGACACACTTGGAACGTCAGGGTGGTGGCTCTGGAAGCGGTGGCGGAAAGGGTAGTGTAGGACTTCGTGGTCCTGGTGAGACCCAGTTGGAGATGGACCAGCGCATCATCCGTCAGCGTATCTCGTTGTTAAAAGAACGTCTGGTGGAGATTGATAAGCAGAAGACCACCCAGCGTAAGAACCGTGGCCGTCTGATTCGTGTGGCTCTGGTGGGCTATACCAATGTGGGCAAGTCCACGATGATGAACCTGCTCTCGAAGAGTGATGTCTTTGCCGAGAACAAGCTCTTTGCCACACTGGATACTACCGTTCGTAAGATGACTATTGACAACCTGCCATTCCTGTTGGCAGATACTGTAGGTTTTATCCGTAAGCTACCCTCCGACCTGGTGGAGTCGTTCAAGTCAACACTCGACGAGGTGCGTGAAGCTGACCTGTTGGTTCATGTTGTCGATATCTCACATCCCGACTTTGAGGAACAAATCCATGTCGTGGAGGAAACTCTCAAGGAACTGGGCTGTGCCGAGAAACCCGCGATGCTGGTGTTTAACAAGATTGATGCCTACTCATGGGTCGAGAAAGAGGCCGATGACCTGACACCGATGACCAAGGAGAACCTGACGCTCGATGACCTGAAGCAGACATGGATGGCTCGTACGGGAGAGAACCAGCACTATTTGGAGTGCCTGTTCATCTCTGCCAAGCAGAAGGAGAACATCGACATGCTACGTGAAATACTCTACAAGCGTGTTCGTGAGCTGCATGTTCAGAAATATCCGTACAATGACTTTTTATATACGATAGAAGATTGAACCAAACACAATAAATTTATGAGAGACTACAGATTTTTGACAGACGATGAGATCCGTGTACTGGAAAACAATAGCTGCTGGGCTGAGGACTGGCAGCGTGTACAGGTTGCAGAGGAGTTTTCTCCGTATAACTTCCACCGTGTTATTTTCTATGGTGACATCCGATTGGGTGTCTTCGAGAAACAGGTAGAGGTATCGAAAGGTTTCGTAAAGCACTCCGGTATCAATGATGCCACCCTGCGAAACGTGACCGTAGGCGACAACTGCCTGATCGAAAAGGTGGGTAACTTCATCAACAACTATACTATTGGCAGCGACTGCTACATATCGAATATCTCTACGATGGAGACCACCGAGGGCGCTTCTTTCGGTGAGGGCCATCTTATCAGTG
>JAEEGK010008297.1_pt1 | contig 24538 bp, 23 predicted proteins | sample 8958771 | NCBI WGS metagenome assembly JAEEGK01 (sample SAMN16246547, study PRJNA631951) | gut metagenome | biome: gut microbiome; feature: rumen; material: SC-attached | host: Bos | place: Iran: Karaj | collected 2018-10
CTCGTCATGGCCGAAGCCGACTTGTCCATTTTCTCTATAATCTGTTTCTGCTGTTCAGAGGTCAGCTTCGTCTGGCCGTACATATAGCACGACATCAGTGAAGCAAACAGTATAACCGATAATCTTTTCATTTTGCTATTAAGACGCAACCCGTCAGAATGAGGAACACTCCCACCCACCGGATGAGTGGAATCTGTTCGTGAAAGAAAATGATAGCAGCAAACATGCCCATCACATAACTCAGACTCACCATGGGGTAAGCCATGCTGAACGGGAAATGCTTGATGATATACATCCATAGCACAGAGCCTGCACCATAGCAGAGCCCACAGCAGATGAATTGCCAATTCGTAAACAAACGCACGAAATACTGCCATGTGAACGAGAAGTCACCTGCCTTTGTGAGACCGTATTTCATCAGCACCTGCCCACCCGAGAGGAGCATGCACTGCAGTATTGAGATAGGTAATAATTTGAATATCACGTTTTCTTCAATAAGATCATGGAAACATCGCCTTCCTTCGTCTGGTTCAACAAAAGGATGCTCTTCAGCGTATCAACACGTTGTTCAGAGTCATAGAGGAACGACGGTATGACATTCTTTTTCAGGAGATGGGCACAGGCATAGAGCCCAAGACCTGATACTGTATAGTTTTCTCCAAACAAATGCTTGTAATGCAGCAGAGGTTTATCTGCAAAGAGAGCCTCTACCGTTTGGCGATACATTTGGTCGTTGTCAGGATTGCCATTGACACCCGTCATCACAGCACTGATGTCTGCAAGTGTCATATCTGCCTTTGCAAGCATCTCCTCAAATTGAGACTGTAGTTTCTCACGCGAGGGACGAAAACAGATTGTAAGACCAGCTAACTCACAGAGATGCTCTACAGCGTCGCTGGTATTCAGCATCATCGACATAGCCACCTCTCCACAAGGCACCATTCCGTCGACACCAACATAGCCTACTTTTTGAAGGAGACTGAAATACTGTTCTGTCATCTCGTCATGCCCCCCAACAAGAGCCGTTGAGATCTTCCCAAGTTGCATCTGCATCCATGCATCCAGCAATGTCAAGTCGAAACTGATCCCACCATGTGAATAAGTGGTGTTGTAACCATGTGTCTTGGTGTAGATGGCGAGGGCAGAACCAACCGTGTTATGCGTGGACTGCATGAAATACGTCGGACTGACGGTTTCCTCATTGTTCTCCACAATAGAGTCGAGAAAACGCTCTGTATAATCCAGACTCCCCAGACTGGTACCTGTCATGATGGCATCAGGGTGACTGATACCCGTCTCACCCAATACTTTCAGGGCGGTGACGAGCGCACGCTTCATAATGTTACCCATACGGCGAGCCTCGTTGGCTGCCATATAATCACGGAAGGAAGGATTCTGTGCCTTGACCCAAGAAGCCTCATCATAACATACAGGTTCTTCTATCCACTGCTCCGAGAGAGGTGTCTGGATAGAAATCTGTTCTGCTGCTTGTATGTATATGCTCTCCTGTTTCATATCAAGCTTCACATTTAGAGAGAATAATCGACGAGTCATTGCCTCCGAATCCAAAGGCGTTACTCAGGATATGACGGATCTCCCCCTGTGGCTGCTGATCAGTCACCGGGATAATGCCTCCTTCCATGGGATTCTTCCAGTTGATGTTTTGAGGCAGGAACTGATGCTGGAGTGCCAACATGCAGAATACGGCTTCAATACTGCCAGAAGCACTGGTGGTATGTCCTGTGAACGACTTTGTAGAAGACACAGGTGGCAGATGGTCGCCAAACACGCGTTGGATGGCGCGACTCTCACTCTCATCGTTATTGGGAGTTCCCGTTCCGTGGGCATTGATATACTGGATATCTTCTGGTTTCATACCTGCCAGCTGCAAAGCTTCCTGCATTGCCAGATAGGCTCCCTCACCATCGGGCGAAGAAGCCGTCTGATGGAAAGCATCGCAGGCATTGCCATAACCACTCAGTTTGCAGAGAGGTTTTGCACCACGTTTCTTCACAGAAGCCTCGGTTTCCATGACGAGGTAGGCAGCTCCTTCACCGAGGTTCAGTCCTGCCCTATCGCGATCGAAGGGCCGGCATGGTTGTGCATCAAGGATCATCAGGGCGTTGAAACCGTTCAGATGAAACTTGGTGAGACATTCCGTTCCTCCCACCACGACGATCTCAGCCAGACCACAACGCAGCATATTCGCACCAGTGATGATGGCATTCGTCGCCGAAGAACAGGCTGTAGATGCAGTTGAAATAGATGCAAACTGACCAAAAGCCTCTGCAATCATTTCTGTGCAACTGCCACAATGATGAGTGGCGATGACGGCATAGTTTTGGTTACATTCCTTTTCCAGTTCGTAGTAGGTCTCACGACGATCCATACCACCAACGGTCGTAGCCGAAATGAAAGGAACGTCTCTCAAGGCATCACCCTCTAATCCTGCTTCCTCAAGAGCCTCACGTAATGCGAGCCTACCCATGAGGGCTGAACGGGTAAGAAACAGACTATCAGTGATGCCAAGCCGCTGCACCATCTCCTCATTGCTGAGTGGCACTTCACCTACGGGAATATCATGATGACAAGATGCCAGATACTTCATCTTACCAACACCCGACTTTCCTGCCAGAAGAGAAGCCAGCGTAGCCTCTTTCCCGACACCAATGGCCGAGACAACACCTGCGCCAGTAATATAGATGGAATCCATCGCTACCGACTGGTTACTTCGTGCGGTTTTCTGCAATGAACCTGGCCATGATATTGACCGACATGAATACTTCCTTGCTCTTGCTGGGATCCTTCAGCTTGATACCGTATTTCTTCTCGATAAGCACAATCAGCTCCAGAGCGTCAATAGAGTCAAGGCCAAGGCCACTACCAAACAAAGGGGCATCTGCATCAATATCCTCGGGGGTCACATCCTCCAGGTTCAATGCCTCAATAATCTCTTTCTTTAATTCTAATACTAAATCTTCCATGTTATGATTAATGATTTGTAAGTTCAACAATATAAATATCAGCTTCGAAATGACTATCGTCTTGATAGTCAATCCATCCGCCTATCATACTTTTCGTCTTGATGTCAGCAAACGAGGCGCCAAGCGTCTGTTTAATCAGATTGTCATTCTTCTCTTCGATGATATAGAACGAAGTCTCGCCATGATAATGATTCCGCATGGCAATCTCGCCTGTCACGATATTCGGCAGGGTATAGACAAACACCGAAGGACTGGGGAAATATTCCTCTGGATCGATAATTGAATCCAAGTATTTCTGATCAGCCTGAATGGATGAGGAACGGTTGAACAAGATGACAGCCCTATCGTCAGAGGGCGTATCCCGACGTTTGCCTTCTGCCTGTAATAGCAGTTCCGTTGCCACGAACCCCAAACGTGACAGGGGGTCCATCTTATAGAATTTCGGGTAGTCGTCCACATAACGCTTATAGATCGCTGTCAGGAGCGATTTCCCTCTCACCTCTACTTCTTGCGTCCCTTCGGTAGCAAGCGGCAAAGCCGAGCGCTCACCTCCCACCTCTATTATTTGGCCATCTACCATAATGGCCGATGGTGACAGCTGAACCCGGTGTTTCGTTTCAAAGTTCCTGAAGGTCTTTTCTTCTGCCTTCTGTTCAGGCTTTCTTGACACCAGAATGGCGCCATTGCAGCCTCCGAAGCCAGAGATCATCTTGACAAAACAGGATTTGTCTGTAGTGCTGTTCTGCGCAGAAATCTGCACTTTCCCGGAAACGCCCCTCTCTTCGAAACCTCTGGTGGCGAGTATCGTGTGGTCATCAGCAGCTGCCATCGACAAGACCGTCTCCAAGATACCTGCAGCACCAAGTGTATGACCAAAATAGCCTTTATACGCATTGACAGGAGTCTCTCCCAAACCAGCTCCCGTGATGGCCACCGACTCCATCTGGTCGTTAAACATCGTAGCCGTTCCGTGGGCATTGATAAAAGCCAGGCGCTCCTTATCCGTATCCTTGATGATAGCATTCAGTGCCATTCTGGCACCATCGCCGTTCTTCGAGGGAGAACTGATATGGAAAGCATCATTCCTCACAGCACCACGCTCAATTGCCCATGCGTCTACAGGTTGTCTCGATAGCACCAGTGTCGCTGCAGCCTCTCCGAGATTCAGGCCCATGCGCTCGATATCGAAAGGCCTACATTCGTGCTCCGAAATGGCCTTTAGCGACTGGAAACCTGAGACGGTAAACTTATTCTGTACATCAGCGCCACAGACGACGGCATAGTCATAATGCCCTGCCTCTAATAGTCGAAGCGCCAGTACCAAGGCAGATACCCCCGAGATGCAGGCATTGCAGACGGTGATGGGTTTTGTCTTGATACCTAAGCGTTCGGCAATATGCCTCGCAGCCGTTCCAGGATAGATGGCTGTATCTTCACGATCGCTGAATATCAGTTCGATGTTTCCTTTGGTGGTGCTCAGGATAAACACCACGTTGGCGTCTGAAACATTGATATTCGATGCCTCGATGGCTTTCTTAGCTGAGGTATAGGCCAGCGATTCAAACCGCGTCAGTCCTTCTACGGCCAGAGCCTCGTTTTGGGCATCTGTAAACAGCGATGCAGTAAAAGGCTCAGGAATGTCCCACTGATGATCGTAGTGACGCAGGGCTGAACGGCCGTCTTTGACAGCCTGATAATTCTGCTCAGTAGTCTCTCCTAAAGGTGAGATGATATTGTCAGCAATACGATAGACCATACCTTATTATATTATATACCCCACCTTTTCTTCCATGCCTCGAAAAAAGCAGGTGATTCCCATACCAACTGATAATCCTTATCCATGAACACCTGTACAGAACGTCCTGTCGTCATCACCGTGTCACTCTCCGGATCTCTGATCTCATAGTCGAACACGATTTTGGCAGCTTCCGTAGGACGATAGGTGATGGTCAGCTCTGGCTGCATCCCGTATCTCAGTGGTAGCTTATATTGGAACGAGAGGTCAACGACAGGTGCGAAATAGCCATTCTTTTCAATCAGTTCGTAGCCCAGATCATACTGTTGTCCGAAGTATTCCCGGGCATCCTCGAAGTATTTAGCATACGCACCATGCCATACCACTCTCATGGCATCAACCTCACTGAACCTGATCTTAAACTGGATAGTCGATTGCAGCGTGTTCATCCTACTCATCCGTCAGGGCAATCTTCATTCTCGCAGAGGCGATAATCTCGTCAGCGACTCTTGTTTCCACGCTGGCCAACGTCAGATTGAAAACCTCCTCGATCACTTCGATATGCGTCGTCAGGGTTTCATGGCACGCTGGCTGCCTGAGAATGTGGCAATCACGAATGTCACCGATAAAACCAATCTTCACGGGTTGACTGCCCAACCGACTGATACAACCCATTCTGGCGGCACAAGACTGTGCCATGTTCTCGATGATGCCTGCAGGCGACAATCTCATGTCGTCAAGGAAGATGTTGTCCTCACGAACCACAAATTCCGTCACGGCATCAGTGTTGTCGCAACTCAGCACACGGTCTACCATCACGAATGGCGGACGCTGGGGAATCAGATCGGTGATGGGGATTCTCTGCCAATCCATAATCTGATCAGCCGACCTTTGACTCGATGTAGTCATAGAACTGCGACAGTGTCTTCACCTTGGTCATCTCTTCTGGTTTGATCTTAAAACCGAAGTTCTTCTCTACGATGACCACGATGTCTACATAGTCCAGACTATCGATGCCCATATCTTCCTTCAGTTTGGCTTCAGGGAAGATGTTCTCTTCTTCAATCTCAAGGTCGTCAATCAAAAATGCCTTTACTTTCTCTTCAATTTCTGTTCTTGTCATAACTGTAAACTATAAACTGTAAACTATAAACTCAATTATTGATTCCAAAAGTCAAAATAGTTATACCATTGTGTGGGATACATACTGACGATACGCTCCAACTCCTTTATGTAGTTACCCGCCATCTCCTCTATCTGCTTGGCGCGTGGAGCGGTCTTATCATACGGCAGGGGTGTGACGTATACCTTATAACGACGGGTGCCGGTCTTCATCACATTGACCGTCAGGACATCAACACCTCGTATGGCCACCACCTGGAAGGGACCGATGGGAAGATGTGCCTCCCGGCCAAGGAATTTCACAGCAACGTATTTCTGTGACCCCCAGATGCGGTCAGCAGGAATGCTCACCGTCTCGCCATTGGCCAGTGCAGAATTGATCTCAAACAGGTGGCTCATATCGGGTTTGATGGGGATCATATTGATGTTGGCATGGGTAAAGAGTTTCTGACGATTGTTCATCACCTCTTCTTTCTCGCCGAAGAAGACGAGGGCGTTGAAACGCTTCTTCTCTGCCACCAGCGAATAGCCTGCTATCTCGTAATTACCCACATGCGAACTAAGCTGAACGAAACCGTCTGGTTGTTTGGCCAGGTTCAGGAAGTGGTCGTAGCCCTCCAGATCGATGTCGAAATGCCGACCGGCATACATGGCAAACTTGTCAATCACTGCCTGTGCAAACAAACAGTGGTTCCTGTAGGCCATCCATAACGACTGGAGGACGGAATGGCCCAATCGTTCGTGGAAGAAATGGTACGCATATCTGAAACCTGGTTTCAACAGCGTAGGCGTAACGGCAAAGACATAGGCCAGCACATAGATCACCCTCGTGTCTATGACGCTTAACAGCCTGATGAGCCAACGGTGCATCAGCCCATTACCGTATGTCGTGCCTTCCCACTTCTTCTCAGCCATTATTTCACTTTTTCACTACTATAATCGAGTGTCCCTGTCCCAGATGGTCATGGATCTGCTCGATTTCCAGTCCTGCCTCATGGATGCAGGATTCCATATCCTCAGTGTTATACATCTTCGAGTTGCCATTGGCGAGGGCTGTGAAGTACAGGCTCGTCATGGTCAGGCAGAGGGCTGCAGGCTCAAAGCGCTGACGATCCCAGAGCGTTTCCATAATGTAGATACGCGTATCTGGCGTCATCGCCTCCTTGGCACGTTTCAGGATACCCACAATCTCCTCCATGCTGAAGCAATCGAGGAACTGACTCATCCAGATGGCATCGAGACCACCCTCCCGTTTGGGGAAGAGGGCCTTCTCGTCAAGTAGGTTAATGCCATAGCCACTGATGCGCTCTGCACCATTCTTATCCTTCACGTTCTCCTTCATCATGCCAATCTGTTGGGGAAGATCAAGGATGGTTACCTGCACGTCGGAATCATATCCCACGCATTGCAGAGCCCACTTGCCGGTGTTTCCACCCACGTCATAGAGTGACTTCACATGATGCTCATCAAAGATGATCTTCAGAGCCTCGGGGAATGACGAGTCGCTGTAGAAATGGTCGAAGCCAAACCAACTCTTCTGCACCTGAGGGGGCAACTGCGACAAACCTTCGTAGATGGTAGGCCAATTGCCAAAATGCTTCAGTCCTGCAGGGCGTCCTTCCTTGAGGGCTTCCTCCAGATGGAACCAACCCTCGTAATTCACGTCATGGTTGAAATCGATATTTACACGGGTGGCAGGGTCGTTCAGCAAGAACCAACCCGTCTTGGAGATGGTAAACTTCTCTGTCTCTGGGTCAACAAGCAACGTTCCGATACACAGCGAAGCCTCCAGCAAGCACTTCACGGCATAATCCGAGAGTTTGGTAGCCTCTACGATTTCCTGTCGCGTCATGCCGTCTTTGGAATCCAAGATCATCTCCAGGATGCCGAACTTCACCATGAGTCTTGAAGCTTGAAAGACCACAGGTCCCCATGCAATGAATTCTGCCAGTCTCTGCGCATCACGTGCAGAGAGTTTTTCTTCGGTATAAGCCTTTTGCAAGGCTGGTGATAGATGCATATATTAATGATTTAGATGTCTATGAAACCCAGAGGTCTGAATAGTTAAACCACTGGTAAGGATATTTATCAAGCAGTCGTTCTACCTCGGCCATATAGGCATCGGCCAGTTGCTGACGCTGTTGGCTCTTCGGTAGTGCCTTATCGTAAGGCAGGGGGGTAAAGTAGGCGGTATATGAGCCGTCCTTCTCCTTCATCGTACTGGTCATGATCACATCGATGCCTCTCGTGGTTGCCAACGAGAACGGTCCCTTGGCCAAGTTCACCTTACAGCCATAGAGGGAGGAGACCACCACCTTGTTGATATTCATCAACCTGTCGGCAAACACACTGAGGATCTCTCCACGATCCAATGCTTCCACAATTTCATCGCTGTGGGTAGTCTCCATGCCCACAGGGATCATGCGGATGTTCATATCGCCAAACGAAGCCTTGCGATAGCTCATCAACGAGGCTTTCTCACCACCATATACTAATACGTTGCAGGGCTTATCCACATGGAGCGAATAACCCAGGATCTCACTACAGCCGATATGAGCGCTCAACTGTATGAAGGCATCGGGACGAGCCAGCAACTGGCGGTAGAGCTCAAGACCATCATAGGCTATCTGGAACTTATGCCCAGCATACATGGCGAACTTATCAATCACCGTTTGTCCGAACAGACAGTGGTTCTTGTAGGTGGCGCATACGGATTTCCACCAGCCATACCCTCTGCGCTGATGGTAATAGCGGTAAGTGAGACGGGCTCCGGAACTGAACACCATCGTCACGGGAATCACGCAGATGGCCATAAAGGCATAGAACACCCTGATGTTGACGGTCTTCAACATCAGGATCAGTGCCCTGAACATCCATGCACTCCCGAAGGTGATGCCTTTTGTACCCTTAAGTAACCTCACTTCTTCACCTTTTCACTTTTTCACCTTTTTCAGCACCAGTGCAGAGTTCGTTCCTCCAAAGCCAAACGAGTTGCTCAATACCACGTTTACCTCTGTATCTACAGTCTTTGCTGTCAGGTTCAGGGGCTCAGAATACTCATCAGGATTCTCGAAATTGATATTCGGTGCTACGAAGTTGTTCTGCATCATGATGATCGAATACACAGCCTCGCTGGCTCCAGCCATCCAGCACTCATGCCCCGTCATCGACTTGGTACTACTGATCAGCGCACGCTCGCCTTTGAACAGTCTGGCCAGTGCCATCGCTTCGTACATGTCGCCCTGGTGTGTAGAAGTGGCATGGGCATTCACATAGTCAATATCGCCAGGCTCCACGCCAGCATCCTTCATGGCTCTCGACATGGCGATGAAACTGCCTTCGTCGCTGGGCTCAGAGATGCCTCCGCCATTGCTTGAGAAGCCATAGCCACACACCTCAGCCAGGATGTCAGCCCCACGAGCCACGGCATGGTCGTAGTCTTCGAGTATCAATGCTGCAGCACCACCACTGGGCACGAGTCCGTCTCTGTCGCGATCGAAAGGTCTTGAAGCCTTCGTAGGCTCGTCCATGCGTACAGAGAAGGCGTTCAGTGCGTCGAAAGATGACATGCTATACTTATTCACCTCCTGAGCACCGCCACAGAGAATGATATCTTGCAATCCTTGCTTAATGAGCAGATAGCCCAGACCTATGGCGTGTGAGCCACTAGCACAGGCCGAACTCACAGAGAAGTTCACGCCACGCAGATGGAAGATGGTGTTCATATTCATGTTCACGGTAGAATTCATGCCCTGGAATATCAGACCCGAGCCGATCATCGCCGAGTCGTGCTTCTCCATCATGATCTTATCTGCCTCCACTACAGCCTTGGCCGAAGAGTCGTTACCAAAAATCACACCCACTTCGTTGTCGAGCAGATACTGGTCGTCGATACCGGCCATCTCGAAGGCGTTCTTACTGGCCATGAAGGCATACTCAGCCTCTTCCGACAAGCCCATCCTCGTACGACGGTCAAGCACTCCCTTCAGTTGCGGACGCTCCACAATACCCGTCAATCCAGAACGGAACCCATACTCCAGCCGGTCCTGATCAAGTCCGATACCCGATTTTCCCGTATAGAGCGATTCTTTCACGGCCTCTATACTCGTTCCCAGACACGACCAGATGCCCATGCCCGTAATGACAACTCTCTTCATATTATTTCTATTTTACTTTTTTTCAATAAACGCCGTAGGAATATAGGCTGTAGATATCAGCCCCACCTGCGACAGGTTCACAATCACACGCTGCTGACCAGCCACTCTGGCCACTCGTCCCTCAACACCCTGAAACACACCGTCGATTACTTTCACCTGTTCGCCGCCCTTATAGTGCACCTGCTGAGGTGTCACAAACATGATATGCTCGTTCATGCTCACCGTAGCACGGATAAAATTCAGCATCTCATGGTCTGGTACGATCAGAGGGGGATTCTTCTCCTCCTCATTCTGCACAAAGTGGTTATAATAATATGTCAGGAACGACAACTCGGGTGTTTGTTTCACATACATCTCTGCCTTTTCTTTGGTGGCATAGGCGAAAAGCAGGTTGGGAATCAGTGTCTCAAGCACGCGTTTACGACGGCCTTTCACATATTTCCAGGTATAGCGCTTGGCGATGTAGGTGTAAGTGCCGTCGTCGGTCATATAGTCAGCAGCCCTGTCCTCTCTACCGTAGGAGGCACGCAGCACGTACCAGTGTTTATCTGGGCTTGGAGCGTACTCTACCGACACCCCGGTTTTTGAACTCTTCGCTTCGGGGATGGCATCGGGGGTAAGCCCGATGCTTGGAGGATTTTTCTCGCCTCCACGAGTTTCCACACTAGACAATGTGATCAAATCAAATATACGGAGAAAACACTTCTCCGAGAAAACGGCTGCAAAGGTACGACTTTTTTTTCAAATACCTTTCAGTTTACTGAAAAAAAATTGCGTTCAGGTATATAGACCGCCGTTGATATTGATAACTTCACCCGTGATATAGCCTGCCTCGTCAGAAGCCAGGAAAGCAGCCAGTGCAGCCACCTCCTCGGGTTTTCCGAAGCGTCCTACGGGTATCAGTTTGGTTTGTTCCTCTACAGCCAGATCCTTCGTCATGTCCGTCTCAATAAAACCAGGTGCAATGGCATTCACGGTGATATGACGTATAGCCACCTCCTGGGCCAGCGCCTTCGTGGCACCGATGATGGCAGCCTTGGCAGCACTATAGTTGGTCTGTCCGGGCAGGCCTTTCACACCCGAGAGGGAAGCCATGTTGATGATACGACCGCCACGTTTCCGGGGCATCATGTGCTTCAGCAGATGACGCGTCACGTAGAAGTAACCGTTCAGCGTGGTGTCGAGCACCTTGTGCCAGTCCTCGTCGGGCATCATGAACATCACGTTATCGCGACGGATGCCGGCATTGTTCACCAGCACGCCGAACCAATCCTCCGGATGTCTTTCCTCCCAGTCTGTCAGGGCAGTCTCAATAGCCTGCGGATCGCTGGTGTCGAAGGGCAGAAGCTCTGCCGTCCCGCCTTGGGCGGTAATCTCTGCTGCCACACCCTCGGCGGCCTCACGGTTACTCAGATAGTTGATCACAACCGGCCATCCTGCCGATGCCAGACGCAGGGCGACGGCCTTTCCAATACCACGGGATGCTCCCGTCACTAATGCATATTTCATTCCTTTTTCCCAAAATTTTTGCAAAAGTACACATTTTCTTGCAATTATCGAGCAAAAAAAAGATAATATTGCTTTTTTATCAGATTTTATGCTTAACTTTGCCACAAAATCAAACAACTAACTAAAAATTGAAACATGGAACAGAAACGTTACGGTCATTTCGACGACCAGCACCGCGAGTATGTCATCACAGACCCGCAGACCCCTTGGCCCTGGATCAACTATCTGGGCAACGAAGACTTCTTCTCACTCATCTCCAACACCGCCGGCGGCTATTCCTTCTATAAGGACGCCAAGTTCCGCCGCATCACGCGCTATCGTTACAACAACGTCCCCATGGATAATGGCGGACGCTATTTTTATATCAAGGATGGCGACACCGTTTGGAATCCCGGTTGGAAGCCCTGCAAGACCCCACTCGACTTCTACGAGTGCCGTCATGGCATGAGCTATACCCGCATCATGGGTCGAAAGAACGGTGTGGAGGCCAGCGTGCTCTTCTTCGTTCCCCTAAAGAAGTGGGCCGAAGTGCAGAAACTCACGCTGAAGAACGAAAGCAAGGAGGTGAAGCAACTGAAGCTCTTCTCCTTCGAGGAGTGGTGTCTATGGAATGCAGCAACGGACATGGAGAACTTCCAGCGTAATTTCTCGACTGGCGAAGTAGAGATTGAGGGTAGCACGATCTATCACAAGACCGAGTATCGCGAGCGTCGTAACCACTATGCGTTCTATCATGTCAATGCACCCATCCAAGGCTTCGATACAGACCGCGAGACCTTCGTTGGATTATACAACGAGTTTGCCGATCCTCAGGCCGTGATGGAGGGTAAGCCCCGCAACAGCCACGCCCACGGCTGGAGTCCCATCGCCTCACATTATATCGAGGTCACGCTACAGCCTGGCGAGTCGAAAGACTTCGTATTCCTCCTCGGCTACATTGAGAATGAGCAGGACGAGAAGTTTGAGGCACCTCAGGTGATCAACAAGAAGAAGGCCCACGCCCTGATTGCCGAACTCGATACCACCGAGAAGGTCGACAAGGCATTTGCTGCGCTCTGCGAGTATTGGGATGCCCTTCTTAATATATATAAGGTGAAGACTGGTAATGACAAGCTCGACCGGATGGTGAACATCTGGAACCAGTATCAGTGCATGGTGACGTTCAACTTCTCGCGTTCGGCATCGTTCTTCGAGAGCGGTGTAGGCCGTGGCATGGGCTTCCGCGATTCTAACCAAGACCTCGTGGGCTTTGTACATCAGATTCCGCCACGTGCCCGTCAGCGTATCATCGACATCGCCTCCACACAGTTCCCCGACGGTGGCTGCTATCACCAGTACCAGCCCCTCACCAAGCGCGGCAACAATGATATCGGTGGTGGTTTCAACGACGACCCCTGCTGGTTGATCTTCGGTACGGTGGCCTATATCAAGGAGACAGGCGACTTCTCCATCCTCGACGAGATGGTTCCCTTCGACAACCAACCAGGTACGGAGGTAACGCTCTTCGAACACCTGAAGATCTCGATGGATCACGTCATCAAGAACCTCGGTCCCCACATGCTGCCGCTTATCGGACGTGCCGACTGGAACGACTGTCTGAACCTGAACTGCTTCTCATGGGATCCCAACGAGAGTTTCCAGACCACCGAGAATGTCTCTGAAGGCACGAAGGCTGAATCGCTGATGATCGCCGGTCTCTTCGTGGTAACGGGTAAGGATTACGTCGCCCTCTGCAAGAAAATCGGTAAGGCCGACGAGGCTGCCCGCATGCAGCAGGCTGTCGATGCCATGATCGAGGCCGTGAAGAAGCACGGCTGGGATGGCGAGTGGTATCTCCGCGCCTACGACTTCTACGGTCGTAAGATCGGTTCCAACGAGTGTGAAGAAGCCAAGATCTTCATCGAGAGCCAGGGCTGGTGCACGATGGCTGAGATCGGTGCCGAGGACGGTATGGTGGCCAAGTCGCTCGACTCCTGTAAGAAGTATCTGGAGTGCGAACACGGTATGGTGCTGAATAATCCGGCCTTCACGAAATACATTTACGAATACGGAGAAATATCCTCGTACCCAGAAGGTTATAAGGAGAATGCCGGCATCTTCTGCCACAACAATCCATGGGTCATCATCGGTGAGTGTATCGCAGGCCGGGGCAACGATGCATGGAGCCATTATGCCAAGATACTGCCCTCGTACGTCGAGGAGAAATACCAGACGCTGCATAAGGTGGAGCCCTACGTGAACTGTCAGATGGTGGCCGGAAAAGATGCCTTCAAGCCTGGCGAGGGAAAGAACTCGTGGCTTACAGGTACAGCCGCTTGGATGTGGTACACCGTCTCGGAGTTCATCCTCGGCATCAAGCCCGACTATGACGGCATCCGCATCGATCCTTGTCTGCCGGAAACGGCCAGTGACTACACTGTCTGTCGTAAGTTCCGCGAGGCAGAATACGAAATCACCATCCATCCTAACGGCGCCCAGAAGGGTGTGAGGAGCATCACGCTCGATGGTCAGCCCGTCAACGGCACTGTCATCCCCTACTCCGCTGGCAAGCACGTTGTGGAAGTAACTATGTAGTTTAGTTTACAGTTTACGGTTTACAGTTTACGGTTTACAGATGATTACTCATAGCAGATGGTCAAAGGTTGGGGTAAGACTCATCTCTTACCTCATACCTCTCACCTCTTCTCTCCTAATTCTTTCCTCCTGCGGCAACACGCCCAGCGAGGAGGAGAGTGCGAGGGCTGAACAGCTCATGGAGGCCGCCCACAAGGCGAAGGACTACGAGAAACTGATGGCACAGGCAGATAGTCTCGAGAAGGCTGGCTGTCTCTCGACGGCCAAGGCCTACTACTGGCGGGGCTATGCCAGTGACAGGACCAACCGCCGTCGCATGGCCGAGTTCTATTACAACACAGCCCTCAAGGAAGCCGGTACTAAAGACCCGGAGATCCTCGCCAAGGCAACCAGTCATCTGGCTAACCTGATGGCTATAAGGGGCGACTATGAGAACGGCCTCAAGCTTGCCACGCCCGTAGTCCAACAGTTGGAGCAGCAGCAGTGCGACACCACAAGCGACTACGTCAACCTGCTTATCTACATCGGCTGTTGTCAGGCAGGCCTCGGCCAGACGGGCGATGCCACTTCTGACGGCTTCGAGAAGGCGTATGAGAAGCATCTCGACAATGTGAAGAAGAACCGTACTGACGAGGCATATAAGGACGCCATCGCCGGACTGATCAACATCACTTATGCCTGTAACCACACAGGCAGCTATCGCGATGCCATCAAATGGAACGCCCACCTCAGTGACATCATCAGCGAGTATGAACAGCGTCCGGGTGTCAGTTCCGAATATGTTGACAAGCAGCAGGCCCGTTACAACCTCTATCAGGCACAGGCCCTTGAAGGACTGGGCAAGGCCGACGAGGCCGCCAAAGCCTTCGACACGTTCAGAACCACGCAGTTCGCCAAGACACCAGAGGGACGTATCATGGCCAACGACTACCTGATTGCCGCCAAACGATGGGGAGAGGCTGCCGACAATTATCAGAGCCTCGATGCCCTGTTGGGTGAAGGAGAGGACGGTTACTCACTGGATAACATCCAAGAGCTGGTGCTGAAGAAGTACCAGGCCAACCTCCTGGCAGGTCGTCGCGATACTGCCGTCGCCGTGAGCATGCTCCTCTGCGACTCCCTCGCAGGAGCCTTCCAGCGCGCCAACGAGGTAGATGCTGCCGAACAGGCCATCATCGTCAGTAATGTGGAAGAGCTGAACGAGCAACAGACAGCCGTTCTCCACCGTCACCAGATGAGTATCTACGGCCTGATCGGCCTGCTCTTCCTTGCCATCATCGGTTACGTCTTCTACCGGCGTCATCACCACTACCAGCTCCATTTGGCCCATAAGGAGCTGCGCAAGGACTACAGCGAACTGGAAGCCGTCGTCTCTAAGCGTTCGCGCACCGAGACCGAACAAGACATCGCACGCGCCATCCAACAGCGCTTCGCCTATGAGCAGTTACCACAGCGCGACAACCTCACCCTGCTCGTGTCACAGACACCAGGCACCATGGCCGGAGGCAGTCTTGTGGACACCATCCTCAATGGCGACACCCTCCTCTTCTGCATCGGCAGTGCAACAGGCAAGGGTGTTGAAGCTGCCAACGCTACTGCAATGGCGTTCGCACAGTTCCGGACTGCCGCATCTTTCAATGCCAGTCCTGACCGCATCGTCAGTGCCATTAGCGATGCCATCGCCAACGGGAAGAACATGCCCGTCAGACTATTCGTCGGTGCACTTGACCTCACGACGGGCGATCTGCAATACTGCAATGCCGGCAACAACACGCCCCTACTCTACAACGAGGAGCTAAGCCTGATTCCCGACGATGAGCATCTGCCCGCAGGTTCGCAGCCTGGCTATGCCTATACAGCAAGTGAGACCACCATCGCACCAGACAAACTGCTATTCCTCTATACCGAAGGCCTGACCGAGGCCGAGGATGCAAACGGCAAGCAGCTCGGCGAGAAACAGTTGCGTGGCATAGCACTCCAGTCCATCAAGGTCAATGCCCGTCCGCAGCTGTTCTTCAACAATATCCAAAAGGCCATCGCCGACTTCACGGGCGCCACCCCGCAAGTCAACGATCTCACGCTGATGGTCATCGGCAGAAAGGCATAAGGCACTTAGTCCTTGAACTTGCGGAGGATGTTGATGAGTGCGGAGAAAGGTGGCTGCAAACTCCGAGAAAGGTAGTACCTTTCTGGCAGAAAGGGGCCACCTTTCTTCGGTTCATCCCCCTGGTCACTTTTGACTATGACAAACATCAGCGGAACTTGATGTGCTTCCTGACGGGTTCGGTGGATTCCTCGGGCAGCATGATGCTTCCTTGTTACTGGACACTGACCCTGATTCTGTCTCCGACAGCATGGCAATCGACTGCTGGGCGGGATGTATCTCGTCACCGCTACGGCAAACTCACTCTGTGAGCATTGTTTATGCCCAGATGCCCCATGACTATCCTAAAAAAAGTGCGGACAGCCGAAGCCGTCCGCACTTGAGTATGTAACAAAAGCGCTCGGGCTCTGCCCGCTTGCTACCGAAGGGACGCAAGAACCGTCCCTCTGTAACTAAAGCGCCTCAGTCCATTCATTCGTATTACCTAAGTCGTAAATCTTGCCTGCCTCGAAGGTGACGGAAGATTTCGATTTCTGGTATCCATCAACGCCATCAGACCAACGAGCCTTGAAATTAGTCTTCGTACCCGGTGCGATGGCAATATATATCGTTTTACCAGAAGACACGTCATTTACAGTCGCCTGCTTGTCTGTAGCAGAAACTGTTCCAGAAAAAGTTAGTGTCCCGCTCGAAGTATCGAGGGAGAATGTTCCTGTCAATGCTTGATCACATCTTACACTAATTGCAAACGCATCATCTCTGCCATTAGTTATTTTAAGCAGGGCGCAAGCATTGTGGAACTGAAGGCTCGTGCCTGTGGTGGTGGCATAGGCGATGGGGGCTTTTGGGTCCCAACCACAGGTTGATGTGGCAGCGGCATCTTGGAACAGAGGAATTTTCACGCCCGAGATGGTGGTACCGCTGAGAGTCAGGCCGTCGGTGTAGGGATAGACGGCGTAATACGTGGGGTCAGTACCAGCCCAGCCATCGAAGGATGCGGATGCGCCGCCCTCAGTGGTGGTGAACTTCACATTATTGTTGCTGGCACTGAGGATGCTGATGGCATCGCCAGCATCGAAGCTGACCTTCCTCGTCGTACCGTCCAAAGTTGTGCGCGTCTGTGCATTGTCACCAAAGGCTGCGGTGAAAGTCATCTGTTGGGGAGCGTTCTTTGCGATTATCTCGTCATTGTCGTTCGAGCAACTGCTGAGTGCAAGCATACCTGCCACAGCCATAAAGATATATTTCTTCATTGTCATCTTTCGTTTTAAAGGGTTAATAACTTGAATCATGACTGTTCCCAGGGGTTACCACCGTCCTGGTAGTCGTCAATAGTTGTACTACCAACCAGCAGAGCTGGCTTTTGTCTCAACTTGAAGACCTTCATCAAGGGCTTCTCATACAGTTTTTTCTTCATAAGCAGAATATTTATTAAATTAATAATGTTTTGGAAATTATTTCTGGCGACAAAGATACAAAGATCCCCGTTAATTTCAAAAAAAAAAAAAATAAAGAAAAGTTAAACGGGTGGCTTTATTTTTTGGGGCGTGCCACGTGTGCCGCGTGCCATGCGTGCCATTTGGTATTTATTGAGGTGCGAGTTAGGGTGATGGATTTGCTTTTAATTTATATTATTATATAATATATTATAATATATTATATAATAATATAAATACAGACAATCAGTTTTTGCAGTGAGGCGGAAAAGTGAAAACCGCAAATGGCACTCGTGGCACGCGGCACGCATGGCACGGTGTCAGGGCAGTCTGGGCTAATGAAAGTCGGAGTTTAGGCTAAGTAAACTCCGGGTTTAGTCTAGGGTGTCTGCCCCCGCACCCGCGTAGAACCTCTATATTCCGAAGACGAAGCGGAGGGACTCGTAAAACTGGATCAGCAGGAGATAGAGGATGATGAGAGGGGCGCCCTGGGCGATGCCGTAACTGAGTGCAGAGAAGGTGTCGTCAAGGCCACGCAGACGGCCTGAGACAAGGCCGAAGGTGATGGATACGAGACAGAGTCCGAAGGCGATGATGGGCACCAGACTGCGACTGAATGCCGAGGGAAAAAGGGAGCCTGTGGCAGAGAGGAGGATGGCATGGGGCATGAGCGTGAGCAGGGCTATCATGACCACATAGATGACCAGAAACACCAGTGAGACACGCAGGGCAACCTTTTCGCGATATGTGAGAGGTGAGAAGTGAGAGGTGAGAAGTGAGAGAAGACCGCTGCGCTGCAGACAGCCATAGGCACAGAGGCCCAAGAGCAGCCATACGAGCAACGGCGAGGCAACCATTTGGGTAAAGTAACCAAAGAACCAACGGATACCCTCGCTGGAAAGCAAGGAACGAACGCCCTCCATCCTCGTGGCCGAAAGGAGCCACGAGAGGATAAAGAGCAGCAGCTCTGCCACCATCAACAGAAGGGCCAGACGTCCTTCTATTTTGACTCCTCGTCTCCTACTCTCTTCACTCATCGTCAGCTACCAGATTATCGATATCAAGGATTCGTAACTCAAGAGCACGCACCACGAGACGCGTGGCATTGATGCCGCCAGTACCCTCGGGGAAGAGCTTCTGAATGAGTTCGTTCTGTCGTTTCTCAAGACTCTTCACGCCGAAGGGCATACCACGCAGGTTGGTGATCTGCTCCTTGGTGTAGCCGAGGGCGAGATGACGCAGGAACCGCTCGTCATACTCGTCGATCTCATAATTGACCAGGGCTTCCTGCTTCACGATCTGTCCGCTGACGGAGGCCTTGAAACGCTCGACAATCTTTTCGAGGATGGGCTCGTTGAACACGAGTTGCTTTCCATCCATCACGGCACTGACATCACGGCGGGTGAGCAGCTCGCCGGTCTTCAGGATGATACCGTCAGCCCCAGCGTCAAGCACATCTACCCATAGTTTCTCGTTCAGAATCTCACCTGTGAAGATGAGCACCTTGACATGAGGGTGGAGTTCCTTGGTGTGGCGACAGATTTCGACACCCACTGTGGTGGAGCCACCCAGACCGAGGTCGAGAAGAACCAGGTCGGGAACCTGTTGCTTCAGCAGACGCCAGAAAGCCGGTTCACTATCGGCGGTACCAATCACTTCGGCCTCAGGGATGTCTGAGCGCACGATGCCAAGAGTGCCTTTGAGTTCGAGGGGCACATCCTCTACGATGATGACTTTGAAGTTATCCATATATTTTTCGATTTAATATTTCACTTTTTCACCTTTCACCTTTGGCAGGGTGATGATTATCACGGTCATGCCATCGACCACTTCTGCGCGGATGCCACAACCCCGGTAGTTGGTGGCCTCACCATGGTCGCGCACAATCTGACGACAGAGCAGGAAGGGGATATGTTCCTTCGAGGGAGTGAAGAGATCAGAGGGATTGGAGAGTTGGAGACCGGGCATGGGGACTCGCACTTCGACGTAATGGTTGTCAGTAGGTGTATAAGACAGGTCGAGTTTCTTCTGTCCGCTCTGCTTACGAAGGATTTCATAGAGATAACGGATGAGCGACTCATCGCCCAACAAGCCACCCTCCAGGGGCTTCAGATGAAGACGGGTACGCTCCACCTGGCGCATAGCCTGCTGACTGAGCAGGCCATACAGCTCCCGGTAGTAGGCCGTGACCTCAGCCAACGACACCACCTCGTTGGCATCAAGCAGCTGACAGATGCGCGACGGATAATACATCGTCTCATGCTTCAAGGCCGAAAGGCAGTTGTCGAGCACGGCATTAGAGATATGGAGATTGCCATCCTCCAGCTCTGCCTTACGGATCTCATCGTCGAGCATCTCCAGACTGGTCTGCCTCTGCCGCTCGCGCAAGAAGCGGTCATAGAGACGATGGCGATAATAGAGCAGATAATAGGCAGGTATGATGGCAACCAAGAGCAGTACAAGCAGGATGACAGCAATGGTCTTGTTGGTCTGAGACTGTTGCATCGTCCGGCAGTAGTCGCCTAAGGTATTATCAGCCGACATCTCCTTGAAGAGCTGGGTATAGATGCGGTTATTATAACTGTAGAGCTGCCACTGGTGGAGAGCCAGCGCAGCCACGGCACTCTCATTGCGGATATCAAGGATGACATGATAATCAGTCTGCAGGCCGTCGTGGAACCACTTTATCTCCGGAGCCATCAATGAGGGATTGCCCATGGAACGCATCAGATAACGGCCTCGCGGATGCTGGCTACGGTAATAAGCATTGAGATAGTCACGACAGGAGTCAGCAAAGGCGAGTGTCCGTTCATAGTCGCCACGGAGATTTGAGAAATAGGCAGAGTCAGCATAAGCGCTGGCATGAGTGAGGAGTGTGGCGGGCTGGGCTGATGCCATAGTCGTCAATCCGCCCATCGCAAACAAGATAACAATCTGTCTCAAGATGCCTTTGGGCAGGCGGAAGAAGATGCGACTACCCTTGCCAGGGGTGCTCGTGGCAGCCATCGAACAGACAGAGAATATCTGACTGACCTTCCGGTACTTCTCGATGATGCCTTTGCAATTAAGCAGGCCGAAACCGTGAGAGCTTTGTATTTTATGGTTACCACCATCGTCAACAATAGGCTTGGTATCAAAGAGATGGTCGAGCTGTTCCTGGGTCATGCCCTGTCCTGTATCCTCAACGGCAATCTCTACGCTATCTTCCAGTTCAGCGGCAGAAACGGTTACCCTACCCTCCTTGTCTGTGAATTTACGGGCATTGTCGGCTAATGTGTTCAGCATGAAGAGCGTGAGCACCTTGTCGGCCTTAACGACGGCCTCTGTAGGTTGTATCTGAAGATCGACGCCCTTCATTTGGAAGGAGGTATGCCCCTTCGACAAAAGGTCGAAGAGATCCTGCAGACGGAAACTCTCGATATGCAGACTCAGGTCACCCTGACGCAACTGAATCCAATAGGTCAGCACTTCGTTGTATTCACTAATCTGGTCGGTGAGCTCACGGATATAGTCCAGTTTCTCCTCATTGCCGCTATCTTCCAAACGACTGGCTTCATGAATGATTCTGTCGATGAAGGGGGTGACACTATTGACCAGTGAGATCTTCGCCCGCTGTTCAAGGTTAAGACGCTCACCATTTTCAACCCGAAGACGTCTGACAGCCAATTCCTCCCGTCGCTGCTCAAACAGGTCATCTGGAATATCCTCACGGACATGCTTCCTGTTCATGTGATTGAACAGCCAGAGCGAAAACAACAACAGGACGATGGCAATCACAACGGCGCCCAGCATCAGGTTCAACTGTTGGGCGGTCTTCTCATATTGGTTGGCACGCGCCTCAAGCTGACGGTCCTGACGGGTAGTCTCCTGCAGGTCGAGGTAGAGGTTGCGGTTATAGTCACTCTGAGGCTTATCGTCTATGGCCGCATAGGCCACACTTAACTGTTCACGGATGGAGGCTACCAAGTCGGGAGCCTGGTTGATCAGAGAGTCAGAGAGGGCCTGCTCGAGATTATAGAGCGCCGACTCGTAGTCGCCTATCTGCCGGAAACAAGAGGCCAGTGTACGATAGGCGCCAGCAATCTGATAGACATCTCCGTACTGTTCAAAGATGCTTAGTGCGTTTTCTGCTAACCATCCCGCCAACATATCATCGTCTACATCATCAGGGTTGAGGAATTTCATCGCAGGCAGGTTGTCGGTAAACAACTGTTCCCGACTCTCAGGATCCATCAGATGTTCTGATAGTGCTTCGAGGGCATTGGCCGCAAAAAAGGGATAGTCGGCCTGACGGGCCATGAGGAAACAGCGCATCAGCCGGTCGAACTCCTGCTGATTGATCTCCTCCTGTGTGCCTTGGGTGATGATACCACCTGCACCGATATTATACAGATAGTTCATCCATTGGGCCGTGTCGCTCTGAATATCGTTGGGATTAATGGCGTAAAGCGCCTCGATGGATTTTTTCTCCAGACCTACATAATAATAATAGGTGGAGTTGACGATGGCATACTCGCTCTCGGCATAACGGAGACGGCGCTGCAGACGGGGAGAGAGCTCGCCACGCTCCTCGTTGATACGACTCAGGGCACGATCGGCCAGTTCACGGAACTCATGGAACTCCCGGTTGCGGGAACGACGCTGGCAGAGACGCATCTGCTGGACATAAGCCACCATGCGCTCCACCTGGTTGTCACTGGTCTCGAGAGCCTCCTCCAACAAGCGCTCAGCCTCATCATACTGCATCCGGATAATACAGACGAAAGCCAGGTTGTTGCAGGCCTCTGCCCTACCATCCTTATATCCTTCAGACTGCTGATAAGCTCGCAAGGCATAAGACTGGGCAGAATCAATATTCCGATAGTGGGAAGAATAGGAAAGGGTATTCAACTTGTCCACAGCATCCCTGTCGGGGCGTGAACAGGCTGAGAAGAGAATGAGTGATAATATGAATAGCCAGAATCTCATAAACAGAAAATATCCCCCCTGCCCTAACAGACAGGAGGGATGAACGATTATGCACGTGCCTTGGCAACGTAGCCGAGTGCTTCCTTGCACTTGTCGGTCACGTACTGCCAGTCGCCGGCCTTCACCTTGTCAGAGGGGAACAGCTTCGAGCCCATGCCGACACAGAACACACCGGCCTTGAACCACTTCGTCAGGTTCTCCTCTTCGGGAGCCACACCGCCGGTCACCATGATCTTCGACCAGGGCATTGGAGCCTTCAGGCCCTTCACCATGTTCGGACCCACCACGTCGCCGGGGAACACCTTCGTCAGGTCGCAACCCAGCTCCTGAGCCTTACCGATCTCAGAGACTGTCATACAGCCTGGGCAGTAGGGAACGAGACGACGGTTGCACACGGGAGCAATGTCGGGATTGAGCAGCGGACCAACCACGAAGCAGGCACCCAGTTGGATGTACATGGCTGCCGTGGGAGCATCAACGATTGAACCAATACCCAGAGCCAACTCAGGACACTCCTTGTCGGCCCACTTCACGAGCTCGCCGAAGATCTCCTGGGCGAAGTCGCCACGATTGGTAAACTCGAACGCACGGACACCACCCTCATAGCAGGCCTTCACCACGTTCTTACAAGTCTCGAGGTCCTTGTGATAGAAGACGGGCACCATACCGGTATCACCTATCTTCTTCAGAACTGCAATCTTATCAAACTTTGCCATAATTCATTTATCTTTGTACACGTCCGCTTGCATTACCACCAGCAAGGCTCTCTACTTCGTCAACACTCACCAGGTTGAAGTCACCATTGATGGTGTGCTTCAGGGCAGAAGCAGCCACAGCAAACTCGAGAGCCTCACCCTGAGTCTTCTTCGTCAGCAGACCGTGGATCAGACCACCGGAGAACGAGTCACCACCACCCACGCGGTCGATGATCGGGTTGATCTCGTAACGCTTTGACTGATAGAACTCCTTACCGTCGTAAATCAGGGCCTTCCAACCGTTGAACGTAGCGCTGTAAGACTCACGGAGCGTGGAAACAACATACTTGAAGCCGAACTCAGCCATCATCTGCTTGAAGATACCCTCATAGCCGCTGGCATCGGTCTTGCCACCCTCTACGTCAGCATCGGGCTTGAAGCCCAGGCAGAGCTCAGCATCCTCCTCGTTACCAATGCAGACATCCACATATTTCATCAGCGGGCGCATGATGGAGATGGCCTTCTCAGAGGTCCACAGCTTCTTGCGGAAGTTCAGGTCGACGGATACCGTCACACCGTGACGCTTGGCAGCCTCACAGGCAAGCTTGGTCAGCTCAGCGGCCTTGTCAGAAATAGCCGGGGTGATACCACTCCAGTGGAACCAGGCGGCACCCTCCATGACAGCATCAAAATCGAAATCCTGAGGATCGGCCTCAGCGATAGAAGAGTGTGCACGGTCGTAGATCACCTTTGAGGGGCGCATCGAAGCACCAGTCTCGGCATAGTACAGACCCACACGGTCGCCACCACGGGCGATGAACTGCGTGTTCACACCATAACGACGCAAAGCATTCACGGCAATCTGGCCGATCTCATGCTTCGGCAGTTTGCTGACAAAATAAGCCTCGTGGCCGTAGTTAGCCACTGAGATTGCCACGTTGGCCTCACCACCGCCAGGGATGATGCGGAATGATTCACTCTGAATGAAACGGTCGTTGCCCTGAGGCGACAGGCGGAGCATGATCTCGCCCAATGTTACGATTTTAGCCATTTTCTTTTTCCTTTTTAATTTTTATAGATGAACTATTTTTTCATTTGCGACCACAAAGATAGCAATAATTTCCGAGCCGTGCAAATATTTTAAATGATTTAAGGAATTATTTCACGGAAACGATTTCGCTCTCCTATCTTTTTCTTTCTTTCTGATGTATGGAAAATTTACCAAATAACCCATATCTTTCGGCAAAAACTTCG
>JAEEGK010008298.1_pt1 | contig 24536 bp, 14 predicted proteins | sample 8958771 | NCBI WGS metagenome assembly JAEEGK01 (sample SAMN16246547, study PRJNA631951) | gut metagenome | biome: gut microbiome; feature: rumen; material: SC-attached | host: Bos | place: Iran: Karaj | collected 2018-10
CATCAAGTAATAGTAAAATATCATCTAGTTCAAGTCAATTAAGTGAATCATCAAGTAATAGTAAAATATTATCTAGTTCAAGCCAATTTAGTGAATCATCTAGTTCAAGCCAATTAAGTCAATCATCAAGTAATAGTAAAATAACATCAAGTTCGAGTCAATTAAGTGAATCATCAAGTAATAGTAAGATATCATCTAGTTCCAGCCATTTAAGTGAATCATCAAGTTCCAGCCATTTAAGTGAATCATCAAGTTCAAGTCAATTAAATGAATCATCTAGTTCAAGTCAATTAAGTGAATCATCAAGTAATAGTAAATTATCATCTAGTTCAAGTCAATTAAGTGAATCATCAAGTAATAGTATATCAAGTTCTTCAAGTAATATTTATTTAAGTTCATCTTCAAGTAATTCATTTTCCTCTTCATCAAGTCAATTACTTTCTTCTTCTAGTTCAAATCAAGAAAGTTCATCTGAATCTTCATCTAATGATTCTTCAAGTTCAAATCAAGAAAGTTCTTCTGAAAGTTCATCTTCAAATTCAAATAGTCAATTAAGTTCTTCATCAAATAGTTCATTAGATTCAAGTAAAGATTCATCATCAAGTAGTAATTTAAGTAGTTCATCCAATTCTATTGAATTAAGTTCATCATCAAGTAGTTCTTCTCATATTATTGAAATAAGTTCATCATCAAGTAGTATAAGTATATCTAGTAGTTCTTCTGAATCAAGTCAATTAAGTTCATCTTCAAGTAATAAAAGTATATTTAGTAGTTCTTCAAGTTCATTCAAGGAAAGTCAATCATCAAATAGTGAATTAAAATCAGAGAGTTCATCAAGTTCAAGCCAATTAAGCCAATCATCAAGTAATATAGGTAGTTCTTCTAGTAAATCCGAATCTTCAAGTAGTTTAAATATATATAGCAGTTCTTCGAGTTCAAATAGTTTAAGTAATTCAAGTAGTTCTTTATCTTCAAGTTCAAAATTAAATAGTTCTTCAGATAAAAGTGATTCAAGCAATTCTTCAAGTTCAAGTAATTTAAAAGATTCCTCAAGTAATATTTTTTCTTCAAGTTCAAGTATATCATCAACTAGTTCTTCAAGTTCAAAAGAAATAAGTTCATCTTCAGATAGTAAAAGTAATTTTAGTAGTTCTTCAGATTTTAGTCAATTAAGTTCTTCTTCAAATAGTTTAAATAGTTCTTCTGATTCTAGTTCCTCTTTATCTTCAAGTAATAGTAATTCAAAAGAATCAAGTTCAAATAGTAGTAATTTAAGTTCAAGTTCGAATTCATCTAGTAATGATTCAAGTAAAAGTAGTAGTAAAATAAATTCTAGTTCAAGTTCTAATGAAAGTGAATCATCAAATAGTATTAGTCATTCAAATTCAAGTTCAGAAATAAGTTCTTCAAGTTCAAGTTCAATTAATAGTTCATCAAATAGTAGTCAAAAAGAATCAAGTTCATCAAGTAATAGTAAAATATCATCTAGTTCAAGTCAATTTAGTGAATCATCAAGTAATAGTAAAATATCATCAAGTTCAAGCCATTTAAGTGAATCATCAAGTAATAGTAAGATATCAACAAGTTCCAGCCATTTAAGTGAATCATCAAGTTCAAGTCAATTTAGTGATTCATCAAGTAATAGTAAAATATCATCAAGTTCAAGCCATTTAAGTGAATCATCTAGTTCTAGTAAAATAACATCAAGTTCCAGCCATTTAAGTGAATCGTCAAGTTCAAGTCAATTTAGTGAATCATCAAGTAATAGTAAAATATCTTCTAGTTCAAGTCAATTAAGTGAATCATCAAGTAATAGTATGATATCAACAAGTTCCAGCCATTTAAGTGAATCATCAAGTTCTAGTAAAATATCATCAAGTTCGAGTCAATTAAGTGAATCGTCAAGTTCAAGCCAATTAAGTCAATCATCAAGTAATAGTAAAATATCATCTAGTTCAAGTCAATTAAGTGAATCATCAAGTAGTAGTAAGATATCATCAAGTTCCAGCCATTTAAGTGAATCATCTAGTTCAAGCCAATTTAGTGATTCATCAAGTAGTAGTAAAATATCATCTTGTTCAAGCCATTTAAGTGAATCATCTAGTTCAAGCCAATTTAGTGATTCATCAAGTAGTAGTAAAATATCATCTAGTTCAAGTCAATTAAGTGAATCATCAAGTAATAGTAAAATATCATCTAGTTCAAGTCAATTAAGTGAATCATCAAGTTCCAGCCATTTAAGTGAATCATCAAGTTCCAGCCATTTAAGTGAATCATCAAGTTCAAGTCAATTAAGTGAATCATCTAGTTCAAGTCAATTAAGTAAAACATCAAGTAATAGTAAATGATCATCTAGTTCAAGCCATTTAAGTGAATCATCAAGTAATAGTATATCAAGTTCTTCAAGTAATATTTATTTAAGTTCATCTTCAAGTAATTCATTTTCCTCTTCATCAAGTCAATTAATTTCTTCTTCTAGTTCAAATCAAGAAAGTTCATCTGAATCTTCATCTAATGATTCTTCAAGTTCAAATCAAGAAAATTCTTCTGAAAGTTCATCTTCAAATTCAAATAGTTCATCAGATTCAAGTAAAGATTCATCATCAAATAGTAATTTAAGTAGTTCATCATCAAGTAGTAATTTAAGTAAAGATTCATCATCAAATAGTAATTTAAGTAGTTCATCATCAAGTAGTAATTTAAGTAAAGATTCATCGTCAAATAGTAATTTAAGTAGTTCATCATCAAGTAGTAATTTAAGTAAAGATTCATCGTCAAGTAGTAATTTAAGTAGTTCATCCAATTCTATTGAATTAAGTTCATCATCAAGTAGTTCATTTAACAGTGAATTAAGTTCATCATCAAGTATTTATTTAAGTAGTTCATCAAAATCTAGTTATTTAAGTTCTTCATCAAGTAATAGTAATTCAAAAGAATCTAGTTCAAGTTCATCAAAATATAGTAGTTCTTCAAATATCGATTTTAGTTCAAGTAGTCATTTATTTGATTCTTCTAGTAGTAGTATAATATCAAGTTCAAGTTATTTAAGTTCATCTTCAAGTTATAAAAAATCAAGTAGTTCAAGTGTGGTAATAGAATCATCAAGTAGTCAGAAATATTCAAGTTCTCAATTATCAAGTAGTTCAATTATATATGAATCTTCTAGTAGTCATTTAGATTCAAGTTCAATTTATCATTCATCATCATTAAGTAGAAGTAGTCATCACGAATCAAGTGAAAGTAGTCATCATGAATCAAGTGCTAGTAGTCATCACGAATCAAGTGCAAGTAGTCATCATGAATCTAGTGCAAGTAGTCATCACGAATCTAGTGGAAGTGGTTTTGATAGTTCTAGTAGCGAAAGTATTCATTTTGATTCAGAAGCAGATTCAGATTTATTAATATATAATGTAACATCTGAAAATGATTTTACTGAAAAAACTGAAAGTAATATTATTTCTTTCTTTTTAAGTGAAAAAAATATTGATTATGATTTCAAACAAGTATTTTTAAATAAAGAACAAGAAATTCATTATAAATCTGAAAAATGTTATAATGATAATGATTTAGAAATGAAATGTTTATTTAAATTTTCACAATCTCCATTCGGAGGTATATATAATTTTTCTTATATGTATATAAAAAATAAAAAAAATAAATATATTTTAACAGATAAAACTATTACAATTGAGGAAATTTATTGTAATAAACATCATAAAATAGAAGGAATAAATAAAATCTGTATTCCATGTTTAGAAGATAAATATTATTTAGATAAAGAATGTGTATCTATATGTAATAAAAATAAAGAATATGGAAAATATGAAGATGAAGAGAATAATAATTATTGTGCAAAATGTTCTTCAGATTTGGGGGACAATTTTACTTCATATAATGGAAAATGCATATATGTTGATGAAAAATCAAAATGTTATTTACAATTTAAAATTTATGAAAAAAATAAAAAAGATAATTGTGAATATTGTCCTGAAAAAATTTATTTTGATACACAATTTTATTCATGTAATAAAAATTGTTCAAATTATGTATATAAATTTGATGATAATAATATAGAAAGATTGGTATGTTTGCAATCTTGTCAAGATGATATTGTTAAAAAATTAAATTTATATACAAAAGATAAAGAATGTGTAGAAAGTTGTGGAGATGATATGCTTCCTGATGAAAAATGGAATTGTGTTAAATCTGACATTAAATTAAATTATATCTCAGGAGAATTAAATAAAGATTATAATTATTCTCAAGAAATAAAATTTACATTTTCAAAATATATTTCATTAATTGATATATATTTAATCAATAAAAATAATACAAATTATATAATAAAAAGTAATAATTGTGTTGAAACTAATAAAAATAATGAAGAAGGTAAATTTATTTGTAAATTTAATGTTTTTAATTCAGAAACAGGAGAGTATTTAATAAGCTTTAAATTTAAAGATAATGATAAAGAAAAACAATTAATATCAAAAGAAAAAATTACAATAATAGAAATAACAGATAGAGATAAATGTAAGAAAATAAAAGGTAAATTTGATGAAAATAATAAATGCATTTTATGTCCTGGTTATTCTTTTTATGATGAAGATAAAAAAAGTTGTATATGTAATAAAAAACTTATTATAGATGATAATGACTGTAAAGTTTTTGAAGATTTTTCATCAAGTTCAGAAGATTTGAGTAGTGAAGATTTTGAAAATTATTGTGAAAATGGAAAAATTAAATTTAATAATGAAACTGAAACTTTCACATGTATATGTAATAAAGAATTTAGTGGAAAATTTTGTGAATACAAAAAAGATGATAAAGATACAAATATACTTCATATAAAAGAAACTTTTAAAATAATTGAAGATTTTCAATATAATGCCGATAAAGAAAACATCATAAACACTGTAATTATAAATCCTAATATTTTGGTAAATGTTGAAACTATTAATGACATGTATAAAGAAATGAATTTAAAAAATGAATTTAAAAAATTTGTTGAAAAAGAAATACCTGATATTCCTTCTATTTCTACTATAGATGAAGAAAAACAAAAAAAATTTATTTATAACACATCACAAGCAATGAAAGAATATCTATCAGATAGTTTAAAAAGAGCAAAAAAAATTAAAAAAAAATTACATGAATTTCTCCAATTAGGTTTGACATTTTCAATATATCAAGATATTAAATCAAAATTAAAACAAAGAAATTTAGATGCAGATGATTATACAAATTCTTTAGTAGAATTAATTAAAAAATGTATTTCAATAGATTCAATAAATTATTTTGAAGATACTTCATATGACCTTTCAAAAACTTCATATGACGATAATTATAATTATTATAATATATCAATTTTAGCTGATAATGCATATAGCTATCTTGATTATAAAAGGAAAAATGAAAGAAACAAAAAACCTTTTATAAATCTTGAAGATTATGATGTAACAAAAATAAATCATTATATTTTACATCTATATTTTGATGAAGCTGTTTCATATGGTATTGAATTATCAAGTAAAGTATCTAAAATAAACAAAATTTTAGTTTATGATAAAAATTATATAAAAACATATTTAAATAATATTGGTTTAAATATTCCATCAATTTATGATGAAGATGAATTATTAAAAAAAGGAAACTATAAATTTTATTCAAAAAAAATAGATGTATTCAATCCAATTGAAATCGCATTTACAAACCCTTGTTATAAATCAATTGAATTTGATTATGATCTTCCACAAAAATATAGAAAAAAAAAAGTATATTCAGGATATATATTTAAATCTTCTTCAAAATATTGTAAATATGAATATTTTGATACTAATACTTTATTTGCCAAATTTAGTTGCCAATATTCAGATATTGATAATATTAAATATTCATTTGTAGAAGAACCTTTAGAAAATCATAATATAGATCCCAATGAAGTAATTAATATTCCTACAAATTGTGCAAATCAAATAGAAGAAATATATAAAAACTGTGCCTTTTGGTTTTTGACTATTTTAATATTTACTTTAGTTATTATAGATATAGTAGGTTATATTTTGATAAAGAATATGAGCTCAGATACTATTTTATTAAATTCAGAATTTTCGACAGAAAAATTATTAAATGATTCTGATGCATCAGATGATGAAAATAATAATAATAATAATAATCCAGATTTTGCTAAATGCTTATTAAAAAATTTAAAATTATATCATCCTTTATCAAGTATTTTCCATCCTTCAATTTATAATGATTATTTATATTCAACTTGGATTTTATTCTTTAATATATTTATGTATTTCGGTTTCAATGCTTTATATTACTTTGAAAACAAAATAGCTAAAAAAATAAATAGAAAAAGCAGAAATGACTTTTCTTATCCATTTATAAAAGAATTTGATAAAATTACTTATTCAATTTTAAGTACTATGGCTGTTACAATAGTAGCAAGATTGATTGTATTTTTAACATATAATCAAAAATTAAATTTCGAAAATAACATTAAAGATAATGGAAAAGATGGAGCAATTAAAAATCTAAATTGTTTCTTATTTATAAGAAGACTTATTTCAGCCACATTTATGTTAATTTTAATAACATTCTTTTATTATTATTGTATAGTATTTTGTGGAATATATATTCATAGTCAAGCTGCTTGGTTCTATAGTGGATTATGGACACTATTTTGGGTTTATTTAGCTTTTTGTCCTTTATATATATTAATTATTACAGTTTTTGAAACCTCTAATTCTGAAAGTATAGTTTATTGTATGAAAAGAGTATTTATCTTTTAAAATCAAAATTTGAAATTTATATTTGTTATAATTTAGTATATAAATATTATATATAACTGAAATTACTAAAAATTTTTAAATAAATATTTATGAAACTATTATTATTTTAAAAATATATTATTTAATATAAAAAATAAATATATCTATTTATAAAAAATATATATTATTTTTATTTTTTATATATATTCATTATAAATAAAATAATTTAATTTGAAACTTAAATTTATAATTATTTTAAATATTTTTAAAATTTATTAAATTAATTTAATAAAAATCAAATATGCGAAGACCTCTTACTGCATATCCCAATCAACCAGGTCATAGATTTTCTGACCCATATAAAACAAATTTTCATAAAAAACAAAGATTCGTAATAAAACAAAACACAGAAACATGTAAAATAAATATATAACATAATTTTAAAATAATATAGTAAATCACGAAGATTTAGAAAAATATGATCCAAATGCAATTCGTACATTAAATAATTGGAATATACAAAAAAGTGGTGCATTAGGTTTAGGAACTCGAGGATTTAATGGAACAGCAAAAAAACAAATGTATATTAGTCAACAATTACCAAAAGATTTACCACAATGGTTAAAATATGATAAAGATGTATTAAAATTTGTAGGATATTTTACAGAGGCAGTTAATGAATCTGCATATGAAAATTATCGTATTAGAAAAGTTGACATTTTTTATTATTTATCAGATGATACAATTCAAATAAATGAACAAAAATATGAAAATTCACAAATAGTTCAAGGTTATTTTATCATAAGACAAAGATGTTATAAAAACGATGAAAAAACTCCAATAACATGGAGAGATTTAAATTTACAATCTGAAATAACATTATTTGGAAAAACATTTAGAATATGTAATTGTGATGACTTTACAAAATTTTTTTATAATCAACAAGGAGTTAAATTAAATGACCCCGAAAAAATCCCAGAAATAAATTATGAAGATAAATATAAAAACGTAGATTTTGCTAAAGCAAAAAGAGATATAGCTGATATAAAAGAATATATAGAAGTTAGTTTAAACGGGGGTCATCCAAACAGAGGATTAAAACAATTTTTAGAAAATGATAGAAAAGTTTTAAGTTTTGAATTATCCTGGTTTGATAATCAATATGACAAAGAAGAAAAAAGATATAAATTAAATTATTATTTAGCAGATAATAGTTTAGAGATATGTGAAACTAGAGAAAATAATAGCGGAAAAGATCCATTTCCTTATTTATTACGTAAAATGAAGTTACCTAAAAAGGCATATCTCACATATTATCCTGGAATGGAACATAAAGATGAAGATTATTATATGCCTGAAGATTTAATTTTAGGTAAATGGATTAATGTATATAACAGAAAATGTCAAGTAGTAGATTGTGATGCATATACAAAACAATGGTACAAAGATAATTTCGGAATAGATATGCAACCTATTAAAGTTAAAAGAAACCCTCCTCAAAAAGTTATACATCCTATTCCAGATTATAATGGATTTGGAAGTGAAGAAGATTCTTTAATGAATGTGTTTTATTTAGATCCTTCGGGAAAAATTCATGAATATTATTCTGATAGATTTAAAAGAGATAAACATATTTTAAGATTTAGAGCTAAATTAGTTTCAAGTGTACCTTCTGATGAAGAAAGAAATTTTGTTATATCATTTTGGGTTGGGGATGGCTCAATTCAAGTATTTGAAGATGCTGAAAGAAATTCAGGAAGAATTAAAGGAAAATTTTTAGAAAGAGCTAAAATGAAAAATCCTTATACAAACGCATATTATACTGAAAAAGATTTCAAAATAGGAAATACAATATATTTAAATAAAAATACTTTTAAGTTATTAGAATGTGATGATTATACAAAAAAATATATGCAAGATAATGCTGAAGTATTTATCGAAGCAGATCCCAGTGAAGTTATAGAAAGAATAAGAACTTCGGCAAATAATTTTAAAAATTTAGAAGAATTTTTAATTTCAATGTTAGAAAGTGTTGACCCAGAAGGAACAGGATATGTAACATCAGATTCAATAAGAAATGGATTAGCTAAATTTAATGTATATTTATCTGATCAAGAATTAGTTACTTTAATTAAAAGATTAAAATTAAAAAGTGAAAATGGATATAATTTATATTCTGTTGAAGATCTTTATAATTTGGTTGTTTGTTACAAATAATTTTTTTAATTGAAAATAATATTTTTTTATTTAATTTTTAATTATAATAAAAATTTAATAATAATAATATTAATCAAAAATAAATAATTATTATTATATATAAATGAAATATTTTATAAATTATAATAATAATATTTATATTATTTATTTATATTTTTAATTATTGTTCTTTTTACAATCATATTTTTTTATCATATTTACTATATTTTTATTAATTACAAATTTATTTTGATTAATTTTTTGACATAAAGTTTTTCTTATATGATTTTTATAATTTACTTTATTTAAATTATCAGTTAATTTTTTAATTGACATATTTTTTTCTTTATTTTTACAATTATTGCATTTACAATTTTTATCACAAATTTTTCCTAATTTATAACAATCACAATATTTTTTTTGACAGTTGTTTTTTATGCATTTACATTTTATCTTATAATTTCTATTATTATCATTACAACTATTATATAATTTTGATTTTATATAAATTAATTGACGATTTTTTTGAATTTTTTTTATATTTTCTAATTTGTTATTGCAATCTACACAAAAACAATCCCAACATAATTTTTTATTTCTAAAACATTCACAATAATTTTTTAAGCATTTTGTTTTTTTACAATTACATTTAATTTTATCTTTATTTTTTTCTTTTTCTAATTTAATAAAATTTTGTTTAGTTTTAATAAAATTATTATTATTATTACATAAATCATTATTATTTCTTTTTAAAAAAATATTTTCTAATAAAATATCTTCATTTATTTTTTTTAAACTAAAACTTAAATCATTTTTTGATTTTTTAAAATATTTTTCAATTTCTGAATAATTATTTTCTCTATAAAAATATTATAAAATTAATTATAAATAATAATAATAATAATTAAATTAATAATATTCTTACATATAATCTAATTTTAAATTTTCTTTTAAAAGAACATTTTTTTGTGTTTTTTTTCCTAAATAATTTTTATTATAATTTTTTTCTTCAGTATTATAAAAAATATTAAAATTATTTGAAAATTGACTATATTTATTAACATCTTCTTTAATTGACAAAGAAAAATTTGAATTTATGTTGTTTTTTATATCAATTGAATTGGAATTTCTCCCAAAAAAAAAATTTTTTGAATCAGAATCTCTAAATAAAATATCTGATGTTAATATTATTCCTTCAAAATAATTTTCATCATTTTGAGGATTTTTTGATATAATTGAATTCTCTGATTTAATAGACATTTAAAGGAATTATAATAAACTTTATTAATTAATTCATTAAAGTTAATTGATTAATAAAACTAATTTTTTCTTAAAAAATTGATTTATAATTAAATATTTAAAATATTATTTTCATTTTTAAGAAAAATAAAAAATTTTTTCATTTTAGAATGATATTTATAATGTTTTTAATATTTTTTAGTTATATTATTATTATTATTATTATTATATTTAAATTTGAAATTTATATGTTAAATTTAATTTTTAATTTAAATAATTTTTATTAATTAATATAAAATTATATAAAATTTTTATTTATACTAAAACACATATTTTTTTAAAAGAAATTATGATATAACAAAAATATAAATATGAATATAATTAATTATATTTGTTAATTATATTTAATATTAAATTATTATTATTTACTTTTATCTAAATCTTTCGTTCAATAAAATAATTATTAAATAAATTTTAAAAATTTCGATTTACAAATAAATATTTATATATTTTAATGTTTTTGTGCAAAAAAAGGAGAAAAATTATTAGCTTCTTCATTATTTCCTATAAAATCATAACTTTTTCCTAAAAATGATAAATTATTTAATAAATCATCACTTCCTTTTCTATATTCTTTATTTTCTATATTATTTAGTCCATTATTATTAAAAATACTTTCTGAACTAATAATTGATTGATCAAAAAATTTATTAAAATTATTTTTTTTCAAATAATAATAATTATTTTTAAAATTGTAATAATTATTATAATCTAAATTATTAAAATTTTCATTAATTTTATTATTCATATGATAATAATTATCTATTAATTTATTTTCTATAATATATTGAATTATTTCCTCATTTAATTTCTTATTTTCACCTTTTTCATTTTTTTTTAAATTTTCCAGATTTTCTTTAGTAAAATCATTTTCACATAATATTTTTATAATATCATAAGGTTTATATAATTTTATATCACTTTTTGAATAAATAACTACTTTTGTGTTTAAATCATTTTGTTTAACTTTTAACTCATTCTTTTTATCAACCGTAACAATATAAAAAGGGAATTCAAGTTTATCAATACAACCACTTTTTTTAAAATCATTTTGATTTAAATTAACAATTTTATCATAAAAATACCTTTCAGTAAATAATTTAATAAGTTCATTTTTTTGTTCGTTAATAGTATTTTGAATATCTTTAATTTGTTTATCTGATTCATTTTGTTCATAATATTCAGGATATATACTATCATTTGACCTAACTTTTGATGAATTATTTGTAGATAAACAATTATCTTCACTATCTTTTGAACCTAAAAAATTTATATTAACTTTTTCTTTGGAAATTAAACCTATTGCACACATTACATTAATTGCATCATAAACTCTTCTTTGAATATTTTTATAGTTTAAATTTGAACCTTTTTTTGATAATACATCTAATATATGATTCGTTACATCTGAACCTTTTGTATTTTTTTTATGTTTTATAAATTTAAATACTTCTCTACTTATTGAAATTAAACTGTTTTTTGTAGTTTCTTTTTTTTCTATATCCAAAACACTAAGACTTTCATTGAAGCTATTATTTTGATTATTATCATTTAAATCACTAGATATTACTATTTTATTACCTAAATTTTGTTTTTTTTGTATTTTTATTATTTGAAAAATAGATTTTTTTTTCTTTGTTAGAAAGTCTTTATTCATATATTAATTATTTTTATATATTTATCTAATTAGTTTAATTATAATTAACTTTATTGAAGAGAATTAGATATGATAATTAAATTAATTAAATATTAATTTTTAGTTTATTTTATTGGGGATTAGAGAATTTAACTTTTTTTAAATTATTGAAAATATTTTTTCCGTTATTTTTAGCTAACTTACGATTACAAAAAATGCATTGAAAAAATGTTTTCCTCATATTAATGTTATTTTTCAAAGTTATTTATTTATTAGTATTTTTTTTAATGTTTTAACTGATTTAAAGTATAAAATTAAATTAATATCAAGCAAAAATGGTAAAAAAGATAATTCGTTAAAACAATATAATTCTTTTTTTATATTTTATAAATTAATCATAAAAAATAATTTATTATTATTATTTTTTATTTAAATAAATTATTTAAATCATAATTTAAATTAAATTAAAAATAAAATTAAAAAAATTTAATTTATACACTTATAATAAAAGCTCAAAAGAAAGAACTTTTAAATAAGTAAAAAAAATAAAAAAAATTTGATTAAACAGGTAATGAAGTTCTTTATCAAAAATAATAATTTTTTAATAAAATAATTATCTAAAAGAATCTATTGGAAAATATTTATTTTCCTCCTCTTCCTCTGCTCATGGCACCACCTCTTCTATTATTTCCTCTTCCTCTTCCGGCGTTTCCTCTGGTTCCTCTTCCTCTATTTCCTCTTGCTCTAAAGTTTCCTCTTCTACCTCTAAATCCTCTTCTTCCTCTAAATCCAAAGGGTCTTCTTCCTCCTCTAAATCCAAATCTTCTTCCTCCTCTATTTCCTGCTCTTCTTCTTCCACCTCTGTTCTTTTCTCTTTCTTCTCTTCTTTCATTCATTATTTTTTCAATTTTTTTTCTGTCTTCTTCATTTAATTTTTCTTGATATCCCTCATTTTTATTTTTAGGTTCCTCAGTAGTTAAAACAATTTCCATTTTTGGGTATAATTTTTGGTTTAAAACATTATTTCCGGAATCAAGTGTTTGATAGGCAACTGAAGTAATCTTATTTTGTTGATATAAACCAGGAATAAGAACTTTTAAGACTTCGACGGTGTCTAATAATCTTCCAATTGAACCTCCTACGGCACTGAATTTAAGCTCTTTTAAATTTTTTTCTTTCATGATATTTGAGGCATAACGGATAACATTTCTAACTCTGCTATTCATTCCAATTCTGATATCATTCTCTGGTTTTTTTTGTTTATCTGGTGTTGGATTTGACATTCTTTTCCTCTTTTATTTTTATATCTATTAAATTAAATTATTTATTTTAATTATTATTTAAGGATTTATATAATTGCTCAGATTTCTATTTATTTGCCTTATTAAATTTATTATTTTTTTTAATTTTATTTTAATTATTATTTATTTAATAATAATTTTATAAATAAATTTTATAATTTAATATGAATTTAGAACTTTTACAAAAATTATTTATGAATAGTAATTTAAAATCTTATATTAATTACAAACAATTTTTTGAAGCACAAAACATTAAAAAAGTAAAAATATCAAATCCAAATAAAAAAAAGGAAATTAAAAATGTATTAGAAACAAATAAAATAAATAATATATTAAATAGAAATTGTGTTAATGAAAAAAACTCCCAAACAGAAGAAAAAAATAATAATGAATATAAAGATAGTTTATTAAATACATTTCAAGATTTTATAATAATTACTCAAGCAGATCAATTTAAAAAAGGTGTTCCAATTTTAAAAATAAAACAAAATAAATTTGAAAAAAATATAAGTTACGAAAGAAAAGATTTAGATAATAAATTTTTTTTAAATAATCGTATGAAAGTTAATATTGAAGAAAATATTAAAAATAAGAATAAAAATAATTTTATAAATAAAAGTATTAATTATAATAGAAAAAATATTAATTATATTAAGAATTTTAATAATATTAGTAATGATAATATAAATAAAAAAAAACATTTAAATATTATAAATTTAAAAAGAAAGGAATTAAAAAATATATTAAATATAAATGATCTTATTCCTGATATTGAAAGAGAAAAAGAAGAAAAAAAATATGAAATTTATGAAATGAATGATTATTTAAAAAAATATTGTAATAAAAAATTTAAATAGGAAATATGAATAAAATTATTTTTAAATAAATTAAAAATATAAACATGTATTTATTTTATTTTTTAAATAAAAATTGGTTTTATAAATTATAAATTTGTATTGAAAATTATAAATTCATTATAAATTATAAAAATTTTTATATGTACAAAATATTATAAAAATCATATAAAATATTTAATATATTAAAAAAATTAAATTTATAATATAAGTTAGAAATAAATTATTATTATTAAAAATAATTTTAATTTATATTTTATTATAATTCTATATAAACAAATATTAAAATTAAAACATGAATATTTTAATAGTAAATGCCTTTGGTAAAACAAAATCGGGAGAACAAAGTTTTAAAACAATATGTAAAATAATAGATGATTTATTTCATAAAGTAGCCTTTAAATCAGGAATAGAAAATTTTTATTATACATATAGAAATGTTGAAGAATTAGAAGATTTTGTTTATAATTATCCTGAAAATACAAAAGCAACATTACAAAAAATACAAGAATTTAAAAAAAATTTCGAAAAATTAGATTTTGTTTTTATCGAAGGATTAGAAAAAAAATATTTACCTTGGTCAAAAGAAGGATTAAAATTGCAATATTTAGTAAAATTATGTGAAGATACGAAAAAAAATTTATATGCTGGAGGAATAGGAATGTTACATTTATTATATTATTTAGCAACAAATGGGGTATATAAAAATTTTATAAATTCAAATGGAGATTTTCCATGCATCGAAGATTTAGATAAAATTCCCTATGACTATTTAATGAATTTAAAAGGAGAAGATGCGTTTTTAGATTTTGCAACAGGGGATATATATACATTTAATAATGAAGAATGGACACCTATAATGAACATAGGTATTCATAAATTAATATATGCTGAAAAATTTAAAAATCAAAGAGGAAAATTAGTATTAAAAGATTTTAAATTAAATAAAAATCCAGAATTAATTTCATGTAGAAAAAAAGAAATTAAATGTAATATTATAAAACAATATTGTTTACATTATTTAGTAAAAAATATTCCAGTTGAATTTGTGGCTTATACATCATTGACATGGTTTCAACATAATTTTAATGTTAATAATTTAAAACTTCAATATAAAACAATTTATGATTCGAATTTTGGAGCAGTTATTATTGAACATTGCAATTCAGTTGGCTCAATTTTTCATGTATTAAAAAATTATCCAGAAACAATTTCTTTATTAGAAAATTTTATAAGAAAAAAATTTTATGAAGTTCATACAAAAAATATCGTTTTCATTAAACAAAAACCTATTGAAGAACGTTTTAATTCCGTAGAAGCTAAAAAATTATTTGCTTGTGTTGTTAGAGAAAAACCTATTGATAAGGAAAGTGGTGTTTCACAAAATTGTTTAAATCCAAAAAGCACTGAAAATTTAGTTAATAAATCAAGATTTTTTTATCATATTACTAAAGATGAAAATGAAGGTAAACATTGTGGAATAAGTTATAATAATCATGATATGATTTTTGTTGAAAATAATTCAGTTTTTAAAAAAATTTTACCAATGAGTGAAAATGCAAAAAATATAGAAAGTAATATTTTTAGACCTGAAAAATTAACTGCAAATGAAATATTAGGTGATGATTATGATTATTTAAATGCAGATCCAAAATGGGATGATGATAAAATAATTGCATATTATAAAAAAAAAGGAAGAGAAATTTGTGCGAGATTAGAAGAATTTAAAGAAATTGACACTGATAAAGAAAATAAATTAACAAAAAATGATTTAAATGCCTCTAAAAAATCTCGTCCAAAAACTGGATCTTTTTCAAGTTCAAGTTCATATTATTCAAGTAAAAAAAGTAGAAATTCATTTTTAAGTAGAGAAAGTTTGAGTTCAAATTTAACAAAAAATAGTATTAGTAAAAATTCAATAAAAAGTATTTCAACAAATAAAAAATTAATAAATAAAACTGAAAATAATAAAATTCCTCCAATTCAAAGAAATTCAAAAAATAAAGATTTTTTAACAATAAATATAAATAATACAAACACTGAAAGAAGTAATCAAAGATTTTTCTCAGATATTAATGAAACTGTTTTAACATTTTTATTTCCATACATAAATGAAGAAGATTTTAAGCGAAAAACATTCACTGAAGGAAGAAGTAAAAACTCAAATCTTAAAGTTGTAAGAATTAATCAAGAAAGAAGAATTAAATCAAATTTTAATAAAAAGTTTAAAAAATATGACAAAGAATTAAACACATTTAGAGATAAACCTTCAATTAGATGTTCTTCTGAATACATAACAGAAGATGAAGCAAGAAGAAGAGAGTTAATGGAAAGTAAAAAACATTGGATGATTCCTGAAGATTTTCATAGAGTTTTTGGAAAAAGAACAAATCAATTAAGAGAAAAAGCTGAAAAAGATAAAAATTCTCCGAAAGAATATATACCTAATATATATGAAACTCATGTTTTAGGGTATCAATTTAGAGATACTGATAAAAATAAATCTAAATGGATGAGTAAAAGAGATTTTATTGTTTAATTTTTCAAAAATTTAATAATAATAAATATATAATATTATAAAATTATATTTTTTTATATTATTAATTATTTATTATATTTGAAAAAATATAATAATATTTCAGTTTTTAATAAAATATATTAAAACTATTTTTGATTATAAAAAATATAGTTATTTTATTATCTATAGTTTTTCATAACATTTAATTTTGTTTAAATATTTATCATTTTAATTAAAGTATATCTCTATTTATTATATATTAAATTATAAATAAATTCAAAAATTATTTATAATTTTTAAATTTTAATTAATATATTATTTTTTAAAATGATAAATATTTAAAAATTAAAAAGGTTTAATACCTCCAATAAAAATTTATTATAAATAAATATAAATTTATTTAAATAAATATAAATTCTTTATAAATAATAATCACATATTTTCTTTTAAATTTTATTAAAAATATATTCTTCATTAAAAAACATATAAAAAAATTAAAATATTATAATTCTATATTAAATATCATAATTTTCTTTTTCTTTATTTCTCTAAAATACTTTAACTTTTTAATTTGTTTTTAATATATTCATATTTTTATTTAATTACTTAATAATAAATTGATGGAAAATTACAGTTATACTCCACTAAATCATTTTATAGGACATAAAAGAAGTTCACAAAATCCTTTAGATAATTCTCTTTTTCATGCAATAATTTCTAATGAATTTAAATCAAAATATGAAAAAACTGCTTGGATATATAGAAATATTTTTGGTTATAATTGGGATGATCCTTTTATTAAAGAATGTAGTACAAAGTTATATGAAAATTTTTATGCAGATTCTTTTTGGTTTTTAATAAATAATTTATATTTTCCAAATGATTTAGAAGATGTTGAAGGAATTTGTGATGGCTCTTTACAAGAAATTTTTACTTGTTTTACAGGCGAAAATGAAAGTATAAATATTAAAAAAAGTTCTTTATTTAAGAATAAAATACAATTTTATAATGATTTATTAAAATTAAATGAGTATTATTTAAATATTTCAGCGGAAAATTCAAATTTAAATACATTAGAAAAAAAAACCATTGATTTATTAAAAACTATAAAAGAAATTAATAAAAAAAAAATTTCTAAATTAACTAATAAAATTTCTAATTATTTTCTTGAAAGAAAAAATAAATTAAAAAAATATTATTTTCCAATATTAAATTCTAATACAAAAATACCAAATAATGATTTATTAAGAGATATGTGTTCAATAACAAAACAAAAAGAAGTTTCTCAAAATTTTTTCGAATATTTAAAAATTCACACATTTGAAGTAAACAAACAAAAAAATTCCCAAAAAAAGATATTCAACTTCATAGAACAATTAAACTTAACAAAACAAAATGATGAATGGCAATGTTTTATATGTAACAACGGTGATTTAGAAGAAAATCAAATCGTATATGAATGTGAATTATGTAAAGTCGCAGTTCATCAAAGTTGTTTTGGAATACAAACAAAAGATGTTGATAATTGGTTTTGTGATGCATGTTTGAAATATAAAAACAAAGAAAAAACACGTAATTTAGAATGCATTTTATGTCCAGTAATAGGAGGTGCAATGAAAGAAACGAAATTACCAATTGATTGTGAATTTGTAAAAAAATTAAAAATTTTAAGAGAAGGAAAAGAAATAAAAATGTATAACAATACTTGTATTATACCTAATGAAAATTTTGATAATATTGAAAAATGTTGGGTTCATTTATCATGCGCTTTGTGGAATCCTTCAATTATTTTTGGTAATTTTGAAAAAAAAACAGATATTAAATATATAGATACTTTATCTTTTGAAAAATTTAATGAAAAATGTTATGTTTGTTTAAAAAAAGGTTTTGGACCTTGTATTAAATGTAATTATAAAAGTTGTAATTTTCAATGTCATCCTGAATGTGCAAGAATTAATGGTTATAATTTAGAAATTGAAAATATAAATAATGAATTAAATTATAATATTTATTGTTTAAAGCATAATCCTATTAAATTAACTAAAATTTTAAATAAAGTTTATAAAGTAAAAGAAATTAGCATTATGGATTTTTCAAATCAATTAGAAAAAATTTATAAAATTATTGAAAAAAAATATGCCAAAAATTTATTAGAAATTAAACCTCAAGTTAAATTAGGAAAAGATTTAGATAGTCATATTTTAGATGAAAAAAAAACATATAATAATAATATATTTTTAAATATTAATACTAATTCAAATTATTCTCATCAAAAATCTTCAACACCTTCAACGACATTAAGTAAATATAATTATAATGACTATTTCAATAATAAATTTAATGAATTAAACCCAATTCAAAAAAAATTCATTCAAACATTTAAAAGTTTTTGTTATAAATTATCAGACATCAATTTAATTACACTTAAAAAAAATAAAGATAATATTAATAATAATGTTATATCTTATTCATATATTCCATCAGATGAAAATAAAATGACAATAAATTATAATGATACATTAAATGACGATTTTCCTTGGAAATTTTTAAAATTTGAAAATTATGATGAAGAAAAATTAAAAAATTTTTATTTAAATTTAATTCCTTCAGTTAAAAAGTTTCATGAATTAATTTTAAATAATATAAGAGAAGTAAGTATATTTATGAACTCAAAAGGTGAAAAAGAGATAAAAGAATTTGAAGAAGATTCAACAATATATTGCTATTGTAAAAAACAGAGTCATGGAGAATTTATGATTTGTTGTAAAAATGAAGAAAATTGTGTTGGTTCAAAAAATGGTTGGTTTCATCCACAATGTGTAGAAGAATTAAAAGATAAAACAATAGAAGAATTAAATATTATAGAATTTATGTGTAAAGAATGTAAAGAAAAAATAAAAAATGAAAATAAGACTTTAATTAATTAATAATTTTTTGTAATAATATAATATTAATATTAAATTTTAATTAATAATAATAAGTAATTAAATTTATAAATATACAAAACAAATTATATTATATTTAAATTAAAAATTTAATTATAAAAAAATATAAATAATAAAAATGCAACAACCATTTAATGACAATGCTATTTATCATACAACTTATGAAGATTATGGAAAAGATTGGTTAATTTCAAATGGAAAAACATTAGAAGAATTAGGTGAAGATGAAATTAAATTACAATATTTAGAAAAATGTTATAAAAGCAAAAGAAGAGCTGAAAAATTAAGTAATCAACACACAGGTCAAGATGAAAATATTAATGAAAAATATAAATATGATAAAAATGCAATTATTGCAAAAAAATTCCCATTTACTGCAGCAGATTTTCATTACCCTAATCAAGATAAAAGTAAACCAAAAACACTTTATATAACATCTAATTCGACTTATGGAAGTATTCAACCTAATGATTTAGAATTACCTGAAAAATTTTTCCCAAAAGATTGTTGGTTTACAAAATATCATGGAGCTGCTGGAATGTATCATAATGCAGGATTAAATTGTGGACAATCAAGATCAAAAGTACATAGTAGTTTAGATTCAGTAGTTTAAATATAAAAATTAATTTTTAAATCAAAGAAAATAATTTTTTTATTATTGTTATTATTATTATATATTTAATTATTTTTATTTTTTTTTTTATTTAATCTATATTATTTAAAAATGAAAAAATATTTATTAATTTATCATATGAATAATCATTAAATAATTGATGTATGTCATTTATTTTTTCATTAAAATCATTTATATTCATTACTTTTCTTATGTCTTTTAAAAGTTGTTCAACTAATTTTTTATAATAATTTAAATTTAATGTTCTATTTGTATATTTTTTTTCAATTTCTTCAGATTTATTCAAAAGTGTAATATATTCTTCAGGTAAATCATTAAATTGAACATTATCTCCTAATTCTTTAAAAGCTTTAATTATTTTATATTCCATTTCTAAATTAAAAATTTCTTCAATTTTTGGGTTTAAAATTTCAAGTATTTTAAACACACTTCCTGTTTTAAATTTCACATTAAATTGCACATCTTTTTTTCTTAAATTTGCCTCTTTTGTAATTTGTTCTTTTAATGTAATTAAAGTAGATAAATGTGTACATTTTATAATAGTTTTATTTTTATCTAAATTTATTTCAACTAAAGTATTTAAAAATGTGCTCATTAAAACATATTTTCCAGTATCATCTTTTAATATCGCTGGAATATTTGGAATAATTAAATGTAAAATTTGATTTATTTCACCAGCTTGCATTCCATCACAAATTAAAATATTAATATTTTTTTCATCATCCATTGGAATTGCTTTATATGAAGTTTCATCAAATTGAGGTTCATATTTTTTATGAAAACTTAAAGCATAAATAGGCACATGCATAATTTGAGCAGTTTTTGGTTTATTTTGAGGGATTATTGTTATATTTAATTTATCATTTAATCCTTCATATGTTCTAATTAATATTTCTAATCTATGAGTTGCTTCTTTTACTTTAAATGTAGCTAAAAAATTAGAAATTGAATTTGTTTCTTCATCTAAATTTTCTTTTTCTAAAATGTTCATTTGAACATCTTTTGTTTTTATATCAATTATGTCTAATTGAGTCTCTGAACAATGAAATATTACCATTTCGATTGGAAATTCACTATCAATTATTAATAAAAAAACAGATTCACTTTCTACTAAAGTAAAACTTATGTCAATTTTAAATGAGTTTTTTAATGTTGGATTTGAATTAATGTGACTTTTTTGAAATTCTTCTTGTTTTTTATTAAAAGTTTTAGTTAATTCAACAATTTCTTTTTGAACATTTGTTAAATTTTGCTTTAATGTTTTATTATCTATTGTTAATTGTTTAATATTTTTATTAAATTCAGGAGTTAAACTAAATATTAATCCTGACAAACTAGAAAGAATAATTTCATCTCTATCTTTTGTTTTATATCTACCTATATCAATTCCAGTTAAACTTTCATGTGTATTATGTTGACATATTAAAATTAAATCATCTTCTACTTTTTCACCAGTTGAATAAAATTCAATATTACCATCAGCTCTAATTAATATCATTTCATTTTTTCCATCTTCATTTATATCAAACATTTTAATATCAATTATTTCACTTTTACCTAAACCAACATCTTTTTCATATAAAATTTCAGCATTTTTCTCATCTTTTATTTTTAATATACCATATGAACCTGTTGTAGTTCCATAAAAATAATCTCCTCTATTCATATCTAAATTACTTAAAGTAATTGGACAAAAACAATTAACACCTCCTTTTGTAGCTAATATAACATTTGAATTAGTTACATCTATTAATTTTATTTTATTATCTTCACTACCTAAAATGCATAAAGGTTTTGCTTTGTTAAATACATCACATATATAAATACTTAATATTTTATTCACATTATCATATGTTCCTATTTCTGTTGTTATATCTCCATATTCATATTGCGATAAATAATTATTACTTACTGCCCAAACATGAGGCTCTTTTATTTTAAATATACGTATATCATCTGCCATATCAAATTCTATTTTGAATTTATCTGTATATTCTTTATTTATTATGAATATTGAATTACCAACTGAAAAGGCTATTTTATTTGAATTTGGTAATAATTCCATCCATGCAATTTCTTTTGAATATGGCTCTGTTCGAATTAAAATTTCTGGTTCTGATACCTTATATTGGGTTATATATATTACCCCTCTTGTATCTCCTAATATTGATAATTGGTTTAAATTTGGTTTTATTGGAGGAATTAATTTAATACAATTTTTCATTATTCCTCCTACTGTTAAATAAGATGTTTTATTTAATTTGAATTGATTTTCTGATTGAAATAAATCATCCATAATAATTTAATAAATTTTTTATTAATAAAAATATAATATAATTTTTCTTTTAAATTTTTCAATAATAATTTTCAATTTTTTTTTAATATATATTATTAAATAATTATATTTAAATACTTTTATAATTATAATTAAATATAACTTAAATTAATTAATAAAAAAATGAAAGGAAATGCAATTTCTGAAGATTTTCCTTTACCTAAAGCAAAATATGAAAATATTTTTATTCCTACTGAAAAACCAATAATTCATATAAAAAAAGATGAATATGGAAAGAATTGTTATAATAACGAATCACCAGATTTTTTTCGTTTAGATACAATGACAGAAAATAAAAGAGGTTATAAAAATCCATATTTAGATGAAGTAATAAGTTTTGATAGAAACGAAAATTTTAAAAAAATGGATTTTAATAGAAATCAAATTAAATTAATAGATTTTATAAAAAGTCGTAGAGAATATAGTCAAAATCCAAAAATATTAAAATATATAAGAACAGATTTTGATATAACAATGCAAGAAAAAAGAGAACGAAATTTAAAAGAAAGATTAGAACCTAAAGTTATAAATAAATATACAATAACAGAAGGAAATGATCCTGAAAGATATAATACATTATTAACAAAAATAAATGATGTTCAACCAAAATTACCAGTAAAATTAAAAAAATATTTAATTTTTGATGATATGCAACCTTTAAATAAAAGTTATAATATAAACGGATTAAATAAAAATAAATTTGAAAAATTTGTATGTGATGTAGATCCAATGAAAAGTAGTTATTTAAAAAATTTAAATGATTATAAAATTTCTGAAGCTGATAAATATGATGAAAATAGTATGTTTTATTATAATAAAAAACCTTTAATTGAATATAATGCTATAAAAGATAAAGTAATTCAAATAGATTCTCCACCTTATATGAGTAAAAAATGGGATAATTTTTATCAAAATTTTTTTATGCTTCAAAATAATGATTTAGGTTTTCAAAGAAAAGGTGGATTATTTTCTGAATTTAATAATAAAAATATTCATGTTATTAGAATGAATCAACGTGAAAGAAAAGAAAGAAAATTGGAAGAAGAAGCAAAAAAAAATAAATTAAATAAAAATAGTAATAATAATAGCATTAATAAAGAAGAAGAAAATAAAAATCCTAATCAAAAATTTATTACTAATTTTAACAGAAGAAAAAATAGTAATAACAATAATAATAATAACAGTCAAACATCTTCTTAAATATTATTGATAATTAAGTATAATAATAAATAAAAAATAATTGTTTAATTTATATTAATTTATAAATTATTATATTTAGAAATTAATAAAATATTATATTAATTTTACTTATCATTTTAATATTATAAATAATATTCTTAAAAACCAAATCCTTTATAATTTTTAAATTGTTTTCTCATTTCTTCTTGTTGAGCTTTTAATTCTTCTTGAGGAACCATTTTCATACATAAAAACATTAAAAGTGTAATTCCTATAATAATTGCATAAGGAGATTTTATAATAGAAGAAACTAAATCTTGCTTATTTTCTCCATATTTAATTCTTAATAAAGATTCAATTACAATAGGATGTTTATGTTTAATACCTTTTCCATTTTTATAATTATATTCATATATTTTAACTTCGTCATCGTCATTAATTTCAACCATATAAATTTCATATGTATATAAATTATCATCTACTTGAATTACATAAAAACCTGGTTCAACATCATGAAATTCAAAATGACCATATTCTGTTATATGAACACGCTTATCGGTATTTTCTAAAGTTACTGTTATTGTTTTTATTCTATCTACTGTGTTTTCTGGAACTTTTATTTGTCCTTTTATTGAAGCTTGTTTTGTTATAAAAAATATATAAGTTAATAAAAGAAAAAAAATATTTGATTTCATTTAATTTTTAATAAATAATTATTTAAATATTTTTAATAAAAAAATAAATATATTATTATTTAAATTTTATTATTTATAATTTTTGTAAATTTGAAAAATAAATATTATTTTTATTATTATTTTTTTTATTTAAATATTATATTATAAATGGGGATTGGGGATTGG
>JAEEGK010008300.1_pt1 | contig 24531 bp, 14 predicted proteins | sample 8958771 | NCBI WGS metagenome assembly JAEEGK01 (sample SAMN16246547, study PRJNA631951) | gut metagenome | biome: gut microbiome; feature: rumen; material: SC-attached | host: Bos | place: Iran: Karaj | collected 2018-10
CCCAGAAGTTCAAGGTGGAGGAGGATCCCCGCATCGATGAGGTGGAGAAGGTGATGCCGGGCGCCAATTGCGGCGGCTGCGGCTTTGCCGGCTGCCGCGCGTTTGCCGAGGCTGCGGTGAAGGCCCCCAATCTGGACAACAACTTCTGTCCGGTGGGCGGCAACGACACCATGGCCAAGGTGGCGGCCATCCTGGGTTACGAGATCCAGGCCAAGGCGCCCCAGGTGGCGGTGGTCCGCTGCAACGGCAGTTGCGAGGCACGTCCCAAGGTGAACGAGTACGACGGCTACGCCTCCTGCGCGGTGAAGTCGCTCCTGTACACCGGGGACACAGGCTGCTCCTTTGGCTGCCTGGGTTGCGGAGACTGCGTGAACGCCTGTCAGTTCGGCGCGCTGTCCATGGATCCGGCCACCGGCCTGCCGGTCGTGGATCAGGACAAGTGTACGGCCTGCGGCGCCTGTATGAAGGCCTGCCCCAAGCGCCTCATCGAACTGCGGCCCAAGGGCCCGCGCGGCATGCGCGTGTTCGTCTCCTGCGTGAACAAGGACAAGGGTCCCGTGGCCAAGAAGGCCTGTGCCAGCGCCTGCATCGGCTGCGGCATCTGCGCCAAGACCTGCACGCACGAAGCCATCACGGTAGAGGGCAATATCGCCTACATCGACCCCGCCAAGTGCAAGCTCTGCCGCGAGTGTGAGGCCATGTGCCCCACCGGCGCCATCCATGGCGTCAATTTCCCCAAGCCGCTGGACAAAGATGCCATCAAGGAGCGCATCAAGATCCGTAACCAGAAAGCCAAGGAGGTGAAAGATGAGTAAGCATACATTCTCTATCGGCGGTATCCATCCGCACGACAGCAAGATTTCCCGTTCGTGTTCCATCGTGCCGCTTCCGCTGGCTCCTACCGTGTACCTGTCCGTGGCCCAGCACATCGGCGCCCCCTCCGTGCCCTGCGTGGCCGTGGGAGACCAGGTGAAAGTGGGCCAGGTGGTCGCCGAGCCCGGCGGCTTCGTGAGCGCCTTCATCCACTCCTCCGTGTCCGGCACCGTGAAATCCATCGGCCCCCGTCCGGATCTGGCCGGCCGCATGGCCACCCACATCGAAATTGCCGTGGAGGGCGACGAGTGGCTGGAAAGCATTGACCGTAGCGAGACGCTGGTCACCGAGATTCCGGCCGACAACAAGGCCATCATCGAGAAGATCCGTCTGGGCGGCGTCGTGGGCCTGGGCGGTGCTACCTTCCCCACGCACGTGAAACTGAGCCCGCCTCCGGGATCCAAGTGCGAGCGCGTGATTATCAACGGCTGCGAATGTGAGCCATACCTCACCTCCGACTTCCGCACCCTCCTGGAAAAGGGAGAGCAGGTGGTGGTGGGCGCCGCGATCCTCCGGCAGGTGATGGGGAACGTCCCCTGCACCATCGCCATCGAGGAGAACAAGCCCGAAGCCATTGCCCACATCCGCCAGGTGATTGGGAAGCTGGGCTATGAAGGCATCGAGGTGATGAGCATGAAGATGCGCTACCCGCAGGGCGGCGAAAAGCAGCTCATCGACGCCGTGATGCACCGCCAGGTGGGTTCGGGCGCCCTGCCCATCAGCGTGGGCGCCGTGGTCCAGAACGTGGCCACCGCCCTGGCCGTGTACGACGCCGTGCAGAAGAACAAGCCCATCATTGACAATTCCGTCACCGTGACGGGCGAGTGCTTCCCCAAGCAGGCCAACCTCCTGGTGCGCGTGGGAACGCCCTTGCGCTACATCCTGGATTATCTGGGAGGCATCCCGGCCGATGCGGCCAAGGTCATCAGCGGCGGTCCCATGATGGGCCGCGCCGTGGCCAACCTGGATGCCGCCACCGTCAAGGGCACCGGCGCCCTGCTGCTTCTCACCGAGAAGCAGACCCGCCGCGCCCCGGCCACCCATTGCATCCGTTGCGGCAAGTGTGCCGATGCCTGCCCCATGGGCCTGGAGCCCTTCCTGCTGAACAAACTTTCCAAGGCGATGGACACCGAGGCCCTCGAGGCCGGTGCCGCCCAGGACTGCATCGAGTGCGGCTGCTGCCTCTATTCCTGCCCGGCCCACATTCCGCTGCTGGACAACATCCGCATCGGCAAGGGCCTGGTCCTCGGCGCCATCCGCGCCCGCGCCGCCGCTGCCAAAGCCGCTGCCGAGGCCGCCAAGGCTGCCGAAGCCGAGAAATCTAAAAAGTAAGAGATTATGGGTAAATTACTAGTATCTCCTTCCCCTCATATCCACTCCAAGGACTCTACCCGTTCCTTGATGCTGGATGTGGTGATTGCCCTGCTCCCGGCCGTGATCTGCTCCTTCGTGTTCTACGGATGGAGAGAGATCCTGGTCATGGGGGTGAGCGTAGCCTCCTGCGTGCTGCTGGAATGGGCCATTACCCGCTATATGCTCAAACAGCCCTCCACCATCGGAGACCTGTCGGCCGTCATTACCGGTATGCTCCTGGCCCTGAACCTGCCCTACACCACGCCCTGGTGGGTGGTGATGGTGGGTGCCGTGGTGGCCATCGGCGTGGCCAAGATGACCTTCGGCGGCATTGGCCAGAACATCTGGAATCCTGCCCTGGTGGGCCGTGTGTTCCTGCTGGTTTCCTTCCCTACCTACATGACCTCGTGGAGCGCCCCCAAGGGCCTCTTCGGCGTGGATGCCGTTTCCGGTGCCACCCCGCTGGGTGCCGTGCAGGAAGGCCTCATGCAGGGGGCTTCCGTGCAGGAAATCATGTCGGCCGGTGGCTATGACTACGGTCAGATGCTCTTTGCCAATCTGGGCGGCAGCGCCGGTGAGGCCTGCGCCCTGGCCCTGCTGGCCGGTTTCGTGTACCTGTGCGTGCGCCGCGTCATCAAACCCTGGATCACCCTCAGCATCTTTGCCACCGTGGCCCTTACCTCGCTGGTATTCTGGGGCATCGATCCGGCCCGTTTCACCGACCCGCTCTTCAACCTGCTCACCGGCGGTCTCATCCTGGGTGCCTGCTTCATGGCCACGGACTATGTGACATCGCCCATGAGCCTGTGGGGCGGCGTGGTCTTCGGCGTGGGCATCGGCCTGCTCACCATGATGATCCGTTACTTCGGTTCCTATCCGGAAGGCGTTTCCTTCGCCATCCTCATCATGAACTCCGTGGTGCCGCTGCTCAACCGCTGGTTCAAACAGCCTAAATTCGGGAGGAAATAGCCATGGCCGTTAAATCCAATCTTGTGAACATGGCGGTGGTGCTGGGCGCCACCTGCCTGTTGTGCTCCGCCGTCCTGGGCGGGGCCTATGCCCTCACCAAGGCCCCCATCGAGGCCGCGGCTGCAGAGAAGACCAACCGGGCCATCGGCGAGGTGCTGCCGCATTTCACCGCGGCCGAATTCGTGGCCGACGGCAACTACTACAGGGCCACCGACGGCGACGAGGTGGTGGGGTATGCCATCCTGTCCGACGTGGTGGGTTTTGGCGGAAACCTGAGCCTCATGGTGGGTGTCACCCCCGACGGCGTGGTCTATAACACGTCTGTCCTGTCTCACTCCGAGACGCCCGGCCTGGGTGCCAAGTGCAGCACGGACAGCAAGTTCATGGACCAGTGGCGGGGCTTCAACCCTTCCGTCAAGAAACTGGCGGTGACCAAGGACGGCGGCGACGTGGATGCCATCACGGCTTCTACCATCACATCCCGCGCCTACACGCAGGCCGTTGCCAATGCCCTGGAGACCTTTAACGGGATTGCCGCCCCGGCATCCCATAACGAGGGAGGACAAGACAATGAGTAAGTTCAAACTGATTACCGACGGTCTGGTCAAGAACAACCCGACCTTTGTGCTGCTGCTGGGCATGTGCCCCACGCTGGCCACCACCACATCGGCCATCAACGGCCTCAGCATGGGCCTGGCTACTCTCTTCGTGCTGGTTCTCAGCAACATGGCCATATCGGCCCTCGCGCCGGCGGTGCCCGACAAGGTGCACATCCCCGTGTATATCGTGGTCATCGCCACGTTCGTGACGCTGCTCCAGCTGCTCATGCAGGCCTATACCCCGGCCATGTACGAGACCCTGGGCCTGTTTATCCCACTCATCGTGGTGAACTGCATCGTCCTGGGCCGTGCCGAAGCCTTCGCCAACAAGCACGGCGTGCTGGAATCGGCCTGTGACGGGCTGGGCGTGGGCCTGGGCTTCACCTGCTCCCTCACGGTACTCGGCCTTGTGCGCGAAATCCTGGGCAGCGGATCGGCCTTTGGCTGGAACTTTATCGGCGGCCACGACGGCATGCTGGCCTTCGTGATGGCCCCCGGCGCCTTCCTCTGCCTGGGTTACCTGATGGTCCTGTTCAACAAATTCCTTAAAAAGAACTAGGCTATGGAGTACTTTCTCATTATAATTTCGGCCATCTTTGTCAACAATATCGTCCTGGCCCAGTTCCTGGGAATCTGCCCCTACCTGGGCGTTTCCAGCAAATTGTCCACCGCCACGGGCATGAGCATGGCCGTATGCTTTGTGATTACCCTGGCCACGCTGGTGACCTATCTCATCAATACCTACCTGCTGGTCCCGCTGGGCATCACCTTCCTTCAGACCATCGCCTTCATCCTGGTCATCGCGGCCCTGGTGCAGATGGTGGAAATCGTGCTCAAGAAAGTGTCGCCCTCGCTCTATCAGGCCCTGGGTATCTTCCTCCCCCTGATCACCACCAACTGCGCGGTGCTGGGTGTAGCCATCAACGTGGTCACCAAGGAGTTCGCCTTCGTGCCCGGCGGCATGCTCAACCTGGGGCAGGCCCTGGTCTATGCCTTCGCCACTTCGCTGGGTTACGGCCTGGCCATGGTCATCTTCGCCGGCATCCGTGAGCACCTGGCCCTCAACGACGTTCCCAAGGCCTTCAAGGGCGTGCCCATCGCCATCATCAGCGTGGGCATCCTCGCGCTGGCCTTCATGGGATTCAGTGGCATGGTTAAGTAGCTTGGATTTCAGCTCCGCCCGCAAGGCGGAGCTTCCTTTTGCGAAGTACTGCGGAGAGAATATTTCGTGTTAAAAAAACGGCCGTTGAGGGTTACAACGTATGGAATTGTTTGCTAACTTTGATGTGTGAAAAGCTTCCAAAGATTAGCGATGAAACATAATTTCGCATTTTTTCTTGTGGCCGTTTTTTGCATAGCGACGGTCATTTCTTGTAACAAGTCGCCCGAAGAAGATGGCGGACAGCAGGAGCTGAACGTCCTTCTGACGGCGGCAATCGGAACCCAAAGCCGCGCTGTCACGGTGAGCAGCGAAGCCGTGGCGGCCAACTGGGAAAAGGGGGATGAGCTGGCCCTGGTGTACCAGGGATCCGTCCTCACCACCCTCCGGGTGACCTCTATCGACGGTCCCCTGGCGCAGCTTTCCGGCAAGGTCAAGGGCGCGTATCCCACCGGTACGGCCTTCACCCTCTACTACGGCGGCACCGATTATCGGTACTCCGGCCAGGAAGGTACGCCCGAATCGGCCTCCCTCCGCGGTTATATGAAGGCCGATGTCTCCATCGAGCGGCAGGACAACAAGAACCTCATTCTCGGCCCCGTAACCCTTGCGCACCAGCAGGCCTACTTCGAGCTTCGCTTCCGCTATGGGCCGGACCTGATTCCGGTAAAAAAACTGACGGTCTCCGGTTCCGACCGGATTGTCAGCAGCCATCCCCTGGGTGGTGATTCCGTCTGCTACAGTGGCAGCGGCGACGACGTCTTTACCGTCTCCCCGGCGGGGCTAACGACGGTCTATTTCGCCCTTTGCGACGAATCCTCCGCCACCACCCCGCGCGCCTACCGCTTTGAGGTAACCGGTATGGACGGGCACGTATATACGGCCCACACCAAGGATATGCCCGTGGCTATCCGAAACGGAAACTATTTCTCGGGCGAATGGGTGCTGGACAAACAGACTCCTTCGGTCACCACGCCCACAGCCCTCCACGACATTGTTTACGACGGCGAGCCGCATGAACTGCTGTCCGGCGCCGGCCTCGTGATGCAGGGTACCATTCCGGCCAAAGGCGCGTGGATGCAGTACTACGTGGCCTATCAGGACCTGGACGCGACCTCGGAGGTGGACGCTCCCGATGCAGACGCCGCCTGGGGCGATGCCCTCCCGCGGGGCACCGAACCCGGCCGGTACTTCATCTGGTACCGCGTGGCCGGCGGTGAGTACTTCTTTGACGGGGCCATCACGCCCGTCGCAGAGGCTCCTGCCACCATCATCAAACGAACGCCGTCCATCACGGCTCCGTCCCCGGTTTCCGACCTCCGGTATACCGGCAGCGCCCAGGCGCTCATCACACCGGGCGGCGTCCTCGACGGCCAGAACCTTACCGGCCAGCTGATGCAGTACCTGGTCACTGCCGATGCCACGGCGCCCGAGGCGAACGCCCCTGACTGGAGCGAGGACATTCCCTACCGGGTCGCGGCCGGCGATTACTACGTTTGGTATAAGGTGGACGCCACAGCCCATTACAACGGCCACCCGGTGACGCCCGTCACCCTCGACGGCAACGCGCCCCGGCCTGTGACCATCGCCCCGGCAGAAGCCGTGACCGGCAATCCCGTCGCCATCGAGAATCTCGTCTATAACGGCACGCAGCAGCAGATTGTCCTCCCGGCCGACGCCAGTCAGGGCTGCAAGGTCTATTACTACGTGACCGAGGACGCGACCGATGTCCCCGATGCCGACAGTCCCGACTGGTTCCTCCCGGTCGAGCCTGCCGCCAACCCCGCCCCGATGCGCAAGAACGCCGGCACCTACTACGTCTGGACCAAGATTGTGGAAGAGGGCACCGGCAACTATTCCGACGCGCCCGGTGTCTCCGCCGCTCCCGTCATAGCCCGCATCGCCAAGGCCGACATTTCCGTCACCGCCCCGACCCTCGTGGCTGGCTGGAACTACGACGGAGACGCCCACGAACTCCTTGCCACCCTGGGCGCCGTTACCTATGGCGGCGGCCACAATGCGCTGGAGGACAACGACTACCGCGCCAAACTCCTCTACAAGGTCAATGATGCAGACTGGGTGGAAACGCCCACCAACCCGGCGGTCACCGGCCCCGGTGAGTTCAACGTCTGGTTCAAGGTGGATGGGGGCAGGAATTTCGAGTCCTGCAGCGCCACCCTTGTCGGGACAGTGGTAGTTGCCAAGGGTCCCACCACCGTGACCATCGTCAACGCTTCCAAATCCTTCCCGTATAACGGAGCAGAACAGACGCTGGTGGACGGGAACGACTTCACGATAGCCAACGCCTCGGATGAGCCGATGAGTGTCCGCTATGCCACCGGTACCGCCTCGGCCCCGGCTTCCGCCTGGAGCGAGACGCCGCCCGTGGCCACCCACGTGGACGATACGCCGGTCTATATCTGGATCAAGGCCCTCGAAAGCGAGCACTACGAGGAAAAGGTTTCTTCCACGTGCATTACGGCGACCATCACGCCGGTGACCCCGGTGGTGAGCGTTACGCTGGCCGCAGACTGGGATTACGACGCCACCGCCCGCCCGCTGGTGACATCGGCTTCCCTTACCCCTGACATGGGAACACTGCAGTTCAATGTGGGTACGTCGGACGATCCGGCCGGTCTGGATCCCGACGCCTGGAGTACGGTCATTCCGCAGAAGGCGGAGATAGGCCTCCATTATGTGTTCACCCGTGTCGTGGGCATCGGGAACGATGTCAACGCTGTGGATGCGACCCTCGCCGGTACCGTTTCGGTGTCAGGGCAGGAGCCCAGCCTGTCGGAAGCCCCCACCATCAATCCGGCCGACATGACCGCCGACGGAACGACCGCCTGGCAGCTTCTCTCCTCGGGAGGCGCCACCTCGCACGGAACGCTGAGCTACAAGGCCGTCAAGGCCGATGCCGAACCCGCCATGCCCACCGTGGCCAGTACGGGCTGGACGACTCCTTACACCGCCCTGACTGTTACGGATGGGGGAACCTACTATGTCTATGTCAAGATTACCGGCGACTCGGCTCAGGGTTACGGGGACAAGGTGTTCTATGTGGGCTCCAAAACCATCGCCAAGGCTCCGGCGACGCTTGTCTGCAGCACGGAAGCGCTCAGTTTCACCACTTCGCAGGGTGCTGGGAGCACGCTTGCCAAGCTTGGGGTGAGCTGCACGGGCGGCACGGTGAGTGTGGTCAGCGCCAACACGGCCAACTGCACGGTAAGTTACGACGCACTCACCCAGACCATCACCGTGACACGTGTCAACACGAATGCCTTCACGAACACGTTGATAACGGTCTCCGTCACACCGGACGACAACCACACGTGGTCGGATGCGGATAACGTGGTGTTCAACGTGTCCGGGATCAAGTTTTCTTCGCTGAGCGGCGGAGAATTCCACGGATTCGAACACGATGGCGGAAATGAGCAGTATAATTGGTAATATTGGAGGAAGCAGTATGAAAAGAATCGTATCTATATTGGTATTGGCCGTTCTGCTGGCCCTCTCCTTCCACTCCTGCACCAAGGTTTCGGAGCTCGTTGCTCCTGAACAGGAAGATGGTGATATCGAGCTGACCTTCAATATCGACGTTGTCATCGACAACGGTCCCGAGACCCGTGTTGTGAAAACGGACTGGGAGGAAGGGGATAAGATTTTTATTTTCTTCAGGAAGCCCAATGGTAAAACCATTGATCCGGCCAAGTACGTGACGATTACCTATAACGGATCGTCCTGGGATACATTGGTTGATTCCGGTTCCACGATGACATTAAACTTCGACACTTTCGGACTTCCCGGTTCCGGTACGATGTATGCCGTCTATTACCCGTTTGGAGGCGTTCGGCCGGAGTCCGGTAAGTTCCTAAGCCGCGGGCACATAAATAGTGCTTTGAATGGTATTCCTCCTTTCTCCTTCTATATGGTGGATAACGGGAGTCCCTATACGCTGTCGGGCTCGGTAACGTCGACTTATACGGTATCGGGTACTCTTACGATGAGGCTTCCGGAGAATTTCGTCTATTTCTACATAGATGCCGAAGACGGGAAGTACAATCAAAACGAGAAGTATCGGCTTTGCGTTGAAGGCGTAAAACCTGCTTATGTGAGCCAGTGGATAGGGGGATCTTTCTCTTTCAATGAATTGAATGAGGGACTCCCGATGTGGGGATATAAGTATGGTGAGGGTATTGCTTTCGCGGGCATTATCGATGACTCCTGGAATGCCGCGGCCGACCATAAGTTCGTCTTTTTCTCGGATGGAGATCCGGCTGTTACAAAAACCATTTCCGGCATATCATTGGCAAGCCACGAGTCTGTTAAATTGAAGGCCCCGACTGCCGCCAATGGCTGGGTTCCGTATATGACAGCTCCTGATTATGTCGAGATTGCAGGTAACAAATGGTCTAAGTGGTTCCTGGGAAGTACCGCTGTGGACGATTTTGAGAACAAGTTCCTATTCCACTGGTCGACTATCGTTCCCAATCGTGGAGATGCAGCATTTGGTGCGATGCAGGCGCATAGTATCGCAGGGGATTATATGATTTATGATCCCGCCAGGGCCATTTTGGGCGCCGACTGGCGGATGCCGAATCGCAGTGATTTTGCTGCCTTGGTCGCTAATTGCACGCTCACGGAGGGTATCGATTGGTTCACGTTCACGGAGGGTGCAAATTCCATCAAATTTGCAACGCGTAATGCATTTTATCATGAGGGAGGGTCGATTCATGTGTGGACCAGCGAGGTCGCCGGCAGCATTTACTGCTATGTAAGGGAGTATCATTCTGGTGAGAATGCATTCCCCGAAATATCAAGTGGTACTGGTGATGCCGTCAGAAGAGCGAATGGTTCCAATTTCATTCGGCCCATCTATATCGGCAATGGCGGAAATGTGGAGAAGGAAGGGTATACACCTACGCCGCTTCAGTAATCTTATCAAGTCAGCATGAAAATGAAAAAGTTTGTTCTTCTTTCTATTATCGTTTCCCTGGCGCTTTGCGCTTGCCACAGGGTAGAGATGCATGATGAGATATCTGCTGGTGGAGACACCGTGTATCAATTGGATATGTCTCTTGGCATGGGTATGCGGACAAGGGCCGTATCTTTTGGAAATGACGGAGAAACGATTACCTCTCAATTCCAGGATACAGATTGCATCTATGTCTATAACGAGACGAAACACGCTTTCGCCCGGACATGGATCAGCGGGATAAATGCGCCCCTTACGGCTCTGCATCCCAAGAACATTTCCGGGAATTTCTGCAACTTGAGCGGTTCCCTTACATTCTATGTGTGGGATGACGATTTGGGGGATTTTGGCGAGTGGAAAGTCATAACCGTCGATGATGGAGACAGCTATTCCTTGTTTTATCAGATGAATCAGTCGTTGGTATTGTCCAGTGCGTACCCTATGTTTGATTATTCCGACCAGGATGGCAGTGCCACATCGGCATCCGCTCATGATTTTGCGGCGGCGACCGGTATTACTATGGCCAAAACGGCCAGTACGCTTACGGCCCCGGAAGGCGTCGTATTAGGCAATCTTCAGTCGCTTTTCCGTCTGCAGATTGCTTTTACGGATGAAGACAGTAATCCGATGGCGGCCATCCCCTCCATTTCGGCGATGACTGTCAGTTCGGCAAACGAAACGCTGGTATACTGGTATGAGCCTACGAAGACGGGTGATGAGTATGATATGGATCTGATCTCTTTGGATATACCGGTTGTTTTCTCCGAAGATAACGATATCTATCTTTCCCTCGCTTTCCATTATGACAGTGCCCACCCTGCTGCCGATGACGAGTTAATCCTTACGGCCAAGGATACAGACAACAACATCTATGAGGGTGTGGTAACTGTTCCCTCCGGTGGTTTCGTCGCCAGCAACTATTATTATGGGGAGCTGACCATGGAATGGAAGCGCAAAAGCCAAAGTAAGGTATTGCCTGTTGTGACCCGTGAGGACGGAGGGGATGAAGTTGTACCTGATTCGGATGGTGAGTTTGGATTCTCCAATCCTGATCCTACCCAGATTTCCATCTCTGGTGATAGCCGTGGTTACTATTTCTATTTTGGCAATAATGCGGTAGTTACCCTTGGGGGAGACGGTGCCGCAGTCTATGCCGGTTCCGATGATTCATTCTTATTTGGTGAATTTGGCCTCTCAATCATTCTTGCCAGCAACTATTCTATTGACTGCAGAAACCACGAGACTGCAATCCGGGCCGATTGGGGGTATTTGACATTGGCTACGACAGGTGAATCTTATACGCTCACTGTCATGGCGAACAATTCCGGCTATCGGGGACTCTATGGGGATTATAACTACGATGATTCTTCGGACGACCCGGGTGTCCTTGCTGCGTCCGGTTTCTCGGTCTCGTTGTCTGGCACCACGGAAGGACCTGATAATGATGATGATGGTGCCCCGGATTACTACACCTGGGTATACACGGTGTCCCCGCAGAATTGATTTCTGGCGCTTGACCGCCTGACCCATGGTTATTTATAGAAAGTAACTCCGCCACGAGGGACGGAGTTGCTTTTGTGTAAAGTATTGTGCAGTAGAGAAATAAGTGCCAAGGACTAGTTAGCGGGATAAATAAAGGTATTACCGTCGGTTTGATTGGGGGTTACGCCTGTAGGATAAGTGGTTTCGCCAATCGTTATCGTTCCGAATGTGCCGGGATTCTCGCTATGATTCTTGCCGATGCAGTTTGTGGCATCGCTGGCCTTGGTGGCGGTGACGCGGGTTACCGTGTTAAGGATGGTGATCTCGCCACAGCTACTTTTGGCCCTGTCAGGTGCATCTCCTACACTATTTGCCGTAGCGCCTGTACCGATGGCTGCAGCTCCAACAGGGTTAGTGCTATCATAGTAGGGACCGCCTTCACCACCTCTGGCTGTGACCGTTCCTCCGGAGATTGTGATGTTCCCGCAAATGGATTGTGAGGTGTAGCCATAACTAACTGGAGAAGATGTGGATAACGCTCTCCCCATTCCGCTTCCGATGCCGGCGGCATATTGGCCGCCTATGGCCGTGACTTCTCCTCCGGAAATGAGGATATCGCCGCAAGTTGAATTACTATCATGGCCTTGTCCTGCGCCAATTCCGGCGGCACCTACACCACCCGTTGCAACTACCTTGCCGCCGGATATAATAATGGGACCGCTTCCTCCCTGGCGGGATCCGCCTATGGCAGCAGCGCTTTCTCCACCCCAGGCATAGACCGTTCCACCCGTGATCCGGATTTCATCACAAGAGCCATCATAGCCACCGCCGATAGCGGGACAACCCTGCGCACCTGTAGCATAAATGGTTCCCCCGTTGATGATAACAGTGCCACTACTATGCCCAGTCCAGTTGCCGATAGCTGAACCGCCAACATCGTTGCTATTAGTCTTCACCGTGAGTTCCCCGCTGCCATCAATGGTAAGCGTATGACCAGGGTCAATGGAAATGCCGGGAGCCCAAAATATCAGTGAAAAATCAAATCCCGGATCCATAAAATGAATCGTGCAATCTCCGCCCCCTCTGACACTGTTAATGCCCTCAAGCAAAATTGTGGCATCTCCAACGCATGCAATACCCGCACTGCAAATATCATTTGAGAGAGGAATGCCCGCATCCCGAAGCGTTATAGTTGCACCATCTGCAATCGAGATTTTGTGGTCTTCAATGAGGGTGTTGGTCAGGATGTCGCCGTTCTGTGCCTCAAGGTCCGTCGTGAGAAGTGAAAGATCGATGGCGTTGTCCAGTACGGGCATCTGCAGCGTGATGGGGTAGATGCTACCTGCCGTCAGGGTTTTGTGTGTAACCTTTTTGTGAAAATTGGCCAATCCGCCCTTGGCCGCGAAGGTGATGCTGGTGTCGGCCAGCGGCTTCATGGCCACGTAAATGGGCCAGGTGAGCGTAGTGGCGGGCGATGCCGGCGTAATCTTGTACGTCTGTGTACCGTCATTGATGGTGGCGAAGGAAATGCCCGACAATTCGGCCGATCCGTCACCGTCTTTCAGGGTAAACTTACCCACGGCAAGCTGGTTGGCAAGGGCTACGCCCAGCGGGAGGGAAACGTTCGATCCGTCTACCGTGAGTTCGCCCGTTCCTTTGGCATAATCGAAGGCCTGGAGGCCTTCCAGCGTGCCGTCCTGTGCCTTCAATGACACTTCATTGCCCTGGCTGTCCACCATCGCGGCCGGATACACATACGTCACATCTCCTGCCACCGGATTCTGCAGCGTCACGGTGAATGTTGCCGATTTCCCATCTGCGCTGATATCTTCCGATGTCAGGGCGTTGCTAAGCTTCACGCCAGTCCCCGTGTTCTTGGGATAGATAATGGCCACCTGCTCCCCTACGGCAAAAGTCTTCACCCCGTCATCGGTCAGGGCGCGGGTGTTGGGGCCGAAGGATACGCTCGAGGTCACGGTAACAACGAACCCCTCCTCTGCCTTTTCCTGGGCGTCAGGCTCTTCACAAATCTCTTTGGCGCAACTGCCGATAATGGCAGCCACCGCTGCGAGGGAAATCAGGCTAAAGATTCTTTTCATGGCACGAAAACGGGCTGTTGATGATTACCAAGTCTGGCCTGGCTGGACGTTATAATCCTGAATACTCGAGTTGTCGCTGGATGCAATGATAGGCGCAATGAGACGCACGGCTAAACCAAGTCCCTTACCGGCAGAACCAATCGAAGGTCCCGAGGATTTTTTACAATATAATTCATGTGCCGTTGTAGAATCCGCCGCATCTCGAGCCCAATACTGGATATATGATCCTATCAAATTGACAATGTTTTTATTTATCTGACCAGCAGCAGGAAGGAACACGCATCCATACTGCTCCAAAGTGCTCCATCCCTCCGACGTGCATAATGTTGTAAAGTCAGAAACTTCATTTATATCGCCCCATTGAATAGTATCATCATTCACTGTCGGTCCAGCGTAATTGTCAGGGAAGAAGATAATACCTTTATTGTTCGTCGAATTGGTGTTAATCTTTGCCATGGTAAAGAGCGCATTGCTCGTGCCATTTACGGGATTCGTTTTTCTGCAGTTGTCCCCAGGATGAAGCACGACAGCAGTGCCAACTAACCAACCTATCTCGTTGCCACTCATTGTTGACCAATAGCCTGCAACATTACCGCCATTACTGATGGCATTGTCGCCCCAGTCCCGGAAAGTATCACCGCCGGAAGACCCGATGCCATAATTATTGTTTGTTGTACTCCAGGCAAACAACCCGACGGTCCCATTATATGATACATTTGAATCATTCTGAGTGTAGACAATACCCCACTGATTTTCCGCAAAGGACCAGGTCCAGTTGGCGCCGTTATCTGTTGTCGTCGCCTGCAGATTTCCTTTCGAGAAGAAGACGCGCTTGGTGTCGCTCACACTGAAAACACCTGGTTTGCTGGCCGGCGCGCCTACCGGAGCCGTTACCATGGTGACGCTGCAGGTGGCAGGTGCAGGCGTGGTATAATTGGTGGTGTTGCTCGGGGTCATGGTTACGGTAATCGTCGCCTCGCCAAGCGCAACCGGCGTAATGATAAGCTTGCTTGCGTCGTTGGGATCAAACGCAACCGTGGCCTTCGTATTGTCATCGATTTCGGCCGAGAAAGAGGCCCCCGTATCATTGCTGATGGCATAGATGGCGCCCTGGGCTCCGCCTGCGGCCAGATAGACGGTAGAGGAGCTTAAAGTCAAGGTGCCTGTAGCCTGGCCGATCGTGAAGTTCTTGGTGGCGGTAGCGGACTCATAGTTGGTAGTCTGGGCCGCGATGGCACGGACGGTGTAATCGCCCGGAGCGGTGGGAGCGGTGCCGCTGTACGTGTTGTCATCTGCCCCCTGGACCTTATAAGAATACGTTACAGCGCCGCCGCCCGTGTTACCGGATACGCTGGGAGCGTTGGCCGGATCCCCATAGTTCCAACCCTCGATGTCCACGGCGAAGCTGCTCAGCGTAGCCCGGGCGATGGTTACAATAAAGCAGACTGGACCCAGGTCGCTGATGTTTTCGTTGCCGACAACGCGATAGAACGGGTAGTAGGTTCCTGCATTCTGCCCGGTGGGCAGCTCCGACCCCCATGTGACGCCCGTTACGCTGTTTGTCATGCTGACGCCAAACTGCAGCGTTCCGTAATTGGTGGAATAGTTGTCGGCGGCCAGAAGTCCCAGCGGCTCACCATTGTACACCAGGTCGGTCTTGGCTGCGGGAGCCGGCGTTATGGTCGGATTCACTTTGGCAACCGTGAAGGAGCCGATACTGGTGGCCGTCTTGGACGCGAAGTTGATACCGCCTTCCACTTTATACCAAACTTGGTAGGTACCGGCATTCGTGGCCTTCGGGAGATTCGGGTTTTCGGGGTTATACGCAACCCATTCGCCGGAATTGACCCGATAATAAAGTACCGCCGGGTTCGGGGCTTCCGCCGTGGCCGATAAGGCATCGGTATTGTTTGCACCGGCATAGGTCACCGCCGTGGCGGGGGAGTCTTTCAGCAGCGTATGTTCGGCGTTGTCATAGACCGTCCAGTCGTCAATTACATCAGGAACCGTGACGTTAATCGAAGCCTTGGCCACTACGACTGAACCCATGCCCACATAGCCCGTGCCGCTTCCAGGGTAATCCTTGAAGTTCTTGCTGCCCACAACGCGGTACTGGATGCTGTAGGTGCCGGCATTCTTTGCGGCCACCACGGAGTAGTCAGGGGTGGTATTGTTGATGGACACCCATTCGCCGGTATTGATGCGGAACTGCAGGGTGGCAGGATATTCTTCTTCCGTTACGTCAAACGGATCCCGCTGGCCGGAAGGCCCGGCATAGGCAAAGACCTCGCGGCGGTTCGGGCGTGCAGCATATTCAATCGCCTTCACCAAGTCGTGATTGACGCCATCGTACGTCCAGTTCTCCACCTTCTCCGGAGCGTTAACCACGGAAACGGACGTCTGGCCGATTCCCGTTACCACGGCGGCGGCGGAGACGCCGGGTACGCCGCTGTAGTTGGTGTGCCCCTCTTCCACGATCTTGGTCCAGATGTAGTAGGTGCCGGCGTTCTTGCGCATGGGGACGTCCTCGGACCAGTCGTCGCTTGCGTTCATGGCCTCGATGACGGAGCGGTCCACGTCGGACTCGTGCACGTGGTAGTACACCTTGCAGCCGTCGCTGGCGTCGGCCGGGAGGACCAGCTGCTGCTCCTCGCCGTTATAGACCAGGTTCTCGATGGGGACCGGGTTCGCGACCACGGCGTCGGTGGTCACGATGCGGATGGCGACGCTGCTCACCGGCGTGACGGCCACCTCATAGTAGTAGTCGCCGCCGTCCACCTTGTACCAGACATAGTAGTCCTTGGCGCTAATTCCGCGCGGCACCTCGGTGCTCCAGCCGGTCGCCGTGGCCGCCGGGGCTGCCGGGGCCGATGCGCCGATGGCTACGGAATCCACGTAGTATTGCAGTACGCAGTCCGTGAGGCTGCCGTTGAGCTCGTCCTTCAGGCTGCCGGCCGTGACGAGGGCCTGGCTGCTGCCGGTGTATTTGAGGTTGGCTACGGCGGCAGGGGCCGTCACCGCCAGCGTGCGCCTGAGGATGCGGGCGGGGTTGCTCTCCACCTGCTTGCCGATGACGAAGGCTTCGGCATCCTCCGGGTCGTTCTTGAAGTAGAGGCCGCCGCGCACGCGGTACCAGATGTAGTATTCGCCGGGGTCGGTGCCCTCCGGGACGGTCGTGCTCCACGTCGAGCCGGCGTCCGGCTGCAACTGCCCGACGTCCGTGACGGTGTAAATGCCCGGAGTGGCGCTCAGCGGCAGGCGGGGCGCCGTGTAATACTCGATCACCGCGCCCACGGTCCCTTCCGGGAGACGGCCGGGGGTGACCAGCGCGTGGGCATTCCCGTCATACACCGTGGTCTGGATGGCCACCGGGGCCTCGGACACCGCGCTCTTCTGGTCCAGCACCCAGTTCCCGGAGTGGTAGCTCCCGTTCTGGGCCGTCCCCGTCTTGTACAGGTAGGGATTGCTCACCGTGAGGCCGTCTATCTTGTATTCCTTTTCGTAGGTCACGCCGTTTATGTCCGTCACCTTGAACACGTAGGTGACATCCGCCGTGGACTCGTCGCAGAGCGCGAAGTACATGATGTCCGCCCCCTGGTCCGATGCCGCCGTCACCGTGAACGGCTCCGCGGCGGTGAAGTATTCCGGATTGCCGGCCAGCGGACGGCGCTTCACCAGGCGGTCCGAGCCCGTCACCTCTACCTTCTTCACCTTCAGCAGGTCGGGACCGTACTGGAACGACAGTTCGAAATAGGCCTGGCGGTGCCCCAGGCTCACGGGGCCCAGCTGCAGCGTCTTGTTGTCCTGGCGGGCGATCGTCGCCGTCGAGGACAGGTAGGCGCGCCGCGAGGCATCGGCCTGCGTGCCGCTCTGGGAGGCGTAATTGTAGTCCGTACCGCCGTAGTAGAGGGTGAACTCCGTCCCTTCCGGGTAGGCGCCTTTCACCTTGCCGCTCAGCGCGGCGCGGTTCCCGCTGATGGAAGATACCGTCAGTTCGCTGATTATCTCTCCTCCATACACCAGTGCCAGCTTGTCGTCCACGTTCCAGCTGCAGCTGACCGCATCGCCGCTCACCGATACCGCGCGGGTGTCGGGACCGTCGGCCAGGGAGGCGGTGAGAAGCACTTCGCGGTCCTGGAGGGGATCGACGAGGTAATCCTCTTCGGCGTCTTTGTTACAGGAAAGAACGGTGCTGGCGCAAAGGGCGGCCAAACAAGCAATCAGTAGCTGCCGTTTCATGGGTACGGGGCTTTAGAATCCAGGTTGAGGAGTAATGGGATCGGGCATCGAGATGCCCCAGGTGCCGGTCACGACGTCGGCCTGCAGGTTGAAGCCCGCCCCCAGCGTAAGGGCGAGGCCCTGCTTGGTGCCGGCGTTCTGGAGAAGGAAGGGGATGGAGGTGCTGGCCACGTCGTGGAACACCGCCGTGCCGCTGGACACGGTGTGCGTCACCGTGTAGTGAACGTCGATGTCCATCGCCGGGCTGGGCGTGCCCGCCACCTGCAGCGGAATGTAGAAGAGGCCGCCGCCGGAGGTCAGGGGCATGGCACCGGGGTTGGTCGCCGCCTCGCGCGAGAAGGTCTTCCCGCTCAGGGCGCCGCTATGGTAGGTGCGGGAGGTGGTGAGCTCCCCGCTGATGATCTCTTTCCAGTTCGGGTCGCCCGCGCTGCGAAGGACCAGCCGGGCTTTCGTGGTGAGGTTGCGGTAGGTGACGTTCACGCTGTCAATGGTGATGTCCACCTCGCCGTGCATCGCCTCGTACAGGGCGTCCGTCATCTTGATGGTGACGGTCTCGCCCACACAGGCCAGGGCGTGCATGAAGACGAACTTCATGGGCGCCTCGCCCCAGTTCTGCTTCTGCTGGTCCAGCCACGAGGTGTAGACGTATCCGTCGCTCACCGCGGTCTGACGCTGGCCGTACAGCAGGTCCACCTGCTCCTCGAAGGCAGGCAGGCGGAAGTTGATCCAGGGGTCTCCCAGATCCACCTTGCGGGACATGCCGATGATCCCGCTCGCGCTCCCCTCGGCGGGGAACGCCTCATAAGGCGCGTACGCGAAGAAGCTCACGTACTCGACAGGGTCGTTGGGCCAGTACTTGACGGGGCTGTACTCCCAAACGTTATTGGTGGTGTACTTCACCTCCTGATTGTACATGAAGTCAGGGGACACGGTGGTGTTCTCATAGGTGAGCTTGCCCGTATACGAGGCGAACACGCCCACGGACTTGTTCCGCAGGAGGGCATCTGTCGATACTTCGTTCAGCGCACGCGTCTGGGCCCCGGTGGAGGCCATGTCAAAGCGGATGGCCTGCCCGCCTGCCGTGCCGGAAGGACCCGTCTCCTTGCTGCAGCCCACAACGGCAAGCAGCGCTCCGGCCATAAGTGCGAGGTATTGCTTCATACAATCAGTCTGTTGCTTGGTAATTAAGAAAAAACAGAGCCGCCCCATGGGCGCTGAGCCGCGGGGCGGCTCTGTTTGAATTTAGCTGAGTAATAAATTACTGGATGGTCTCGTGATAGACAGCGTTTTCGTAGAAGTACTTGGCAACAATCTTAGTGGCAGCACCATTGATGTTGAATTCATCCATAACGTTGCCCCAGAGCCAGGTGTCGCCCTTAGCGATCTTCGCAGCAATCCAGGCAGCGTCAACACCATTGAGGGCGACAGCATCAGCACCGTCCACGGCGAACTTGAGTTCTCTTACGTTGGCGAGCGGGTAGGTGGCCAGGTCAAGCACGAAGAACTGGGTAATGGCAGGAATAGCATTATCTCCGTAGTGGTCCTGAAGCATACCCTTCCAGCAGCGGACGTAACCGGCAGCTTCCCATTCGGCTGCAGGGATGAATCCCAGACCGGAATTGTCATCATACTTGTCCAGCGCAGCGTTGTAACGGGCGGCACCAGCGCGGAAGAACTTGTTGTCGGCGTTCTTCACAGTGTCGGCGTTGAAATAGTAGTCCTTCAGGGGACCGGCGGCGAGGGCTTCGTTGAAGCCGGCCTCATCGGCGAAGAGCGTCACGGGAACATCGATACCAAGGGCAGGGTCGGTGAGGAAGTAACCGGGAACACCAGGGATGGTCCAGCAAGGCATGGGCTGGTTGTCCGGGAGGTCAACGTTCTCGTCGTTGGTAGGTACCCAGTCGGTGACCACAGCGTCGATCTTCACGCTGGTCATGCCGATGTGGATCTTGATGAGGTACTGCTTGCCAGCCTCGAAGTCCTTGTTCTCACCCAGAATGGCGTTCTTGGAGATCACGTTCTCGATGGAGAGGCCGTGGGTGGCACCGTCGGAGAGCATGCCGGCGAGCTTGCCGTCGATGGTCTCCACGTCGTAAACGATGGTCACGTTCACGGGTTCCTTACCGTTACGAGGGATCACATAGAAGTAACCGCCGTTCTTGGACTCGTCGCCACCGAACAGGAGCTGAGCCTTCTCGGTAACACCGCCGTTCTTGGTGCCGTTGAATTTGTAAATGCCGCCTTCCAGGGTGGGAGCGCCGAAGTTCTCGATGATGTCGGGGTTCAGGCCCTGGTTCTCCTCATTGGTCTGGGCACCGTTCACGTCACCTTCCTTACCGTCCTTACGACCGTCGTTGAAGATGAGCTGGTTGAAAGCGAGGTCCTTCACACCGTCGAAGTCCTTCCAGAGGGGCTGGCCTTCCTCGGTGTTGTTCAGGTTCAGGGCACCCTTGGTGGCCCAACCGTCAATGGCGAAGGAACGGACGAAGATACGGGTCTCGGCCGTGTCGATGACAGCGGGATTTGCAGCCGTGGCGCCTTCCGGAGTGAAGTCATCCTTCACATAGTCGATGGTGAACTTCACCTTGGCCAGGGAGTGCTTCAGGTTGAAGGAGATCTTGTCTTCCTTGGGGTTGCCGGGCTTCATCAGGTCGATGAAAGGCATGCCGGTCTTCACCAGGTTGGTCTTGTTGTAGTTGGTGTCGATGGCGGAATAGTTGCCATCGGCATTGGAAGCAGCAACACCCCACAGGAGGTCAACGGAGGTGGCGGGATCGGTGTCCACCACATACTTGATCATGGGATCGCCGGTAGCGGTGTTCTTGTTCACGGAGATGATGTTGTACTTCTGGTCGCGTTCGCTGTCAACAATGACCTCACCGGTGGTGGGCTCGATGTTGGTCCAGGGAGCATAGGCGAAGAAGGTCACATAGTCCACCTCGTCGGAGATGGCGGCGTTGCCGTACTCGTTGGGCCAGTACTTGACGGGCTCATACTTCCAGGCGTCACCTTCCTTGTAAACCTGCTGGTTGTACATGAAGTTGGGCTTGGCGTTCACGTCGTACTTCTCGCCGGCGGTGTAGTAAGCGAACACACCGAAGCCGTAACCATCCTTGGTGCCAATGTTGGCATTGGTGATGTCACCGGGGGTGCCGGCCTTGGTGAACACGCCACGCTGGGTGTAGACATCGAAGTGGATGCCGCCCTCAGCGACAGTGTTCTGCTTCTGGTTGAAGGCAAGTTCTTCCTTCACCTGGCAGCTGGCGAGCATGGCCAGCGCAGCTGCAGCAATGAACAAATACTTTTTCATAAGTGTTTGAAAATTAGGAAATAATGAATAGAGATTAAGTGTTGATTATAATCTTTATATGATGTGTGGAAACAGACATTATCAGAAGCCCACGTCAAACTCCTCGAGGTCTTCCCAGGGAACCACCACGCCCTCGAAGTCAATGCCGTTCACGGCGTCCACGTACGGGAGGGTAGGGATGTCGCCGTCCTTGAGTACGTCCCTGAGGTCCACGCTCAGGGCGTACTCGTTGGCGAAGACATACACCTGGTTGCCGCAGTCAATGTTAAAGAACTTGGTGGTCTTGCGGTCGCGCAGCAGGAACTTCAGGTTGATGCGGAGCTCGTTTTCGGGTGCGTCCACCTTGAAGGGCGGCCCCTGCTTGTTGTAGCGGGCCCAGAGGTGGTGGCGGAGTCCCCAGGTGGAGAAGGTGGCGGCCACGTAGCCCACGTTGTCACCGGTCACGTAGAGCTGCCAGTTGTCAATCTGGTGGAGGCAGGGCGTGAGGGAGGTGTGGTTCTCGGCCAGGTAGAAGCCGTCGGCCAGGCCGGCGATGCTGCCCTCGATCTTGTAGGCATAATAGACGCCCTTCACCGGGATGCGGACGCGCATGTGCCAGGGGATGAGCAGGGGCTGCATCTCGTAGATCTGCTGCACCAGGGAGGCCTGGTAGGTGTTGCGCTCCTCGAAGGGGATGTAGTTGGCGTACTTACCGGTGAGCACGTTCATCTGGATGGTGTCGCTGGCGATGGGCTCGGGCTGGTTGGCCACGGTCCAGAAGCCGGTGCTCACCTGGCGGGACGAGAGCTCGCCGTCGAAGGCCGAGATGCCGTAGAGCGGGGAGTCGGCCTGCACCTGGGGCTGATACACCGACGGGGTGGCCTGCACGCGGGCGGTGTTGGGATAGTCCATGCCCAGGAACTCCTGCATGCCGTATTCCTCCGGGGAGTAGTCGATGACCACGCCCGTGTAGGCGCCCTGGCCCAGGTAGAGGTCGTAGCGGTTCACCTCGGCGGTGGTGAACCGGTAGGACTTCCGGCCGTCCTTGGGGAAGAACCAGAGGGTCATGCCGTCGGGGTCCGGCGTATGGGGATAGAGGACCTTGTCACGGTCGTAACTGCGCCAGTCCACCTGGATCTGGACCTGCTTGAACTGGTCCTGATACAGCCAGAGTTGGCGGCGGCAGCCCGCGGCGGGCACAAGAAGCATCAGAGCGAGCGCCGCACGGACCACAAGATTAGTATAACGGGTGTTTTTCATCTCTTTGTGCAGCTATTTGTTTTGCTTCTTGGTGTGGAAGAAGTAGATCAGGGAGACATTGGCGTGCGTGGCGCCCAGGATGTGCCGGGAGTCGGAGCGCTGCCACATGAGGTGGGCGTCCCACGACTCCTCGTGGCCCGGAGGGAAGATGCTGGAGCCCAGGTACTCGCGGTACTGGGTGGGGATCCAGCCCAGGCCCACGCCCGCGTCTATGCCGAACTGCTTGCGGCGGCCGAAGCGGTGCTGGTAGCCGATGTTGCCGTACAGGTTGATGTACTCGCCCTGGTAGCCGTGGTGGGCCTCCTGCTCGAAGTCGTAGTAGCCCACGCCCAGACCCAGGCCCACGTGCCAGCCGTCCAGGAGGCTGTGCTTGGCGCGGTTGCCCAGCCAGTAGCGGCCTTCCACGCCCACGTTCAGGCACTGCCGCGCGTTGGCGTTGTGGTTCCAGATCCACCACGGGCAGAACAGTTCGGCCTCGATGCTCCAGAGGTTGGAGGTCCCGATGGGGAACTCGGCCTGCACGTTGGGTGCCAGCAGGCCCCACTCCACGAGGTTGGTCTTGAGGGCCCAGACGGGTGACAGGTCAACGGTGTCGCGCGGGCAGGGACACTGCTCCGGTAAATATATTATGGTATCGCGGATGATGAGGGTGTCCCGGCGGGAGACCCATTCCCCTTGCTTGTCCACCACGGGGGCGATCACGGCCGACCCCGAGGTACGGAGTTCGGCCAGGTAGCCGGCAGCGATCTGGGTCCAGACACTGCCGTTGCGGTATTTACGTAGCTTTGCCTCGCGCGGGTCCACCTTCCACACATCGTCCTCGGGTTCCTGGGCAAGGATATGGAGCACGTCTTCGCGCCAGGGTTCGTCGCTGGCGGCAATGAGGTTGTAAAGGGAGCCCCAGCGGGCGCCCTGGTTCACCACGGTGACCTGGTCCAGGAGGTCTCCCAGCTGCGACATAAGAATGTCACGGAGCGCGAGACCACGCTGCTCACCCAGCCGGCGGTTCAGCTCGGCCGGACCTTCCGGCGACGACCCGGAATAGATATCCAGTTTGAGGCTCTTTTCCGGCTGATCGGCAAAATGCTCCCGGACACGGGCCACGAAATTGTCTATTTGTTCCTTGTTGTCCATGTAGGAGAGATCCAGCACGCTCTGCCCTACGCGGAAGTGAACCTCGAGGGTATCCGCGTCAACTGTATGCGCTTCCTGAGCAAAGGCAGGTCTCCAGAAGAAGATTATGAATGTGGCTACTGTCAGCAGCCTAAACCCGAATTTCATAAGCATCCGTTAGAATTGACAAACGCGAATATACAACTTTGTTGTAAAATACCCCGACCTTTTTAGGGAAATTATGTAAATTATTTACGAACTTTGACTCGTATTTTACCTTTTTTTACATGTTTCCGCATGTTTGTGTATGATTATTCTTTTTCTAACTCATTGTAAAAGAGCCGATATCTTCTATTTTTGCCCCCGCTGAATGCCCTTTTTGCCGGCTCTCGCTCCGGAGCGAGGGCTTCTAGAACCGACTTTTGCGTATAAAATCTACTTATACTTAACATGGACTCTACCACGCTCTGAGGATAAGTCCTAACGACCAGATTATGAAATTTTGGTAGATATTTTGGTGTAATAAATAATGAATTTAAAGAACCATTGTTTTGATAATTAAATATCTGTTTATATGTGCTTGTTAATAATGGTGAAATTTGCTTAAATGACCATAATGTGTCAAAACGTTAGTAGGCTGGAGGCGGGTGTGACGCGGGCGTTTATTTTCGAATGCGTAAAAAAACATAAAATTCTTGTAAAAATTTGTAAAATTTGTTTATATTTGTACCCATAATTCTAACTGATGCCTATGAAAAGCAGGTTTCGGCTGGTGATGTTAGCCACATTTTTATGTTTCCTTTGGAGACCGGCCCTGGCCCAGGTTACCGAAGCGGACACTCTTGAAGTCCACTTCCGCGTAGGGCAGAGCGTGCTGGATCTCTCCTACATGGACAACAAGGAGCAAATAGACAATTTCGTGGCCCGTGTCCGGGAGCATTTTGCCGATCAGCCGGAAAAGAGCCTCAAACTGGATATCTATTCCGGGTCGTCGCCGGAAGGTCCGGCCGAGCTGAACCGCCGGCTGGGCGAGCAGCGTGGTCTCGCGCTCCGTGACATTCTTATGTCGCAGCTGGGAGACCTCCTGGACCAGGTCACCGTGGTGAACCAGGGCGCCCGCT
>JAEEGK010008301.1_pt1 | contig 24530 bp, 23 predicted proteins | sample 8958771 | NCBI WGS metagenome assembly JAEEGK01 (sample SAMN16246547, study PRJNA631951) | gut metagenome | biome: gut microbiome; feature: rumen; material: SC-attached | host: Bos | place: Iran: Karaj | collected 2018-10
CACGATGATATTACCGTTGGAGTCGATGCCGTCTGTATCGCCCGCGCCCATAGTGACGGGAATGTCGCCGTCGTTGATCTCCACGGTGGGAGTATACGCGGACGATTTCCTCGCGGCGTTGATGCCGTCGTCGGAGGCCTGGATGCTGACCGTACCGCCGTTGAACTGGATGTACGTTCCCTCGATGCCCTCCGCGGCCGCCGCGTTTACGGATCCGCCGTCAACCTGCACCACCGTATTGGCGTGGACCGCGTCGTCCCCGGCGCTGATCGTCAGGGTACCGCCGCCGATGTAGATATATCCTTTGGTATTGTCCTCGTTGTTTTCCGCGTGCAGGCCGTCCGTTCCGGCCGTCAGGTCCAGGGTACCGCCCGCGATCCGGATGGAATCGTTGGCTTCAATGGCCTTGGAAGCGGCTTTGATCGTATAGGTGCCCCCGGTGATCTTCACGTCATCCTTGCCGGCAATGCCGTTATCCGATGAGCTGACCGCCAGCGCCGCCGTACCGTTCAGCGTCAGGTCCGTCTTTGAGAAGATTACGCCGTCCGTTCCGGTATCGCCGTCCGCGGTGAAGGTCCCCGTCACGGACAGGGAGCTGTCGCCGCTTGTCGTGATGAATACCTTGTCCGCCGTCTTCACATAGATCACGGGAAAATCCGTATTGGTCACGGTCAGGCCGTCCAGCACCAGCTGTACTTTCTCATCCTCGCCCGCTTCCACATAAATGGTCGTTCCGGAGGCCTCCCCGCTCAGCACATACACTCCGCCGGCGGTGAGATGGACATCCTGTCCGTCCGTCACGGAAACGGTTTCCGCCCCGGACAGGTCCGGGGCCTGCTCCAGGTCCCGGCCGGTAAACTGGTCTTCCGCGCTGAGCACGGGGGTTCCGTTCTCCGCCAGGCCGCAGGAAAGGGTCATGCAGAATATCAAAGCAGCCGTCACAGCCGCTGTTACGATCCGATGGATCCGTTTCATAGGGGTCATCCCCTCCTTTCGGGGGACATCCTACCGGTCCAACCTAAAATGAAACTTAAACAGCAAAAAAGCCGCCATCCTTTCAGATGGCGGCGTTCATCATATTATTCAGTGGCTTGCCAGCCAGGCGTCGTCGATCGCCACGAAGGTGAACTGTTCCGGATACGCCGCAGCCAGTTCCTGCGCGGCGGAACCCGCATAGCCGCAGATGTACCTCACACCGCTTTCCTCAAAGGGATTGCCGGCAATCGAGGTCACGGATGCCGGGATGATGACCGCTTCGGCGGCGACCGCCCTGAACGCTTCCGCCGGGATGGCGGTCAGGTCGGCCGGGAGCCTCAGGATGCCCTTGGGCGCCGGAACAATCCACCCGGCGTACAGGATGAGGTCCGCCGTAACCGGGGTGTCAAAGTCGAACAGCGCGGTCTCCGGACATGCGGGATCCGTATACCAGCCAGTGAACGCTGATCCGGTCTTCAGGATCATTCCGGGTTCTGCGGCTTTTTCCCCGCTGCTGAGCGTCTGTGCCGGGACCGCCGGCTTTCCGCCCTTCGTCTCGAAGGTCACCGTCACCGTCGTGACGGGCGGCGCAGGCTCCGTAATCTCAAACTCAAAGACCGCCGCGTCGGTCCAGTCCTTCCCGTCCGATTCCTGGATCACCAGCTGGTACAGGCCCGCCTCGGTCGGCACGCCTTCCATGTTCCGGTATCCGCTCTCCTTGCCGTCCTCGGCATACTGCCGCCAGAGGTAACGGGCTTCCCCGTTCTTGTGGAGCACACCCCAGTTCGCTTGGCCCTTGTCCACTGTGAAGACCGAAGTATCCGTCGGATCAAATGCCACGGGTTCCCCGTCGTATTCCTTGTTCAGGTCGGCGAGCAGTTCGTAGGTATGGCCGCCCTGCGGGCCTGCGCCTTCGAGATAGGACCAGAACTGGCTGACCACCTCCCGGCCCTTGTATTCGATCACGACCTCATAGTCCCCGGGTTCCCCGGGCGCCATGGCCTGGAAATACGCTCCGCCCGGCGCGGCGTCATCCGGATCAAAGAAAATCGTGCTGCTCACGCATTCGACGCGCGCCCCGTCCTCGATGCGGTACCAGTAGATGTAAATATTCTTTTCATACGGGTTCTTGTTCCCCCGGGCTGTATACTTGACCATGTCCGCCGGGTAATAGGGAACCAGGAAGTTGTGGACAAAGAAGCTCGGCGGATCATCGACGCCCTGCGTCAGCGTCCCGATCTCATAGGCGGCGGTAAAGGTGCGGTCCTTCCATTCCGCCTTCAGCGTCATATTGCCCGCAGCCGTGATCTGATCGCCGGCGTCCACGGCCTGCGTCCGGCCGTCTTCAAGGATCAGGGTCCAGTGGTCGAACATTTTCCAGTCCGGCGGAACCATCGTGCACTCCGGCACGATGAACGTTTCTCCCTCCTCCAGCCTCACGTCCTCCATGGGATACGCCGTGGGATACTGGGTATGATCCATCCAGACCACGTTGAACGCGTCCGAACCTTCGTTCTTGTCGAATGTGACTGTACAGTGCGTATGGTCGGATTTGACATACATCGCCACCAGGGAAGTATATTCCATAATATCAAACGAAAATGTCCGTTTTGTGCCGACCTTCCCGGAATCCTGCCCTATGTACTCGTAAGAGTACCCGTCTTCCTCATTTCCGCAGGGTTCCACCTCTCCGGCGAACCATCCGGCAAAATCATATTCTGAAATAACAGGTGCCGTCACCGTGACCGGACGGCCCTCGATATAGGGGCCTGCCGCCGGGCTGATCGTAAACAGGGTCTCCGTCGGTTCTTCGGACCACCAGTCCGGGGTCAGCGGCTGCTGGTCTTCCTCGCACCAGGAATACAGGACAATGTGGCTGGCATGCAGGTGCTTCCTGATCACCAGCTCCTGCGTCTCCGGACAGTAGTAGAAATCGTACAGCCGGCCTTCTTCTTCCGCCGGCCGGAATGCGGTCAGCTGTCCCTGCGTCAGCGTCAGCATACTATCCACGACCGCTGTGCCGCCGCCGTACCGGACACCGTTGGTTGAAACGCAAAGGCTGTTCGCTGCCCCGTCGCGCGCCACATACCCATACGTCCACAGCGTGCGCCCCTCCGGAAAAATATAGGGCTCGATCGGGGGATCGCAGTCTTCTTCGCCGACCCTTTCCCCGGATTCCGGGTCAACCATGCGCTGCGGATAACCGTTCAGGATCAGAAAAGTCCACGGGGCCTCCAGGTCGTTGGTCACCGTCAGGGTATTGACTGCCGGATCAAAGGAAAACGTATAGGTACCGGCTTTGGAAACATACAGGGAGAGATATTCATTATTGCTGTCCCCGTCATACGGGGACAGAACCAGCCCCTCCGCCGCGTCGCAGATGATTTCCGGCGACACATACTCAACATCATCGTGGATCAGGGCAAAACTGACCGGGCTGAACCAGCTCACTCCTCGGTCGATCTGTGCCGTGAAGACATATTTACCGGTACTTGTACGGGTCATTTCCGCGTAATCCCAGTCCGTCAAATCACCCACGATCTGCCATCCGGACGTTTCCGCAAAGCCCGTTCCGCACCGGATCATCACAGCCAGCATGACCAGCACTGCCGCGATCCATACCCGTTTCTTCATTGCTTTTACTCCTCTCTGTCCCGTATCCCCGCTGTGTCCTGTAAACGCTTTTTTCCCGGACGATCATGATTATGTTTTCTGTCCTTTCAGCCATGGTTGTCCGTAAATTCCCATTTATTGGATTCTATCAGATGGGAATTGATCATGTATATCACCCGAAAGAACCATTTTGTCAAAAATGCAGCAAAAATACCATTTCTGCTTTTCCGGATAAAACAGGCCGCCATCCTTTCGGATGGCGGCCTTTCCTTTATAACTTGTCAGCCGTTTCCGCCCATGCCGCTTTCGTAGTAAATATCTTCGATCACGCCGGTTTCCACGTTGACATCCACAATATATATCCCGTCCTTCTCGGTAAATTCCGGGAAAACGGACGGATCGTCATATTCGGTCTTGTCCTGCAGCAGCCAGAACCAGACATCGTACACCGGTTTCCCGTCCAGCATCCAGTAGTAGCTGTTCTCCCGGATTTCCTCATCGGTTTCCAGCATTGCCATCTGTTCATCGGTCAGGCCGTATACGGAGATCAGTGCCTGGCGCGCAATTCCGATCATTTCCTCTTCCGTCAGCTTTGCCGCGGCCCGGGCCTGCTGTTCGTATTCCTCCTGGTGCTCTGTGGCTTCTTCTTTCCCTTTATCAAAGAGTTCTTTCTGGCTGCTGGCCTTTGCTTCACGTTTTGCCGCGATTGCTTTTGCCTGGGGATAATAGCCGCTCATGTCATGGTGCTCTTTTTCCCATTCCACCATTGCGTTCAGCTGGTCGATGCCCCATGTGTCGGCTTTAAATCCGCCGGAGGTGTCTTCACCATCCCGGTCCCAATGTGCCGTTGCTTTCCCGTCTTTGACCGTCACCGTATATTCCCCGAGCACAGCGTTCATCTCGTTGTTGTTCCAGTATGTAACGACTGTTTCGTCGCTGCCCTGTTCGACCATTTCAATGAAGTAGCTTCCCAGCATGGTCGGGGTGATTCCGTATGCCTTTTCCATCTCCTGCCGGGCCAGCGTCACGTCGTTCACCTTCCTGGAAAAGATAAGTCCCGCCGCAACCGCGGTCACCGTCACGCAGAGAATCGCCGCAACCAGGATTGCTGTAAATGAAATCTTCTTTTTCATGGGCCTTTCCTCCTCGCTGATGGCGTGAAGCACGCGCAGGCGCTTCCGCTCATCCCATTCGAGCCCGGAAAGGTCCCGGTCAACGAGCTCTTTGAATTCGTTATTCTTCATCGTAATACCACTCCTTCAGCCTTTCCCGCAGCAGTTCATTGGCTTTCGCCAGCCTTGACCTTACTTTTCCTTCCGACAGCCGCAGCGCGCTCGCGGCTTCCTTCAGCTTCAGGCCCTCATAGTACCGGAGAAGCACCACTTCCCGGTATTTTGCGGGCAGGCGCATGACCTCGTTCAGTACCGTGCTGTCAGGAAATTCGAAACCGGCAGGCTGTTCGGGCAGCGTATCGGGATCGATCCGGCTGTTATGGCGAAACCATGCGGTCCTCAGCATGTCCCGGCATGTGTTGATGCAGATGGATGTGAGCCAGGTCCTTTCTGAGCTTTCCCCGCGATATTCACTGAAATGCCGGTATGCCTTGATGAATGTTTCCTGTACAGCGTCCTGTGCAAGATCCGCGTCCTTCAGGTAAAGGGCACTCATTCTGAGAAGGCTGCTGCCGTACTGTTCCATGAGCCGGTCGATCTCGGACCGGCTGTCCGGTTGGGTTCCCTGAGGCACGTTACCAACTCCTTTCACCTGTTAGACGGAGGAAAGCGGAAAAACTGCTGAAAAAAGAAAATTTTATTTCATGAAAACCGGCCGCGGTACTGCCGCGGCCGGGCGTCGTCCGGTTTTCCGGAACGGGGTTACTTCCCTTTTCAGTTCCCGCTTTCCGGGAACGTGTAGGGATTGAACCCGTTCACCGCCATGACAAACCAGGCGGTCGGCGCGATATGCGGCGCGTCGCCGTATTCCCACGGGGATCCGTCAAACAGTCCGATCCCGGTGGACAGGTTCGGCACCGTCGCCGCAGGGAACAGGCCCGTATCCAGCTGGATCAACTCCAGCGCCTTCAGGGCCTCCTCCGCTTTCCCGTCCTCGCCGCGCAGGCGGTACATCAGCGCCGTGTAAGCGGTTCCCTCGGCCCACCAACCCCCGTTCACGTTCGCGGCGCAGAACGGATAGCCGCCCTCCGGCAGCTTCATTGCCGCCGCGGCCTCCAGGGCGTCCTCATACGGGATAAATTCGTCCCCCAGCGCCATGCACGTCCATACCTGCGCGTCCAGTACGATATTCTCCGTGGTCGGCGTAAAGCCGTCGTTCCCTGTTCCCGTACAGAACAAGCCCCTGTCCGCGTCGTACAGGGAGCGGACCAGCGCCAGCGCGCTCTCCGCCGCCCTGGCATATTTCTCTTCGCCCGTCCGGGCGTACAGCTGCCTGAAAGCGGCATATGCGTCAATGTTGTGCTCAATGGATTTATAGGTAAAGACGTAGGTCGTCTCTTCCCCGGCCTCCGGCCATCCGTCATACCCGGCGGTGAATCCCGGTGTACCGTCCGTACAGTTGTCCAGGACCCAGTCCATCAGCTGCCGCGCAGTCCCGAGGTGTTTTTCGCTCCCGTACACCGCGTCATACTGCAGCAGCGCCAGCGCCACGTAAGAGGTATTGCCGACATTGCTTCCGGTCTGGTACCGGTCCTCCAGCCACTGTGCCTTTTCCGTGTCGTACCACCCCGGCAGTCTTGCCGCGCCGTTCCAGCCAGGGAACGATATAATATCCGCCGAGGCATAGGCGTTGCGCACGCGCCCGGGCAGGTACCGGTCCGTCCCCGCCGCGTACACAAAAGCGTCCAGCACAGCCTCCGCTTCTTCCCTGCGTCCCTCGGAAAGGAAAGCCATGGCCGCCAGCGCGTTGTCATAGGAAAAAGCGGCATTCTGGATATAGATATTGCCCGTGTCATAAGACCGCAGCATCGGGAAACACGGCCGGTCCGAATAGTCTCCCCGGAAGCGGATTTCATCCAGGTAGAATGTATGTTCCCCGACGCCGGACTCATCGGGAGACATCACAAACGCGAACCCGCAGGCAACAGAGCTCAGGTCCTGCCCCTGCAGGTCGATGGTGTATTCCTTCCATTCCTTGGTCAGGGTGATATACCCGGTGCTGTTCTTCCGCGCGGAATCCGGAAAAGCCACCACGGCGTTTCCCCAATTGTCCCGGCCGAATCCGCAGGTAAAGAATTCCGCCCGCTCCCCGCCATTCTCTCCCCTGGCCAGGAAGGTCAGGGAAACCGTTCCGGTCAGGTCCAGTCCCTGGCCATCAGCGCTGCCGTCGTTCAGCTGCGGATCCGTCCCGCCCTCCGGCAGCCAGCCGTTCAGGAACATCCATCCGCCCCAGTCATTCAGCCGGATGGTCTGGCTGCAACGGATACAGCTGCGGCCGGCAGCGGGGTTTTCCCGCCAGTTCTCGTCCATGTCCCCGATGAGCGTCTCGTTCGCGCCCCACATCTTTGCCTTCTGCGTAAAGTGGTTCTGGCTGTCCCCGGATTCCCGGTACACATACACGCTGGCACGTTGTTCGTCCAGCGCGTTTTCCAGCGCGGCGAGCGCGCGGTCGGCTGCCGGCCGGAACACCTCGTATCCCGCCCCTTCAGCCGGAGCGGTTCCATAAAGTGCCAGCAGGAACAGCGCAGTCAGAAAAGCGAGTGTCCTCTTCATACGGTCCCCTCCCATGTCAGTCGGCATGTCTGTGCGTTTTTCTGTCTTTCACGATACCGCCTGCCGCGGTATATGATTCATATGATGCCATAGTACCACAAAGCGCTGTATTTTACTATCCCCTGAAGCCCTCCGGGTCTTGATGCACAGAAGTTTGTTACAGTTGTATTATCCATTCCTTACAATTTACGGTTACTTGCAGGAAACTCTTGACTCGTCATGTAACTATTCCTAAACTGATTTCATAAAAACGTGATTTTTCGGAGGTGACACCCTTCTATGAGCAAGCGGTTATTGGCCTGCATGGTCCTCGCTGCGCTGCTTGTGTCTGTCCTGCCCGTGGCCGCGCTGGCGGAAACCTATGCCACCGTAATCTCCGATGATGTCCTTCACCTGCGGGACGCGCCCGGGGTGGACGGAAGTATTATCGGAAAGTACCGCAACGGAACCCGGGTCGAAGTCCTGAACACCGGCTACCGGTACTGGGTCCGCGTACGCACGCCGGACAAACAGGTCGGCTATATGTACAAGCAGTACCTGTCCTCCTTCACCAGGACCGGCTCCGGGAGCGGCAGCACCGCCGCCGTCAGGAGCAGCTCGGGCAGCACCGTCACCCTGGGCACCGGCTTCCGCTATGTCGTAACCGGCCTCGGCCCCGTGAACTTCCGCAAGGACGCGAACGTCAATTCAAGGCTCCTGGACCAGCTCCAGGGCGGAACCATCGTCTGGGTCATCAACGCCGGGGACACCTGGTCCAGCGTCCGGTACAACGGGACCCTCGGCTGGATCAAAACCAAGTACCTGACCAAATCCCTGAAATAACTTCCTCCTTCTTCCCATATCTCCCCTATACGGAACCCAAAAAAGCTGCCGGCTCCTCCTCCGCCGGCAGTCTTTTTACGGGTTTGAAAAATCCGGCCGCTTCCGGCGGCCGGATCCTTTTTTTCTCCCCTTTTCCGGGTCATTCGTCCTCGTCGCTGCCGTAGTCGCAGAACGCGCCCACGTCAAATCCCCCGATGTCCAGGACGCTGATCTCTCCCTGCAGGTCCTGGTACAGGTAAACGACCATCCATTCCGGCTGTGCGTCCGGTACGACCACTGTCGCCTGGCACAGGAACGCGTGATTGGTTCCCGCCACCACCTGGGATCCCAGGTAAAGCACCGGCACATAATTCACGCCGATCAGTCCTTCCATGCCCTTGTCGAAGACCGCCTTCAGCTCCGGGGTGATCGTCGGATCCTGCGCGACCGTCCATCCGCCCATCAGGCCGAAATCATCATCGTCGTCCGCGTACTCGTCCGGGTCATCCTCGTCCTCATCGGTTTCTTCTCCCCAGTCATCCGGATCCGCGTCGTCATCCAGGACGTCTTCAAGCTCTTCCGCAGCGTCCTCAAGCTCTTCCGCAACTTCTTCCAGTTCTTCTTCGAGCTCTTCACCCAGTTCATCCAGGATGTCCTCCGCGTCGTCCTCCGCAAAGGCGCAGACCGCTCCGAAGAGCATCGTCAGGGCTGTCAGGATCGCGATCAGTTTCTTCATGTTTCATCTCTCCTTTTCTGTTTCCGCTTATGAAGGTATTATGCCGAAAAGCCGCGGGTTTTGCAACCGCCTCCCGGGTTTTCCCGGCTGCCGGGTTCCCGGCCGTTGTTTCATGTGAAACATTATCCGTTTGCACTGAAAATGCAGTATTTGTCGAGATCCAGGATCTCTGTACTCCAGATTTCCACGATGCCGTCATCACCAAGTTCGTACAGAAAAACGAGTTCCCAGTCCCATTCAGGTTTTCCGGCCGGATCTGCCGCCTTAACCTGGCACAGGAATGCGTGGTTGGTTCCGTCTTTTCCCCAGCACCCCATATAGAGCCGGGGCACCAGTACATAATTCCCGTGCAGTTCCTGCTCAACCCTGTCAAAAAGCGCCTGCCGCTCCGGTGTGATCGACGGATCCTCCGGCGCACGCCACAGGCCAAGGAGAAACACCTCATCTGTATCCCATTCACGAACCAAAAGCAGTCCCCCGTCCTTTTCGCCGGCAAATGACCCGTCTTCCCCGTCCCGGGTGAACAGGAGGGTCTCGCCTTCGGCGGTAAGCGCCAGCTCCGTTCCGTCGTATGTACAGGTCCCTTCGGTAATACTGTCCTTATCCCAGGTATCCTCCGACGATACGCCCCGGAAGGTTCCGTCTCTCTCCAGGTATACATACAGCCGGGATTGTCCGCCGACATAGAGTTCCCATTCGCCGGCCAGGTCTTCCGCTTCTTCTTCCTCCGCGAAAGCGCAGACCGTACCAAGGATTATTGCCAGCACCATCAGGACCGCGATCCGTTTCCGCATATTCTGCCTCTCCTTTTTGATTGTTTCTGTGATGATAACGCTCAACAGGGTCATATTCATCCAAAATGACCCTGTTGAATTCAAAAATGACGGCATTGAAAAATCCGGCTGCCCGCAGGGGCAGCCGGATTCCTTTCCTCTCCGCGCCGGATTCTCACAGGTCGCCAAGGTCAAAATCGTCAATATCCAGGACGCTGACATTGCCCTGCAGGTCCTGGTACAGGTACACGACCTTCCAGGTCAGCGGGGCATTCGGCGCCACCGCCTTCGCCTGGCACAGGAACGCGTGGTTCGTCCCGGCCACCACCTGGGATCCCAGGTACAGCACCGGCACATAGTTCATGCCCAGCAGGCCCTCCATTCCCTTTTCAAAGACCGCCTGCAGCTCAGGGGTGAGCGCGGGATCCTCCGCTGCCGTCCAGCCGCCCAGGCGGGGGCCGCCGAAATCATAGCGGTCATCGTCATCGTCATAATCATCATCCGCAAAGGCACACGCTGTACCCAGGGCCAGCACCAGGGCCAGCAGGATCGCTGTCAGTTTCTTCATGTTTCATCTCTCCTTTATCGTTCATTAAGGAATACTCTGTTCCGGGGACAGGTCCCGTCAGTTGATACGTCCGCGCCGCGCCCTGTGTCAGTTGTCCTTTCCTTTCCTGTCTGGTACAATAACGGCATACCGGAAAAAGAAAGGATGCTTCACTGTGAAGGACCTGCTGGATCTTTACTGGACATACCTGAAGATCGGATGCGTCAACTTCGGCGGGGGATATGCCATGCTGCCCCTGCTGGAGCGGGAGCTCGCGAACAAAAAAGGCTGGGTGACCATAGACGAGCTGCGGGATTATTTCGCCATCGGCCAGTGCACCCCGGGCGTCATCGCCCTGAATGTCTCCACCTTTGTCGGCCAGAAACGGAAAGGCGTCGCCGGTGCGATCGCCGCCATGCTCGGTTTCCTGACCGGGCCCATCGCCATCATCCTCATCCTGGCGGCTTTCCTCCGCAACTTCGCCGAGCTGGAGGCTGTGCAGCACGCCTTCGCGGGGATCCGCGTATGCGTCTGCGTCCTGATCGTGCAGGCCGTCCTCCGCCTGTGGAAGAAGTCGATCGTGGATCCCTTCACCCTGGCGCTGTACCTGGTGATCCTCGCCCTCTTCTCCGTCAGTTCCTTCACCAGCCTCCTGCCGGTGAAGATCCCCGCCGCCGTGCTGGTGATCCTGGCGGGCCTCGCGGGCCTGGCGGCCTCCCTGCTGAAAAACAAAAAGAACGCCGGGAAGGAGGGAGACGCATGAGCACCCTCCTGAGCCTGATGGCCGAGTTCTTCAAGACCGGCCTGTTCTCCGTGGGCGGCGGCCTGGCCACCCTGCCCTTCCTGTATGAGATGTCCTCCAACCATCCGTCCTGGTTCTCCCACGCGGATGTGGCCGACATGATCGCCATTTCCGAATCCACGCCCGGCGCCATCGGCATCAACATGTCCACCTACGCCGGCTTCACCACCGCCGGGATTCCCGGCGGCATCCTGGCCACCCTCGGCCTGGCCCTTCCCTCGGTGATCATCATCCTGATCATCGCCAAGTTCCTGGAGAAATTCCGCACCAACAGGCTGGTGGAGGGCGCCTTCTACGGCCTGCGGCCCGCCTCCCTCGCCATGATCTCCGTCGCCGGCCTGAACGTCGCCCGCGTCGCGCTGGTCAACATCCCCGCGTTCCAGGCCTCCGGCGCCGTGGGGGATCTCTTTCTCTGGAAGGCCATCGCCCTGGGCGTCGCGCTTTTCATCGCACAGAAAAAGCTGAAATGGCATCCGGTCATCTTCATCGCCATTTCAGCTGTCATCGGGATCGTATTCAAATTCTGAGTCCGGATCACTCATTCCCGGGGTCGGCGGGGGATCCCTCCGCTCCCGGGATGTTTTCAAAGAAGTCGCTGTGTTCCCGGTCCTCCCCGACCGTTGAGCGGTACAGGCCGAAGACCTGGGAATCATACGGGCCGTCCGTGTAGACCTCGTACTTTCCCTTTTCGTACTGGGATACATGGCACCGGAACGCCTCATCCGCGACCTGCCAGGCGGATTTCCCGCCGAAGGCTTCCAGCTTCGTTCCCTTCCAGTCGAACCGGACCTGGTCCTTCTCCTCCCCGTACAGGTGGATATAGCATTTCGGCACCTCCCAGGTGCCGTATTCTTTTGCCGACTCCCTGCAGACCTTGCTGTCCCCGGACTTGTCCAGCGCGTTGATCACGATGTCCGCGCACAGCTTGTGCAGCCCGTGGCCGTATTCCCCGTGGATGTCGTGGGTCACCACCACGTCCGGCCTGTAATGCCGGAACACTTCGATCATATACTCCCGGACCTTCTTCTTGCCGACCTTTTTGTACGCCGTCGCCAGGTCCATGGTATAGCGGTCGTAGAATTTCCCGATCAGCGGATACGTCCGCTGCCCGGCGGTCCACAGGCCGTCCAGCAGCTCCGTCCGCCGGCACATCTCGCTCTCCGTGATATAGCACACCAGCACTTTTTTCCCTTTTTCCGCCCCGTAGTAGGGAATCAGCGCGCCGAGGAAAACGTACTCGTCGTCCGGGTGGGCCACAACCATCAGCAGGTCCGCCTTCTCCACCGTCGGCTCCCATCTCTGCACCGCCGCCGGGATCTCCCCGCCGGTATACACTTCAATCTCCAGGATCTTCATGCAGTTCGGATAGTTGAACGATGAAGCCACCCGGAACTTCGCCGCGCCGGGCAGCGCCGACCAGGTCGTCAGGTATGCGCCGCTCGCTTCCGCGGCCTTCACCCATTCCCCGTCCTGCTCCACTTCAATGAACCACCGGCTGCTCGCCACCGCCCACTTGATCTGCACGCCATAGCACAGCTCGCCTTCCGGCAGCGTCACTTCCAGCCACGGGTCCCTCGTCTTCGACGATTCCCAGTAATACTTGTAGGTCCCGTCGTACATCTCCTGCACGTTCCGGTAGGACCCCCGCTGGAACCGGTAGCTGCATTCCGCCGCGATATTCCGCGCCTCTTCCGCCCCGGCTGTCCCGGCACATACCGCCGCCAGCAGGATCACGATTCCCGCGAGCCATCCCCGGAAACTCTTCTTCATCCGTCTCTTCCCTGTCCCTTTCCTTTGGTCACTTCGCCTATTATACAACGAAGCCTTCCTTCTTTCCAATCCGGACCGACAGAATAAAAACAAATCCTGTCCACGATTCCCTGTCCGCTGCCCGCTGATTTGTGGTAGGATGTCTCCGGTTATTGAACGAAAGCAAGGAGGAATTCCCCATGTCCTTTGACCGCGTCGGTATCCGTCCCGCCCGCATCCTGCTGCCAGCCCCCTCTGTTTCACATGAAACATGGGCCTGTATCGCCTGTGACCAGTACACCTCCGAACCGGAATACTGGCAGAAGGCCTTCGCCGCCGCGGGTGACGCCCCTTCAGCCCTCCGGCTGATCCTGCCGGAAGTCTACCTGAAGGAAAGCGCGGACCGGATCCCCGTAATCCATAAAACCATGGCGCAGTACCTGCAGGACGGGCTCCTGGCTCCCGCCGTGGATCCCGGCTTCATCCTCTGCGAGCGGACCGTGCCCTCCGGCACGCGCCTGGGCCTGGTCTGCGCGGTGGACCTGGAGCAGTACTCCTTTGAAAAAGGTTCCCTGCCGCTGGTGCGGCCCACGGAACAGACGATCGCCTCCCGCCTGCCTCCCCGGCTGGTCATCCGCCGCGGCGCGCCGGTGGAGCTGACCCATATCATGATCCTCATCGATGATCCCGGCCGTACGGTCCTCGAGCCGCTGCAGGCGAGGAAGGACAGCCTGCGGAAGGTGTATGACTTTGACCTGATGATGAACGGCGGCCATCTGGAGGGCTGGGCCGTGGACCGGGCCGCCGACCTGGAAGCCGTCGATTCCGCCATGAACAGCCTGCTGGATTCCCTCGGCGCGGATCCGCTGCTGCTGGCTGTCGGCGACGGCAACCATTCCCTCGCCACCGCCAAGGCCTACTGGGAAGAGCTGAAGCAGAACCTCAGCGAAGAGGAACAGAAGAACCATCCCGCCCGGTTCGCCCTGTGCGAGATCGTGAATATCCATGACGAAGCGCTGCTCTTCGAGCCCATCCACCGGGTCGTCACCGGCACGGACGCCGCGGCGCTCCTCGCTGCCTGGCAGGAATACGCCGCTGCCCGGGGCATGACCCTGGACGCCGCGGAAGGCCATGCCTTCACCGTGGTTTCCGCCGCCGGCGATACCGCCGTCACCGTCGGAAATCCCGAAGGCGCGATCCCCTGCGAGACCATCCAGAAGTTCCTGGACGATTTCCTCGCCCGTCATCCCGAAGCCGAAATCGACTACATCCACGGGGAGCAGTCCCTGCGGGCCCTGGCCTCCGCGCCCGGCGCCGTGGGCTTCCTCCTGCCGGAGATCGACAAAAAGAGCTTCTTCAGCGATGTGAAGAAGCTGGGCGTCCTCCCGCGGAAGACCTTCTCCATGGGCGAAGCGGACGAAAAGCGCTTCTATATGGAAGCCAAAGAGATCTGATCCCGATACCGTCCGCAGTCAGAAACAGCACCTCCTGGGAGGTGCTGTTTTATTGTGATTCTTCCTCTTTCTTTTCCCTGTCCTGTCCGCTCCCGCGCTTCATACGGTACCGGATGCACAGCGCCGTGATGACTGTGCCTGCCATGAACGCGATGATCGCGATCAGGACATACGGCCCGGCGCCTTCGAACAGCATCATCGCCCCGCTGAACAGGCCTGCCGCGCCGCCGGCATGCATCCCGCCTCCGCCGCTGAAGATCATGAACAGCAGGCAGACTGCGAGGACCGCGCAGGAAACCCCTGCGGCGCCTGTTTTCCTCCGCTCCCGCGCCCGCCGCAGCGCAGCCGTCCGCGCGTGCAGGGATCGGATCCTTTCCTCGTTCGTCATTCTCCGGTACACCTCCTTCCAGAAAGCGTCCTCATATAATACGTGTCAAAAAACAAAAAAAATCCTAACCTGATTTGCGAAACGTTTCCCTCCCCTTATTTTGCCCTTATTTTGCAAAGGAATTTCCGGTTTTCGGCAATGCGTACACTGAAAAAAAGCGCCCGGTGAAGGGCGCTTTGCGGGATCAGGTACGCAGGATCAGGAGGGACCGCCTCTCCTGCGGAAAAACAGGAAACAGGCCGGCATCAGCAGGAGCGGGAACGCGGTACCGATCCAGAAGATGATCCCGGTCTGGTCCGCGAAGATATTGAAGATCGCGTGGAACGTGATCACGCAGCACAGCAGGGCGAAAGTACCCACCATCTGGGGCATTGCCCGTCCCCACAGGATAAACAGGCCCGCCGCCACCACCACGCCGCAGCCCACGTGCATGGCCCCGGTGCCGAATCCGCGGATCAGCAGCCGCAGAAGGTTCGACGTACCGTAGTTGGTGAGGAAACAGACGTTTTCAAACGTAGCGAATCCGACGGCGATCATCAGCGTGCTGCTGACCGCGCGGTCTTTCTCCGGCTCAAAAATCAGCAGGTAAAACACCAGGGGCAGGATTTTCATGACCTCCTCCACGATCGGGACGATCTCAAAGGAAGCCGTTACAAAATCCGTGCCCATCAGCCCGGTCACATACGTGCTGATATAGGCGGAGCACAGGCAGGCCGTCATCCCTGCCAGGAAGAAGCCCAGCAGCCGGCGCGCGTCTTTCCGGAGGCAGATGATCGACAGCAGGACCGGCGCAGCCAGGCAGATGTAGGTATTCTCAATGTAATTCATGCCGCCGCCTCCCCGGTCTGCGCAGGCTGGTCCCTTTCCGTCGCCGGGAGGAAGAAGGGGAAACTGACCGTCAGCAGGAAATCAAACCAGTAGTACGGATGGAGCACGATTTCGTCATTCCAGAAGCAGGACGCTGTCCACAGCGCGTATTCCAGCAGGCAGAAAACCAGGATCAGGACCGACAGGGTAAGGCTCCGGCGCTCCGCCAGCCTGCGGATCGCCGCGTAGAGCAGGAAACCCATCAGCCCGGCATAGGCCACGTTGGCGGCAATCTCGCCGCGGAGCATGAAGAACACACCCATCCCCGCGGTAAACACAGGGCCCAGCCATGGAAGGACCTTTGCCCCGAAGGGCTTTTCAGGCGGCGCAGTATGGCGGAGCAGCAGGTAAAGGAAGATATAGGACGCGTACCAGCTCAGGTCGGAGACCGCTGAAATCTGCGGCGTCCCGTCATAGAAGACCAGGCAGGCCAGCCAGTAGATATCGCCCAGCAGCCAGCTGCCGTAGAAAAAGGAAAGCAGCATCCAGGCCTCGCCCCGGTGCTTCACGGTCCGGTATACCGCAATGGCCGCGCAGACAACCAGTACGCCGATCTGCAGGGCATTCTCAATCCGCTCGATCATCGTTCCGGTTCTCCTCCGTATGCTTTCTGACCCGGAAACAGAGGATCGTCACCAGCGCCCCGAGGCAGAAGGCCAGGATGGCGATCACCACATAACCGAGCGCTTCACGGCCGGTAAAAATGCTGGCGGCGGCGCTTCCCGGAACCCCGCCGGGGGTCTCCGTGTGCAGCCGGGACATGACCAGTGCCAGCCCGACCGTGAGCGCGAAGCATGCCGCGCAGGAAACGGCGCTTATCCGCCGGTACCGGCGGATTTTCGCGGTTTTCAGGGTGCCCATGCGGCGGTGCATTTCCTGTACCCGCTCCTCAGATGTCCGCATGCGTGATCCCCTCCTTTTCCAGCTCCTGCCGCAGCCGGTTCTTTCCGTTGCGCAGCAGGTTGTCTACCTTTTTCCTTGTGCATCCCATGACGCCGGCGGCCTGTTCATAGCTCAGGCCCATCGAATAGAACAGCCAGATCGCCTCCCGGTACTGGGGTGCGATGCGGTTCATGCACCTTTGCAGGACGGCGCTGCGCTCATTCTGCCAGAGGGTATCCTCCGGGCCGCCTCCCGGTGCCGGCAGGTTCTCGTCCAGGCTGAATTCCTGCTGCCGGTACCGCCGCCTCCACACGCGGTTTGCCTTGTTGCGGGCCACCCGGAAAAGGTAAGCCCGGAAATGCCCCTCGCGGATGGCGGGTTTGTTCACCAGGATGACGGCAAAGCAGTCCAGCATCAGGTCCTCCGCGTCGTGCGCGTTGTGGAGGAAGCCGTCCAGGTAGGCCGTCAGCACGTCGCCGTAGCGCAGCATCAGCCGGTCGCCGGCGGACTGGTCGCCGTCCAGGTACTCCCGGTACAGCTCGTCGTCGGTCATGGCTTTCCTCCTCCCTGCCCCGCAGGCCTTCCCTTCGGGACCATCCCGGCGGGATCTTTCCTGTTACGGCTGTTTTTTCCATTATACTACACTTTTGCGTTTAATCAGGCGGGTATTGACCTCAATTTTGATCGCTTCCTGTCTTTTTCCTTCCGCAAACATGATGACGCGGAGCGCCGCGATCTCCCCCAGCAGGGATTTCGGGACCCGAACCGTTGTCAGCGGCGGGCTCATATATTCGCAGGCCGGCATATCGTCAAACCCGACAACCGCCACATCCTCCGGAATGTGGTACCCTGCTTCCTTCAGGGCCTGGATGGCGCCGATAGCGATCAGGTCATTGTCCGCGAAGTAGCAGTTTGCGGGCTTTTCCCCGCTTTCCAGCAGCTGCTTCATGTCCTCGTAGGCGCCTTCCTGGGACGGTGTCAGGCGGATCACCGGGGACTTGGACGCGGACAGCCCTGCCGCGCGGATCGCCTTGTAAAATCCGTCCGCCCGCTGTTCAAAGTTGCTGATGGGGTAGGAGGAGCGGAGATATCCCGGCTGGGTCCTGCGCTTCCGGATCAGGTAGGCGGTCGCGAGATAGGCTCCCTGGATATTGTTGATCAGGATGAAGTTGTAAGCCGGATTCTCGAAGTAGGAATCCAGGAAGACCACCGGCATCGTCAGCACCGAAAACTTCTCCAGGGTACTCTCCTGCATTTCGGTAGCCAGCACGATAACTCCGGAAAATCCGCCCGAGTTCAGCGAGTAGATCTGGTCATCCAGGTCGTCATCCTCATACAGGTAACGGATCACGCAGTCGTAGTTCTCCTTCCGGCAGCCGGTGCTGACTCCGCCGGTGAGCTCGGCAAAGAACGGCGTGTCGTCCACCACCGCCCCGCTCAGCTTGTACACGGCGAAACAGATCACGCCGCGTTTCCTGCTGCCGGAAACGCTCTTGCGGGTAAAGTCGTACCCCAGTTCCTCCGCCGCCGCCATCACTTTCTTTCGTGTCAGCGTACTGACGCCCGGCCGGTTATTCAGGGCCAGGGAAACAGCAGATTCCGACAGTCCGAGATGGGCTGCAAGCTGCTTTGCTGTGATCGCCATAATACGAAAAACTCCTTTTTTTGCATCATACTATAATTTAGTAAATTTAGTCAATCTTCACTCAATTTTGCGTTGAAATTTAGTTGTCCGGCTGATAGCATCCAAATTGACACCGATAAACACATACGACCGACCGGTTCCCGATCACCGTTCCCTATGAAACACAGTCCCGAAAGAGGACTGAAAAATGAGGAGGTATTCCCATGAAGAAACTGTTAACCGTGATCCTGGCTGTGGTCCTGATGATGAGCCTTGCCGTTGCGGCAACCGCCGAAGGCATCATCTACATCATCACCCCCTCCACCTCGAACCCCTTCTTCAAGACGGAGCAGGATGTCGGCGCTCCCAAGGCCGAATCCCTGGGTTACGAAGCCAAGTGCTTCTCCCATGATGACGACGCTGCCACCCAGCTGCAGCTGTTCGAATCCGCCATCAACGACAAGGCCGTCGCCATCATCTGCGACAATGCCGGTGCCGACGCTTCCATCGAAGCGGTCCGCAAGGCTGCCGAAGCCGGAATCCCCACGTTCCTGATTGACCGTGAAATCAACGAATCCGGCCTCGCCATCGCCCAGATCGTTGCCGATAACGCCCAGGGCGCTACCGCCATCGCCGAGAAGTGGGTTGAAGCCATGGATTATACCGGAAAGTATGCTGAGCTGCTCGGCCGTGAATCCGACACCAACTGCCATGTGCGTTCCGAAAACTACCACGCCGTGATCGACCAGTATGAAGACCTGGAGATGGTGGCGCAGCAGTCCGCCAACTGGGATCAGACGGAAGCCTATTCCAAGACCGAAGCGATCCTGCAGGAGCATCCGGAAATCACCGGCATCATCTGCGGCAACGACACCATGGCCTGCGGCGCGACCCAGGCTTGCATCGACGCCGGTCGTGAAGACATCAAAATCATCGGCCTGGACGGTTCCGATGAAGCCGCTGCCTACATCAAGGACGGCAAGATGGTCGGTACCGCGCTGCAGCAGATCGCCGCGATCACCGAGCTGGCCATCGAGCAGGCGGACGCCTACATCAAGGACGGTACCAAGCCCGAGAGCGAAAAACAGCTGGTTCCCTGCGTGGCCATCACCATCGACAACGTCGATCAGCTGAACGCCTTCGTGTACACCGGTGAATAATCAATAAGCAGATTCCCCATGGGCGGGGTGCCAGGTGAGCGGCTCCCCGCCCTTTTTCTCAGGAAACCAGAAAAGGAGAGGTCAGGACATGAAGAAACGGATTATCTGGATCATATTGGCGGTCGCGCTGGTGGTTTTCCTCGCTTTGTCCGCCAAGGTGATCGATCAGGGAACAGAAGACCAGTATACCGGCGTCGTGGCTTTCGATGCCGGCGCTCACTCCAGCGGCGACTGGGACGGCGTTGTCTCCGAGATCACGGAAAAAGCGGAAGACATCGCGTCCCTGGACCTGAAGGCGCTGGGGGATGGCAAAGCCGTAAAGCTGACCGGCACCGTCACCGAGTACGTATCCAAGGCTGCCGGGAAAAAGAACTCCGTGATCGTCGAGCCGGAAGGCTACAGCGGGGACGCTGTGATCTCCGTGCAGCTGGGTTCCATTTATTCCGGAACCGCGATCCGGGATGTACAGACCAAGAAAGTATTCGGGGATTTCACCAACCAGACCGAATGGAGCCAGTACGGCAAAGCGCTGAACACGCAGCTCCATGAACTGGTGGTCGTTCCCGCGGAAATAGACGAAAACGTCAAGGGAAAGAAGATCACGGTGGTCGGCGTCGCGACCGCTTCCGGGAATGAAGTGACAGTCACGCCGGTGGCGCTGACCGTGGAATGACAGGAGGGCCGTTATGTTCGATGATCCCAATGTGGTGCTCCACTGTGAAAAGATCGACAAGATCTATCCGGGCACCAAGGCGCTGGACCAGGTCAGCTTCGACCTGCTGAAGGGCAAGGTCAATGTGCTGATCGGCGAAAACGGCGCCGGAAAAAGTACGCTGATGAAAATGATCGCCGGCATTGAACAGCCTTCCGCCGGGAAGATGTACATGGACGGCGAGGAAGTATATTTCAGGGATACCAACGCGGCCCGGGCCAAGGGCATCGGTATCATCCACCAGGAGCTGAGCCTCTTCCAGAATATGACGGTGTACCAGAACATCTTCATGAACCATGAGAAGAAAAAGGGCCTCTTCCTGGACGATAAAAAGCACATCGAAGGCGCCGTGAAGATCCTGAAGCGGCTGGAGCATGAGATCCCGCCGGATACCATGGTAGGCGACCTGCGCGTCGGCCAGCAGCAGATGGTGGAGATCGCGCGGAACCTCGTGGAGGACGATCTGCGCGTGCTGATTATGGACGAACCCACCTCCTCCCTTTCCGCTGCCGAAGTGAAAGTGCTCTTCAGGATCATGCGCGAACTGCTGGAGCAGGGCATCTCCATCGTCTACATCTCCCACCGCCTGGAAGAGATCATGGAGATCGGCGACCACGTCACCATCCTCCGGGACGGCAAATACGTTGCCGACGCGGATATCAAGGATATCAGCCTGGGCTGGATCGTGGAAAACATGGTGGGCAAAAACACCCAGTACCACCGCTTCGAGCGCAGCATTGACCTGGACAAGGCTGAAAAAGTCCTGGAAATGAACCACATCTATCTTCCCAAGACCGGCGGGGGCTGGCTGCTGGAAGATGTGAACATGTATCTGAAGCGGGGCGAGGTCCTCGGGATCTACGGCCTGCTCGGCGCCGGGCGCAGCGAGCTGTTCGAATGCCTGATGGGCATGCGGCCGGAGCACACCGGCGATGTCATCTACCAGGGTAAGAAGATGAAGATCAGCAGCATCGCGGGCCAGCTGGAAGCGGGCTTCGCGCTGGTTCCGGAAGACCGGCAGCGCCAGGGCCTCGTCCAGAGTCTGGATATCTGCAAGAACACGTCCCTCGCTTCCCTGGCCAGATTCCGCCGGGGATTCCTGATGAACTACTCCGCCGAAGAGAAGGCCGTGGATGAGCAGATCAAAGACCTGCACATCAAGGTGGCGGACAAGCACCTGCCGATCCTGTCCCTCTCGGGCGGCAATCAGCAGAAGGTGGTCATTGCCAAAGGCCTGATGACCAGTCCGACGGTCCTGCTGATGGACGAACCCTCCCGCGGTATCGACATCGGCGCAAAAACGGAAGTATTTGAGATCATCCATGAATTCTCCGAACGGGGCCTGTCCATCATCGTGATCTCCTCCGAGCTGAAGGAGATCATGGCCATCGCGGACCGGATCTACGTCCTGTCCAACGGCAAATGCACGGCGGAACTCACGGGAGACGAAATCACCGAGGACAGGCTGGTCCGCGCATCCTACGCCGGCCTGGGCACCGGTAAGAGCGCGTGACGGAATGGAGTGAAATGAAATGAAGAAAAATAACAATCAGCTGATGATGACGCTTCTGAAAGGCCGCACGTTTATCGTACTGATCCTGCTGGTCATCTTCTTCAGCTTTGCGTCGTCCTCTTTCCTTCAGGTAAACACCCTGACCATGGTCGCCAAACACGTAGCGCTGTACGGCATCCTGGCGCTGGGCATGACCTTCGTTATCATCACCGGCGGCATTGACCTGTCCGTCGGCTCCGTGGTCGGCCTGGTCGGCATGCTGGCCGGCGGCCTCATCCAGGAAGGCCTGACCATCGGCGGCAAAACGATCTACCTCTCCGTGCCGGCTGTCGTGGTGCTGATGCTGCTGTTCGGCTGCCTGGTAGGCCTGATCAACGGCCTGATCATCACCAAGCTCAAGGTTGCCGCCTTCATCGCCACCCTGGGCACGATGTACATCTGCCGCGGCCTGGCGAACCTGCGGTCCAACGGCGCCACCTTCTCGAAGATCGCCGGCTTTGAGGGACTGGGCAACACCGGCCTGAAAACCCTGGGCAGCAACTGGTTCAATATTCCCGCCGGCGTCTACATCTTCGCTGTGCTCGCGGTCATCGCCGCGATTCTGCTGAAGCGGACCGACACCGGCTGGCATATCCTGGCCGTGGGCGGTAACGAGAAGAGCGCGAAGCTCTCCGGCATCAAGTCCGACCGGGTCAAGATCCTCGTCTACATCATTTCCGGTTTCTGCGCGGCCTGGATCGGCCTGATCAACACCGCTCAGCTGGCCGCCGCGCATCCCGCCTCCGGTGACGGATGGGAAATGAACGCCATCGCCGCGACGGTCCTGGGCGGAACCTCCATGGCCGGCGGTTCCGGGACCATTCTCGGTACAGTCGTCGGCGCCTTCGTCATCGGCGTCATCAACGACGGCATGACCATGTGCGGCGTCTCCGAATTCTGGCAGAAGATCATCCGCGGCCTCGTAATCATCCTGGCCGTCGTCATCGACCAGACCCAGCGCAACCTGCAGGCCAAGATGGCCCTTCAGGCCCGCAACGAACTGAAGAACTGAACCGCCCCGGCCGATACACATCCGGGAAAGGAGCTTGAATTATGAAAGCAACAATCAGACTTGGCTTTGCCCCCACCCGCCGGGCCATCTTCAGCGCGCCCGCCGCGGTGGAATACAGGAACCTGACCGCGGCGCGCCTCCGGGAACTCGGCATCGATTTCGTGGATATCGATGACATCAACGAGGAAGGCCTGCTGTACGACGACGCCGGAATGTACGCCATTGCGGAGAAATTCCGGAAGGAGAAGGTGGACGGTCTGTTCCTGCCCCATGCCAATTTTGGTACGGAGTATGAATGCGCCCGCCTGGCGAAGGAACTGAATGTGCCGGTCCTCCTGTGGGGACCCCGGGACGAGCGCCCGGACGAACGCGGCATGCGCCTGCGGGACAGCCAGTGCGGCCTGTTCGCCACCGGGAAGGTCCTCCGCCGGTTCCGCGTCCCCTTTACCTATATGAACAACTGCAACCTGACCGATCCGGAATTCGAGCGCGGCATCCGCGACTTCCTGGCCGTCTGCAATGTCGTGAAGGTTTTCCGGCATACCCGGATCCTGCAGATCGGCCCGCGGCCTTTCGACTTCTGGTCCACGATGTGCAATGAAGGCGAGCTGCTGGAGAAGTTCAATATCCAGCTGGCGCCCGTCCCGCTGCCGGAGCTCTACGCGGAAATGCGGAAATGGCGTGCGGAGAAGGCCGAAGTGGAAAAGGTCGTTGCCTGGTGCCGGGAAAACATGACCTGCAATATCGAGGACAACTACCTGCATAACGTGGCGGAGCTGAAGGTGGCCATGAAGAGCCTGGCGGACAAGTACGGCTGCAACGCGATCGCCATCCAGTGCTGGAACGCCCTGCAGGACGAGATCCATATCATGCCCTGCGCAGCCAACGCCCTGCTGAATGAGGAAGGTATTCCCGTCGTCTGCGAGACGGATATCCACGGCGCCATCTCCCAGCTGATCGCCGAGGCGGCAAGTATGAACGAGCGCCGGGTCATGTTCTCCGACTGGACCGTGCGCCATCCCGACAACGACAACGGCGAACTCCTGCAGCACTGCGGCCCCTGGCCCATCTCCGTGGCAAAGGAAAAGCCAACCATCTGCGTGCCGGTCGCCTTCCCGCAGAACGGCGCAGTCTCCGCGGAAGCGAAGCACGGACCCATGAGCCTGGTCCGCTTTGACGGGGATGAAGGGGAGTACAGCATCCTCCTGGGCCATGCCCGGGGTATCGACGGGCCCTGGACCCGCGGTACCTATGTATGGGTGGAGGTCAATAACCTTAAACGGCTGGAGGCCAAGGTGGTGGAAGGTCCCTATATCCATCATGTTGCAGCCATCCACGGCGACGTGGTCCCCGTTGTATACGAAGCCTGCAAGTATATCGGCGTGAAGCCGGACCTCTATGACCCCATTGAGGAAAAAGTGAAGGCGTACCTGCACGGGGAAGATGTGATCTTTGACGAGGTGTAAAGCAATGAATGAACTGAAAGTAAAGGCATATGACATCCGCCGGGACGTGGTGGACATCATCGTATCCGGCGGCGGCGGGCATATCGGCGGTGACATGAGCTGCGTGGAGATCCTCCTGTCCCTGTACCACCGGATGAACGTCTCCCCGGACCGGCAGGACGATCCCGACCGGGACCGCTTCGTCCTGAGCAAAGGCCACTGCGTGGAGACCCTGTACGCGGTCCTGGCAGAGCGCGGCTTTATGGACATTGAGGAAGTGAAGTCGCAGTTCTCCCGGTTCGGTTCCGAGTATATCGGCCATCCCCACAACACGCTGCCGGGCATCGAAATGAACTCCGGCTCCCTGGGCCACGGCCTCTCCGTCTCCGTCGGCATGGCGCTGGCGGGAAAAATGAGCAAAAAGGCTTACCGGGTCTACACCGTCATGGGCGACGGCGAGCTGGCGGAAGGCTCCGTCTGGGAAGGCGCCATGGCTGCCGGCCACTATAAGCTGGACAACCTGTGCGCCGTCGTGGACCGGAACCACCTGCAGATCTCCGGCAACACCGAGGATGTCATGGCCGACGGCGACCTGCACGGCCGCTTTGCAGCCTTTGGCTGGCACGTGATCGACGTGGCGGACGGCAACGATATTGACCGGCTCAACGCCGCCTGGGACGAGGCGGAAAAAACAAAGGGAAAGCCTACCGTCA
>JAEEGK010008306.1_pt1 | contig 24519 bp, 22 predicted proteins | sample 8958771 | NCBI WGS metagenome assembly JAEEGK01 (sample SAMN16246547, study PRJNA631951) | gut metagenome | biome: gut microbiome; feature: rumen; material: SC-attached | host: Bos | place: Iran: Karaj | collected 2018-10
TCCTTGTCCTCGATGCCCTTGACGCGCTCAATCATCTTCTGCACGTGCCTCCCGTACTCGGGCAAAATCACTTTCTCGCGGTATGTATTATAATCCATCGCTATTAACAACAATCTAGTTTAACCTTTGGCGGCATTACCTACCGCACATTTTCTTATAACGCTACCCCATCCCTAAACCGAAGCTATGAAGCTTTGCTTCAAATCCCTTCCCCCGGGGAAGGGACTTACCCTACGCCCTTCGGGCTTTAAACCCTCACGCAGATTACAAAGATAACATTTTTATAAGTACTTTTGTAGATAATAAAAATCTTTTCCATGAAATCTATTTGGATAACGGGGGCTAAGGGGCAGCTTGGAATCGAGCTGCAGAAGAAGCTTGCAAGGCGTAAAAACGTGGTTGCCACCGACGCCGAACTGGACATCTGCGACGCCGTTAAAGTAGAGCGGTTTATGGCCGACAATAACGTCGGGACAATAATCAACTGCGCCGCCTATACCAACGTAGAAGCTGCGGAAGACAATCGCGACCTCTGTTACAGAGTGAACGAACTTGGCGTCAAGACTCTTGCAGAAGCGGCCCTCAAGGCCGATGCCGCCCTGGTCCAGATCTCAACCGACTTTGTATTTGACGGCAGCAAAGGCAAGCCCTATAAGGAAACTGACTCCCCCGCCCCGCTGAGCGTTTACGGCGCCAGCAAGCTGGCCGGAGAGCAGGCCATGCGCAAAGCGGGTTGCCGCGGGGTGATTATCCGCACCGCGTGGCTCTATTCCCCGTTCGGGAAGAATTTCATGAAGACGATGGCGGCCCTGGGCGCGGAGCGCGACCAGATAAGCGTGGTTTGCGACCAGATCGGCAGCCCCACTGCCGCCGACTCGCTGGCAGCGGCTATCGTCAAGATACTGCCGAAGATCGGCGAGCGCCGCGGCAGCATATATCATTTTACGGGAGACGGCCCCTGCAGCTGGAGCGTATTCGCGGCGGCAATAATGCACGCCGCAGGCAACCGCTGCCGGGTTCTGGATATAAAATCGGACGAGTACCCGCAGAAGGCCACCCGTCCGAAATATTCTTATCTTGATTGTTCCAAAATTGCCCGGGAATTTGGCATAAAAACCGAGCCCTGGCAAAGCTCTCTGGAACGCAACATGCGCCGCTACAAGAGTTTATAGAGTCCTCTTTATCTCTACAATTGTATAGGCTTCTATGATGTCGCCCACCTTGATGTCGTTGAAGTTCTCTATGTTCATACCGCAGTCGTAGCCTGCTGCAACCTCCTTGACATCGTCCTTGAAGCGCTTGAGCGAACCCAGCACGCCGGAGTAAACCACGATACCGTCGCGGATCACGCGTACCTTGGCGGTGCGGGTCAGCTTGCCCTCCTTGACCATACAGCCGGCGATGGTGCCGACCTTGGAGATCTTGAAGGTCTCGCGAACCTCGGCGGTGGCGGTAACCTCCTCCTTCTCTTCCGGAGCAAGCATACCCTCGATACCGTCCTTGACCTCGTTGATGGCGTCGTAGATGACGGAATAGAGACGGATTTCGATACCCTCCTTCTCTGCCTGGCGGCGGGCTTCGGACGAAGGACGCACCTGGAAGCCGATGATAATGGCGTTGGATGCAGCAGCCAGCAGGACATCGGATTCGGAGATGGCACCCACGGCCTTGTGGATAACGTTGACCTTGACTTCCTCGGTAGAGAGCTTGATGAGGGAGTCGGACAGCGCCTCGATGGAACCGTCCACGTCGGCCTTGACAATGATGTTGAGCTCCTTGAAGTTGCCGATGGCGATACGGCGGCCGATCTCTTCCAGAGTGACGTGCTGCTGGGCACGGATACCCTGCATGCGGAGCAACTGCTCGCGCTTGTTGGCGATATCCTTGGCCTCTTTTTCGTCTTCAAGAACGTTGATGGTATCACCCGCGGTGGGGGCGCCGTTCAAGCCGAGTACCGATACAGGGGTCGAAGGACCCGCCTCGGTGATCTTCTGGCCACGTTCGTTGAACATAGCCTTTACACGGCCGGTGTAGCAGCCTGCCAGCACTACGTCGCCCACATGCAGGGTACCTGCCTGAACCAGGACGGTGGCCAGATAGCCGCGACCCTTGTCCAGAGAGGACTCTACCACGCTGCCGACAGCGCGCTTGTTGGGGTTGGCCTTGAGGTCCAGCATATCGGCCTCGAGAAGCACCTTTTCCAAAAGCTTGTCTACGTTAATACCCTTCTTGGCGGAAATCTCCTGGCACTGGTAATTACCGCCCCAGTCCTCTACCAGGATATTCATGTTGGCCAGCTGCTCGCGGATCTTCTCTCCGCTGGCGCCGGGCTTATCTATCTTATTGATAGCGAACACCATAGGCACGCCGGCGGCCTGCGCATGGTTGATAGCCTCGATTGTCTGGGGCATCACGGAGTCGTCGGCTGCGATAATGATGATGGCGATGTCGGTCATCTTGGCACCACGGGCACGCATGGCGGTAAAGGCCTCGTGACCGGGGGTATCCAGGAAGGTGATGCGACGGCCGTCCTCCAGCTTGACGCTATAGGCACCGATGTGCTGGGTTATACCACCCGCCTCACCGGCGATCACGTTGGTGTTGCGGATATTGTCGAGCAACGAAGTCTTACCGTGGTCTACATGGCCCATCACAGTGATGATAGGAGGTCTGGGAACGAGATCCTCCGGACGGTCCTCTTCCTGCTCCAGGGCTTCCTGCTCGCCGGCGGTGGTGAACTCAATCTTATAGCCGAACTCCTCTGCCACCAGAGTCAGCACGTCGGCCTCGAGACGCTGGTTGATGGATACCATCTGTCCCAGGTTCATGCAGGCCTCGATGACCTTGGTCACGGGGGTGTTGTTCATCATTATGGCCAGCTCGTTTACGGTAACGAACTCGGTGACCTTGAGCACGTTGCTGGTAAGCATCTCCTGCTGCATGGCCTCTTCCTGCTTTTGCTCGAAGAGCTCGCGTTTCTCGCGGCGGTGCTTGCTGCCCTTGGTCTTGCTGCGGCTCTCGGTCAGACGGGCATAGGTCTCTTTGATCTGGCGCTGAACCTCATCTGCCTCGACCTCCGGACGGACAAACTTGCTTGGAGTGTTGTCCTTGCCCTTCTTGCCGCGACGGCGCTCGGTTTCCTTGCCGCCGTAGTTGGCGCTTTGGGAAATATCGACCTTTGCGGTCTGCTTGTGGATGCGCTCGCGCTTCTTGTTCTTGTCGCGCTGTTTATCGCGCGGAGCGGGCTTGGTCTCCTCAAGTTCTATCTTGCCGATGATGGAAGGACCTTTGAGCTTCTCTACCTTGGTCTCGATGTGCTCGATGACGGGCTTCTCCTCTACCTCCTCAACCACGGGAGCGGGCTCAGCCATCTTCTCCACTACGGGCTCTGCCGGCTTCTCCACCGGTTTTTCCTTGGCCTTTGCAGGTTTCTTCTGAGCATCAAGGTCAATCTTGTCCAATACCTTGATTGCGGGCTTTCCCTGAGGCTCTTCTGCCACAGGTTCGGCCTTTTCGGCCTTGGGTGCGGGCTTGGGTTCCTCCTTTGCCGCAGGCTTGGGTGCATACGGCTTGGAAGCCAGAACGTTGGTCTTGATTATCACCTCCTCCGGCTCGTCCACGGGAGCCTTGGGCTTTTCGCTCTCGGTGATTTCCTTGACGGTGATGGCCACCTTGCGGGACTGCTCCTTGAGCAGGTGCTCCTTTGCGAACTCCTTCTCTACCAGGGCATAAGCCTCTTCGGATAGGGGCGCATTGGGGTTGGCCTCTATCTCGATTCCCTTTTTCTTGAGGAATTCGAACAGAGTCCCCAGGGCAATGTTGAACTCTTTAACTACCTTGCTTGCTCTAATTTTTGCCATATAAGATTATTCAAATTCTGAACGCAATATTCTCTGAACTTCCACTACGGTCTCGTCTTCGAGGTCGGCGCGCTTGCTGATCTCCTCTACCGGGAGGGCCAGAACGCTCTTGGCGGTGTCGAGGCCGATAGCCTTTAGGGCGTCGATAACCCAGGTGTCGATTTCGTCGCTGAAGTCATCCAGCAATACATCCTCCTCTTCTGCGGCAGCCTCCGCCTCGTCAACTTCGCGATAAGCCTCAATCTGATAGTCGATAAGCATGCCGGCCAGCTTGATGTTGCAACCGCCCTTGCCGATAGCCACCGAAACCTCGCTGGGCTTAAGATATACATTGACGGTCTTGTTGGCCTCGTCAAACTCCATGGAAGAGATCTTGGCGGGAGACAGGGCCCTCTGGATGAGCAGCTGCTTGTTGTTGGTCCAGTTGATGACGTCGATGTTCTCGTTGTGCAGCTCCTTAACGATGCCGTGGATACGGGAACCCTTTACGCCGACGCATGCGCCCACGGGGTCGATGCGGTCGTCGTAGGACTCAACGGCAACCTTGGCGCGCTCGCCGGGGATGCGGACCACCTTCTTGATGGTGATAAGGCCGTCGAATATCTCGGGAACCTCCTGCTCGAAGAGTTTCTCCAGGAAGAGGTTGGAAGTACGGGAAAGGGTGATGACCGGTTTGTTGTTGCGCATCTCCACGTTGGAGATGATGGCCTTTACGGTGTCATCCTTGCGGAAGAAATCGGAAGGAATCTGCTCTGTCTTGGGAAGCACCAGCTCGTTCTTGTCCTCGTCGTGGATGATGGTCTCTTTCTTCCATGACTGATGAACCTGACCCACGATTATTTCGCCGATGCGCTCTTTGTACTTGTTGAAGAGATTGGCGTTGTCGATATCCATGATACGGCCGGCCAGGTTCTGGCGGATGTTCAGGATGCCGCGACGGCCGAACTGGCTGAGCTCTACCTTCTCCATATAATCCTCACCCACGTCGTAGGAATCATCTATCTTGCTGACCTCCTCCAGAGAAATCTCGGTGGCGGGATCTTCTACCTCTTCTACAACCTCGCGTGTACGCCAGATCTCGAAGTCACCGTTGTCGATGTTGACGGTGATGTCAAACTTGGCGCCTTCGCCGTACATTTTCTCCAACTGCGCGCGGAACGCCTCTTCCAGGACGCTCATGAGCGTAGGCTTGTCGATGTTTTTACCCTCTTTGAATTCAGCGAACGTGCTGACAAGATTTAACCCTTCCATTTTGAGTTTTAAAATTTAATTATCGGTTTTGCTGTTTTAATATCACTGTAAAGAAGATGCTCGGTGACGGTCTCTTTGGCCTTGGCACCCTTGCCCTCCGCCTTGCGCTGGAAAGAGATATCCACGCCCTCTTCGTCTGCCGAAAGCAGTGTGGCATTGACTCTCTCGCCGCTCTTGCGGGTGAGTTGGATCTCAGTACCTACGGCCTTCTTCCACTGGCGCAGCACCTTGAAAGGCGATGTAAGGCCGGCAGAGCCGATGGTCAGGGAGTAATCCTCCTCGTCGCGGCTGACGCGTTCCTGGATGAATTCGGTCATGCCCACGCAGTCGTCCAGGGTCACATCGCGGCTGTCGGCGTCGATAACCACATCCACGTCGTTGTCTTTGGAAATGTCCACGCTCACCACGAACAGGCCGTTGCTTTCTGCGTACTGTTCGGCTGCAAGTTTAAGAGTGTCTGCGAGTTTCATCTTCTGTATCAAATAAAAATGAGGGACTGTTCCAGCCCCTCAAAATCGGGTGCAAATATAGGTCTTATCGGTTTATTCTGCAAATTTTATTACCTTAGTCCGGCAATTTTCAACAGTTTGACGCAAATGAAGTTATCGGCACGGGAAATAGCGGAACATCTGAAGGGAGACATCATAGGCAATCCCGATGTCCAGGTATCTTCTCCTGCCCGTATAGAATACGGCAAGGCGGGCAACATCTGCTTCCTGGCAAACCTCAAGTACGAGAAATATCTTTACACCACCGGCGCCTCGATTGTGCTGATAAACCGCACTTTCACCCCCCGCGAACCTGTAAAGGCGACCTTGATTAAAGTGGATGACGCCTATCAGGCGGTGGCCGACCTGCTGGAATATTTCTCATCGCTTATGCGCGGTCGCAAGAAGGGCAACCGGCTGGAGCGTTTCTTCAGCTTCAGGCATTCGATAAAGGGCAAGGTGGGCCGCGGCACCTGGGTGGGCGAATTCACCACCATCGGCCGCAAAGCCCGCGTCGGCCGCGACTGCCAGATTTATACGCATGTGTTCATCGGCGAAAACGTCAAGATCGGCAATAACGTCACCATTTATCAGGGCGTCAAAATCTACCGCGACTGCGTGATTGGAGACAACTGCATCCTGCACGCCGGTTGCGTAATAGGCGCCGACGGTTTCGGATTCGCACCGCGCGAGGACGGTAGCTACAAAAAGATTCAGCAGACGGGCAATGTCATCATTGAAGACGAAGTTGAGATAGGTGCCAACACATGCATCGACCGCGCCACCATGGGCTCGACAATCATCCATAAAGGAGTCAAGCTGGACGATTTGGTGATGATTGCGCACAACGTAGAAGTCGGCGCCCACACCGTGATGGCGGCGATGAGCGGCGTGGCGGGCAGCACTTACATAGGGGAATACTGCGTCATTGGCGGGCAGTGCGGCATAGGCGGGCACATCAAGATTGCAGACCATACCACCCTCGCCGCCAAGACCGGCCTTATGAAGGACTGGCCCACTCCAGGCCAGAACCTGATGGGTTACCCGGCAATGACCTACATGCAATACATGCGCGCCTATTCGGCGTTCAAGAAGGGCGGCGATGCAGCACACGATTAAACAGCCATATACCTTCTCCGGCAAGGGGCTCCACACCGGCGCAGCTGTCAATATGACCATCCGTCCGGCTGAGGCGGGCTCAGGCATCCGCTTTGTCCGCACCGACATCGGCCCCGACGCCGTTATTCATGCCCTGGCCACCAACGTGGGCAATACCGACCGCAGCACGGCACTTCAGGAGAACGGAGCATCCGTTGCCACCATAGAGCACCTGATGAGCGCCGCGGCGAGCCTGGGAATAGACAATATGCTGGTGGAAATCGACGCCCCGGAGGCGCCGATACTGGACGGCAGCGCCCTGCCATACGTCAGCGCAATCATGGCCGACGACCTGCAGGAGCAACTCTCTGAGCGTAAGTATCTCTCTTTGAAGGACCAATTCCATTACGAAGACGAGAGCGGAGCATCAATCGACATCTATCCTGCCGATGAATGTACCATGCAACTCACCATAGACTTCAATTCCAAGGTGCTGGGCGTGCAGCGGTTCAAATACGATGGCGGCGTGGACTACGCCACCCAGATTGCCCCCTGCCGCACCTTCTGCTTCTTCCACGAACTGGAATATCTGGCCAGCCTGGGACTTATAAAGGGCGGCGACACGGAAAATGCCATCGTGGTGGTGGAGCACCCGGTTTCGCCGGATGCCCTGGAACGGATGAAAGTACTGTTCGGCGTAGGCGACCTGGAAGTTAAGGAGGGCTACCTCAACAACCTGCAACTGCACTTCCCCGACGAGATTGTACGCCACAAGATGCTGGATATGATTGGCGATTTCGCTTTGCTTGGGGCGCCGCTTCGGGGCACAATTATTGCGAGCAAGACAGGGCACCGCGTGAACACGGCGGTGTGCAAATCACTACTTGAATCTGACTTACTCTATTGACGATGGACACCAATAATATGTCATATATCCACCCCGACGCCAAAATCGGCAAGAACGTGGTGATAGAGCCATTCTGTTACATTGCCGCCAATGTAGAAATCGGCGACGGCTGCCATATCGGACCCAACGCCACCATCTACGATTTTGTCAGGCTGGGCAGCGACTGCCGGGTCTTTCCCGGAGCCGTAATCGGCGCCATTCCGCAGGATATGAAATTTGACGGAGAGGAAAGCTGGGTGGAAATTGGCGACCGCACCACCATCCGCGAGTGCGCCACCATCAACCGCGGTACCGCCGCCAGCGGCAAGCGCCTCACCAAGATTGGCAACGACTGTCTTATTATGTCGTACGCGCACATAGCGCACGACTGCCGCATCGGCAACCACTGCATAATTGTGAGCCATGTAGGCCTGGCGGGCGAGACAGATATGGACGACTGGGCCATCGTGGGCGGCGGCACCATGGTGCATCAGTTCTGCCGCATCGGCGCCCACGCCATGCTGGGCGGGGCCAGCGCTACAAATAAGGATATTCCGCCCTACATACTCTCAGCGGGCAACCACGCAATCTACGAGGGCATCAACGCCATCGGGCTGCGCCGCCGCGGCTTCTCCAATGCCGAAATCGAGGAGATAAAGAGCGTCTACAAGATTATCTACGAAGAGAACAACAACGTCTCCGACGCCCTGCGCGTAGTTGACGAGCTCTACCCCGACGGCAAGCACGCAAAAGTAATCACCGAGTTTATCCGCGCCTCAAAACGAGGCATCTGCAGGCGCAGTGAATAATACCGTACTCCTTTCCACCGCATATCTGCCGCCGGTGTCCTGGTTTTCTGCCGTGGCACATTCCGACGCCGCCCTGGTGGAGGCGTGCGAGTCCTTCCAAAAACAGTCGTACCGCAACCGCTGCAACATCTATTCGCCGGACGGAATTCAAACCCTGCAGGTGCCCATTCTGCATGCCGGCAGCCGGCTGATTCGCGACATCCGCATCGACTACAGCAAGAACTGGATGCACCTGCACCGCCGTGCAATTATCACAGCCTACGGGCCGAGTCCCTTTTATCAGTATTATTGGGACGATATCAACGCCACTCTGAACCGGCATCACGAGTTCCTCTTCGACCTGAATATGGAACTGACGGCCAAGATAATGGAGATGCTGCACCTGCGCACTCCCGTTTCACTCACCGAAGGTTTTGCGTCGGCGCCGGAAAGCATCACCGACCTGCGTGCCGCAATAAACCCGAAAAGGGAGCCCGCAGGCTCCCCTTTCAAGGAATACTATCAAGTATTCAATGCACGGCGGGGATTCATCCCCAACCTTTCGATAATAGATTTGTTGTTTTGCGAAGGTCCTGAAGCCTACAGCTACCTTTAGTTGTTGCTGATAGGGGGCATGTCCTTCTTCTCGTCGGGAACCTCCAGGTAGTCGCGCTTTGCAAAGTGCAGCAGGCTTGCGACAAACGAACTGGGCCACTGGCGTACCATGCGGTTCATCTTGGTTACGCTGTCGTTGTATACCATACGGCTGGTGCGCACCAGATTCTCGTACTCGTTGATGGAATCCATGGTCTTGTTGAACATGCCGTCAGCCTTAAGTTCGGGATAAGCCTCCCTGACGGCGATCAGGCGGCCGAGAGCCTGGGTGAGAGCGTTCTCCTGAGCATTGATTTCTGCCGCAGTGGCGCCGGTGCCTTTATTACGCTGGCCGATCACCTCCACCAGAGTGTCATGCTCATGCTTGGAGTATTTTTCCGTCATTGCAACCAGGCTGCTGATGGCATCCCAGCGGCTGTTCTGCTGAACGGCAATCTGGTTGAATGAATTTGTGGCCATCTCGTCCAGATTGACCAGTTCGCGCTGAGTCTTGTAAATGTAATAGCCCACGAATACAACCAGGGCAAGGATAATCAAAAGTACTATCATCTCTTTCGAATTTGAATTATTGGCTAAATATACGTGTTTTTCATTAAATTTGCTCAAACATAGCGCTAAAATGTCTTTCAAACACATACGCAGGGTGATGTCCGCCGCGGTGGCGATGCTGCTTTTCAGTTTCATGTTGCAAGGTGGCGACTTGCGGCGGGACTATATCCACAAGTGGAGCGAGACCGCTATAGACCAGATGATTGCCAGCGGAGTTCCGGCTAGCATCACCCTGGCGCAGGCGTGTCTGGAGTCGGGGAACGGCACATCTACCCTCGCCGTCCGGGCCAACAACCACTTCGGCATCAAATGCCGCGGCTGGAGCGGTCCCTCCTTCCGTCACGACGACGACCTCAAGGACGAATGTTTCCGCAGTTACGACAATGCCGAACAGTCTTTCAGCGACCATTCCGACTTCCTGCGCTATAACGACCGCTACGCGTTTCTGTTTGACCTCGCCCCCACTGACTATAAGGGCTGGGCGCGCGGTCTCAAGAAGGCCGGATATGCCACCGACCCGCAGTATGCCGAAAAGCTCATCAAGATAATTGAGGATTATCAGCTGTACGAATATGATGTACTGAAGCCCAGGAAAGGCAAACTGACAATTACCCTGCCGCCCTCGCCCGTCACTTTGGAACGGGTCACGGAGGTGGAGGCACCAATGCATTTCAAGCCCCGCAGCCTGGGCAGCGTCACAATTGACTACACCTTCTACGAGAAGCATGGACTGGTCTATATCGTGGCTAACGGCACCGAGAATTACGCTTCGCTGGCGCGACAGTTCAACCTGTTCAAGAGGGAGCTGCTCCGCTTCAACGACGAGAAGAAGGACCATATCATTCCCGCCGGCGATATTGTCTACCTGCAGCCCAAGCGCAGCCAGAGCACAGAGGACCTGGCTAAGCATGTGGTGGAAGATGGCGAGACCATGCGCTGCCTCTCGCAGCGCTTCGGCGTCAAACTCAAGAATCTTTATAAATTCAACAATATGAAGCCCGGCCGCGAACCCTCCCCCGGCACCATCATCAATCTCCGCAAGGTCAAGAAATGAAAAAGAAAAACAAATCCCGCAAAGCGATTATTACCATACTGTTGGTGGGCTTTCTGGCCCTTGCCGCCTGCGCCGCCTTCTACTTTATGACATATATGCGGCCCAACAGCGTCTCCGGCGCAAAGGCCATCAATATATACCGCAGCACCGACTATGCCGGGCTGCTGGATTCTCTGGAAAAGAGCGGAGCCGTGCGCAATATGGCCACTTTCAAGTTCGTGGCAAAGCAGTCGAAACTCGCAGATAGCTTCAAACCGGGTCATTACGAACTTCAAGGTGGGCTGTCCAACAAGCAGATAGAGCGGATTTTCGCACGCGGCTGGCAGACTCCCGTCAAACTGATTGTCCGTTCCAACGTCCGCGATCTGGGCAAGATGTCGGCACTGTTGGCCAGACAGTTGGAGGCAGATTCCACCGAGATTGCCACCGCCCTGGCCGACCGGCAGATTATGGAGTCGCACGGCTTCAACCGCTACACATACCTGGCGATGTTCGTTCCAGATACCTATGAGGTCTACTGGACGGTAACTCCCCTGCAATTGCTGGACCGGCTTAAAAAGGAATATGACGCCTTCTGGAACGACAGCCGCACGGCAAAGGCCAAGGCGGCCGGGCTCACCCGCGAGCAGGCGATGACTCTGGCCTCCATAGTCATAGAAGAGACCAAATACGAGCCGGAGATGCCTACCATAGCCGGCGTCTATATCAACCGCCTGAGAAAGGGGATGCTTCTGCAGGCCGACCCCACGGTGAAATACGCCGTCAACGACCCTTCGCTGAGGCGCATTTTGAACAAGCATCTGGAAGTGGATTCACCCTACAATACCTACAAACACGCCGGCCTGCCGCCGGGCCCCATCACCACACCGACCAAGGCGGCGATTGACGCCGTGCTGAATTATCAGCATCACGACTATCTCTTTTTCTGCGCGCACGAGAGCTTCAACGGCCAGCACCGCTTTGCCACCAACCTGGCCGGCCACATGGAGAACGCCCGCCGCTTCCACGCCGCAATGAATGCCCGGGAGAGAACCAAATAGCTTACCCGTGGCACCAACAGCCCTGATAATCAACGTATTATAACATTTCCCTTGTGTAAAAATGCGCAAGGGAAATTGCATAATTCATTGTGAGTCAAACAGATAAGTGCCACGCACAAATATGACTATCCTCGAATAATAGGAATTTCGTACTTGTGCTGCTCTTCGGCGAGGAGGGTGTCTGGGAAGACTTCACGGGCCTGGGCCAGCATAGGCTCCAGGTCTTTGTATCTGGCGGAGAAATGGCCAAGGATTAGCTGCCCGGCGCCAGCGTCAGCGGCGGTTTGGGCCGCCATACGGCTGGTGGAGTGGCAGTACTTGCGGGCGTGATCTTCGTAGTCGTCTGCGTAGGTGGAATCGTGATAAATCAGATTGGCGCCGGCAATCCACTGCGGCAGCTTCTTGAAAGGCGCAGTGTCGCAACAATAGGCCAGTTTGCGCGGCTCATACGGCCGGTAGGTGAAGTCGGCGGCCTTGAGGCACTTGCGGCCGCGGCGGACATCCTCCCCTCTCTTGAAGGCGGCAATTTCGGTGATGGAAAGCTCATACTCCTCTATCAGATCCTTGCGCACATTAAGGCGGGGCGCCTTCTCTTCGAAAAGGAAGCCGAAGGTGGGCACGCGATGGTTCAGCGGGAAGGCCGAAACCGTGAGCGGCCGCATATCTATAATCTGCTCCTTCTCTTTCATTTCCAGCGGCGTAAAGTTGATGTCGTATTTGACGCCGTCGGCAAAATTGGCGTAGAAGAAATCCAGCATAACCCTGAAGCCGGCGGGCGCATAGATATACAGCGGTGCCGTGCGGCCCTGCATAGCCATAGTGCTCAGCAGCCCGAAAATGCCGAAAAGATGGTCTCCGTGAAGATGCGATATCAGGATATTGTCTATCCAGGAAAAGGCGATGCCGCACTGCTGCAGCGACATCTGGCACCCTTCGCCGCAATCCACCAGAAAGCGGTGGTTGTGCACCGTGACCACGTGGGCGCTGGTGTGCCTCACGGGGTTTGCGCTGGCACTGGCCGTGCCCATTGTTATCAGGGAGAATTCCATACTATGCGCTAAGTTACGATTTTTTTGTGCTATATTTGTTTAGACAATAATCATATTCAAATATGAAAAGAATAACCATTTTGACGGCGGTGATTTTTGCTGCATTATCTTTTACAAGTTGCGCACCTTCGACAGAATCGTCCGGATGGCTTAACGGAACGACCTGGAAAGCCGATCTTGCCGGGCAGCAGTATACTTGGAGTATTGGCTCCTGGTCTCATGTAGAAATTATTACTGAAGGTTTTATAAAGATACACTTCTCAATTCTGGGCTATAAGCTGACGTATGAATATGGCAGTGACGATGCCACGGGTGAGGGCTCGATTGTTTCACGGCTTTCTCCAGACTACAACTATCCTGAACTGCTTTTCCCCATTGTAGTTGGAGGAGATAAAGACAACCCTGACATTGAGTATTGCGAGGGCATAATTTCAGACGATTTCAAGACCATCCATTTTGACACGTTCAACACGGGAAACTTTGTGTTCACGAATATAGACTTCACAAGGTAATCTACTCATATATAGCAAAAAAGGGGTGCTCCTCCTATAGGAGCATCCCTTTTCTTTGGGCAGTAACTTACAGATTATTTCTCTGCAGCTGCTTCCATCTCGCTCTTGAGAGCGGCCAGGTCGCTGATGTCACCGAAAGTGGTAACCTCGTTTGCAGCGTTGTTCTGCTTCATCACCTTGGCGGTGGCAGCCTCTTCGCTGTTGCGAGCGGGCTTAGCGGGCTCCTCTTTCTTGGGCTCCTCGAAGGTGCGGGTGTGAGAGAGGATGAGCTTGCGGCTGTTCTTGTTGAACTCGAGAACCTTGAAAGGAAGGGTCTCGCCTTCTTTGATGGTAGAACCGTCTTCCTTGGTCATACCCTTAGCCACTACGAAGCCCTCGATGCCGTTGGCAAGTGCCACGGTAGCGCCCTTCTCAGTAGCGGAAACAACGGTACCGTCGTGTACGCTGCCGGGAGTGTAAACGCTCTCGTATTCCTCCCAAGGACTGGGTTCGAGCTGCTTGTGACCGAGGCTGAGACGACGGATGTTGGGTTCGATGTCAAGAACAACGACCTCGATGGTGTCGCCTACGTTAACCACCTCGCTGGGGTGTTTGATCTTCTTGGTCCAGCTAAGGTCGCTGATGTGAATCAGGCCCTCAACGCCTTCGTCAAGCTCTACGAACACACCAAAGTTGGTGATATTGCGAACGGTAGCAGTGTGCTTGCTGCCAATGGGGTATTTCTCTGCAATGCTCTGCCAAGGATCCTCCTTGAGCTGCTTAACGCCCAGGGAGATCTTGCGCTCTTCGCGGTCGAGAGTGAGGACAACAGCCTCAACTTCGTCACCAACCTTGAAGAAGTCCTGTGCAGAACGCAGGTGCAGGCTCCAGCTCATTTCGCTGACGTGGATCAGACCCTCAACACCGGGCTGAATCTCTACGAATGCGCCGTAATCTGCGATAACGACAACTTTACCCTTAACCTTGTCACCTACCTTGAGGTTGGGATCGAGTGCATCCCAAGGATGAGGATAGAGCTGCTTGATACCAAGGGCGATGCGCTTCTTGACCTCGTCGAAGTCCAGAATAACGACCTTGATCTTCTCGTCGAGCTGAACGACCTCTTCGGGGTGATTTACGCGGCCCCAGCTAAGGTCGGTGATGTGTACGAGACCGTCCACACCGCCCAGGTCAACGAATACGCCGTAGCTGGTGATGTTCTTGACAACACCTTCAACGACCTGACCCTTCTCGAGCTTGCCGATGAGCTCAGCTTTCTGAGCTTCGAGCATAGCCTCTTCGAGAGCCTTATGAGAAACGACAACATTGCGGAACTCGTTGTTGATCTTGACGATCTTGAGATCCAGAGTCTTGTTGACGTATGCGTCATAGTCCCTGATGGGCTTGACTTCTATCTGAGAACCCGGCAGGAATGCTTCGATACCGAATACATCCACGATCATACCGCCCTTGGTGCGGCACTTCACGTAACCCTTAACGATTTCGTCCTTCTCGAAGGCCTCGTTGACACGGTCCCAGCTGCGCAGACTGCGTGCGCGCTTGTGAGAAAGTGCCAGCTGACCCTTCTTGTCTTCTGTAGATTCTACAAAGACCTCAACCTTGTCGCCTACCTGGAGGGTGTCCTCGCAGTATTTGAACTCGGCTGCGTTGATGACTGCCTCGCTCTTGTAGCCGATGTTGACAACGACTTCGCGTTTGTTCTTGGCTACCACGGTGCCTTCGATGACCTCACCGTCGGCGATGTGAGAAAGTGAATTTTCGTAGGCCGCTTTGGTGGCCTCTACGTCTACGTCGCCTTCGTTGTCGCTCTCAAAAGCGTCCCAGTCGAAGGTGGCGTTGTCTGCGGATGCATTGTCTGCAGTAGCGACGGTCTTCTTAACCTCTTCCTGTACAGGCTGGGCGACCTCTTCTTGCAGCTGCTCCTGCTCGAGTTTGTTTTCTTCGTTCATGTTAAATTAAAGTTTTGTTTAACAAGTAATTAGACATTATTTATAGACCCCACGCGTACGCGAAGGGAGCGCAAAGGTAAACAAATAATCTTAAAATGCAAACAGAATCAGCCGATTACAGCATTTTCCTACGGCGGAAAATGGTGATGACCACAATCACCAGAGTCAGCATCAGCACCATGATCATCAGGAAGTCCCAGATACCACCGATAAGCGGCAGCTGCACGTTCATACCGTAGATACTGGCCACCAGAGTGGGCGGCATCAGCAGCAGGCTCACCAGCGTAAAGATCTTCATGATCTTGTTCTGCTCTACGTTGATAAGACCCAGGACTGTATTCTGCAGATACTCCAGACGTTCAAAGTTGAAGTCGGTATGATTTATCAGGGAAGAAATATCTTTCAGCAACCCGGAGAGTTTGTCATTGATCTCGTCAGGCGTCTTCTCGCTCTTGAGCACGCTGGAAATCATACGCTGCTTATCCACGATGTTCTCGCGAACCATCATGGTGTTTTCCTGCAACTGGTTAATGTCGATCAGGAAGTCTTCGTTCACGTCCTCGCCCATGCTCACGCGGCGGCTGTACTGCTCCAACTCCTTGCTCATCAACTCAATCATGTCGGCGTCCAGGTCGATACGGTTGTCCAGGATGCCCATCAGCACGTGGAAGCCGGTCGGATAATAGCGGATGCCGGCGGTGATGCGCCGCTGGATGTCGGTAAAACTGCGCAGGGCGGCCTGCCGCACCGAGACTATGGTCTTGCCGCTCAGGATGAATGACACCGACTCCATCGAATAATTCTCCGGACTGGGAATAAGGAAGTTGGTGTTGATGAATATGGATGTATCGTCCTCGCTGTAGCGGGATGAACTCTCGATCTCCTCTGCCTGCGCACGGCTCTGCAGGGTGGTGTTCAGATAGGCCTCAACGGCCCGTTTTTCCTCCCCTTCAGGGTCGCACAAATCCAGCCACAGCACATTGTCGCGCTGCAGGGTGTTGAGGATTTCCAGATTGTTGGTGGATTCGAACTTCGATTCCTGGTTCTTGTAAACAATTTCGATCATGACTCTCCACGGCTAAAGGGTTGATAACTGGGCTGATTAACCAACAGATATCAACTACCGTTCTCGAGGAGACGTCTTTACGAATTTTATGTTCAGAACAGAAATCATCTTTGAAATTGCGGTGCAAAGGTACGTTTTTTTTCTAAAAAACAAGATGTTCCAGCAAAATCTTGGCGCCTATGGCTATGAGGATTATGCCCGCTGCGATACCAGCTTTGCGACCCAGCACCTTCTCGAATGCGCGGCCGCCCAGAAGTCCGATTGCGGCCACCAGCACCGTAACGGCGAAGATTGCCCCGAAGGTGACGCCGAGTTTGACAGCAGGGAGCGCCATCATCGCCAGTGAGATACCCACCGCCAGGGCGTCTATGCTTGTGGCGATTCCCGCCACTACCAGCGGTCCGAAGTGCATCAGGTCGGCCTTCTCATCCTCTGCCGGACGGACGGCCTCGATTATCATCTTGACACCGATGAACAGCAGCAGGCCGAAGGCGATCCAGTGGTCCACCGATTCGATAAGTGAGAGGCAGGCGGCGCCCAGCGCCCAGCCGATGGCGGTGAATGCCGCCTGGATAAAGCCGAGCGTCAAATCTATCTTGAGATGGCCGCCAAGGCCAATATGTCCGCTTGCCGCACCGAAGGCCATGGTCACCGCCAAGGTGTCGGCACAAAGCCCGAGGGCCAGCAGAAATATCTCCAGATAAGACATTACATTGAGAATAATTGACGGTTTACTATCGCCTTGCCCAGTGTGAATTCGTCGGCATATTCCAGGTCGTCTCCGAAGGCGATTCCGCGAGCGATTGTGGATATCTTGATGCCGGCGGGGGTCAGCTGGCGGTAAATGTACAGAGCAGTGGTTTCGCCCTCCATATCGGTGTCGAGCGCCATAATCACCTCCTGGATTTCGCCCTGCCCCACTCTCTCCACAAGCGCTTTGATGGGCAGGTCGTCGGGGCCGACGCCGTCCATAGGGGAAATAACCCCGCCCAGAACGTGGTAGAGGCCGTGATACTGGCCGGTGTTCTCTATGCTGAGCACATCGCGCAGGCTCTCCACCACGCAGACTATGCTGCGGTCGCGGGAATGGTCGCTGCAGATGGGGCAGATGCCCTCGTCGCTTATCATGTTGCAATCGGGGCAGTAGCGCACCCCGCTGCGCATCTGGCTGATGGCGGAGGTGAACTTCTCTACATTGGCGGCCGGCTCGTGCAGCAGGTGCAGGGCATACCGCAGCGCGCTCTTGCGCCCCACGCCCGGCAGCGAAGAAATCTGGTCCACCGCTTCTTCCAGAAGTTTTGATTTATAGTTTTGCTTGTACATTCTCTTTGTATGCTTTTGCAGCTTTCTTTACCGAACCGTGCCTCTGGATAAGTTCCTCTGCGCTCTCGCGGTCAAGCGAAGGACATTCTTTGATGAGCGCCTCGGCCGCCTTTTCCAGAGCGCTGTCGGCTTTGGCGGATGCGCCTTCAGCCTGGGAACCGACGCCGATGCCTGCAAGTGCCAGAGTCAGCAACGCGTCCAGCGCCATCTGCCCTGCCATCTGCACCTTGAGTGAGCGGCTTTCGACAACCGGATCGACAGTCATGCGAATGGCCGTTTCGGCAGCAGAGGCGGCAGATGATGCCGTTTCGCAGGTTATGCAGGCGGTCAGCATCCCACGGCGGCGGTAAGCACGCAGCAGAGTGACAGCCGCAGCACTTTCTTCCATAGCGATGACGATATCCTTGACTGACGGAGTAGCTGGCATAGCCGATTCATCTTCCGGAACGGGAATTACAGGCACAAACGAATCTGATTTATGACACTCCGCCGGAACGGGACTGTCGCCGCCCAGACAGAATATGCGACCGCCGGCGCGCAAGCGCTCCGCCATCTTGCCGGAAAGGCGCTGCAGCACAGGCGCTGCCTGCTCCACTGCATCCACAACCAGCTTGTTGTTGGAGAATATGGCCTGCAAAAGTTCCACCCGCTACTTTTCTGAATGGTATTTCACGAGCCCCTCGATAGGCTTGCCGCACAAGGGTCCCAGCTTGAAGCCGGCGTTGCGGCAGAACTGATATATGAAGCTCTGATATGCCTCGGCGACACTGCCTACAAAGCCGACCGTAATACGACGGGCGTCGTAATGCACCACATTACGGTTGAAGAAAGCGGCGATACTGTCCATAATCAGGTTCTTCATGTAAGGATGGTTGTCGTGCTCCGCGATGAACGGCGAGAAGCTGGCCAAAAAACGGCTCGGCGCCTCTTCCCGATATACCTTGCTCACGATATCAGCGTATGTCAGGTGATATCGCTTGTCAAACTCTTTGCACAGCGCGGCCGGCACCAGGCCCTTGATATAGTCCGATATGAACATCTTGCCCATATAAGCGCCGCTCCCCTCGTCGCCGAGGATGAATCCGCCCGCCTTTGCGGCAGAAGACATATTTTTGCCGTCCCAGTAGCAGCAGTTACTGCCGGTGCCCAGGATGCAGGCGATGCCGGCACCATCGCCGAAAAGGGCGCGGCATGCCGCCAGCATATCGCTTTCCACGGCAATCTCCGCCTTGGGAAAACTGTCAGCCAGGCACTCTGTCAAGGCATCCTTCAAATCGCCCACGACTCCGGCGCCGTAGAACCATATCTTGTCGACATCCTCCCCAGCCACGGGGAGAACCTCTTTCTTGAGAATCTTCTTGATCTGCGCCGGCTTAAGGTACACCGGGCTGATGCCGACGGTGGTTACGGCCTTGACCTGAGCGCCGTCAAGGACGCGCCATTCGGTGTTGCTGGCGCCGCTGTCTGCGATTAGTTGTATCATTTCTTACGTTCCTCCCAGACGCCATTTTTCTTCCAGTTGAAGAAGCCGATGGCGGCGGTTATGACGTACACGGAGAACAGGATTCCGGTCGGAATCATTCCAAGCTTGAAATAGAGGATGGCGGCGATAATGTCAAACACGAACCACATCACCCAGGAGATGATGTAGCGGCGGCCGGTGTAGAAAGTGGCCAGCATGGTGTTCGTAGCCAGCAAAGCATCTATCCACGGCTCCTGGTTGCCCGCCTTATAGAGCACATAGTGAAGAAGGATGAAGACTCCGGCCGCGATGGCTATGGATATCAGGCCTATGTTCCATTCGAAGGGCCGGATCATGATTCGTCCCTCGTTCTCAGTCCCCTTGGTAACGTGCTTGCTGCGGGTCCAGTCTATCAGGCCGTAAATACCGGCGCCAATCAGGTATCCCTGCACCGCAGACATGGCGTAGAGGCCGTTGTGGATATAAACGGTAAGGTAGCATATAGCCGCCACTATGGCAAGATACCACATCAGTGGCTTCTGCAATACCTGGAAAATTACATACGTAAAGGCTATCCCAGCCGCTACCCATTCAAAATAGGTAAAAAATGTTGCCCAGTCCATATTAAAACTTGTAACTCAATTTAATCATGCCGTTTGTTGTGGCTGCGGGAAAGTATCCGCACGAGTCCCACGAATAATCGTAATACGCGTCGGCCACATATTTGGCATTGAGTATATTATTAGCGAAGATAGCAATTTTTAGCTTACCAAAGTCATAGCTGGCGGCAAGATTGAGGACATTGTATGCGGGCAGTTTATGGTCCGGATTTGAGTTGTTGTCGAAGAACTGGCTGCCGACCACCTTGTCGGTGAGGGTAAAGTTCAGGCGGGAAGTGGCATCCCAGCCGGCGGAGAAGGCGCCTACATAGCCGGGAGAGAGCATCAGGTCGGTGAGAACGCCGCCCTCGTTGACAATCTTGTTGAGGCTGAAGGTGGAATTGGCGTCGAAGCGGAGACTCCTGAGAGCCTGCCAGCCTGCCGACAGTTCGACGCCGCGGCGGTAGCTTTTGGCGACGTTGTCCTTGACCTTGTAGCCGCTCTCGGAAATCTTGCCGGTGGCCACCAGCTGGTTCCGGTACTCCATCAGGTAGACGTTGGCGGCGAATGCCAGCCTTTCCGCATTGAATCGGTAGCCGAATTCATAATCGAACAGGTTCTCCGGGAGCACTTCGCCGCCCGACTCGAGAGCCTCTTTGAGATCGGTACGGCAGGGTTCCTTATTAGCCATGGCAGCAGAAGCGTAAATACTGCTGCGACCGATCTGCCAGGTGGCGCCAGCCTTGGCATTGATAAAATCGTATTTATAGCGCGAATCCAGCGGAATATAATCGTCGTCGGTGCCGGAAATGGTATAGTCAATGAAACGCCACTGGACATCGCTGTAGAGGTTCAGGTTGCCGTCCAGCAGATACACCGCCTCCTTCATGAACAGCGACCAGTCCTTCTTGAGACCGTTGTTGTCGTAATAGTGGCGCCCGGTGTCCACGTCGGGCATCGCCTCCACCCATTTGAGAGTGCCGTAATGGTCGCCGTCATACAGAGAGTAATTTACGCCGCCCTGCACCATTCCGCGCCATGTCTCGTACTTGAGGTTGGCGCTGCCGGCATAGAAGTCGTTATTCATCTTCTTCATCCGCACCAGGTTGCTCTTCTGGTCGGTGTCATAACCGTACTTGCTGAGCTTGGTATCCTCCTTGAACTGCTCGTACCAGCCATCGCCCCTGGTGTAGTTGAGGGTGGCGCTGCCGTAGAGATTATCTGCCAGTCGCGTAGAGAAGATTCCCTGCACGATGTGCTGCATGTAGTTGTCGGTCTCATTATCGTAATAGGCAGGATTGCCGTCGGAACCGGTGTATTCGCCCGCAGAGTTATAGCGACGGTCGGCCTCCATCTGCTCTTTGGAGATGCCGTTCCAGGTGATGCCGGTGCGTTGCCGGCCGTGGATGTAGACCAGCTTGGCGCTGCTGTTGCTGCCGTACCAACTGCCAATTACATTCACCGAATGCAGGCGGGCAAAGGCGTTGCGGATGTAGCCCTCCGTACGGTCGTAGTTATAGCCGAAATCCAGGCTGAAGCCGTGTGCGCTGCGGCCGGTGCCAGCCCTCACGCCAGCCATAGCGGTGTAATACGAGCCGCCTGCCAGGTCGACCTCAACATAGGGATCGACGGCCGGAATGGCTGTCTGCAGGTTGAGACTGCTGCCAAAGGCACCCACGCCGTTGGTGGAACTGCCCACGCCGCGCTGCAGCTGGGCGGTATTCAGCATGGATGAAAGTGACGGCAGATTGACCCAGAACACCTCTTGCGACTCGGCGTCGTTATATGCTATGCCGTTCATGGTGACATTCATTCGGGTAGGGTCGCTGCCGCGGACGCGGATCTTGGAATAGCCCAGGCCGGTGCCGCCTTCGTTCACGGTCACCACCGAAGGCTGCAAATTCAGCATCATAGGCAGCGAAGATGACGGGTTCTGAAGTTTCAGTTGCCTGCGGTTCAACTCGCTGTAGGCCACAGGGCTCTTGGCATCGACTCTTGAGGCCGACACCACGATACTGTCCAGAGCCGATACCAGTTGGTCGTCTTCTAGGGAATAAATAGAGGAATTGTCCAGATTCTGCGCCATAAGGCCGGCGCACAGCGGCAGAAGCGCCGCAAGGGCCATCAAATGCTTTTTCATAATGTCTCCTTTTCGCGGGTCCTAACCCGATCAAGTTCGTAGGGTGTAATCTCAGCTTCGCACCAATCGGCCAGTTGCTGCCCTCTTCGGGCGTTTCCGGGTCGCGGCGCGACGCACCCCTTTTGCTGCGGCAAATATATAGTTTTTCTGTCAAAAGCAAACATTTGCCGGCCTCGCGTCCGCTTGTGATTGCCGAAAATTGTCGTACCTTTGAAAACATGAAACGTCTTTCCCTTATTTCTATCGCGATTTTCGCCTCGCTGGCCGGCTTTTCCCAGAACCGCGCCGACCGGCAGCAGTTGACAGACCCCGCTTCCAGCACTATGATTCTCTTTGGCGACCCACAGGGGTATGTCAAATACGACATCAACCAGCCCATCTTCGAGCTCACTACGCTATGGGTTGCCGACAATGTGGAACATCTGAAAATCAAGGCCGTGCTATGCACCGGAGACCTGGTGGAGCAGAACGAGAACAACGCCCTTAACCGCGATATGCTCAACCAGAGCAGCACCCAGATGTGGGAGAGCATCAGCCGCTCCCTGCAGAGGATAGACGGCAAGGTCCCTTTTATCAGTTGCGGCGGCAATCACGATTATGGCTTCCGTCGCAGCGAGAGCTACATAACCAACTATCCAAAGTACATAACTTTCGAGAGAAACGCCGCTTATGCCGACTGTCTCAAGGCCGAGTTCCCCAACCGCCTGGGCCACGCCTCCCTCGAAAATGCCGCTTTCGAGTTCGAGATACCCGGCTGGAGTCATAAGATTTTGGTAATCAGTTCGGAATTCGCTCCGTCGGAGCAGGCGGTCGAGTGGGCCCGCAATCTGGTGACTTCTGAAGATTACAGAGACCATTACGTGATTTACATCACCCACTCATATCTGCGCGAACAAACTGCTGAGCGCATCGCCGGCCCCGAAGGGTATTGGATCACCCAGCAGGAGGGTAACCACTACGGCCAGATGCTTTGGGACAATCTCTTCAGCCAGGTTCCCAACATCCGGCTGGTGATTTGCGGCCATACCGGCAGGCCCTCGTATACAGACGATGTCGATGCCGATTATGAACTGAGCACCGCCTATCGCGCCGACAAAAACACTTCCGGAAAGACAGTTCACCAGATGATGTTCAACGTCCAGACCCTTGGCGGCGGCTGGGAGGGCAACGGCGGTGACGGTTGGCTCCGTATCCTCGAATTCATGCCCGACGGCAAAACCATCCAAGTCCGCACTTACTCCCCGCTGTTCGGCATCTCTCCCTCGACCAGGCATCTGGCCCACCGCACCGCCCCATACGACGAGTTCGATATGGTTATCGAATAAGAAAGGTTACGGAACATACCGCGCCACTTCACTCTCCGGCAATCGGATTAGTTTGGCAATCTGCCTGATACTCATCTTGTGTTTGCTGCGGAGTGTTTGAGCCAAGATTATTCTGCGTCCCGGAGCCAGCCTGCGCGGATCACGAATCCCATACATGGCTTTGCACTCGTCTCCACATACCGTTCTTGCCTCCAGATCATCCAAAACTATTTCGGATGTGGCTGTGGTGTTTACTTCAGCTACCAAATTTACACAAAAACTATTATCCAGTTAACGACCGATAAACACCTTGTGAGAGGCTGATTACCGGTAGAGAATTATGTGGTTGCCAAGGCGGTTGGCCATAAAGCGGTCAAACTCGTCGCGGGATGGGAAGCGGAAGCGGATCTGGGTGCGGCAGCGCTCCGGGATGCGGGTATTGCAGACGATTTGGCCAGCAGCGTGGTAGACTATGTCGAGGCGCTGCCCGCCTATCTTGAGAATCTTGCACGGCCCTTCCGGAAGGATGCCGGCGATACCGATACCGATGCCCGACTCGAAGTGGCTGGGGAGCGTGTAGCGGCTGCACATCGACAAAGGGATGGTACAGTGCGCGAAATCGACCGTGCACTCTGCCGGGTTGCTGGATGAGGGGTTCGCCATGAAGGCAGGGCGGCCGGTGAGAGCTTTGGCCACTACCAGCGTCCAGAGCGAGGGGATGTCGCCTTCGCAGCCGGAGATAATGCCTTCATCGCTAAGCCACGCAAGCGCCAGGCAGCTTGTCGTCTTGCAGTTGTCCAGAAGGTCGAAGCACTTGATGGTGAGGGCTGTGAGACTATATCTGGTACATATGGCCTTCAGAGCCCGGTACATCCGCTCGGCATCGTCGAGGGCCTCGCTGCTATAGGTCTTGACCTTATCGGGAATGGCTACTTGTTTATATATATCGGCTGTATCCTGAGGTGTACAATGGTTATGGCACTGCACGGCATCATTCACATCTGAAGCCTGCATTGCCTTATATTCCGCCTCGAGCTCGCCGATAGGAATATCAATGAATTTCGCGCCAAATTGCGCGGTCACGGCTTCGCGGTCGATACCGGAAGATATCAGCCACGACGAAGCTCCGCCGATCAGGCCGATGCGCTGCGAGGCAAGGGTTGCCATGACGGAGTCCGTATAAGGCGTGAACTTTGACAACCCGTTACCGGCCGTAGTTTCAGTGGCTGAATCGACGCCAGCTATCCTGGAAGCATCTGCTGTGTCATGCCCGGTGTTATCGCGGGCATCTTCCAGCGGCAGATTAATCAACTTGTGCGCCACGCCCCGCTGCTCCAGAAACGAAGCTATCTCGAACGATGCCGCCAGGCTGTTATGATAGCCGTCGGAAAGCAGCACGACGGGCCTTGGCAGTTTGTCCCATATGCGGGCAAACAACTCTTCAGTGCCGCCGGTAGCTATGAAGCACACAGGATTCGCCACTGTG
>JAEEGK010008307.1_pt1 | contig 24518 bp, 19 predicted proteins | sample 8958771 | NCBI WGS metagenome assembly JAEEGK01 (sample SAMN16246547, study PRJNA631951) | gut metagenome | biome: gut microbiome; feature: rumen; material: SC-attached | host: Bos | place: Iran: Karaj | collected 2018-10
GCCATTTTATTCCTCTTCTTCAGCAGAAGGTTTATCGCTTCAAGTCAAGAAGCCTCAAGGACTTCCGTTAATCCGGAAAGCATAGGAAGCGGTACTCTCCGAAATTGAGCCACAAATTTAGTAAATGCCAATTATTTTGCAAGCGTTTTTTTTGTTTTTTTACGAAAAAGGGGAAAATTGCTAGGTTATCCACAGTCCTGGGCACCTCAGGAAGCACGATTTTTATCCCCGAAAGCCCTGACTTGACGAAATGCCGTTTTTCGCGAAATTTCAAGGTTTCAATATTTCTAGCAAATAGATAAATCCATCTTATCAACAGTTAATTAACGTTTACGTATCATCCTGGGCTCTGATTTCCCTTCCCTGCCATCTTTATTGTAATATTTATTTTACATTTCAAAATTTTACATTCAGTTTACATTCGTTTTTTTGCCGTGTGACCGAGAACATAAAAAGAACGCAATTAACGAGTTAGCACTTTTTTTACAAGGAAATCGACATCAATTAAAGTATCTTTGTTGCGGTGTGATTAGGGTATTGAGGAAAACTATGAAGAATACTTTTTTGAAAGCCCTGCTTGCCGCAGGGGCAATCCTGTTCGCCTGGAACTGTTCCGACGAATCCACGACCGCCCCGAAGGCTCCCGAATACGCAGTGACTTCTGCGGCATGGCTCCTTTCTACCGATGCCGACTACATCATCTACCCTGATGGCCGCGTCACTAACCCCGAAGGCGACGTCGTCGCTACCATCAACTATATCGCCGGTTCTACCATAGGCAACATCGTTGACCTCCAGGGAGTCACGCTTGTTGAGGGTGTCGACGTGATGAGCCTCCCGCTCCTCGAGAAGAACACGACCGTCTACGCCATCACGGGCCCCGTATTCCACCTCGTCGACGAAACGGGCGACTACCTCATCTATCCCGCAACCGAAGGGATGATTTACGGCGTCGTCACCGACTCGAACGGTGCTACGGTAGGCTTTTTCGACTATTCCACAAACACGCTGGTCGACCTCGACATAATCACCCCGATTACCCAGGTTAGCGATATCGGCAGCCTCCCCGTCCTTATGCCGGGCGACAAGTTCACCAAGGAACCCGACCCGGTGATCATTGAATCGAGCTCCAGCGAGATCGCTCCCGAACCCGAATCCAGCTCGAACGGGGGTGACAATCCTCCCCCGATATCCAGCTCTTCTTCCAAGCCCAAGTCCAGCAGCAGCCAGCCGAAATCCTCGAGCAGCGCACCGAAATCATCCAGTGGCAACGGCGGCTCCTCATATCAGATCAAGTATGTGAACGGCGGCAAGAGTGGCTCTGGCTATGCAACCCGTTACTGGGACTGCTGCAAGCCCCACTGCGCTTGGCCCGAACATGGCGGTTCCGCAAGCACCTGCGATGCAAAGGGAAACAAGATTGGCGACAAGGGCGCATCCAGCATGTGCGATGGCGGTAATTCCGGCATCTGCAGGAGCCAGTTCCCCATTGTCATCAATGACACCCTGGCATTCGCATTCGCAGCAACACCTGGTGGCGAAAGCAACTGCGGCAAGTGCTTCGACCTCGTCTTTGATGGTGGGTGCAAATACGAAGCAACAGGCTTGCACAAGAAAATGAAGGGCAAGCACCTTATCGTCATGTCCAACAACGTAGGCTACGACGTGTCCGGCGGCCAGTTCGACGTGATGATTCCGGGTGGCGGCTACGGCATCTTTAATGGTTGTTCCCAGAAAATGGGCTGGGGCTCCCAGGGCTCTCAGTACGGCGGCCTTCTCGACGAATGCGAAAAGGAAACCGGCTACAATTCCAACAAGTACAAGAGCTGCCTTACCGAAAAGTGCAACAAGTCCTTCTCCTCTGACCCCGAAGCTAAGGAAGGATGTCTCTTCCTGGCCAACTGGATGAACGCTGCCGGCAACCTCACGCACAACTACAAGGAAGTAGAGTGCCCGCAGGAACTGAAGCAGAGGTATTAATAGAACTTGATAACAAGTTTAAAGGTTCCGCAAGATTGCGGGACCTTTTCTTTTTTACGAGGGGTAGAACTGGCGTGCGCCATGTTGTCTATAGCGCACCGGGTATTTATAAACCAGACCGCCTGCCATGACGATTGGGCACATAGTAATTTATATTGTAGGCATGATGTTTGGAAAGAATAACAAGGCTTTGGCGATTGCGTTGATAGCAATCGCGGGAATTACACGCGCCGCAAGCGCACAGACGCGCGTGGCGTGCGTAGGCAACAGCATCACCGCGGGCTACGGGCTCGGCTGGCAAGAAGACTACCCGTTCCGGCTGCAGGAGATGCTGGGCGACAGCTACAAGGTGCAGAACTTCGGCGTTTCTTCCATGACGTTCGCGAACAAGGGTCCAAGCGACAACATGAGCTACTGGAACACCGACAAGTTCAAGGCGGCCCTCGAGTTTACCCCCGAGATAGTCGTCATAGAGCTCGGGACAAACGACAGCAAGTTCTTCAGCAACAACTGCATCGGAACAGACGGGCAACCCCAATACAACTACAACTACGGACAATACGATAAGGAAAATCTGTACAAGGACTACGAAGCGCTTATCGACACGTTCGCGCACCTGCCGACAAGCCCGAGAATCATCGCGACGCTGCAGCCCTATTCCAACAACTGCGGGTGGGGAATCATGGATACCGCAATCGTGAACCAGATAAACCCCATCATCCAGGAAGTCGCGACCCGGAAGGGCGTGGAGATTATTGACCTGCACTCGCAATTCAATACGCCCGAATGGTTCCTCGCCGACAGCGTACACCCGAACGCAACAGGCGCGAAGGAACTCGCGAGAATTATAAAGGAAGGCATTTTGAAGGCACCTGCGGATACCTCGAAGACACCGGCGGACACTTCAAAGACGCCCGCGGACACGGTGCCCGAAGTAAGCGATTCTACCGGAACACAGGATTCCACGACGGCGATTCGCGGGAATGAATTTGCACGAGATGCCGGTAGTTCTCAGGAACGGAAAGCGCGCGGTTTTGGGGGACAAGATGCGCACTCTTTCGTGAACCAAGATGCGCGCAAGTCGAAAGCGTACGACATGCAGGGCCGCTATATTCCGAGCAGAAAGCAGGCCGCCAGCCCGACAGTAAAGAAAGGCGGGACTAGGTAATGCCAAAGATCCTTTTCGTGTGCCACGGCAATATCTGCCGGAGCCCCATGGCCGAATTCGTGATGAAGGAGATGATCTCTAAGTGCGCGGATTCTAGATGTGCGGACTTCGAGATTGCAAGTGCGGCGACGAGCACCGAGGAAATCGGGAACCCGGTATACCCGCCGGCACGCCGCATGCTCGCCTCACACGGCATAAGCTGTAGCGGAAAGACTGCACGCCAGATGACCCTGCGGGACTACGAATACTACGACTATATCGTGCTGATGGACCGCAACAACCTGCGGAACCTGCGCTGGATACTGCCCGCAGAAATCTACGAGAAGGAGTGCGCTGGTGGCAGGAAAGTTTCACTACTGATGGACTGGACCGGGAATTCGCGCGATGTAGCGGACCCGTGGTATACAGGCGACTTCACCGCCACATGGAACGACGTGAACGCAGGCTGTCGCGCGATGCTCGAGAAATTACTGCAGTAACTAGAACTGCTCCAGGAGCTTGATACGCTCCGGAGTGTCGGGGTGCGTGCAGAACAGGATATTCGCCTTCGCGACAAGACCCTGCAAGCCCACACTGTCATTATCATCTTCCTCGTCGGGGTGAATCACATAAAGCTGCGCGATATCGCTACGCTGCACGGAGGCAAGTCCCGGATCTGCGGAAATCTTCCTCAAGGCGGAAGCAAGTGCCAGCGGATCGCCGCAAAGCTCGGCACCGCCCGCATCGGCGACGTACTCGCGCTTGCGCGAGATGGCAAGGCGCGTGAGCGTGCTGAAGAAATACCCGATGGCGGCCCATACCAGCAGGACAATCAGTACCAGGACAATTCCTGCACCAACACCATCGTTCTTGCGACTATGGCGGCGCGGCATACGCCACATGTTCGCCAGAATGCGGGTTATTACATGCATCATCATCGAGAATATGCCCACGAAAACAATGCACACCACCATCAGGCGCGTGTCGCGGTTCTTGATGTGCGTGAGTTCATGACCCACGACCGCAGAAAGTTCCGCATCGTCCAATTTGTCTATAATTCCTGTTGTGAGTGTAATGGTATACGACTTGATATCGATACCGCTCGCAAAGGCATTAAGGCTCGAATCCTCGACAATGTTGATCTGCGGCATCTCGATGCCACCCGCAATGCAGAGGTTCTCCACGATGTTGTAGACACGCACGTTCTCCTTGCGTTCGAGCGGGCGCGCGTGGGTCGCATGCCGGATAATGGATACATTCGCGAAGTACGCAATGATGAACCAGATAGCCGTCATCGACAGCGTAAACGGCATCGCATCGAGGAAATAGCGCCAGATGACTCCCCAGTGGAACGTGGTCGCCTGCAGGCCCGGAGGGCAAACGCCATTCCAGCAAAAAAAGCCGAACCAGTCCAGCAACATGATAGTCCCGAGCACCATTCCCAAGAGGAGCAGTGGGAACATGAAAAGCAGAATAACCGTATTGCGGTTATTCCGCCAAATCTGGGTCTGGATACCGACGTATTTCATTTGTGAAGGCTAGAACTTCACCTCGGGGGCCTTGTTGAGGGCCTCGCGGCCTTCGGTCGCCTCGTACATGGGCGCGCGCTTGAAGCCGAACATGCCGGCGACGATATTGCTCGGGAACACCTCGCAGGCGTTGTTAAGCTCGCGGGTCGTGGAGTTGAAGAAGCGGCGGGCAGCAGAGAGCTTATTCTCGATATCGGCAAGCTCATTCTGCAACTGCAAGAAGTTCTGGTTCGCCTTGAGTTCCGGGTAGGCCTCAAGGGAAACGCGGAGACCGGCGAGCGCACCGGAAAGGGCCTTGTCGGCGGCAACCTTCTCGTCGACCGTGGTGGCGCCCATGGCGGCGGCACGGGCAGCAGTCACCTTCTCGAAAGTCTCTTTCTCGTGGGTGGCATAACCCTTCACGCTATTCACCAGCTGCGGCACAAGGTCAAAACGCTGCTTGAGCTGCACGTCGATATTCGCGAAGGCGTTCTCGCGGTTGTTGCGGAGTTTCACCAGGCCATTGTACATGGCGATGAACCACACGACGAGAACAACCACGACGATTGCGACAATAATTCCTGCTGTCATAAGCGACTCCTTCAGTTGAGGGTACTGTGGGGAATATATAAAAATTATTCCGCAGCCTCCTCAACCTTCATGGAAATGGAACCAATCGAAACAACATAGCACCCGTTAACGGAATTAATCTCCACCTTAGGCAAATCGCCATAATGGAACGACATCCCGTCCGTTTCGATATGGAGCCCCTTCTGGCGCATCGGAGAGGGGCCATACGAATTGACCGAGCACAGAAGCACTTCCTTCCCCTGGGCATTTGTGGAAGATATGGAAACACAATAGTCATCATCTTCCCGTTCACCCTTTATGGTATAACCAGAAATTTTCGCAATCAACGATTCCGGGTACAACATGGGGCCGCTGGAATCCGGTTTTTCCTGCGGAACAACTTCGGGCTCAACAACAGCAACAGGCGTTTCTTCCGGTACAGTTTCAGGTTCCTTTTCCACTTCCGGCACCGGGGCCACCTCAACTACGCTCTCTTCCGGCGTGGGCTCGGGTTCCGGCGCAGGCGCCACCTCCTGCTCTTCCGGAACAGGGGCTTCCTGCTCGGCAGGCAGTACAGGTTCTTCCACAACGGGTACCTCGACATCCTGCGGCACCGTCTCCTGCGGGATGGGGGCGGCATTATCCGGAACCGTCTCGAGCGTCTCCGTCGTTTCGGCAACCGGAGCCTGATGCTTTATGATGAAGCCGTCATTCTTCCATGCCTTCGATGCAAGCTTCATCGTCTGGGAATATTCATCCTTCGTATTCGAAAGCGCCTCAATCTTCTCGCCCACCGAAATATGATATTCTAGCCTGAAATCACGAGCCTCGTGGCGATAAATACTGCATAGCCTTATGAAATCTTCCATGACGCTAGGTTTCAAGTCACGCTTTCTTGACAACCGCTCATGCGCATCACCAATCTGGTCCTTAGCATAGACAATGCGCTTACAAACAAAGGTCCTCTGGCCAGGCTCCAAGAAGTCAAGTTTCAAAACCTTTCCATAGAATTCTTCCACGTTTCCCCAATAGCGGGGCTTGTCGTCATCAGCACTCTGTGCGGAGAGATATTCAAAAAGTCTACCGAATTGTACCAAGTCAACAAAGGAAAGGTCAAACCTATTTACAACGCCTTCCACATCATTAAATGTCCTTTTGAGCGAGTTCATGCATGCCGTGAGATCAATGCCAATTGGATGCTCGTTGGCGATTCCCAGGCAGCAAATATAGAACTGGTTGAAAGCCTCGTCGGTATCTGCCTTCATATTCTTCTTGAGCGTGTCGGCAATATCCTTGACAAAAGAATTATCGTTTCTCTTAGTTACAAATTTACACAACAGGTTCACGCACTCCTGCTTGTAGCCCGAATTCTTCTTCTGCGAGTTATAGTACGCATTCCATACGTCCGAATCAATATGGTGTGCAAACAGACACGTGAGCATACTATTGTCAATAAGGTTCTTCTTCTGCTTATTCGCATTAAAGACCAACTTAGCAGAAGATTCGTCCATTTTCGTTACAATCTCATCCTTGAGATTGGCATACTCTTCCTTGTAAATGTCGCAAATTGTAGCATAATCCTTTGCGTCATTAAAGAGATACAGACTCTTCGGGAATCCTTCACTATAAGCCTTCGCCAGGTTAACCTTCTTTCGGTCTTCTGCAGGCAGGTCAAACGCTTCCAGTTCTGCAAGCTTACGGAACATCTGCGTCTTGAAATAGAACTCAATCAGAAGAGATACTTCAAATTCAAACAAGTTCTGCTTGTCAATAGCCTCGCTGATTTTCTGAGCCTGGTCAGCAGAGAGTTCAGTCTTGCACAACCCGCGCAAGATCTCGTTGAAGCACCACCGCCATGCTTCGAAATCATAATCCCACGAAAAGATTTCATTCCTTAAGTTTGCGGCATAGTTCTTTTCCAATACAGCACATTTATCCAACGCATCAACAAAGAATTCCACCGAACTATTCGTCTTAAGATGCATAATAAGCTTGTTCTGCAGGGAATCACGACAATCGGGATCAATGTCAGCGATTGTGACCATCTCGGCCAAGGCTTTGTCTTGTTCTTTTTCAAGCGCCAAGAACCAGCAGTGAATAGATGAAATCCTATCGCCCGCTTCATAGAATTCCTTTGCCGCAGTTATATAATCGCCCTTCACATAAGCAATGTCGCCCTTAATTTTTAAGCACTTTGGATGGCTAACGTCATGAATTTCTGCAAAGCGCTGCAGAGCGATGTCCAAGCGTTCTTCATCGCGGTTATCAATACCTTCCCGCAAAAGTTGCTCAGCAAACTTTTCACGATTCTCATCGGAAGTTTTTCCACTCAATGAATTTGAACGGCCGCATATAGGGAGCGCAAACTTTTCGCTGGCACTACCATCTTTATTCCAAGCCCTCCTGCAATTCGTCGGGATAATACCTTCAAGCCATTTTATTACTGGCTGTTCTGCCCCCTGATCCACTTTCAGTTTATCCCAGAATGTGTTAGTAGGCGCATCTAGAATAAACAATTGCCTCTTGGGTCTAGTAACTGCCACATACAAACGATTTATAAAATATTCCAATTCGAGCTGGTGGCCATCCGTATCCTTGATGTTGTTGTCAAGTAACTTCGCAAACCTAGAGCCCCCTTCCTCATCAAAAGCACCAAAGCCAAAGACCACAACCTTGTCGTATTCAAGCCCCTTGATATCTTGGGAACTAAACACAGGATATTTGTATTTACCTTCCTTTCCAGGAACACAGAGATAATCGCGCAATATGCGATGATCTTCAATAAACTTAGCCCTATTTGAACTATCGCAAGGCAATATGAAACTGACATCGACGTTCTTTTCGAGCCACTCCCAAAAATCCGTTTTTTTCCAGTCATAAAAAAGGCAAGAGCCGGGCGCCTCATTCCATGGCAACTGAGGCTCGATACCATTCTTTTCCGGATTCAATTTTGCGGCACGGATTATCTGAACTGCATTGCTGAATTTCACTATGTTGGAATCAGAACGGTAGTTCATTTTCAGTTCTTTATAGTTCAGTTCAACCGTAGATGCGTTCTTATCCAACACTCGGGCTATTTTTTCCACAAAGCCCTTTTTGGTAGCTTCCCAGGAAAAGCCCGTGGGGTTCAAGGTCTGGAACGGGTCACCCGCAAAGACAAACGGAATCTTATTAACATGGTTCCGGTCCACCTTCCTATACAGGAACAAGGACATTTCTAGAATCGCTTCCAGTTCAATACGAGTAAAATCCTGTGATTCGTCACAGAAAATAGCACTGAAACGATCATGTTCTTCAAAATACCTATTCAGCAGGGAGCCCGATTCGCTCTCCTCGTCTTCGTTCAAAACATAGCGGACCAAGTCCTGGTCATCCCAATATTCAGATTTAGGCTTCGCCTCAAATTCCTGATCGCCCTTATCCGTAAACAATGTTATACTGCTATACCACGGCCAAACTTTTTCGTAGACAAACTTGAACATCTCCTTGGAAACGGAATAGCCTGGGCTAGATTCATATTCCGCGACATCCACAAGGGCTTCGACGGAATCACCCTTTATATAGGTGCGGATAACGTGCCAGCATATTTCCGGCGTAGTCTTGTGCATGACTTCCTTGTCACGCCTAAACTTTTCGTGCCAAAGGGTTTTAAACCTCTGGAAATCAATCTTGTTGTGCAGCGAAAACGGGTTTGGCTTATTGGTATTTGCAACCTCCAACAAGAAATCGCTGAAATTTCTAAACGAAATCTCTCGGGAGGCCTGTTTTTTCCTCACGATAAAGTTCTTCTTGGCCTCATCGGTTATGCTGCCCAAGTACTCATGGTTCTCCAAAAGCTTGTCAACGGTTTCTCGAGCCGCCGAAAGCAACTTGTCGTTATAGGTAAAATAAATCGGGCTTGCATCGTGTTCGTTTTCCGAGTCCAAATAATGAAAATAGTAAGACGTAAACAGGAACTGCAATATGGTAGATTTTCCACTACCGGCGCGACCATTGATGAACAGAGGATACTTTCTTGATTCCGAATTCAGCACGCTAGACAAAATGTCCAGTTCTTCCGGAGAAAGAGCCATATTATTTGATTTCTCTGTCTCGATATTTTCCCACAGCGACGGATCATCCGGATTCGTCACAACCGATTCGGGATAAGAACGCGATATATATTTCAAAACGGTATTCTTGTCAAATGGTTCAAAAACCGTTTTGTACTTTAATATAAACGCCTGGGCATCTTCCTCACTAGTCTCAATCTTACCCAAGGCAAAAATGGACTCATTCGGGTTATAGTAGTAGCTGAACCACCTCTTGTGTCTTGAACCATACTCCAACTTTTGGATATCCCATCCATTTAGGTCATTCGCACCAGCAGCGGTGATAGCATCAATAACCGATTCATACAGTTTAGACAAAAACGAAGTATTCAGGATTTCATAGTTCGACTTGTCGTTTAAACTAGTAACCCACTCCTTCGTTTCATAAACAGCCATGTAACTTCTTTCCGTCGTACCACGGAGCGTACCATAGAGAATCTCATGCTCGTAGAGGCTAGGCTCTTCCTTGGGCTTCAGGACGTTCTGCTCACTTAGCCTTTTGCGGCAATATTCAATACATTTTTGTTTATGGTCAGACGGCCTATAGCCATGGCTCTTTGCAAAGCCCTCCGGATCCCTGCAGAAGCAATGGGAATCACTCGGGCTATTATAAGCAGGGTCCTTGCGGATCATCAAGTCATGAAATACGAGGAGTTCATGCTCTTCCCCATCGACAACATTCTCCGGAATCGTCTCCGTACTTGCGATAAGACGATACTTGTACTTGAGTTTTTTCTTTACATAGAAGCCGTCATTGAATGGCGTAAAACCGGTGTACTGTTGCTTTTTCTCAATCCTGTTCCGCAGCGCCTTGATGCAAGCCTGGAGATCCTTGAAGTCGCTTTCCTGCATTTTAGCGTCAAACTTAGGGGTGCTATAGACGAAAAGCATTATTTATCCTCTCATTAAAAATTCATTTTTCAAACTATATTTTCAGTTTACAAAAGGCAACAGGAAAATATCTTTTCTTGAACCAGTGCAACACACTTTTGAGCATTATTCCAAATTGGAGTATATTGCGGGCATGAAAATCGATCTATGGATTTTAACAACCTTATTAATATATACTACATGCTTGGTTACATATTTGAAGGTTTTTCCATCTGTATAGCTTACTCAATATGCTACGAAAAAGACGGCAAGGAAATTACCTGGGACATGAGTAAAGATGTTGATTTTTTTGACCCAGAATTTACAGAAGTATCAATGGATTCTTAGTCAACGAAATGTCTGTTTTTTTTGTGGAAAAAATAAAGCACCCCTAGTATTAACTAGGGGCGGAATCAAACGCTTTCCGGATTGCCTTACTTGCGCTGGGCGCGAACGGCATCTACAGCGGCTTTAACGGCCTCTTTCTTGGCCTGTTCCTCTTCGGGAGTCGGCTTGGTATCCTCGAGCAGGCGATCTGCCCATTCGTCCCAAAAGCGGCAGCGTTCGCCCTCGAGTTTCATCTTGGCAAACTTCACCGGTTCGGTCTCGACGGCAAGCGTCACGACAGATTCCTTGTAGGCCTGCGGGAGGCCCGCCACGTGCGACATGCGCTGCTTGAGTTCGGCGACGGTCGCATCCAGGATATCCACCTCGAAACGGCGTTCGATGTAGCGGCGGGCAATGAACCCGAGCGCCATGAAGTAGTCGCCCTGGTTGCCTTCGGCCAGGTAGTTCTTCTGGCGGAGCTCCTTAAGCGCGAGCACGGCTTCCTCGTACGGCGGGAGGCGCGGGGCCTCGCCCTTCTTCGCAAACTTCTTGTGCAGGAACCACCCGAGGAACACGAGCAGCACTACACCCAGTACAATCAGCACCACATAGAACCATTGCGGGAGGCGCGGGTCATCGAGCGGGTCTTCCGCTTCCAGGATGTCCGTCTCCTCGCCCGTAGTGCGGGTAGAGACCTTCACGGCCACCGGGTCGGTATTCACCTTCACGGTATCGCTACCCACCACGGCATTCACCTGCTGCGGCGCAATCAGAAAGTCGCCGCTCACGAATGTGTTGAGCGTCGCGTACCACACGAACTTCGCGGTGCCCTTGGGCATGCCCTCGGTCACCTTCTCGTTCTTCATCTCCTTGACCTCGAAACTCCCGAGGTTGCCGACAAAACTCGGCAGGTCTACGATGGCGTTCTCCGGAGCGGTCACCTGAATTTCGTAATTGAACATGTCGCCCACGAACACCTGGGCGTTATCCACGTTCGCCTTGACGCTCACATCGAAGGCGAAGGCGGGCAGCGAACAAAAGACAAAAAGGACGGCCAGCGCGGCGGGGCGGAAAAGGCTTTTACAAGAATAACGTGACATAAAGACCTCTGTGCCGAAGAATATACAAATTTTACCGGAGAAAAGTACATGGCGCAGGTCACCGGCCGCCACACCCTTTTCACAAAGAAACATGCGGCAAATGCAGACCGGAGAGTTTCTATATTGTAACTTTATGTTACACCCCTCCATTTGCAGAATCGTCCTCGTGCTCACGCTAGCCGTTGCCGTACTTGCAAGCGCGGGCGAAAATGCGAATGCAGGCGAAAACGCGAATGCGGGTGAAAAAGCGAACGCGAAGGCCGATTCGGCGACGCAGGCCATAGCCGACACGACAGAATTCTCGCAGGAGCATATCTTCAACGTGATAGGGCTCGTGCTCCCCCACAACTCGCTGCGCAATTCCAAGACACTTCACAACTGGCCGTTCTTCGCCCTGGCCGCACCCGCCTGGGTATCGACCATCAGGCTCAAGAGGGATATCAACAGGGCTTTCACCCTCAAGGGGTTCGCCACGTACGACCTGGGATTCAACGGAATCGGGCTGCGCATAGGCACATCGCTGGAACTTATCCACCTGCTGGAACTCGGTGTGCAGGTGAACACGGGAACGGCACTAAACTACGGCGAGACTGCGACCTTCATGGGCGTGTACGACCCCGAAAAGAGGGACTACCGCCAGGACATCATCTTCACGCAGTACGCCTACGGATTCAAGTACGATGCCGTGCTGACCATCCCGCTGCTCGCGTTCCTGCCCAAGAGCAAGTGGACAAAGATTATCCTGAAGGGCACGGCGGAATACGCCTACTCGGGCTACACCGGCGCCGATGACGGCGAAGTGTGGAAGGCGGGCAGCGAGAACCTGGTGAACGGATTCAAGTACAAGTGCGGCGGCACGCTAATTTATATGCTACCGTTCAAGCGCGTGAACATGGCCATGGTATCGGCAAACGTGAGCGGATTCAAGCACGCCTACGATTTCGACAGCGTCTACAAGGACTACAATCCCGGATTCAAGACGGTAAGCATCACCCCGATGGCGTCGGTCAAGATAAGCGAGAACTGGAACGGCATGCTGATGGCGGTCGTATCGCGCGATCGCGTGTTCGAGAACAGGCGCTACCCGGTTACCGAGGAACCCTTGCAGAAGCAGGTCGGGAGCGAATGGGACCTGCGCACCGTGATGTTTATCGCGAGCAGGAAATTCTAGGGCCGCCAGGGCTTTTTCGCATATTCTATCTTTGCGGTGACATGACAGCCGCCCTCATCATATACCTCATAGTCCTCGTGCTTATCGCCCTGCGAAGTGCGCGCAAGGTCAAGGACATTCCCGACTTCTTTGTAGCGCGGAAGGGCGCTTCGGCGCGTATGGTGGCGGGGAGCCTGGTGGCGACAATTCTCGGCGGGTCGGCCGTTATCGGCGCGATCGATTCCGGAATGAAAATCGGCGGGGCCGCCAGCTGGTTCATGCTTACGGGCGCCCTCGGGCTATTCGCCCTCATCCCGTTTGCGGGTCGCGCATACAGCCACGGGAAATACACGCTCCCCGACCTGGTAGAGAACCTGTACGGCAAAGGCCCGCGGTTCGTTGCGTCGCTCGTGATACCGGTCGCGTGGACGGGTATCGTGGCGGCGCAGATTATAGCGGCGGCGAAACTCCTGATGACGTTCACCCCGATGGAATACACCACGGCCGCCGTCGTGTCGGCGGCGGTGTTCACGGGCTATACGCTCGCGGGCGGCCAGCTTTCGATTTTGCGCACGGACTTTTTGCAGGCATGCCTGATTATCGCAGGCCTGCTACTCATCGCGGGCTTCGCGCTGATTAACGGGGCGGGCGATGCGGGCGTGCTCCCGGGCAAAGACCTTCCCTTCCCGTTCAACGCGGGCTTCTCGCCTTTCGACCTCTTCCTGCTCATCCTCACCTACGGAACAACGTACACGGCCGGCCCCGACATCTTCAGCCGCGTGTTCTGCGCGAAGGATATCGCCACCGCAAAAAAGGGAATCGCGATTGCCGCCTGCGTGCTCATCCCGGTCGCATTCGTCATCGGGATTCTCGCGCTGTTCGGCACGAGCCTCGGTGACGTGCAGGGGGCCCGAATCACGGCCATTGCAAATGCAGTACTCCCGCCGGCGCTCGTCCCGCTGGTGGCGCTCGCGCTCCTGAGCGTCGTCCTCAGCAGCGCCGACACCACATTGCTGAGCAGCTCCGTGATACTCTGCGGGCTGTTCCGCACCGGCGCAAGCCCCAAGGAGGCTCGCGACCCGCATACCGCCGCAGGGCTCGCAAACAAAACGCTTCTCAAGGCGCGCGTCGTCATATTCCTGAACGGCATCGTGGCCCTCCTGCTCGCGCTCGTGTTCACCGACATCATCGGCACGCTCCTCCTCGCGCTCGCCGTCTACGCCGGCGCCTTCACCGTGCCTATCCTGTGGGGCCTCGCGGGGCTCCGTTCCAGGCCGGCAAGCGTCGCCGCGGGCATAATTCTCGGCGGTGCGCTCGCCCTCGCGGGCAAGCTCTGCCCTCCCCTTCCGGGAACTATCGGGAGCCATACCGGCGATATCCTCACCATTGCGGCCTTCATCGTGAACGGGATTTGCCTTGCCGCCGGCCGTTTAAGGCGCAAAAGCGCGTAGTCTCCGGGAATGCAGGGCCGACAGGCTCCCCGTAATATCATATCTTTTGGATATGGGTGTAAGTTTCTCCGGACATGCGGTTCACCGCCTGCTCGCCTGCATACTCGCAGTTTCGCTCGCAGGCTTGCTCACCTCGTGCGCCTCCACCAAGATGGAGTACGCCAAGGAAGTCGAGATGGACGCCTACCCCGGGCCAAATATCCAGGGCATCAACCGCTACCTCAAGGAAAACACCGTGGGCTCGCGCCTGCACGGCGGGTTCATCGTGAGCAAGCTCGAGCATCTCGGTGTCGACGGCGTAGAAAACAAGGACGAGTGGGATTCCGTCGACGTGGATTCGAAATACAGGATTACCTACCTGCCCGTCTACGGTTCCATCGACAAGTTCGCGAAGGGCGACCTGTTCATGATGAACATCGGGTTCGGCATCTACCACGGCATATACGCCTCCACCTCGGTCGGTATCAACACCAGGCACTTCGAGCTCGGGCTTTCCACGTTCCAGCGCTTCACCTACCAGATTATCAACTACCTCGGCTACGAAAGGGACGACGAGGGCAACCTCAACAAGCTCGAGAACTTCGACAACGAGAACAGGCTCGTGTTCCAGTACGGCGCAGGCGCCTATGCAAGCCTGTTCCTCGGGTCCGTAACGCTTTCGTACAACGGCAACATCTACAGGCCGAACAAGTCCGTCATTATCGACAAGCCGATTCCGCAATTCAAGTTCGCGACCCCGTACCTGTTCACGAACAACTTCCTGGTTTCGTACTGGTACAACCCCACCACGGAATTCCAGCTGGGCGTAACGAACATCCTCGTCGACTTTAACGGCGGTCACTGGTCGCTGAACGCAGGCATTTCGCTCTGGTCGTTCTAAGAAAAACTCTTTATCGCTTTGTTCAGTATCCGCTTGCTCCGGAGAGCAACCGTCGGGTGCTCGCGGTAAATAAGCGAGAAGAGAACCGTATGCGGGTATTCGCAGCGGGCCAGTTCCTGCAGGGCATTTTTCGCAATCTTCCTGTCGGTCTTTTCCAGCGCGTAGCGGTCGCATTCATATTCCTGGTTCCAGCAGTAGAAATGGAAGAACGTGCGGAACGGGATGGCGGCCAGGTGCAGCCACAGGACCGATTCCACTATGGAGCATTCCCACCGCACCATCAATGCGGCCATGAACCATATGGCACAGAGCGCGAAGGCGACCTTCACCAGGTTGCGCAGGATGGCGTGGTGAAACTTCGCGTGCGCCTGCTCGTGCATTTCCACGAACTTGCCCACCGTAGGCTGCTCGCGGTTTTCGGGAAGCGGCACAAGGTCGTTCACCAGCGGCAAAATCCGCATCACGGTAAAGGCGCTAAACCTGCACTGCACCGCGCGACATTCCCGGATTTCGAGAACCACCCGCGCGACAAGTTCAACACAAAGTAATGTGACCAGCAGGAGAGACAATTTTCTACCCGAGCGACTTGAGTACGTTCGCGAGGCGCTTCACGGATTCCTCGAAGCGGGCGCGTTCCCATTCCACGAAGGCGCTGTCTACGGGGTGCGCGCTATCGTAGTCGTCGAATATCTCGCGACCGCGCTGGTTATCCTTGTCGAGCCCGTGGAACACCGACTCGAACCAGCCCTTCTCGAGCACGCGGAAGCGTTTCACCAGCTCGTCGAGCGTCTCGGGGAGCTGCACCGCACGCGCAATCTCGCGGGGCATGTCGGCAGGCAAAAGCTTGCGGAGTTCGCGCGGGGTCTGCGACAGGAGCGAGGTATCGTTTTCGACAAGCGAGATGATGCTTTCGAGCACGTAACGTTCCAGGTACTCGCCGTATGCGTGCAGTGCATTCTGGCGCACGCGCTCGCGCATAAAGTTCTCGCCGAGCCCGTCGATATGCTCGCGGGTATAAACATCGCGCACCTGTTCCACCTGCAGGCGCATCCACGCATCGTACACATAACGCACGATGTCGGGGCTGAACAGGCTACAGAACGAGGTGCTCACGACCCCCTTGCCCCGCTGGGAATACTTGTAGAAGTTGCGGTCGAGCGCGTAGGCGTTGCGCATGTAGTTCCATGCAGGGACAATCTCGTTCAGGCGCGCAGGCACGCCCATCAACTGCGGGTCACCCGGACGGATGAGCGAAAACGGGAACTTGAGCCTCTGCGGGAGGGTCGTTATACCGCTTGCGACAATCGTGAACGGGGATTCACGGAAATTCGCGGGGAACTTGACGTTCACGCCGAGCCCGAAGAACATCCCGCGACCGGGCATCACCTCCTGGTCGGGCATGCGGCCCGTGTGGTTGCTACCGACATTCGCGCCGTAACCCAGGTTGCCACAGCCCTCGGGCCATAGCGCCGCAATCAGTAGCGAATGATGGTGCATCTGCGTCATGGGGCCCATGTATGAGCTGTTCACCTCGCCCTCTTCGATATGGCAGCACGGGGCAATAATGGAAGATTTGACGATGGCCTTGCTCCCGACCTTCACGCGGCCCATAAGCACGCTCCCCTGCACCTCGGCGCCGGTATGCACCTTCACGCCCATCTGCAGGTTGGAATTCTCGACAATCACGGAATCGTACACGTGCGTCGATTCCTCGAGCGAACTCAGGATTACCGTATTGCGGATCTTGGAGGCACCCTCTATGCGGGCATGCGCGCCAATCCAGCTGTTGCGGACAATGTTCGTGTTGCTCACCACGGCACCCTTGCCCACCACTCCGAACGGGAGTGCCATCTCGGCGCGGAACTGCTGCAACTGCTCGTCGAACGACGCCTCCACATCGGGTTCGGCCTTGTGGAAAAGCTGCACGTCGACAAGGTCCGGGGTAATGTCAGGGAACACGCGCACGCTGCGCCCGCCCATCTCGTTACCCACGGTGATGGACGTCCCTATCATGTAGTTTATCTTGCCGCTGCTCACCAGCGAGCCGACATTCTCGACAACGGCACTGCTGCGCACGAGCACATTGCAGAGCATCGCCACCTTGTACACGAGCGCGTTCTCGATTATGCTGTTGCACACGAGGCTATCGTACACGCCCGTCGGGAACGACACGTCGCCCGGCAAAAGGAGCGTCCCGTAAAAGCCCGCGAGCTTCACGTCGCCCATGAACACCGAATTCCTGACACGGGCGGGGTCGAAATTCGCCTCGACCTGCACGCGGTTCCAGTCCTCGCACCGGTTGCCGTTACCCTCGAGGGAGGCAATCTCTTCGGGAGTGAGCGAACGGAACTTTCCGCCAGAGGCCTTAGCGGCCTTGACACCTTCGGCCAAAGTCGCCAAAACACTGTTCTTCAGCACTTTTTTCAATTTGAGCAGTCGTTGCATGTACAAAAAATAGACTAATTTTGTGGTGCGATGAAGCAAGAACTCTTCAAATTGATTAGAAAGCACCACCTAAACATTTCCATCTACACGGCGGAAATATTCGAAAGGCGGTGCCAGGAAGAAATTATCCGTAGCGACGAGGACCAGAGTTCCTTCGTCTACCTGGAATTCGAGTTCGACGAAATCAAGAAAATCGCGCAGAACGACGAGGACGCCCTGAAGTTCTGGGAAGTCATGCTCGTGGCCCTCAACAGGAACAACCGCGGGAGCGACATCCTCGGGTTCCTCGAGAACGATACCGGGCTAGGCATGCTGCTCCTCGACTCGAAAATCGAAGGCTGGATACGCGTACGCGGGCGCATACTGCAGCACGCGAACAGCGAAGGGTTCAAGAAGGCGGCAAGCATCCTGACCGCCGTCGTGAAGCCCATCGTGTACCCCACCTGCATTGCCGACGCGCAGGACCTGAAGGCAATCGAGGCCGTATCGCAGGAACTCGCCGCCCCGGTCGAAAGCACGGAATCCGCACCCGCGTAACATGAAAGTCCTCGTCATAGGCTCCGTCTACCCCAGGTTCCACGAAGACGCCGAAGTCCCGTGGTTGCGCACCTCCATAGCCCACCTGAAGCAGGCCGGAGTCGAGATACAGGTACTCGCGCCCGCATACAAGGGCCTCAAGAGTCACGAAATCGACGGCATGAAGGTGAACCGCTTCCGCTACGCACCCGCAGGCTGGGAATTCCTCACGCACGAGGAAGGCGCACCCAGCAAGATGGCAAGCAAGCCCTGGCTGCAACTGCTCGCCATCCCCTACATCATCAGCGGGTTCTTCAAGTGCATCAAGATATGCCGCAAGTTCAGGCCCGACGTGATACACGCACACTGGCCGTTCCCGCACGCCTACATCGCGCTCGGCGCAGCAAAGCTTTTCCACATCCCGCTGGTGCTCAACTTCCACGGCGCAGAACTTCTGCTCATCCGCAAAAAAAAGTGGGTGAAGCCGCTCCTCAAGTTCGCCATCGGGCAAGCGCAGGCCGTGTTCGCGAACTCGAGCTTTACCGCCGGCAAGATCAAGGCCCTCCGGAACGTGGACGTGGAATGGAGCCCGTACGGAACGACGCTTGAATCGGGAGAGATTTCTGCCGAACCAACCCAAGCGCCGCACCCGGTAAACGGCAAGTTCAAGATACTTTTCGTGGGCCGCCACATCGAGCGCAAGGGAATCTGCTACCTGATAGAAGCCGCAAAATACCTGCCGCGCGACCAGTTCGAAATCCGCATCGTGGGCGTGGGCGACCTTACAGATAAACTAAAGGCACAGGCCGCAGAAGTTTCCACGACACCGGACGCTGCGAACATCATCTTCACCGGAAAACTCTCTCCCGAAGAACTGGCGAACGAATACAAAACGGCCAACGTGTTCACGCTCCCCGCCATCGTCGACAGCAAGGGCGATACCGAAGGCCTCGGCGTCGTGCTTATCGAGGCCATGGAACTCGGGCTACCCGTAGTCGCGAGCAACGTGGGAGGCATCCCCGACGTGGTCGTGGACGGCGTCTCGGGCATACTCGTCCCCGAAAAGAATCCCGAAGCGCTAGCAAGCGCCTACAAGCGCCTCGCCGCAGAACCCGAACTGCAAAAACAGCTGCTCGAGGGCGCACGGAAACGCATTGACGAATGCTTCAACTGGAGCAAGATTGTAGAACGGCAGATTGCCGTGTACGGGAAGGTCATCCGGCCTCGCGACCGACGGTAAGCTGACCGCCGATAAACTAGTAGTTAATGGCAATGTAGAGGCTGCCTGCACCGAAGCGGCGGCCAAAATCGCTGAAGCCGTCCCACAGGGCATCCCACGTGGCACCGAGTTCCAGCTGCATCGCGGAATTGCGGAAGAACACTATGCCCGCCTCGACTCCGCCGGCAATACCCAGCGCGAAATATTCGCTAAACTCCGCGTAGTGGTTATCCAACTGCGCGCCAAGTCCGATTCCGGCACCAAAGTACGGAGAAACCGCCCCCGACTGGATGTAGTAACGACCACCAATAAGGAATGTCTCGTGAATCTGCCAGCCCTTGCCGAACACCATATTCGTGTTGTTCAGCATGGTAATGGCGGCATGGTTCGACACCTCGAAAATCCTCGCGTAGTGGATCACGAATGACGTCGACCAGTCGCGGTCCACGTCCTTGTCGTCCTCGTTATCGGGGTCGGCAGAGTAGTCGTAGTTGTGCCACAGGGCAACGCCCAGGCCAAAACCGTTGTAGTTGCGCGTGGGGCGCTTCTTCTCGAGCGTATCCGGTGCGGGCTTTTCCTCGTACTCTACAGTAACGACAGACGTGTTCACCGGGAGCGGTTCCTTCTTCGCCTCGGCCGTACTCTCGGCAGGAGCCTGGTCGATAAGGTTTTCCTGGGGGCCCAAGAGCGCTTCTACGGTAGCCTTCTCGATAGACACATCCAAGTCGTCAACGCTCGCAGACTTCTGCTTGCTCGAAACCACAACGGCGCCACCCTTGAGCTGTTCGCAGATCACCAGGATGTAACCGCCCATGGTCATGATGCTCGTGCGGAGCTGGATTTCGGAAGAATCCTCGACGGGCGTATTGCCCGACTTGCTCACCGCCGCGCGGAGCAGGGACTTTACCACCGTCGGGGCATCATCCGAAAAGTCGGCACCCGTCGGCTCGAGTATCTGGACGTTCGCGGCGAACGAAACCACCGCGAGGGAGAAAAGCGCTGCGATAAACTTTTTCATATTCATAAAGATATAAAAAAGTGCCAAAAGCGGGCAAACCTGGCATACAACTTTCTATTTTTTTAATAAATACAGGACTAGAATGACAATCCTAATGACTATTGACCAGTAACTATTGACTATTTCATGAATAAAGCCGCCATCATCGTCGCCGTATCCATGCTCCTGAGCCGCGTTCTCGGGATTTTCCGCGAAATGCTGCTCGCCCATGCCGCGGGCGTCTCTCTCGAAAAGAACGCGCTCGACCTCGCCTTCATGATTCCGGACATCCTCAACCATGTGGTGAGTACGGGCTTCCTCTCGATTATCTTCATCCCGATTTTCACGGGCTACAAGGTCGCGGGCGACGAGAAAGGCGGCTGGAAGTTCTTCAGCAACGTGCTGAACACCTTCGGCATCGCATTGCTTATTCTGGTGATTCCCGCATTCATCTGGATGCAGGAACTTCTGCAGCTCTTGACCGTAGACGGAGCCACGCCGGAACTTATCGAGCGCGCCACGTACTATGGCCGCATCATCTTGCCCGGCCAGGTGTTCATCTTCGTGGGGAGCATCCTCGTTGCCGTGCAGCACACCCGCAAGCAGTTCCTGATTCCCTCGCTCACGGGCCTCATCTACAACGTGGCCATCGTGGGCGGCGGTGCCCTCGGGCTCGCGCTCGGTAAGTACACCGGCACGGATTACGGCCTGGAAGGTTTCGCCTGGGGCGTGCCGGTGGGCGCCTTCATCGGGTTCTTCGCGCTCCAGATTCTCGGCGCCCGGCGTGGCGGCGTGCACTACGAACTCCTGGTACAGCCGACACACCCGGATATCGTGCGCTACTTCAAGATGATGCTCCCGATGTCGCTCGGCGTGGGTTCCATGTTCGGGCTGGAATTCATTATCCGTAGCTTCGGCGCGAACTTCGGCACGGGAGGCATCTCTAGCCTCAACTACGCCTACCGCGTCATGTACACGCTGGTAGCGGTCTTCGGGTTCTCCGTAAGCGTCACGAGTTACCCCGACATGGCGCGCCTCGTGAAGGAGGGCGACTTCGGGCAGCTCAACCGCAAAATCTGGAAGAGCCTCTCGCGCATGTTCTGCATCTTGATTCCGGCAGTCGTCGCCGTGTGGGCCCTGAGCTTCCCGGCGGTGCGCATCCTGTTCGAACGCGGCGCCTTCCAGCGCGAAACGACCGAGGCCATTTCCGAAATCCTCCGCTGGTACCTGCCCGTAAGCCTCGGGCTCTGCCTGCAGGCGGTGCTCGTGCGCAGTTTCTACGCCTGCGAGCGCATGTGGGTGCCTACCCTCTTGAATACGGGCATCTTTGCCGCGACCATTCCCGCATACATTTTGCTTGGCGCTCCCGAAGCAGGCTTGGGCATCAAGAGCGTGCCTATCGTCGGCGCCACGGGCGCCATCCTCCAAGTTATCTCGATGATATTCATGTGGGCCAAGAAGAACGGCACCGACGGCATGAAGGACGCCCTCCTCAACATGCTCCGCGCACTCGTCGCCTTCGGCATCATGATTGCAGCCGCCATCGGGCTCGACCACGTCTCCGGTGAATTTGTACGTAACGCAAGCCTTATCGTCCTCGTCATATATGCCTGCGCAGCGGGCATCGGGCTCTTCACGCTCACGCTCATCGTGCAGCGCTACCTGGGCAGCAAGGACGCGAAGGATATATTGAACGAACTCCTCGGCAAGGTGCTCCGCAAGTTGCACCTCGCTAGGTAATTCCCCACCATTTTTCTATATTTTAGGCATGACCGCAGACGAACTTTTCAACAGACTGAACAAGATCCAGCCGGGCGCCGTGCTCTGCCACTACACCCGTGAAAAAGTCGAACAGATGCTCCCGCTGATCAACGAGATCAACGAGCGCAAGAAGGACCAGGATACCGTCATCCTCGCCCACAGCTACTGCGCACCCGAAATCGTGCTCGGCGTCGCCGACTACACGGGCGACAGCTACAAACTGAGCGAAGACGCCACGAAGGTCCCGCAGAACACCATTCTGTTCTCTGCAGTCCGCTTCATGGGCGAAACGGCCAAGATCCTGAGCCCGCAAAAGGACGTGCTTATCCCGGGAACGCTCACGGGCTGCAGCCTCGCCGACTCCATTACCGGCAAGGACGTGATGGCGCTCCGCGAAAAATACCCGGACCACGCGTTCATCTGCTACATCAACACCACGGCCGACGTGAAGGCGGCCTGCGACGTGTGTGTAACGAGCGGCAACGTGATGAAGATCGTGGAAGCCTACCCCAACGACAAGATTTGCTTTGTTCCGGACAAACTAATGGGCCAGAACATCATCACCGAGATGAAGAGCCGCGGCGTCAACAAGGACATCGTACTCTACACCGGCAGCTGCTACGTACACGAGACATACGATGCCGAACTCATCCAGTTCTTCCGCAGCCAGAACCCGGGACTCAAGGTGGTGAGCCACCCCGAATGCAACCCGTCCGCGGCGTTCTACAGCGACTTCGTGGGCAGCACCGGCCAGATGGTCAAGTACATCGACGGCCTGCCGCCCAAGAGCAAGGTGCTGCTCCTTACGGAATGCGGGCTCAACGCACGCATGCACTACGAACACCCCGACATGGAATTCATCGGTAGCTGCAGCATGTGCAAGTACATGAAGTCTAATTCCCTCGAGAACATCCTCGAGACGCTGCGGCACCCCGAAAAGGCGAACCGCGTGGAACTCAACGAAGACACGCGCGTCAAGGCCAAGAAGTGCATCGACGCGATGTTCCACTACGCGAACCTCTAGCGCGCATCCAGGTCCCCGAAAAGCGAAGCAGGCACGCATATGGCAAAGAAGGTAGCAGTCGGACTTTCCGGCGGAGTGGATTCCGCCCTCGCCGCTTTCCTACTAAAGCAGCAGGGTTATGAGGTTATCGGCATGACGATGGCCACGTGGGACGGCTCCATCAACATGCCGCACGTGGAAGGCCGCGAGGGCTGCTTCGGCCCGGGCGAGGACGCGAGCATTGCCGAAGCAAAGACGGTCGCCGACCGTCTTGGAATCCCGCACCACGTGGTACGCATCTCCGAAGACTACAAGCGTGAAGTTCTGGACTACTTCCGTGCCGAATACCGCGCCGGGCGTACGCCGAACCCCTGCGTGCGCTGCAACCAGTTTATCAAGTTCGGTGCCCTCCAGAGGGCGGCCCGCCGCATGGGCATTGACTTTGACTACTTCGCGACGGGCCACTACGCCCGCCTGGAATTCAAGAACCCCGACGTTCCCTTCCTGTACGCGGCGCTCGACCACGGCAAGGACCAGACATACTTCCTCTCGCGCCTCACCGCAGAGCAACTCTCGACGGTACTTTTCCCGCTGGGTGGCATGACGAAGGTCGAGGTGAAGGAACTCGCCAAGCAAATCGGCTGGGTAGATTTCGCTACCAAGAAAGAGAGCATGGACTTCCTCGAGTGCGGCGACTATTCCGTACTTTTTGACGAGTCCGACAACGTGCCCGGCGACTTCGTGGACCTGCAGGGCAAGGTGCTGGGCAGGCACAGGGGAATCATCCACTACACCATCGGGCAGCGCAAGGGCCTCAACATTGGCGGGCAGCCCGAGCCGTTGTTCGTGGTGGCGATAGACGTGAAGAAGAACCAGGTGGTTCTCGGGCCCCGCAGCACACTGAGCTGCACCGAAGTCGCAGGCACGGAACTCAACCTGATGGTATCGGAATCCTCCCCGCTCCTGAAGGGCGAACTGACGGCGCACATCAGGCTCGGCCACAGGGGCGCCGTCGCGCGGATTGTCGCGCTCGACACTGCCGCAGGTACCATCCGCGTGCGGTTCGACGAACCGCAGTTCGCCTCCGCACCCGGCCAGATCCTCGTGCTCTACGCCGACTCGGGCGTGGTCGCCTCCGCCATCATCGCCTAGGCCGCCCACGACCCACCCTCACAATTCGCCCTCTTTTCTAAAAAATTACGTGCCGTAGGCCAAAAATCATAATAGATTTTATATGTAAGATTTTCCCGGACCTAGGTCCCCGAGGTGTATTCGATGAAACTGCTATCGATACTGAAATCAAAGGACTTGCACTATGCCGCGGCGCTTATCGCCATCGCGTTCCTCGTCAACATAATCCCCTCCAAGATAGCGATTGCGCTCGGAATCCCCGTCTTCATCGATTCCATCGGCACAATCCTCGCCGGTATGCTCGGCGGCACGCTCCCCGCGGTTATCGTGGGCTTCTGCTCCAACGCGTTCAACAGCATATCCGACCTCCCC
>JAEEGK010008308.1_pt1 | contig 24517 bp, 24 predicted proteins | sample 8958771 | NCBI WGS metagenome assembly JAEEGK01 (sample SAMN16246547, study PRJNA631951) | gut metagenome | biome: gut microbiome; feature: rumen; material: SC-attached | host: Bos | place: Iran: Karaj | collected 2018-10
GAATAATTTGTTCGATGAACATCGATTAGATTTAGACTTTATCGTTACTAATAACGATACAGTATCAGTTTTAAGAAAAGATACTAAAGCGATTATTGATAAATTGCTAAGTCGCCTAAATCCACTTCTTCACCGCACATCGATCTAATTGTCTTCACGATTTGTTTAGACATAATCGCACCGGCTTTTGAATTGCATTCATAGAGCACTTCGATTTCGTCTAATGAGAAGTTGCTGGTAAAGACAGTGAAGAGTCTTTTGTTATAACGTGATGAGATGATTTCATTGACGATAGCGTCTCTAATAAAATCATTCTTGAATTCATGACCAAAGTCATCGATAACTAAGACTGGAACTGTGCAGTATTGTTCTAATTTTTTCTTGAATTCTTCATTGTTTTTCTTGTTTAAGTCACTTAATTCAAGAATACGTTTTGAGGCGTTCATGAAGCAGATTGGAACTTTACCTTTAAGTTCTCTTTTGGCTAAGTCGATAACCATCGCTGCAGCGTAATATGACTTACCACTTCTCATACCACCAGTTAAGTAGATCCAGTTGGTTTCTTCATTCTTGATGTACTTGTTATAAACTTGAGTAGCTTTTGTTCTGCCTTTAGTTCTATCAAGTTCAGGCATTGTGACATCTAACCATTCGTTTGGGAAATCTTGAATGAGGAATTGTCTTTCAAAACTGACACGCTTAAGAAGTGTTGGACATGGAATAAGCTGTGTTTCCACGACACCGTTAGCGAATGTTACTTTACTAGTTAAGTAAGCATTTTCTTTCTTACATTGCTTTAGTCCAGGACAATTTGAGCAGTAATTGATGTCTCTTGCAAAATCATAGATTTTGATTACGTTAGAATCAATATCTTCATCGCTCATTCCTAAACTCTTACAATACTTGATTGCTTTTGGACATTGGTGAATCACTTCTTTCATTTGATCCAATAAGGAGTCATCTGCTGTGATTTTCATATTGTTAACTTTAAGCCTTTCCACCGTCATCACCTCCGTTTAATTCATCCATTAATCTGTCCCACTCTAATTCCCAATCGGCATCATCATTACCTTTGGACTTATCAGTAGGATTTTCTTTATTAGGTTTAATGCTCTCAGCTGGGAGCACCATTTTCTTTGTAACTTTCTTCCCGCGCGTTTTCTTATCTATCTTTCTTAAGTAGTTCATTGCATCCACTGCGGTTCTAGCGTTTTCTCTAACTAGAGAAGCCGCAACTTTTTCTGCGTATGCTCTACTTAGCACGTTATCCGCTTTCGTGAGCACGTAATCAACGACTGCATTAATCACTGGATTTGGAAGATGGTAGTTCTTAGATAAATCATCGATTAATCTAATATCTGCTCTGGCAGGTCTTGTACCATCTTGTAAGTAAGCCAGATAATCTTTAGGAGCTTTTGTCTCCATTAAGTTAATCTTCTTAGCAAGATCACTTGTTCCTGTGTTAATGTTTGGAGCTTCTTCCACGTTCTTACCTTTGTAGCGGTATTTATAATTGGTTTGTTCTTGCATTAATTTAGTCAATTTATCGAAGTCAATTCTTTGCCCTTTTGGTTTCTCCAAGTCATAGACTTGATTGACAAGATTAGCCGCTTCTTTTTCATCGACTGCATTGAGTGTCGCTAGTCTTTCAACTTCCTTCATTTCTTCTTTTCTGAAGGAGGATTCTTTAAGCTGCGATATCTCTTTTATAGCAGTGAAGAATTCTTCGTAATTGAACTGACCTTTGATCTTACCTCTATTACGACCTTTGACTACTTGCTTATCACCAGCAGCTTCTACGAAGGCATCATCATCTAGTTGAGGATGGAAGACTTCTGCGAAACTTGCGGTGATTTCTTTACCGTAGTCTTGCTTAGCATCAAGTAAGTAGATTTTCTTTAATCTCGAAGCATTGCTTTCACCGATACTTCTAATGAGCATACCGTATAAGAGCGTATCATCGAAGAAGCCACTTGGGGATTTAGGAGCATACAGTTCGTAATGGTAGATTTTAAAGTCATCACCTTCACTAACATATGTCTTTAATAATCCGGCTGCTTCAAGATATCTTCTCGCGTCTACGAACGCACTAGCGGGCATTCTCATACGTAAGAACACTTGCTCGTGAGTACATAATGGCGAAACTCTTTCGTTATTAGCTTCACTCCAAAGTGTCATGTATAAAGACAAGGCTTCAAAGCCAATCATTGGTTGATAAAGATTGCTCAAAGTATCACGGTCATAGTCCGCGATAAGGGAGGCTAATCTTACTTCTAGAAAATCTTGATGTGCTAATACTTTCATAATCGGGTGACGCTATTATCACACATAGAAAAAGCAAAAGTAAAATGAAAAAGATATGCACATTTTTAGGCTGTGACTTATCCACATCATGTGTATAAACATTTATACAAAGTATAAATAAGTCAGTTTTTCACCATTTTTTAAAACTTATCCACAATAAAATTTGTGGAAAAAAGTGTTTTTGAAAACAAAAACGCAAAAAAGAGTATATAATGTTAGCCGTAATAATAAATTATTATTAAGGAGAAATGACTCATGATTAGAAAAATTGCAATTCTCACAAGTGGCGGTGATGCCCCAGGTATGAACGCTTGCCTACGTGCCTGTATCCGTGCAGGTTTATATCAAGGCAAAGAGATGTATGTCGTCTATGACGGCTTACGTGGTTTAGTCGAAGGTGATATCCGTCAAGTTAATAAAGACTTCACTCAAGATATCATCAATAGAGGCGGCACAATTATTAGAAGCGCGCGTATTCCTGAATTTAAAGAAGAAGCCGTTAGTAAGAAAGCTGCTGATAACTTAAGAGACTTCGAAATCGATGCTTTAATTGGTATCGGTGGCGATGGCACTTTTAAAGGTTTACAAGCCTTATCTCAGCATGGCGTTATCTGCATTGGTATTCCAGGCACTATTGATAATGACGTTGGTAGCACTGATGAAACAATTGGCTTCGCCACCGCTCTTAACACTATCTGTGATTGTGTCGATAAACTTAAAGATACATCTGGAAGCCACCAACGTTGTTCCTTAATTGAAGTTATGGGTCGTCACTGTGGTGACTTAGCAATGTTTGCTGCTCTAGCAGAAGGTGCTGAAGGCGTCATCTGTGTTGAACACCCATTAAAGAAGGAAGTCTTATTCCGTAAATTAAGAAAAATGAAAGCCCAAAATAAGAGCCACGCGATTATTATCGTCAGTGAAAACTTATTAGACATCAATGAATTAGCGGGTGAAATCGCTAAGGAAACAGGCTTTGATACAAGAACTGAAGTTCTTGGTAGATTACAAAGAGGTGGTTCTCCAACCGCGCACGACAGAATCTTAGCCGCAAGATTCGGTGCTAAAGCTGTTGAACTCTTATGTGATAAAGAACCGACAAGTCAAATTGTTGGTATTAAGCAAAACGAAATCGTCAGTTACCCAATTGACGAAGCCGTTGAAATGAAACATAGGCATACACATGGATTAAGAGACTTAATCGATATGTTGCAGTGACAATATCCCTTCTTAGAAGGGATTTTCCACTCAAGAGATCTGTTAATCCCAGTATCAATGGACTATCCCCGAGAGTCCCTCGGTTAAGGATATTTATTAACAAGATATCCAACTTGTTTAGATTAGAACTAATTAGAAGGATTAAGGATCATTCTTATTCCTTCTTTTTTGATGTTAATCGCTGCGTTATAGTCACGGTCATGTTTGGTTCTACATTCGGGACAAACCCAATTTCTTTTCTTGAGTGTCAAGTCAGTTTTGCGATAGCCACATTTTGAGCATAGTTGACTAGAAGGAAAGTATCTATCTACTTTTACCAGATTTTTGTTAAGCCATTCAAGCTTGTACCTTAGGTATTCAAGAAAAGTGCTGTAGCCTAAATCAAAAATAGTTATTCCGAACTTTAAACCATCTTTTCCCTTGCTCATCTCTTTCAAATCAAGATCCTCTACAAAAACATAGTCATATTTGTTTGCTAGTTTTCTAGAAACTTTGTGAAGAAAATCTTTTCTTTGATTGGCAATGTGTTCATGAAGATTCTTTATTTTCAACAATTGCTTTTGATAGTGAGATGAATCTTTCTTCATGTGAGAAAGTTTTCTCTGCTCTTTAGCAAACTTGGTTAAAGAATCCTGATAGTATGTTGGCATATCCAAATGATTGCCATCACTATCTACAAACAAATGGGCTAAAGAAAAATCTAATCCAATGGAATTATTAGGATCTAGAGAATCCTTGATGTTTTCAGCATAGTCAAAGTATTCTTCTTCACCCAGTAAAGAAACATAGTAATACTTACCTTTTCTAGAAACACTGACCATGGTGAATTTAAATGATTCTGGTAAGTGGCGATGAAGTTTAACTTTGACCCTACCTAATTTTGGGATTTGGATATCATCCTTAATGAAACGAATAGAGTTATTTGTATTCATGGTCGTATAGCCATAATCATTCTTTTTCTTTTTAAATTTTGGGAATTCTGCATTATGTCTAAAGAAATTCATATATGCATCATATAAATGAATAACTGTTTGTTGAAGCGCGACAGAATCAACTTCTTTTAAATATGGGAATGTTTCTTTATATTCAGGAAGAAGCTTAACAAGATCATATTTCTTTATTGAGTAATTCTTACCGGCTTTATATGATTCAATGCACATCGAAAGGAAGTCATTATAAACTTGACGAGAGCACCCTAAAGTTTTCTCAATTAATTCTTTTTGAGAAGGATTAGGATAGATTCTAAAGCGATATGTTCTTTTAACTGTCTTAATCATACTTATCCTTTCGAAATATAAGAAAAGGAAAATAAATGCTTAAAGCTTTTTTATTTCCCAACATATCCATATTTCCTACTATTATTATATCAATTAATTGATATAAAAACAAGATTCTTTCAATACTTTTAACTTTATGTTAAACATGTGATATGATAATTACACTCAAATATGCTCCTGCTTACGTAAGGCTGGAATATCTTTGAGTATTTATAAGCCCGCTATTGTATTGCGGAGGGAAAGAAAAAAACTATGAAAGTACAACAACATGACGGTTCCATTGTTGAAATGGAAAAAACCAGTGCGGAAGCATTAGAAGTGTTAAATCACTCTACTTCTCACTTATTAGCACAAGCCATTACAGAATTATATCCAAAGGCATTGTTCGGCTTTGGACCTGCTATTGAAAATGGCTTCTACTACGACATCGATTTTGGTGATGTCACAATTACAGAAAACGATCTTCCAGTTATCGAAAAGAAGATGAAAGAATTAGCAGGTAAAGATTTAAGAATTGTTCGTGAAGAACTCACTAAAGAGCAAGCTCTTGAACTCTTCAAAGACAATCCTTATAAGGTTGAGTTAATCAAAGAGATTAATGAAAGTATCACCACATTCAAACAAGGTGAGTTCACTGATCTCTGCCGTGGACCTCACATTATGTCTACAGGATTGATTAAACATTTTAAACTACTTTCACTTGCAGGCGCATATTGGAGAGGTAATAGTAAGAACAAACAACTTACGAGAATCTATGGTACCTCTTGGTATACCGCGGAAGATTTAAATAAATGGCTCGAAGTTCTTGAAGAAAGAAAGAGAAGAGACCACCGTATCTTAGGTAAACAATTAGGCATCTTTATGTATGATGACCTTGTTGGTAAAGGCTTACCAATGTGGTTACCTAATGGTTTCCTTGTTAGACGTTTATTGAGTGACTATATCATGGATAAAGAAATAGCCTTAGGCTATAAACACGTCTTAACTCCATGTTTAGGTAACGTTGAATTATATAAGACTTCTGGTCACTGGGCGCACTATCAAAAGGATATGTTCCCAAAGATGGATGTTGATAATGAATCATATGTCTTAAGACCAATGAACTGTCCTCACCATATGGTCATGTATAGAAGTGCTCTGCACTCTTATCGTGAATTACCATTAAAGATTGCAGAAATCGCTGCTGACTTCCGTTTTGAAGCCTCAGGTGCGTTAACTGGTATTGAAAGAACAAGAGCGTTCTATCAAAACGACTCCCACATCTTCTGTATGCCAACACAAATTGGTGAAGTCTTTAAGGAAGTTACAAAGCTCATTCTTGATGTCTATAATGACTTCGGATTTAAGAACTATGCCTTCCGTTTATCCTTAAGAGATCCTAACGATACCGAAAAGTATTTCGGTAACGATGACCTCTGGGAAAAGAGTGAAAACCAATTACGTGAAGTTTTAAAAGAATTAGGTGTAGATTATTACGAAGCCATTGGTGAAGCCGCTTTCTATGGTCCTAAACTTGACGTTCAAGTCAAGAGTGCGATTGGTCATGATGTCACATTATCCACTATTCAATTAGACTATCAATTACCAGAAAGATTTGAACTTACCTATATTGATGAAAAAGGTGAGAAAGCTAGACCAGTTGTTGTTCATAGAGCAATCTTAGGTTCTTTAGATCGTTTCATTGCCTTCTTAATCGAAGAAACAAAAGGTGCTTTCCCAACATGGCTAGCCCCAGTTCAAGTTAACCTATTACCAGTTAACAATGATTACCATTTAGAATACGCTAACGAATTATTAGCGAAGTTCAGAGAAGCTGGCTTAAGAACAGAATTAGATGATTCTAACGATAAGCTTGGTTACAGAATGAGAAGTTCACAAATGAAGAAAATTCCATATACTCTCGTTCTTGGTGATCATGAAAGAGATGATAGAACAGTGACTTATAGAAGATTCGGTGTTCAAGAACAAATCACTGTCAGTATTGATGAATTCTTAAAACTCATCGGTGATGAAATTAAGAACAAAGCATTACTCAATACTGAAAATAAATAAGCACTAATCTAATAAGAGCTCGCTCACTGAGTGGGCTTTTTTATTGCTTTATTGTAAGAACAATATTTTATTGCTATAATCAAAATAAATTAAGGTAGTAAGCCATGGAAACCATTCTTTCCCTAGTTATTGATTTAATTGAAATCATCGCTTCAGCAGTTACTCCTAGTAAAAAGAGCACTACTGGCTTTTATCGTGAACTCTCGGATGAACAAGTCGAGATGATTAAACAGGCTAGTGAAAAGAATAGAAAATATATGCAATAAACTGGGTGATTGATTCATCCAGTTTTTTCAATTTATATTGAATAAAATGATGCTCTAAATTATAATTGTCGGTGAGGCGACCTATATGTTAAGAGCGATTTTAAACAGTAAGAATATGTCATTGTATGAGCTAGAAAAGATTAGCTCTATTCCTCATGCCACTTTGAATGACATTTATAATGAGCGTTCTAACATAAACAACTGCACTATATCTATTATGAGCAAATTAGCGGACGCTCTATCAATGAGTATTGATGATTTGTATAAGACTTTAAGTTATGACAATCTATCGTTGTTTGCCTATAACAGTGATTTTGATCTTTTCAAAAGCGATACGCTGCAACGTTTAAAAAAGACAGATGAATCTTCTTTCATCACAAGCGTTATTGAATCGAAAGAAATTGAAAACTATTTCTTTAAAAAGAAATATTTGGAGTCGTTATATCTACTTTCATTGGTGGATTATCTATCAGATAAAAACAATATTCCTTTGCTTAAAAAATATGAACAAATTAGAAGCTATAAATGTGAAAAGATATACGTTTCTAAGAGCATTTATTTGTTACTTAAGCTAAAGCAAATCAAAGTAACAGATATTTATAAAATCGCTATTAAGGAGTTCTTAAAACATAATATTGTGGAAGCAGAGATAGATAAGGTTGCCTAGCCAATTGAATTCTTTTAGCAAAATATTCAAGAATAAATTGACACATTATATTAATAATGATAATATCTTAACGCAAAAACGTAGAAAGCAGAGGCACCCGCTTCTCGCCAGACTGACAAAAGTTGGTTGGCTAACGCTACTTCTTATGGGCTAAGAATGTTAACGGGTGCTGTGCGCATCCGTTTTTTAAATCAAAAAGGAGAGTGATACTTATCGTCGACAATCGCTACGCCACTAACAAAAAACCTGGCAATAACCAAAACAAAGATTTAGTAAATGAAAACGTTCGTTTTCCAGAAGTCCTTTTAATCGGACCTAATGGTGAGCAACTCGGAACAATGTCTTCTCGCGAAGCACAATTTAAAGCCAATGAATATGATTTGGACTTATTATGTGTTGCGCCAGCGGCCAAACCTCCGGTTTGCAAGATCATCAATTACAGCAAATATCGCTTCGAGCAACAAAAGAAAGCTAAAGAAGCTAAAAAGAAACAACATACTGTAGAAATCAAGGAAGTCCAATTAACACCACAAATTGGTGGTCATGATATGGACACTAAAGCCAGAGCCGCACAAAAATTCTTAGAAGCGGGTAACAAAGTTAAAGTAGGCGTACGTTTCCGTGGCCGTCAAATGACTCACATCGAAGTCGGCCAAGAAGTCATGGATAAGTTTATCGCTCTATTAAGTGATTACGCGAATATTGAAAAGCCATCTGCGATGGAAGGTCGCTGGATGTACGCAATACTCGCCCCAAAGAAGAAGTAGGAGGAAAGTATTATGCCAAAAATGAAAAGCAAAAGAGCTTTAATGAAAAGAATTAAAGTTACCGGCACAGGCAAGATCGTTAGACATCACGCCTATGTTTCACATTTAGCCCCACACAAAACCACAAAACAAAAGAGACACTTAATGAAGTCCGCTGTCTTACACAAGACCGACTACAAGAGAATTAAGTTTCTCATCGTTAAATAAGGAGGACACTAGAATATGGCAAGAGTTAAAGGTGGCACAGTCACACACGCCCGTCGTAAAAGAGTTTTAAAAAGAGCCTCTGGTTATTTCGGTAGCAAACACTTATTATTCAAAACTGCGAAAGAACAAGTCATGCACAGCTTACGCTATGCATACATCTCCCGTAGAGACAGAAAAAGAGATTTCCGTAAATTATGGATCAGACGTATCAACGCTGCATGCAGATTAAACGATATCTCCTATAGCAAATTCATGTTCGGTTTAAAACAAGCTAACATCAACATCAACCGTAAGATGTTATCTGAATTAGCCATCAATGATCCAAAAGCTTTCGCTGACTTAGTGAAAACTGCTAAAAAGGCTTAATTAAGTTAATCAATAAAAATGCTGGGCTAATGCTCAGCTTTTTTGTTACTCAAATTAGACGAAAAATATTCACGCGCATAAGTGTTTGATATATACTAAAAATCAAGAGTAGAGTAAGGAGATATTTATATGTTAGCATTAGCTATTCTCATGCTTGTTGGTGAATTCATTCTCAACATTTTAATCGGTGTCAACGCTGCTTTAAACAATAATGGCGCAACCTGGGTTGTTGCTTTCTTAGCCATCGTCTGTTTGGTGTTCTCTATCGTGGCTTTAGTCAAAGGTATTAGAGGCATCCGCGATCCATTAATTAGAGGTAAATCCATTGCCACGACCATCGTCGGTGGTGCTGCTGTGACTTATGGTTTCGCTCTCATGTTAATCGCTTTCGTTGTGGCTGCTGGCCTTTTTGTCATCAACTCATCAGGCGATTTCACCTTTACATATTTAGCGTTACCAAGATTCTAATTATTAACAATTAAGGATTTAAAAAACCGGTTCAATCGAATCGGCTTTTTTCTTTTATAAGAGATCTTCTTGTTTAGTTTCAGGAGTGATGATTTTCACTTCGATATTGTTTAAGGCTTCTTTGATTAATGTTTCATAATCAAATTTCTTTTCAAACTCTTCCACTTCATCTTGATGTGGCATAGTTTTTGGAGCCTTAGGAGTGAAGATTGTGCAGCAGTCTTCATATGGTCTAATAGAGATATCGTATGTACCAATCTTTTTACTAATAGCGATAATCTCTAATTTATCAGTGGTCGCTAATGGACGGATGACTGGTGTATTGGTCACGGCATTAATGACGTGCATAGATTGCAAAGTTTGCGAAGCAACTTGACCAATTGATTCACCACTACTGATAACTGGACATTTACGGCGTTTAGAGAGTGCGTCCGCTAAACGGAACATCATTCTTCTCATTAGCGTAATACAGTAGCTCTCAGGGGCATTATCGTAAATCGCTTCTTGAATCTTAGTGAATGGCACGATATGTAATCTAATGCGTGTTTGATATCTATTTAAGACGTGTAATAAGTCTTCTAACTTATAGATGACACCCATTTGGGTGTAAGGCGGAGAAGCAAAGTGGATGCATTCAATGCTGACGCCTCTTTTCATCATGAGATATGCGGCTACTGGGGAATCAATACCACCACTTAACATATGCATGGTTTTACCACCGACTCCCAAAGGATAACCACCTGCGCCTAAGAAGGTTTTACAGAAGATATAAGCGGCTTCTTGTCTCACTTCGATTGAAAGTAAGATTTCTGGATTATGAACATCCACTTTTAATTCTGGGGTGTTTCTTAAAACATGACCAGCCACAATACGGGTAATTTCATCAGAAATGATGGGATATGTCTTATCGCCTCTTTTGACTTTGACTTTGAAGGTTTTGCCATGTTCTTCTTTCATTAGTGCTAAAGCACTATTTTTGATATCTTCAATGTCTTTACTAGCGCGATAGACTAAAGAAAGAGCGTGGATACCAGAGACGTCTTGTAAGCGTTCAATAATTGGTTCATATGGAAGATTATTAAGACCAACATAAATATGGTCATAACGTGTTTCAAACGATAATTCTGGCCAGTCTTTGAGGGCGTTTTTAATATTATCAGCGAGTGTACGAATGAAATCTTTTTTATTTTTGCCTTTAGTGGATAATTCACCAAAGCGGATCATGATATGGTCATAGGTGATCATTGCTTAATCTCCTTAATAATACTTTCTAAGTTTTTAATGAGGGCTTCTACCTCTTCTAATGTGTTGTCTTTTCCGAATGATACACGGATGGTGTTGTGGGCGATATTTAAGTCATTAGTCATCGCATAGACGACCGCACTATAGTCTTCATGCTTAGCGTGACAGGCAGATAAGGATGAGACCATAATACCTCTATTTGATAAAGCCTCAACGACAACACTGGCTTTATGATTACGAAGAGAGAAATTAACAATGTATGGATTCTCTTCGAAGAATGAATTGATGCGATATTTATCTTGGTTATCTTTTAGATAATCTAATAATCTTTTGCTTAGTTTTTTGACATGTTCATAGTCTTTAGCTTGGTTAGAAATAGCGAGTCTAATGGCTTTCGCTAAAGAAGCAGAAAGGGCTAATGTATTAGTGCCACTTCTTAAGTTGTTTTCTTGACCACCACCATTATTGATGGCTTTAAGGATAATTTTCTTTTCTTTAACTAATAAGCCGGAACCTAACAAACCATGAATCTTATGGCCGGCGATAGAGAACATATCAATATTGTCTAAATCTAATGGAAGTTTACCCATGGCTTGCACCATATCAACATGGAAAGCAATTTTAGGGAACTTTTTAAGATATTCACCAATCTCTTTAATTGGGTTAATAGCCCCTGTTTCGTTATTGACCATCATGAGGGAAACTAGGATGGTATTATCCTTAATTGCGGCCTTTAAAGTTTTAACCTCTACTGCGCCTTTTTCATTAACTGGAAGAACGCTCACTTCATAGCCAAAATCTTTGAGTTCTAAAACTGAGTTTAAAACGGAAGGATGTTCACTAGCGCTGGTGATGATGTGATTGCCGCGTGAACGATTAGCGAAGCAATAGCCCTTAATGGCTAAGTTATTAGCTTCAGTAGCACCACTAGTGAAAATCACTTCGTGATGGGTGAGTTTAAGGACGTTTAAAATTTGTTCACGGCTTTTATCTAATAAGCGTGAAGCTTCTTGTCCAAGAGAATGTATGCTGCTTGGATTAGCAAAGTATTTGAGAGTGATTTGGTTATAGGAATCTAAAACTTCAGGATCAACTTTGGCGGTAGCAGCGTTATCTAGGTAAATGATATTAGCCATTCGCTGTACCTGTATCCTCAACGTGCATGCGTTTGAAAATCGCATTAGCTTCGTGATAGACTTTCACGAATTCGCCTTGGTAGAATTCGTTTTCTAAAGCAGTAAGCTGTTGATGGACATCATCTTGATGATTTCTGTCTCTATTGGCATAAACAACAGCGGATTCTGCGAGTTGCATTTCACGGAACTTATTTTCGATTTCTTCAAACACCGCATTAGCGTTGTTTTTAAGAGTGGAGACCATGTCGTTGATTTCATCAACTGCAATTGGTTGAACTTTAATAGCTTTATCGATTTGATTCAATAATTCATAGCAATCTTCAATGCGTATTGTGTATGGCTCAGAGAATTCTGGGATAGCAATTTCTCTAAGTAAGCCCTCGACTTGTTTTAAACGGTAATAGTAAACAAACACTAAAGTGTAGGCTTCTTCGCTAGAAGTTTTTAGGAACTCAATGTATTGTTTGAATTCTTCGATGCCTTCTTTAGCGAGTGCGTATTGGGCGCTTAATTCATCCAACTTACCCCTAAGGGTAGAGAATGGTTGCTTTAAGGAAGAATGGACATAATTATCTAAAGATTGCTTGATGGTACCTAAAGCATTCATCGTTTGTTTTAATTGTTCCACTTTTTCTTTTCTTTCGTCAGTTACTACGTAAGTACGATAAATTTCTGGAAGAAGAGAGCAGATCTTTAAGAAAGCTTTTTCTAAATCGATGACATTTTGATAAATGCTTTGATTGTTTTCTTCGAAAAATTCTTTGTCAGATTTTTCTTTGTTTAACAAATCTCTAGTTTCTTCGATTTCAGATTGAAGACCATCTAAAGATTCCATAATATTGCCGATTTGTAACTTTGTTAAACGTGTACGGAGGATAGTTAAATCATTGTTCCATTCACCTAATTTAGTTTGGAAAGCAAGATTATATAAAGGTAGACCTTTTTGTTCTAATTCCTCGTAGTCTCTTTTGATATCCACGATTTTTTCTGGAATAACTGTATTTACCAAAATACAAAGATTTGGTAATTGGCTTAAAGCAGATTCTAAAGCAGAAACGACTTTACCAATTGTTGGTAATAACGCTTGTGCATCATCATATTCCGCGCTTTCGATATGTGTTTCAAATTCCACGAACATTTGATCGAGTTTATCAAACACTTGATTAATAGAGGAACTTACTAAGTCTAAGTCAGAGCTATTCGCGTAGAATGTTTGTTTGACACGTCTATAGTTTTCCTTGAGTTTGAGGATGGATTGACGAGAATCTTCTTCAGGTTTAATTAATGTATATAAGTCGTTATCTAAAGCGTTAACTTTATCTTCAAAAGTTTTCATCGCTTTTTTAGAATCACTGATGACTGTCTTAATATTTTTGAACTGCTTATTAGAAATAAGAGCGTTTAATTGTTTAAGCATTGATTCGGCAAACTTATCATCGTTTTCATAGATTTCTTTGAAACGACGTGAGAACTTCTCGTGTTTATCAACATAGAGTAAGTTTGTACGAGAAATGATTTCAAGACGGTGAATATACTGAGAATCTTGACCAATTAATAAAGCATCTAAATAAGAGTATTTCTTTTGGAGTTCACGCACTTGATGTTTAACTCTATTTCTAGAGATCACAAAGTGATAAAGAAGAAACGCTAAAACGCCAAGGATGATAACACCACCAACGATGACAAACGCTAGGCCAACTTTTTGACCAGTACTAAGTAATAAAATCATGAGGAAACCTCCTGTTAGATGCGATTATAAAATTAATGGCAATAGCCACACTATTATTTTAACGACTTTTAGCCATAATATAAAAGACTTTTTACGAAATACTATTTCATAAAAGTAATCCCCTATTACTCTTTTTTCGGTCGTTTCCTTTTTCTAGTGATTACTAGTTGAATAAAGCATGTGTGTAATTTGCTTATTTTTATATCATTTTCTTTAACCTATTTTTGTGAATTTAAGTTAATCAAAAAAGCTAGTATAAAGAACTAATATTGTTTTGATCACACCACTACCCAGAAATTGCAATATTCTTAATAAAATAGTTGCGATTAACACGTAAAAAACGTAGAGTATTGGCATGGCATTTATTGGAATTTTCTTAGTTGGATGGCTCTTAGTATTCATTCTCATCGTAATTGCGTGTTTGATATTATTTGTCTTCATTCCATGTTTGATCATCGCTATTATCAACTTAGTTAAAGGTATCCAAAATAACTGGCCAAAGAGAAATGTTATCCCGTTAGCGATTACCGGTTCTATCTCGTTAATTTTTATTTTGTTATTTATTTGGTACTTTATTTGGAGATTTACGATTTACCAAGATCCACAAGCTACAAGTAGCTCCTTAGAATCTGCTAATAATCTCTTAATTTGGCTTGGATTATAAAAATATTATATTTTTTAATTGACGGATTAAGATAATTTCTATATATTATTTACTGCATGTAATGCAGCATGTGAATACAATCCGACCGACGTTTGATACGGCTGTGACGAAGTAACCGAAGCTCAAAGGTGAAACGATTAATCAAACATCCGGGATGAGGAATTCACACCTATTCATTATTTTGCAAGAAGAAATAAAGAAAGGAAAACGAACGAACATGAGATACACAGGTTCAGATTGGAAAAGATCCCGTCGCTTAGGCTTTTCCACATTAGAAACAAGCAAAGAATTAGCGAAACGTCCTTATGGCCCAGGCCAACACGGTAACACCCGTCGTAAAAAGAATTCCGAATACGGCAAACAATTAATTGAAAAACAAAAATTAAGACAAATGTACGGTGTTAACGAAAGACAATTCCGTCGCTTATTCATGATTGCTTTAGCAAGTAAAGAAGTTACCGGTGTTGCTTTCATGAAGTTGCTCGAATCCCGTTTAGACAACTTAGTCTACAGAATGGGTTTTGCTAGAACAAGAAGAGGCGCCAGACAATTAGTCAACCACGGCCACATCGAAGTTAACGGCAAAAAGTTAGACATCCCATCCGCATTATTAAATGTCGGTGATGTCGTGAGCGTCAGAGAAAACAGCAAAGACCTCAAAGTGATTAAAGAATCCTTAGAAACCTTAGGCACAAAAGTTGGCTGGGTTGAAGTGGATGCTGAAAAGTTATCTGGTAAATATGTCCGCGAAGTCGAACGTAAAGAATTACCACAAGATATCACAGAATCACAAATCGTTGAATACTACAACCGTAAACTCTAATACTCAAACAGAGCAAACAAAAACCATCTCAATACTGGGATGGTTTTTTATTGCTTAATATTTTAATAATATAGATACTCAGGCTCAGGTAAGTTTTTCCATTCTTCTGAGTTCTCAATTGTTTCAGAAATATAGTCCACTACTTCGAAGAACTTTTCACCCTTTTTAGAAAGTTGACCTTCAGCACGAGTGATACAGAAACTTTCAATAAGGATTGTTTTATCGTTCACTGTTAGTTTATACGTCTTATATGGAGTGGACATTAAGTGGTTAGAGGATTTATGTGGATCAAAGTTATCTGGATATGCATATGGATTCATAGCCTTAACTTTGTTATATAACTCTTCCATATTAGGAAATGTATATTTCGCTGTGTAGTCTTCCGCGGTTTTTTCGTAATGACATTTTGTCTTTACTAAGATTTTTGTATCGCTGTTATAAGAAGCGTCTGAATAGATACCCCACTCTAAAGAAAACTTAAAATCTTCTAGGGCAACATCAAACTTTGGACTTTGGTTACAACTAGAGAGCATAAACGCTAAAAATGGGATGAGTAATAAACGTTTCATATCTATAACCTCTACTAATTAGACGAGCAAAAGAGAGCAAACCGCTAAAAACAAATATAAGGATATATAAATATTATATGTCCTCTTTTATCTTTTCTATTGTCTTATTAATTTGATTAATAAATTGGATAAGGAACCTTTTGAAGCTTGTCGTTTTTATAGTTAGCGCGACCTTCTTTAGCTTCGCCTTTGCCGTCTAGCATCACTAAGTCGCCAGTGAAGCCACATGTCATATTGTTGACGAATGATGTACCAACACCATACATGCTAACTGGAACACCTAACTTCTTCCATTCTCTAATCTTTTCAGCGTTGAAGGAAGAAGAAACGGTAATACCAACATAATTGAAGCCTTCATCATCTAACGCTTTTCTTAAAGCGATAATAAGTTCTTTACAAACACCATGTGGATCAAAACAACTTGTGTCTTTATCGTCGAAATAATGGTCAATAAGTGCTTTTGATGTATCAACACGCACACCTCTTAACTTATGGCCTAAATGACGCGCGATTAATAAGGAATCACGCACGACGTTATTATGATAGTCAATTAACGCAGTTACTTGTTCTTCTGGGAATGTTTTTGCATAAGCATCAGCGGCTTTAATAATATCGCCACCACAGATTTGGATTAAAGCGTGTGGCATGGTGCCCATACCTTTTCCACCCCACCATTTACCTTGAGCGTCAGTACTAACTCGATTAATACCAGCGACATAAGTGGCATAACCATCACCGACTTGAGTGAGGTAATCATCTTGTCTATCCGCCATAGAGAACACTGGAGTATCACCAGCGGCATCAAGCACTTCTTTGACGTTAGTGGCTACACTACTTCTTCTTGCTAAGACACCATCGATAACGGATTCTAAAAAGCCGAAATTTTCATATGTACCAGTGACCTTTAAAACTGGTTCATTAGCCTGGATGATATCACCATCATTTAAGGCTTCAATAACGAGTTCTTCAGGATGAACGGCAAAGGTATGAAGAATAGCGATTGCTTCATCAACGCCACAGAGCATTGAGTTATCTCTTCTTTGGAACCACTGCATGGTCACTGTGTGGCCTTTTAAGTTTTCAGAAACAATCTTACGGCTCTTTAAGAAATAGTTCGCACTATAGAAACCTTCTCCTAATTCTTTTGGGAAATTAAATGTTTTGTTTGTGAGACGAGAAATCTTACCTTGTTTTTTAAGTTCTACTTCCATCATACTTCACGTTCCTCCATTTGGAAAAAATCTTTATTTATATCGTTATCATTAACTTCATCGTTATTTAAGATGATCTCTTCATTTGGTTCGTTCTCATCTAAATCTTGATAGGTAGCGAAGCGATCATCTTTCACAAAACTACCATTAGAAATTAATGTATCTTTCATTACTTTTACTTTGTAAACATCATTATCTTTTTCAATAAAGAAGCCAGAATCAGGTTTACTCATGAGCATAATATCGTATTTACCTAAATAGCCATTTAAGATAGCAATCAATTCATAATTAGGTAAAGTAATTAAGCCATGGAATCTAATCTTCACATATTTCTTTAAATTAAAGATATCGATGCGGTAAATCTTACCGTCTTTTTCATAAATTAATAAATCTTCATCTTGCTTTGGAAGAAGGTTTTTTGGAACATCATCAAAGATAATACTTAAGTAAGCATTAATCTTATCGAAATGGTTAATTAGTCCGTATTTAGAAATCATAACTTCTCCAAAATCAAACGATAGATTGGTTGACCCTCTTCACGGAAACTTGCCTCATATTCAGTAATCTCATCAAATGGGTCATGACCGTCATAAGAATAGTTAGCTTCCACGAGTTTAAAAGCGGAAGTTTGCACTAGTTCTAATGAGTATGTAAATAAGTCATAATTATCAGTTTTAAAAATCAATTTAGCGCCTTTTTTGAGAATGCGGAAATATTGATTTAAGAAGGAGTCAGAAGTTAACCTTCTTTTCGCGTGTCTTTTCTTTGGCCATGGGTCAGAGAAATTTAAGAAAATGCCATTCACACTACCTTCATCAATTAACGGCAAAACTTGTTCGGCATAAGCATAAACTAATTTAGCGTTAGTGATTTCGTTTTCCACGAGTTTCTTCGCGGTAAAGCCAGCGCATGTGACGTTACATTCCATACCGATAAAGAAATTATCAGGATGGTTTTTCGCCATGTTGACGAGGAATTGACCTTTACCCGAACCAACTTCCAAATAATAATTTTTATAATTATTAAGTTGATCAAAAGGACACATTACTTCAGTGTGTTCTTCGATAAATGGTTTAGCCCAAGGTTTATATTTTGTTCTCATTACTTAATAAGCTTTCCTAATTCCACGATGGCGTGAGCGTAAATACCCATTGATTCAACGAGATATTCTCTCTTGGTATTTTCATTAACACCATGCATTTTTGGATCATGTCCTGGATATTCCATACCAAAAGCGACGACATTGTCCGCTTCTTTAGCGTATGTACCACCACCAGAAGCGATGATTTCAGTTTCATAATCACCAGTCTCTTCTTGATAGACTCTTAATAAGGTTGTAATAAGGTCGCTATCCTTTGGATAGAAGAGAATTGGGGAAATACCTTCCACTTCAATTTCAAATGGTTTAGAAGCTGCTTTGATGTTATTAATCATATCTTCCGCTTTCACGGTTTCAACGTGACGGTAGTTAACAACGACTTCTAATTCATCATTCTCATAAGAGAATAAACCAACATTGAGGGAGTTAGTACCCATATTTTCACTATTAGCGGCAGCGTTAACGCCTTCACCTCTAGGATCATTTAATAATTCATATAATTTCTTAAAGTCAGCGTTTTTATAATATTCGCCTAAATACTTAACTGCGGCCATCGCAGCGTTTTTACCCATCCATGGGATGGAACCATGGGCAGCGACACCATTAAATGTTAAAAGCATTTCTTCACCTTTAGCGAGGTAAGAATAATCAGCTTCTTGGTCATTTAAATAAGAGATAAGATTGAGGTCTTCTTTAAGAAGAACTTCACACTTTTCAATAACAGCGTTACTCGCAACACCACCCTTCATCCATTTGATTTCTGGGAAGTTAACTTTCTTTTTAACTTTGAAGCCAATAATACCTTTTTCGGCATATGTTAATGGGTAAGCACTATCTGGAGAGAAACCATATGTTGGTTGTTTCTTTTTGAGTGTTTTGAAGTAATGTTCCATACAAGCACTACCTCTTTCTTCATTACCACCCACTAAGAAACGAACTTGATAATTACCAAGTAAGTTATTGTCTCTTAAGGCTTTTAAGCCATAATAGCATGAGAGTAATGGGCCTTTATCATCCGCGACACCGCGGGCATAAAGAAAACCATCTTTTTCCACCATTTCTAATGGATCTTGTGGCCAACCTGTTCCGACTGGAACAATATCAGCGTGAGCCATAATTGTAATATTTTTATCTAATTCGTTAGTTAAGATTTCAACGAGATAGTTATCGTAATTATTTACAATAAAGCCGTCCTTTCTAGCTAGGTCAGCGATAAATTGTAAGGCTTTTGAAACACCTTTACCAAATGGATTATTTTCATCAACAGTTGATTCATCATATGTGGAATCAATAGCGACGAAAGCTTTTAAATTTTCCATCATTTCCGCTTCATAGGAAGCAGTAAGCTTTTTGTAAAATTCTTTTTCCATAACTACTCCTTCTTTAAATTTTTATTAATAATGATATTTAGTCCATCAAGATTGAGATTTTTATCATAGATGAAACTATCACCAAGAATTTCCTTCACATAAATCGCGCCACCACCTGTAAGAATATGCTTACATGGGTAGCCAATTTCGTTTTCTAAACGATTAATAAGACCGCTTATCATATCAGCGTGTCCGTATACAATGCCCGCGTTCATCGCACTTAATGTGTTTTTAGCAATGACTGTCTTAGGGGCGATTAAAGATACTTCCGGAAGAAGCGCTGCTTTATTCGATAAAGAAAGCGCACTTAAAGTTAAGCCTGGCATAATCAAACAAGCACTAAATGTCCCTGCTTTATCAAGCAAAAGTATCTTACTAGCGGTCCCTAAATCGGCGATGATACATGGATAATCATATTTTTCTTTCGCACTCACTAAGTCAGCGATTAAATCGTTACCGATTTCCATTGGGTTATCAACTTTAATTGATAAACCAGTTTTAGTGCCTGGACCAATGAGGATAGGTTCTTTATTAAACAACTGCTTTAAAGCAGTCATTAAAGGTAAATTGACTTGTGGCACAACAGAAGAAAAGATCACGTTATTAACTTCGTTAACTTTTAAACCAAGTTCATTAAAACTCTTCTTGAAAAGAAGATAGAACTCATCATCTGTTAATCTATCGTCGGTGTTAAAAGTAAGTCTCTCAACGAGAGCATCATCTTTATAAGCACCAATACCAATTGTGGAATTACCCACATCAACACAAATATTCATATTAGATAGCCACGATATTCACAATACGGTTTTTAACGACGATAATCTTCTTGATTTCTTTACCTTCAAGATTACGTTTCACACCTTCAAGGGCTAAAGCGGCTTGTTTCACCACTTCATCATCTTCGTCTTTAGCGATTTCAAGTTCGCCTCTTACTTTACCGTTAACGGAAACACCCATTTTAATAGTGTTGAGCACTAATTTGGATTCATCATACTTTGGCCATTCCGCGAAAGCGATTGTTTCGTTATGACCAAGGAGTTGCCACATTTCTTCACCGATGTGTGGGCAAATACAAGAGATGAGTTTGACAAACCCTTCAGCGTATTTCTTGCTTAATTTATTCACGCGATAGACTTCATTGATGAAAATCATCATTTGGCTAATCGCGGTATTGAATGAAAGGTTTTCATAGTCTTCTGTGACTTTCTTAACTGTTTGATTATAAATCAAATCAAGTTCTGGTGTATCTTCTTCAGTGACAATGCCGTTTTCAATAATGATACGATAAACTCTTTCTAAGAATTTATGAGCACCTTCGACACCTTGGTTAGACCACGGCTTACTCGCTTCAAGAGGTCCCATGAACATTTCGTAAATACGGAGAGTGTCCGCACCATATTGTTCACAGACATCTAATGGGTTAACGACGAATTCTGGATAACGTTTACCCATTTTAATGTTATTAGCGCCTAAAATCATACCTTGGTGAACGAGTTTCTTAAATGGTTCATCAAAGCTGATATAGCCTTTATCGTATAAATATTTAGTCCAAATACGGGAATAGATTAAATGACCAACGGCGTGTTCTGGTCCACCGATATAAAGGTCAACAGGTAACCAGTGATCCGCGAGTTTCTTATCGCAGAAAATCTTATCGTTGTGTGGGTCAACATATCTTAAGAAATACCAAGATGAACCCGCACTACCTGGCATAGTACTTGTTTCACGTTTACCATGAAGACCATTATGGTTGTATTCTTTCCACTCTTTAGCGTTTTCTAAAGGTGCTTGACCGTTATGACCTTTATAGTCATCAAGTTCTGGTAAGACTAATGGTAATTCATCATCATCTAAAGCGTGAACTTCACCGTTATCAAGATGGACAACAGGGACTGGTTCACCCCAGTATCTTTGTCTAGCAAAGATCCATTCTCTAAATTTATAGTTAACTTTCTTTTCACCAATGCCTTTTTCTTTTAAGAAATCAATCATCTTATTAATGGCGTCTTCTTTGTTCATACCGTTTAAGAAACCAGAATTAATGTGAGTACCATCTTCTTCATAAGCTTCTTTAGAAATGTCGCCACCTTCTAAGACTTGGATGATATCTAAGCCATATTTCTTAGCGAAAGCATAGTCTCTACTATCATGGGCTGGGACCGCCATAATGGCGCCTGTACCATAGCTAGATAAGACATAATCTGAAATATAAATAGGCACTAACTTATCGTTAGCGGGATTAATTGCATAAGCACCAGTAAAGCAACCGGTCTTTTCTTTATTTAAAGAGGTTCTTTCGATTTCACTCTTTTTGCTCGCTTCTTCAATATAAGCAAGAACAGCTTTTTCTTGTTCTTTGCTCATAATCTTCTTAATTAAAGAATGTTCTGGAGAAAGGACGCAGTATGTACAACCAAATAATGTATCAGCACGGGTTGTAAAGACTACGAAAGATTCATCGCTATTAGCGACTTTGAATCTGATTTCCGCACCAATGGATTTACCAATCCAGTTTCTTTGAATTTCTTTAGTGGATTCTGGCCAATCGATTCTATCTAAGCCTTCAAGTAATCTTTCAGCGAATTTTGGTTGGTCGATAACCCATTGTTTAAGGTTCTTTCTAATAACTGGATAGCCACCTCTTTCACTCTTACCATCAATGACTTCGTCATTACTTAAGACAGTACCGAGTTCTTCACACCAGTTGACTGGCATATCAATGTATTTAGCGTAGCCATCTTTAAATAAGCCTTTGAAGATCCACTGTGTCCAATGATAGAACTTTGGATCGCTGGTAAGAATGACTCTATCCCAGTCATAATCAAGACCGATATGTTTTAACTGTTTAGTGAAGTATTCAATATTTTGTTGGGTGAAACCTTCTGGGTTATTACCTGTTTGAATGGCGTATTGTTCCGCAGGTAAACCAAAAGAGTCGTAGCCGATTGGGTGCAAGACGTTGTAGCCTTGCATTCTTTTCATACGGCTAATGATATCAGTCGCGGTATAACCTTCTGGGTGACCAACGTGTAAACCCACACCACTTGGATAAGGGAACATGTCTAAAGCATAAAACTTAGGTTTAGAGAAATCCCAGACGTCTGTTTTAAATGTTTGATGTTCTTCCCAATACTTTTGCCATTTGGCTTCGATTTCACGATGATTGAATCCCATAATATACACTTCCTTTTAAGTTAAGCTTGTTATTTAACAAGCGCCTTATAAAGTTTAATGTATTCTAATGTACTCTTCAACCATGAATTATCAGTAACCATGGCATTTTTCATCAATTGATGAAGGATTTTCTTGTTTTCATAGATGTCAAAAGCATATTGAGCGGTTCTATTCATCTCATAAATGCTGTAAGCATCAAAACCAAAACCATTACTTGTTTCAGCGTTACTACCATCAAAGCAAATAACACTATCTTTGAGGCCACCTGTTCGACGAACAATTGGTAATGTGCCATATCTTTGGGCAATCATTTGGCCAAGACCACATGGTTCGAATAAGGATGGCATGATAAAGAAGTCACTAGCGGCGTAAACCTTATGAGCCAGGTTATCGCTATAGCCGATAAAGATACCAACTTGTTGTGGATATCTATTTCTTAATTCTTCCCATCTCTTTTCATATTGAGATTCGCCACTTCCAAGCATAAAAATGCTTGCGCCTCTTTTAATTAACTCTTCAACCGCTGGGAAAATGATGTCAAAACCTTTTTGCCAGGTAATACGAGTGACTAAAGAGAATAATGGTCCTTTAGTGTTCTTTAAGCCATATTGATTCATTAAAGCTTCTTTGTTAGCTTTTTTACCACTAACTAAGTTCTTTTCTGTGTATGGTTTAGCAATTTGTTTATCTTCGTTAGGATTAAATTCTAAATAATCGATACCGTTTAAAATGCCAGAAAAATCCCATTCTCTATATCTTAAAACTTGGTCTAAACCCATCCCACCTTCAGGAGTTAATAGTTCTAAATGATGAGTTGGAGAAACGGTTGTGATTTTATTCGCGTAGACAATACCTGCTTTTAAGGTGGAGACTTGATCTTTAAAACGCACTGAACCGTTATCATAATATTCATCGGTTAAGTTATAGAAATCACCTAAGGTGAATTTTGGCATCATCCCTTGGAATGCTGGATTATGAATAGTAAAAACATATCTCGTTTTCGCAAACTTCTTTTGGCAGTTTTGATCCACTTTTAATAAGCATGGAAGCATACCGGCTTGCCAATCATGAACATGGATGATATTCGGATAGTATTTCTTAGTCAATAAGAATTCTTTGACCGCCATGGTAAAGAAGGCGAATCTTTCACCATCATCAAAGTCACCATAGATGTGACCACGTTCAAAGTATTGTCTATTTTCGATGAAATAGTAATTGATACCATCTCTGACCACGCCATAGACATCAACACTTTGTTGTCTCCATGACATATGGGTGTTGAAAGAACAAACTTTTTTAAGTTCGCTCTTAGGTAATTGACGAGCTACGCTGTCATAGTAAGGGATAACAATTGAGACTTCTTCCCCTAAAACAGCGAGTTCTTTGGATAAGGAATAGACGACATCAGCGAGACCACCTGTTTTACAGAATGGACGAGATTCGCTGGCTACCATTAATATTTTCATTAGATGTTCGCTCCAAAACTAATATAGGTGTAATGTTCTTCTTCACCCACGACTTCTTTGACTTCCTTGATTTGGACGTTTTTATCGGCAACGACATATTTGAGTTTGGTCTTTTTGCCGACTCTAGTGCCACTGAAGAGAATGCAGTTTTCAACGACCGCTCCTTCTTCAACAATCACGTCACGAGAAATAACAGAATTAATAACCTTGCCCTTAATTCTAGAACCATTAGCGACGAAAGAATTCATCACGACGGCATCAGGACCATATTGGGCTGGTGGGGTATTATGGGTAGTTGTATAAATTGGCCAATCCTCTTTGAAGAGTTGCTTTCTATTTTCATAAGAAAGGAGTTCAGTTGAGACTTTAACGAAATCGTCAAAAGTTAAAACAGAAGCAACATAGCCATCAAAGGAGAAGGCATTAACTTCATAAAGTTTAT
>JAEEGK010008310.1_pt1 | contig 24515 bp, 20 predicted proteins | sample 8958771 | NCBI WGS metagenome assembly JAEEGK01 (sample SAMN16246547, study PRJNA631951) | gut metagenome | biome: gut microbiome; feature: rumen; material: SC-attached | host: Bos | place: Iran: Karaj | collected 2018-10
TTGCTTGCGAGATGGCACTGCGCCACACTGCATCAACTCGGTACCGGAAAAAGCACCAAACGGAGAAGGAGGGATTTGAACCCTCGCGCCGCTATTAACGACCTGCACCCTTTCCAGGGGTGTCTCTTCAACCTCTTGAGTACTTCTCCAGAAAAGTTGAATTCGAATAAAATATTCAATTTCGCGGACACAGGAAAACCTATGTCAAGCGGAGAGGATGGGATTCGAACCCATGCGCCCTTTCGGACAAACGGTTTTCAAGACCGCCTCGTTATGACCACTTCGATACCTCTCCGTAGTCCGCACTCGTAATCAGCGCAAGGAATATATTAGCAAACTTACAGATTAGTGTCAACCGATTTTTGATAATTTTCAAGGCTATTTTTCGCAGGGGCTTCAGTTTCCTAAATGAGTCAAAACCGTTGATACAAACTCAATGTCTTCGGGAGTCGTTACCTTAATATTGGAATAATCTCCCATTACCATCTTTACTCTTCTTTGGCCGCATCGTTCCATCACCGACGCATCGTCGGTAAAGGCGGAAAGGTTCCCGCCTCCGAGGGCTTCCGACAGGGCGGCTTCAATGTATGCGTCCAAAAGTTCCGATGCTTTGAAAGCCTGAGGTGTCTGCGCAAGCCAGACTCTCGACCTTTGAGGGGTGTTTATCACCCGGTCGCCTTCGTCAACAATCTTAACCGTATCTTTGCTCGGTACTCCAACAACCACAGCGTCGCCGGTTTCAAGCCCTTCTTTTACCCTGTTTAGTATTTCCCGGGAAAGCAGGGGCCTCGCTCCATCATGGATATAGGCGTAGGCTTCCGCAGGCTCCTTTATGGCGCGCAGACCCGCAACAACCGAGTCAAAGCGTTCTTTGCCGCCTTTGACCACCGCGGTGACCTTTGAGAAAGAAAACTTCTCTGCCAGTTCTTTTTGAACATAGTCGATCCAATCTTCCCCTGTGACCACCACTATCTCATCAAGGAAGCTTTCCTGCATGACCTTTAAAGAGTAAAAAAGAAGCGGGTGTCCTCCCACTTCGGTAAATTGTTTGGGAATGTCACCGCCGAACCTTGAACCCTTTCCGGCGGCAACAATAACTCCTACATGGCGCATAATTATTCTATTCTCCCAGTTTCAAAGCGGGAACGGCGTTAAGATCGTATCCGCTGATCCTTCCTTTAATAAAGTTGTAATACCCGGCGGCGCCTATCATGGCCGCATTATCCGTACAAAGAATGGGTGAAGGTCTGTAAAAAGCAACCCCCTCTTTTGCGCAGGCTTCTTCCAGGGAAGCACGAAGGTGGGTGTTGCTGGCAACCCCGCCCGCTATGGCAAATTTCTTTATATTATATTCTCTGATGGCAGTGAGGGAATGCTCGGTCAAAACATCGACAACCGCCCGTTGGAAAGAGGCGGCAACGTCCGGAACGTTTATGGACTCACCCTTCATCTCGCAGGAATTCAAGTAGTTAAGGACCGCTGACTTAAGGCCGCTGAAGCTGAAATCATATACGGAATCCGCAACCTTGGCGCGGGGGAACTCGATTGCATGGGGATTTCCCTCGTTTGAGATCCTGTCAACCTTGGGGCCTCCGGGGTATCCGAGGCCGATTGCTCTGGCAACCTTATCAAAAGCCTCTCCCGCGGCGTCATCTCTGGTCCTTCCGAGAACCTCATATTTACCGTAATCAACAACTTTTACAAGATGGGAATGGCCTCCGGACACCACCAGACATACAAACGGCGGCTCCAGATCTTTATTTTCGATATAGTTGGCGCTGATGTGGCCTTCTATGTGATTGACGCCCACAAGAGGGATCTTGGTGGCAAAACTGATGGCCTTCGCAGCGGAAACGCCCACCAGCAGCGCACCCACCAGCCCGGGGCCGTAGGTCACCGCAATTGCGTCTATATTCTTTAAGGAAAGGTTTGCTTCTTTAAGGGCCCGGTCGATCACGAAATTGATCTGCTCCGTGTGCTTTCTGGAAGCAATCTCCGGAACGACTCCGCCGTATATGGTATGCAGGTCGATCTGCGAAGATATTATATTAGAAAGAACCTCTCGGCCGTTTTTCACCACCGAAGCGGCGGTTTCGTCGCAGGAACTCTCAATGGCCAATATATTAATGTCACTCATTTGCTTTGTTCTTCTTTCCAGCCGAAAATGCGCCAGTGGCTCTTTTCGTCCTTTCGCAAAACGAAAACTTCGTTTATGTCTTTGTAATTCTTGCCCGACTTAATGGTGAAAATACAATAAAGTCTCGCCCACTCACGGTCGTCCTCGGTGAAAAAGAAAACGTCCGTGCTGGCACTGGGCACATAGTTTGAAACAACGTAACCGTTGGTCTTGTAAAACGCTATGTCGGACTTCAGGTCAAGAATATAATCTTCATATGTCTTGTAGGAAACCAGTTCATCATCATAAAGCAAAAGCATCTGCTTGGCAAGTGCTTCCATTTCTTCGTCCGTGATCTCCTCATTGTAATAGCACTGGGTGATACGACCGAAATACTTAACCACCTCTTTGGGAGTCTGAGGATAGTTCGTTGCCAGGTTTCTCTGCAAAAGTTCCTGAACCGCCGTTATTTTGTTGTCGGCGTCCTCTTCACTCGGTGCCGTTTTGTTTGACAGGTGATAGTAGTAAAACACTATCAGCACAGCCAGAAAAAGCACGATGATGACGCCCTTCAATCCTTTAAATTTAGGCATGTCAATCCTCAAAACTAAGGTCTGTCGTCTGTCCGTCGCGGCTTATCACCGTGTCGGGGAATATCTTTCTGGTTTCTTTTTTGAATTCTTCGGGTCTTAACAAAGAAGGCGAATAGTGGGTAAGCCAGAGTTCCTTAACGCCCGCGTCTTTAGCCATTTCCGCAGCCTCATAAAAGGTCATGTGCTTGTGCTCTTTGGCCTTCTCAAGTTTGTCGGGTTCGCCGTACATTCCCTCGCAGATAAAGAGATCTGCGCCCTTGGCGTTCTCAACGATAAAATCTGTAGGGCGTGAATCGGTGCAATAGGTGACCTTTAAGCCCTTTCTCGGTTCTCCGAGGACCATATCGGGCGTATAGGTCTTTCCTTCAAATTCGATGGTGTTGCCCTTCTGGAGGCCGTTCCAGAGCTTAAGGGGAATATTGTTTGCTTTGGCGCGTTCCGCGTCAAACTTCGGAAGTCTGTCCACCACCAGATTATAGCCGTAACAGATAACGTTATGGTTCACGCGAAAGGCTTCTATATGATAGCCGTCAAAATCAAATCTCTGGAAATTGTCCTGTATCTCGATAAGCGATATATCAAAGGGAAGCTCGGGTGCTATGGTCCGAAGCGCCGGAACCACCCGTAAAAGCCCCCTGGGTCCGATCATCACCAGGGGTTCTGTCCGCTCCGCATTTCCCATGGTAAGGAGCATGCCCGGAAGTCCGCTTATATGGTCGGCGTGATAATGGGTAAAGCACATGACATCGATGGGTTTTGAGCTCCACCCCACCTCGCGCAAAGCAATCTGTGTACCCTCGCCGCAATCTATAAGTATATTGCTTCCGTTATAGCGCGCCATCATGGCGGTGAGCCAACGGTTCGGAAGGGGCATCATTCCGCCCGTTCCAAGCAGTGCGATTTCAAGCATGTTCTCTCCAATCCGAATCTATTTCCTGAGCCAGTAAACGAAGGCATCCTCCACCGGATGCTCGTAAAATCTCTTTCTGACACCGGCACATTCAAAGCCTAAGGACTCATAAAGCCGTACCGCTGCGGTGTTTCCGGTCCGCACTTCCAGGGTGTAGTTCTTTATCCCCTTTGAAAGGCCCTCCTCTATGAGTGCTTCCAGCAGTTTCTTTCCAAGCCCTGCCCTTCGCTTACTTTCATCTATAACAACATTATTTATATATGCATCCCCCAGGGTATCGGTGTAACCGGCGGTTCCGGCCACGCACCCGTCTGCGAGGATCACAAGATACTGCGAATTTTCGCTTTCAATAAGTTCTTCGAAGTCCTTTTTCTTCCAGGGCATGGAAAAAGCAGCCTCTTCGAGTTCACATATCCTGTCCAGATCTTCCTTTGCAAGGGGTCTTATTTCAATTTTCATTTTCTTTTTCGCTCTTGACTCTCTCGGCCTGGGAGGGTCTTAAATAGTCAGGCACGTGCTTTTCCGCGCTGACAGCCTTCCCGTCTTTAAAAAGCTTAAGTCCGAGGCTTGCAACGCTTGAGGCTCTCTGGAGTCTTGAGCCCGGTACGGCAAATGAAAAATCAACCGTAATGAGTTCCTTTATCCTGTCTTCAAAGACTTTGACTCCGTCTCCGAGGAAGATGACCTCGCGACCCGTTTCGTTGATCTTCGCAACTATCTCTTCAATGGCCAGGGCTGTGGCGGGAAGAATGACATTTAAATCCCCGTACTCACTTGAACCCGAAAAGTCGTAAAGTCCCGTATAGACCTGATCTCTCCTGGCGTCCATGATGGGACATACAAGTTTATGGGTGCCTGCAAGATTGTAAGCAAGTGCATCGGTGGTGGGTACCTCCGCTATGGGAATATTCAGTGCAAATCCGAGTCCCTTGGCCGTGGCAGAACCGATCCTGAGGCCCGTAAAAGAGCCCGGGCCCTTCGCAACCGCGATACAGTCAACGGTGGAAAGGTCCAATTCCGTCATGCGTGAGATTTCGTCCAGCATGGGAACCAGAGTCTGGGAATGAGTTTTTTTATGATTAACAGAATACTCTGCGACCACACAATCGTCCTCAAGTATGGCGACGCTTGCGGTAAGTCCTGAGCTGTCGATTCCTATAACCTTCATGTCTGTGCCTGTTTATTCGAATTTCGTGATGGTTATCTCACGATAGTCAAAACCTTTCTCGGGATTTTTCTTTATCTCTATTCTGGTGTGGCGTTTCGGAATGATCCCCTTTATTATATCGGCCCATTCGATAAAACAAACACCGTCGCCGTAAAAATATTCGTCGCTTCCGATCTCATCCATCTCGGATTCGTCACCGATACGGTAAACGTCAAAATGATAAAAGGGAAGGCGGCCCTCCTCATATACCTGAAGAATGGTGAAAGTGGGACTGTTCACAGGTTCGGTGATTCCAAGGCCCGCTGCCACTCCCTGAGTAAGCAAAGTCTTCCCCGCGCCCAGATCTCCGATCAGGGTATAAACATCGCCGGGACAGGCTTCTTCTCCTATTTTTTTGCCCAGTTCAAAGGTCTCCTGGGGACTGAATGTTTCAATGCTCATAGTTAAGTAAATTTTATAATGAATCGAATGGATTTACAAGAAGAATAAAAAGAAAAACCGCTTCGATGTCTTTAAACACCGAAGCGGTACGGTCAATCGATATTCAGATCGAAAATTAATAATCACCGAACAATCCGCTAAAGGATCCCAAAATCTTAGCCGAAATGAAATCAACGATGGATCTCTGGCCAACCTTATAGGTGATGAAAAGAGTAATTGCAAAGAAGATGATCACGCCGCACAAAAATGCGAATGCAAATTTGTTGTCTTCGGGAGCAAATTTCTTTACGGAAATTCCGTAGATCAAAGCAATCAAAGCAAATCCGCAGATAAAGAAAAGTCCGATTCCTGCGCCGGGAGAAATAAGTCCCACAATAAGGGAAACTACCGTAGCACAAACAGTGAACAAAGCTTTTACGCCGACAATATCAACGCACTGTTTGATATCGCAGTCTGCCTTTGCAATCTTAAGGGCGCCGAATACAATTAGAATAAACAGGCCCGAGAAAATAAGCGAGAACAATAAAGGAAGGAAGAACGAAGCTACGAAATTGAAGCCGTCTCCGTCCGCACCCAATGCTCTGAGTGAAACAAGAAGCGTGAACAAACCGGTAATTAAAGCCTGAGCTCCGATCAGGATAAGGGAGCAGATCAGGTTCTTTCCGCTTGCAAATTCGGCACCCTTCGTAACGGGGCTCTTAAGAACTCCGAGAGCATCGATTACCATATTGCCGAAGGATGCGCCGGCTGCGCTCTTTACGGGAGCGGCCGCAACCGGAGTAACAGGGGCTGTTGCTGCGGCATTTTTGGACGCTTCGCAGTCGCAAACTTCCCCTTCATTTAACTGTTTTCCGCAATACTTACAAAAAGCCATAACTAAACCTCCTGAAAAATTATTTAGGTTAATACCTACCTGGGTTCAGTAGTTATTGTATATAAAACACGGCTCTAAGTCAATATTTTCAACGATCCGAACCCGCAGAAGATCAAAATCCGAAATCGGTTTCTTTAATCCGCGATAATCTCGTATGAACCCTTGGCAAAGTGAAGTTTGGTTCCCGTTTTGCAAGCCTTTACGACCTTGCCGTTGACAGTCACATTCTTTGTGTCAAAGGTGAATACGAAGTCTGCTTCGGTATCAAAAGGCACTTCAAAGCTAAATACGGTGCTCTTACCCTGTTTCTTCCAGGCACTCTTTATAAGTCCCTTGGGAGATTCAAAGCTTGCGGATGCATGTTTGAGCCTGCTGTCCACAAAAGGCTTTATCTCGAAGCGTTCAAATCCGGGTGTCTCTTCAAGGGCGTTGATACCGCACATGTAACGATACATCCACTCGACGATGGAACCGTAGGCATAGTGGTTTAAGCTGTTCATGCCCGTATCACTGATGTTTCCGTCGGGAAGCACGGAATTCCAGCGCTCCCAGATCGTGGTGGCGCCCATGTTAACTTCGTAGAGCCAGCTGGGGAAGTCCTCGTTGAGTAAAAGCGTGTAAGCAAGCTCTGAATATCCGTTTTCGCAAAGCACCGGACAAAGCACGGGTGTGCCGACGAAACCTGTGGTAAGGTGGTCGTTTTCTTTGTGGATCTTGGAAACAAGGGCTTCGATCTGGCGTTTCTTAAAGTTATCGGGAACAAGTCCGAGCCAGAGCACCAGAACGTAGGCTGTCTGGGTGTTTTCGGCAAGCCTGCCGGAAGCGGTGTAGTACTCTTTTATAAAGGCTTCCTTTATGTGTGCCGCAAGATCCTCATAGTATTGTGCATCTTTAGTCTTTCCGAGGACTTTAGCCGCCTTTGCGGTAAGACTCGCGGAATAATAGTAATAAGCCGTTGCCACAAAGAAATTGTCCGTGGCGCCGAAGCTTTCTTTTCTGTAGTTATCAAGTGCCAGCCAGTCGCCGTAATGGAAGCCGGAAGCCCACATGTAGGAGCCGCCGCACTTTTCGATGTCGACCCTGCGAACGGAATCAACCCAGCCCTTCATGTTGGCATATTCTTCTTCCAAAAGGGCCTTGTCGCCGTAGGTCTTAAACACGGTCCAGGGAATCACGGTGCCGGCATCACTCCATGCGCATGCCCCTTCCGGAGCCATGGCGGGATGATTTCTTCTTTTTTTATTCTTCGAAGTTATGCGGCCTATCTGACCCAGAATATCGGGAACCACATGAGGTACCACTCCGCCGTACTCGTTCTGAGCAAGAATCGTATCGTGCATGAATTTCCTGTAAAAAGCAGGTGTATACATATTAAACGCAGCGGTCTGGCAGAAGACCTGAGCATCCCCCGTCCATCCCATGCGTTCGTCTCTCTGGGGGCAATCTGTGGGAACGTCAAGGAAATTGCCTCTCTGACCCCAGCGGGCATTTAAGAACAGGCGGTTGACCTTTTTGTTGGAAGTCTCGATACGGCCCGTATCTTCCATTTCGGAATAAAGAACCACACCTTTAAAGTCCTTTAAATCCACATTCTTTATGCCCTGTACCTTCATGTAGCGGAAGCCGTAGAAAGTAAAATGAGGGCGGACCTTTGCGCCGGGTCCTGCGGAAATGTATCTGTATTCCTGCTTTGCGGTGCGGAGGTTATCGTTGTAGAAATTACCGCCCTGAAGAATCTCGCCGAACTGTAAAATAATTTCTTTCCCGGCGGGCTCGTTACAGGTAAACTCAACCCAGCCCGAGAATTCCTGTCCGAAGTCAATGACCGTTTCTTTTGCTTTGGTCTTGATGATCTTAACGGGCTTTACGGTCTCCATTGCCTTTATGGGAAGGCTCAATCTCGGGAAAAGAAGGTCTGAACGGCCCTCTTTATAAATCTTTACGGGAACGAATTCCCCAGGTGTTTTGCCGGGCTTGTTCCAGTCCTTTATTTCCTTTCTTGCGTCCCATACTTCGCCGTCGTAGATGCTGCTGGAAATCACCGGCGAAGGAGCACAAAGCCAGCTTGCGTCGGAAGGGATCACTTCCTTGCTTCCGTCTTCATAGGTGACCTTAAGTTCGCAGATCATGTGGTTTACATCGCCGTATAACTTGTCAAGGCCGTCGATAAAGCCGAAACGTCCCTTGTACCAGCCGTTTCCGAGGATGACGCCGATGCAGTTTTCGCCTGCTTTCAGCGCTGCGGTGACATCATAGGTCTGGTACTGCCTGTAAAGATTATAGTCTGTATAGTAAGGAGCGAGATATTCATCTCCCACTTTCTTACCGTTAATATATGCTTCGTAAAGTCCGAGGCCGCAGATCACCAATCTTGCTTCCGCCGGCTTTTTCTTAAGCTTAAGCTCTTTTCTGAACAAAGGCTGGGCATTCTTTTCATCAAAGGGAGCCGCGATCCATTTGCCCTTCTTTATCCCGGAAGGTGTCTCAAAAAAAGCAACCTCACTCACGCCCGTATCACCCGCATCATCCTTTACGGAAACCTGCCAGTAATAACGGGTTCCCGGCTCCGTATTAAGGTCGGGAACAAACCCGAGGGACGAAACGTCTTTTGCTTCTCCCGAGTCAAATACAACAGATTTAAGAGCCGGATCCGCAGCGATGACTATTCTGGTCAACGATGCGTGTTTTCCCTTTGCGTCCGTTATTTTCCATGACAAGCTCACCCTCGGCATATAGTAACCGATGGGATTCTTGATATGATTGGTCTTTAAACTTTGAATCTTCATTCTCTCTCCCCTTCCTATCCTTTAACCGCTCCTGCGGTCATACCTTCCATGTAAAGCCGTGACGTGAACATAAAGAGGATAAACAACGGGATGGTTGCGATCACGTAACCTGCGAACATGGCGCCGATCTCGGTAGAACCCACCGAACTGGTGAATACTTTAACGGCTACCGTGATAACCTGCTTTGTATTGGATTCGATGACCATCATAGGCCAGATAAAGTCGTTATAATAGTCCACCAGTTTCATGACCGCTATCGTGGAAAGCATGGGTTTCGCAAGGGGAACCGCGATCCAGAAAAGGGACTGAAGCTCGCCGCAGCCTTCGATCTTTGCGGCCTCAAAAAGGTCCTTCGGGACGCCTTCTATGGCGTTCCTGCATAGGATGATACCTAACACCTGACCACCCGAAACCCAGGGCAGGATCAGAGCCCATCTGGTATTGTAAAGGCCATAGCTTTGAATGAGACTGTAGTTCGGAGCAAGATACAAAATACCGGGGATCATCATAAGAGCCATTATCAGCATAAAGAAAAGGTTCTTTCCCGGGAATTTCATGGTGGCAAACACATAACCGCTTAATGCCGCAACAACAAGAGTGAGGGCCACGGCCGATGCTACCACGAAAAGAGTGTTTAACATGCTGACCTTTAATTTGCCGAAGGCCGCTATGTAGTTATTCCAGGCAATGTTCCGGGGGAGAGCAAAGAAATCGTTGTAGATCTCCCAGTTTGACTTAAAGGACATGATCAGCATGACCAAAACCGGAACGAAGGCGAAGAACATGATGCAGAGCATGATGATCTCGATTACGGACTGGAATCTGAATTCACGAAGTTTTTTTCTGCTTATCTTTCCGCTCATAAGATCACCCCCTCTCCCTGGTAAGACGATTACTTATGAGTGTCGCGCCCATGGTGAATATAAACAATACCACGCCGAGGGCACAGGCATAACCGTAACGTCCGAACTGGGCAACGTTTAAGTAAAGTTCCAGTGCCGGCACATAGGTTGCCGTACCGGGACCGCCGCCCGTAAGAATAAATATACCGTTGAAATCCTGAATCGTTCCTATGATGTGCAGTGTGATCATGATGCTTAGCTGGGGCCTGATAAGAGGAAGCTGGATCCTCCAGAAAAGGTCCCGTTTTCTGGCGCCGTCGATCATAGCGGATTCTTCCACATCCTTGCCGATATTGATAAGTCCGCCGTAATAAACCAGGAACGCCATGGCTTGCACGAAGGGAAATCCCATAAAGATCACCGCCCAGATGGCGGTCTTTGCATCCCCGAGCCATACACGCTTCAAAGAATCAAGATGCATTGCCCCCAGAACTTCGTTCAAAAGACCGATGGAAGGATCGTAGATCTTCTGCCAGGTCATGGCTCCGATAACGCCGGGAACCACGATGGGAAGCACGAACAGGAACCTGTGAAGGTACTTTCTTCTGTTTCCCCTGATGTTATATACAAGCCACGCCACCAAGATTGGCATGGTAAGGACTTTGATAATACCCGTTACGGTGATGAGAATCATGTTCCTGATACCGATAAGGAAGTATCCTTCCGTCACCATACGCTTAAAGTTATCAAGTCCCACAAAATCGATCTGGGCAAGGGTCGTATTGGTCTTTGACCAGTTCGTAAATGCTCTGATGAAGGCAGTCGCAATACCCCTGTAGTTAAACAGCCAGATAAGAATAAGGGTCGGGGCGAGCATGATATAGGCCATTCTGCAACGCCAGACGGTCTTAAGGAATCGAAGGGTCTTCTTGCGTGACCATTCAAAGGTCATGACCATCGAGCAAAGAAAGACGATTGCAAACACGATCAAAGAAATCCGGAATATCCCGGTCTTTCTGATATTTCCGTTGATATCCTCAAGGTTATCCACGTGGACCTGCTTGATGATATCGGCAAGACCCGTCATTATAACGGTCCTTCCCACTCCTCTGATGGCAGTTATGTGCGAATCGATATCGCCTGTGTACACCTCACGGTCGTGAGCGTTCATGATAAAGAAAAAGCCTTCGTTACTTCCCACAACCACATGACCGTTTTCTTCGTCCGCGCCTATACTTGCAATCACCGCACTCATCGGGTTTGAAACCTTACCCGTACGAAGAATGTTTAAACTCTCGTCAAAGCCGTAATATGAGCCGTCCTTGCAGACCGTCCAGTACATATCGCCGTTCCTGACAAGCTGTAATGCCGAATAATTCGTTTTATAAACACCGACCTTTTCCCCATTCTCCCTGAGAAGGTCGATCTCACCGCGCTTATTGATGCTGATCAATGTTTCGCCGTCTTTGCAGTACTTAACGCCCGCAACGGTGACGGTTGCTTTGTTATTGTAGATCTCGCTTCCATCCTCTGTACTGTAAACAAGGATATTGGCCTTGCTGCTTCCGGTATTTGCTCCCACGGCAACCCTGGTTCCGTCGGGACTGATATCGAGGCCCACGATCCTTCTGTTTACGGTGATGGTCTTCTTAAGTTCACCGTCTGACAAAGAATATGCGTAGACATTTCCGTCCTCATTGCCGCAGTACAAAAGATCCTGCTCACGTCTGATCACGAGTTCGCTGAAGGAACCACCCGCAGTCACTCTGAAGAGCTCTTTGTCGCCCTTAAAAGCAAAAAGCATATTGTCGTGAGTACCTACATACATAATTCCGGTTTCTTCATCGTAAGCAAGGCAGCTGTTCTGGCCGCCGGTAGTGATTCCCACATCCTCAATGCCTTCCGTCCGTGAGTTATATACCCGAAATCCCACCAGCGAAAGGCCGGCGAGGATAAGGCTAATTAATGCAATTGTCAACCATATTTTATTAACTTTCATCGGATATACTCCTGCCGGGATACGGCATTTTATCAGAATCGGCGGCCGCAAATGACCGCCGATCCCGTAAAATTATTGTCTTACAAATTTTGCTTTACCGCAACGATTTATTCACCGGTAGGTGCGTTTGCGGGGTTCTTCATATCGTTCTCGGACACGCCTTTTTCTTTAAGTGCGCTGGCGAAGTTATCTTCGATGTTCTTCTGGTGTGCCTTTGCCCAGTCGTCAAGAGAGATGGCGCCGGTAAGATACTTATATGTGTAGTCATAGAAGTTACGGAAGGTCTCTGCGCTTTCGCCGATACCTCTTGCAAGGGTGTTGTTGAAGCCCTTCTGTGCATTTCCGATAAACTTAAGGCTTGCAAATGCTGCGTTGATCTCGTCATCGTACTGTACACCGTAAACAAGGCTGGGACCCGAAGGTACTGCGCCTGCTGCGATAGAAGCCTGAACGTATGCGGACATACCTTCTACCGAAGAGTAGAACATGATAAAGTCAACTACCTGATCGTTGTGAGCCTGATCTTTGGATACGCATCCGATAAATCCGGTTGCAACTTCGATGGTTCTTGCCTTACCTTCGATTCCGTCTCCTTCCATTGAAGGCATGTTGAAGGTACCGAGCTTGAAGCCCTTCATGTCTACTTCCTGCTCTCCGACCTTAACCTTCTGACCTGCCTTAAGAGCCTTCATATCGTTCATGTACTGGGTGATTCCCCATCCGCCCTGTACCATCATGGCTGCTTTGCCCTGGTAGAAAAGTGCCTTTGCGCCGTTTCCGTCGGTACCGAACATTACGTCGTTACCTGCGTACTTGGGGAATACCTTTGCGAAGTTGGCCCAAACGGTCTTCATTCCTACGGAGTCGCCTCTGTAGATGCCGTCCTTGATAGCCTTCATGGCTCTTACGGGGTTCTGGGTAACCTTATCGGAGTCATCGTTAAAGCAATCGGTAGGATCGTATTTGAAGTGTCCGTCAATATCGGGATCGTAGCAGTAGTCACCGGGCTGTGCCTTGAATACGTCTACCATTGAACGGGTTGTCTGGTCAGCATAGATCTGAGCGAGCCATCCCATAGTTCCCGAATAGAAGCTGTCGTAGTTACCGGGCATAGCGATGGGCTGATATCCCTTTGCTGCGATCTTTTCGCAGGCATCGATGAGTTCGTTCCATGTGGTGGGAGCCTTAACGCCGCACTCATCAAAGATGTCCTGGTTGTAAAGCCATAATACCTGAACGGAATCAAGGCTCAAAGCATCAAATGAGTTGTCGGCCATGTTAATTACCTGCTTGCCGTACTCAAACTGCTCTCTCCAGGTGCCGTCCGAATAAGGGCTGTCGTTGTCGATGTAATCATTGTAGTTAATGGATTTGCCTGTCTTGGCATCACCCGCAAGGTTGATGTTTACCACGTCAACGCTTGTGGTGCCTGTGGTAGCGAATACGTTCTGTACCCACTGATCGTAACCGTCGGAAGCCTTAAGGTCCACAACAACCTTTACGTTGGGGTTCTTAGCCATATAAGCGTCAGCTACGGCCTTCCAGCCTTCCTCAACGCCGGTACCCGTCTGTACGGAAACGGTGATGACCGTTTCGGAAGGTGTGGCGTCGGTATTCTTGTTGTCCCCCGATGTCGTTGTTGAAGTCTTGGATGTGTCCGATACGGAAGCAGGTGTCGAATTCGATGCTGAATTCGATGCCGAATTGTTGTTTCCGCATCCTGCAAGAGCTGCCGACATCATGACCGCTGTAAGTGATAATGCAGCCAGTTTTCTCAACTTCATAATAGTTCCTCCTTTTTTCTTATGAAAAAAATTTGCTCTATGTCATTCTCCCTTTAGAAGAAATAACAAACTGATTGTATTTTCGGGTTCTCGGTTACTCGGGTAACCGACTCCCATTTAAATATGCCCGGTATGATTTGTTACGGACATATCTATGTTAACCTATGGCATCTGCAACGCTGTCTCTTTCGATGTAGCCCGATGAGATGACTTTTCTTTCCGCTAAATCTCCGCGGATGACGTGTATGAGGTTCTGCATCAACGTACGCCCAAGCTCGAATACCTGTACATCTATCGTTGAAAGACTGGGGCTGTAATACTTGGAAAGCTGGGAATTATCGCATCCTATCACCGATACGTCCTCGGGAACTCTGAGACCGTTTCTCTCAAGTTCCGTGATCGCGCCGATGGCCATAAGGTCGTTGACCGCCATTACGGCGGTGAACTTCTCCCCGGTGGCAAGCAGCCTCTGAACCGCCTCGATGCCCGCATCCTCATCTGTTGACTGTTTGACGTTTGCATCTATGGCAAGTTTTCTGTTGATGCGAATGCCTTCTTTCTCGCAGGCAGCTCTGAAGCCGTCCCAACGCAGGTGACTGCCGTCCTCCGCGAGTTTGGTACCGGCCAGAAAAGCAATTCTTTCATGACCGTGCTTCTTTAAAGAGTGTACCGCCTGTCGAATCCCCTCTGCATAATTGATGTCTACATTCAGGTCTCCCTGGGTCATGCAGGGGATGTATTTCATGAGATCCTTGACTTCTCCAGCTCTGACCGTTGCCAGGATCATACCATCCAAACCTCTGGAAGCAAGATCCAGCAAACCGCCCTGATTAAGGAAATCGCAAAGGATGAAAGAAACAATGTAGCCGTACTGACCTGCCGTAAGCTGTGCGCCTTCAAGCATTTCGGTGTAGTAGCCGTTCTTCAGATTGTCAACCATGATGGCAACATGACGTGTTTCTTTTGTCGCAAGTCCACGGGCCACCATGTTGGGTCTGTAATCAAGTGCGGCTATGGCATCTTCGACTTTCTTTCGAACCTCATCCGACACGAATTTAGTGTTATTTACCACATTGGAGACTGTTGCAACCGACACGCCTGCATATTTTGCTACCTCTTTACGAGTGGACATCGCAACCCTCCGTGATTTTGTACAATTGTCACTCCGTTTACCCGAGTAACTACTCAAAAGTTAACATACGCATACCCGTTTGTCAATACGATTTTGAGAAAACATTGATGGGGAATTTTCCGTTTCCGCCTCAAACCGCATACCGACGCGCCTTTAATTGATTTAAGAAAAATTTGGGCTTATAATCACAAAGAAGAAAGGATGAAACATGAACAAACTCCCCTTTACTCTTACAGGTACAGTGACGCATGGCAAGGGCCTGGGCCACGACTTCGGCGTACCTACCGCCAATATAATCCCCCGCGAAAGCATCGAAGGGCTTGAATTCGGGGTTTATTACTCGCGCATTACCGTTACCGACAGTCCCGGCATCGAAATTGCCGGCGAAGTTGCTTCCTTCAATGCCATCACCAATCTCGGCAAGCGCCCCTCCGTTAATGACGGCGAGACCGTCAATGCGGAGAGTTTCATATATGACTATCAAGGAGACCTCTACGGTAAGGAAATAAGCGTGACATTATTGGAATTCAAACGCCCCGAGGAGCGTTTTGCATCCCTCGAGGCGCTGTTTGATAAGATTCATAAGGATATTGAGGATGGGAAGAGTTATTCGTATCCCTTGAGTGCTTCCTTGAGCTGATCTATAACCCAACATAGGGCGCCGAACCGCCTTGGTCGATCTGTTTCGTGCAGGCATAATTACCGAGGCCCAGGCTTGCAAAGAACTGGATATGACCTTGGAAGATTTCAAGCAGCTTTTAAATTGATATATCCGATTAATTAAAGAACGGGCGTCCGCTTTTTGGCAGACGCCCGTTTGTTTTTCAGATTACTCCGATAAGTCCGAGGAATGCAACCACAAAAGTTACAAGAACCGCAAGAGAAACAAGGAAGAATCCGAGGTTGAATCCTGCTTTTCCGGTGCTTTCTTTGGAAGGCTCCACGAGTCTTGCCTTTCTGAGTGCGGTAACGATGGGCTTATAAAGCAAAAGTGTGATGCCTGCATTGATACCGCCCTTAATGAGGTTAAAAGGCAGGAATATGGGTACAAGCATGTTGACCACGGTGGAACGGTCAACCTTCATGTAAAGGGGTGTGAGGATGTAGTTCCAAAGGATCATGCACACAGTCATGCAGATCATACCCAGGAAGAGGCCTACAAGCGCGCCCTTTCTGGTTCTGTTCTTCTTGTAGATTACAGTTGCGGGAAGAACAAAAGCACAGGTTGCAATCACGTTCATGGCAAAGCCGATGGGACCTGTGGTGCTTATAGTAAGCATTTCGATCAAAGAAACCAGGATTGAAATCAGTACGCTAGAAAGAGGTCCGAAGATAAAGCCCGCTATGGCAATGACCGAATCCTTGGGTTCGTAGCTTAGGAACCCTGCTACGTTGGGGATAACCTTTGCGATCACCACGGATACAAAGGCTAAGGCTGTGAACATTGCGACTACCGCAATGTACTTGGGTGAGAACTTTGTGTTACTCATAATGTTTTTCCTTTCTGCGATGGGTATCGCGAGAAAGAATCGAGCGCGAATGCACATAAAGAAAAAAGAAAGCCCTGTGAAAAAATCCACAGGGCAAATAAACGCACAAAACACGCCATCTTCTTTCATCCGGACTTCGAACCGTAATCGGCTCTTCACCGTCGGTGAGGGAATTTCACCCTGCTCAGCCACCTGCATTACAGGCGGGTCGCGGACTGTACCGCCGGTAGGGAATTACACCCTGCCCTGAAGTTTGTAAAGGCACGAAGTGACTTTACAGTCGGTCCGCGCGACGCTTGGCGCGGTTCGTTCCGCAAGGAACGAAGTGACTTTACAGCAGGTCTTCGTGACCCTTCTATGCGATATTACTACGCCTTAGCTTTCTCGTCAAGCCTCATGGTCAGGCTTATACGTTTCTTTTCAAGATCTACATCCAGCACCTTCACATCCACGATATCTCCGACGCTGACAGCTTCCAGCGGATGCTTGATAAACTTATCCGTGATCCTCGAGATATGGACCAGTCCGTCCTGGTGAACTCCGATGTCCACAAAAACACCAAAGTCGATGACGTTTCGAACGGTACCCTTAAGGATCATTCCCGGCTTTAAGTCCTTCATGTCAAGAACATCGCTTCTTAAAATGGGAGCGGGCATGGATTCTCTCGGGTCTCTCGAAGGCTTCTCAAGTTCTTTAAGAATATCCGTAAGGGTGATCTCGCCGATACCAAGCTCTGCTGCCAGTGCTTTTTTATCTTTTACCTTCTTTTCGAGGCTTCCCACGTCATTGACCATTTTGGTCGATTGCGTGGAATCTGCCGATTTTCCGGAGTCTCCCGCAGGAACCGCACTGTTTCCGAGAGCTTTTGCCAAAGCAGCGCCCATGGCTGTATTGGTATTAAAGTTCATCTGTTTTGCAGGTCTCTGGGGCTTGGGGCGTTCTGCCTTAACGGGCTGTTTTGCTTTTTCCGCGGCACGTTTCTGGGCTTCTCTCACATCTTCCATGGTAAGGCCGAGTTTCTTTAAAAGCATCATGGCCGCAGCGTAGGATTCAGGATGAACACTGGTGTTATCCAAAGGATTGTCACCGTCCGAAATACGCATGAATCCGGCACACTGTTCGTAGGCCTTGGGGCCCAGTTTCGGAACCTTAAGGAGTTCTTCTCTTGTTTTGAATTTACCGTTCTTCTCTCTGTATTCGACGATATTCTTGGCGATGGGCTTGCTGATACCGGAAATATACTCAAGCAAAGGTGCCGAAGCGGTATTAAGGTCTACGCCCACCCGGTTAACGCAGTCTTCGACCACGCCACTTAAGGCGTTACTGAGTTTTTTCTGGTCCATGTCATGCTGATACTGGCCCACACCTATGGACTTGGGATCGATCTTTACAAGTTCCGCCAAAGGATCCTGCAAACGACGGGCCATGGAAGCGGAAGATCTCTGCCCCACGTCGAAATTGGGGAACTCTTCCGTAGCAAGCTTGCTGGCGGAATAAACGCTGGCTCCTGCCTCGTTAACGATAACGTACTGAACGGGAGTGTCGCATTCCCTGATAATATCTACGATAACCTTCTCCGACTCTCTGGAAGCGGTGCCGTTTCCGAGGGAAATAAGGTTAACGCCGTACTTCTTTATCATTTTCTTAATGGTATCCTTGGTTTCTGCAACCCTGTTCTGGGGTTCTGTAGGATAAACAACGGTGGTTGCAAGCACTTTACCGGTTGGGTCAACGACACAGATCTTACATCCGGTCCTGAAAGCAGGGTCCCATCCGAGAACGGTCTTGCCCACAATGGGAGGAGCCATTAAAAGCTGCGCCAGATTCTTTCCGAATACATCGATGGCGCCGTCTTCGGCTTTTTCTGTAAGTTCGCTCCTTATCTCTCTTTCGATGGCGGGAGAAATAAGTCTGTCGTAAGCATCCTCCACGGTTTCCTTTAAAACAGGTGTGGTGAATTCGTTATCTTTAAGAATGACTTTCTTTTCAAGAAAGGTGATAATGCGCTCCACAGGAGCGTTGACTTTGACGGTCAATACCTTTTCCGCTTCACCTCTGTTAAGGGCCAGTACCCTGTGCCCTGCCACTTTCTTCACAGGTTCCTCGTAGTTATAGTACATTTCGTAAACGGTCTTTGCTTTTTCATCCTTGGCGGACGAAGAAAGAATTCCCTCTTCAAAGGTAGCTTCTCTTATATAAGTACGGTAGTCCGCATCGTCGGAAATGCTCTCGGCGATGATGTCCTTTGCGCCCGACAGCGCTTCCTCCGCAGTCTTAACTTCTTTTTCTTCGTTTATATATTTAGCGGCTTCCTTTATAACAGGCTCGGTGGCGTTCATTTCAAGAATGTAGTTTGCCAGGGGTTCAAGGCCCTTTTCCTTGGCTACGGAAGCCCTGGTCTTACGCTTGGGCTTATAGGGTCTGTACAGATCTTCCACCAGAACCATGGTCTCTGCCGCAAGGATCTTTGCCTTGAGTTCATCAGTAAGCGCGCCCTGCTCTTCTATGCTCTGGAGCACGGTTTCTTTTCTTTCTTCAAGATTTCGAAGATAAAGAAGGCGTTCGTGAAGGTTTCTCAAGACCTCGTCATTAAGGGAGCCCGTAGCTTCCTTTCTGTAACGGGCGATGAAGGGAATGGTATTTCCTTCGTCAATGAGTTTAACGGCGGCTTCAACCTGCCATTTTTCGACCTTCAGTTCTTCTTTCAGTTTTAAAACAATATCCATACAAGTCTCTCCAAAAAAGTTATTTACGGTAAAAATTTTAACACAAGGCCAAAGAATAATCCACGGATTTCGCCAAAGACTTTCTTTATTGAGAAAAATACTGTAAAATAATACTTTGAAGTATCAATAACAAACGAAGATTCACGGAGAATGATATGGACCCTTATCTTTATGAAGAATCCCGACAAAGAATGGCCAGACTCGCCCGCAATTTCGGCATTGCGTCCCTTGTCTGCTCCTTTATGTTCGGTTCACTGTTTTTTGTTGTGATCGGTTTTGCCTGCCTTTCGGTGTTAATCGCCTTCCTTTCAAAGGGCAAAAAACCACGTTTTGACAGTACGGCAAAGGTCGGAATGATCGCAGGGCTTTTAGGTACCGTAATCACACTTTCCCTGCTCGGAAACACCGTTTACAAGCTCTATAACGACGCCGATTACAGAAATAACGTAATCGAAACCAGCGAGAAAATGTACGGAGATATGTACCGCGAACTTTACGGTATAGACATTGCCGAAACCTTTAATAATTTTTTCGGAGGTAACAAATGAACGAGTATAAACCAATAAGACCTCTGAAAGAAGCTGCACGTGCACAGCTCATAGGCCGCTACGGCATCGCAATCCCTGCGATTTTGATGATAGCGGCAATTCAGTTTATCACCATGCTCTTATCGGATTCCGGTTCCACCGGTTCTGTGGGTTCATACCTGCTTAAATACGCGATTTCATTGATAATTGACCTGTTAATGGGCATCCTCATCTTCGGAAAGAGCCTGTTTTTCCTGAAAATGGCCAGATGCCGGACAGACGCAACCGTAAAGGATATTTTCTTCGGATTTAAGAATAACGGTGACAAAGCCGTGCTGGTGCAGCTTCCCTTCACCTTTATATCCTTCCTGTGCAGTCTTCCCATGGTGCTGATCAATTTAGGGATTATCCCCTGCCCCACGGCCAAGTATTTCCATGCTGTGCTTATCTTCCTGGGGATACAGATCGTTGCGCTCTTTGTTGCCAGGCTTTTCCTGGGGCTTTCCTTCTATATCCTTGCGGACAGACCGAATCTTTCGGTGCCTGAAATCTTATCGGAAAGCATTCGTTTAATGACAAATAAAAAAGGCAGATTGTTCTTAATCTGCCTCAGTGTATTGCCTTTTATGATTTTGGGAGCCTTGGGTCTTATATTCGGTCTTCTCTGGGTCGAAGCTTTTTATCAGACTCTGCTTGCAGACTTCTATCTTGAGACCGTGGGCGAAACCCTCGGGGATCCCGTTAAGTCGCAGAATCCGGGCGACGGTTGCTCCACTTGAGATATTCATTGATAAAAAGATCGATATCTCCGTCAAGGACCGCGGTGGTATTGGTGTTCTCGGCATTGGTCCTTAAATCCTTGACCATGGTATATGGTTGAAGCACGTAGGATCTTATCTGGCTTCCCCAACCGATTTCTTTGATTTCACCGCGAATGTCGGAAAGTTTTTCGGCATTCGCTTCTTTTTGTATGAGATAAAGCTTTGCTTTTAACATCTGCATCGCTTTGTCTTTATTCTGATACTGGCTTCGCTCATTCTGACACTGAACCACGATACCCGTGGGAAAGTGCGTGATACGGATGGCGGATGATGTCTTGTTGACCTTCTGACCGCCGGCACCGCTTGAACGAAATACATCTATCCTGATATCCTCTTCGGGGATATCGATATCAAGATCTTCCTCAATATCGGGCATAACATCTATGGAAGCAAAGCTGGTCTGACGCTTGCCCTGAGCATTGAAGGGCGAAATCCTTACCAGTCTGTGCACACCCTTTTCGGACTTTAAATATCCGTAAGCATTAAGGCCGTTGATCTGAATAGTGGCATTCTTGATGCCGGCCTCATCACCTTCGAGATAATCGAGTACTTCAACGGCGAAGCCCTTTTTCTCGGCCCATCTCAAATACATTCGATAAAGCATGGAAACCCAGTCATTGGCCTCTGTTCCGCCGGCACCCGAGTTTAACTTGATGATGGCGTTGCACTTGTCGTATTCACCGTTAAGAAGGTTGGCGATACGCATGTTTTCAAAGGTCTCTTTAAAACTGTCCGCCTCGGCTTGAACCTCATCGGCGTAACTTTCATCGGTTTCTTCCGCTCCCATTTCGATAAGGGTAAGGATATCCTCGAACTGCTCTTTTAATTTTTTATAGGAATCCCTGATACCCTGAAGTCCGCGGAGTTCTTTCATGAGATTGTTGGATTTTTCGGGATTGTCCCAGAAGCCGGGAGCCTCCATTTCCATCTCAAGCTCTTCTATGCGCTTGCCCTTGTTTTCAAGGTCCAGGGACTTGCCCATTTCCTCAAGGGGTTCTTCGTATGCAAGGATCTCTGTTTTTATATTGTCAAGTAAAACCAAAATACACCTCTCGCAGACACTTATTTACGTCCGCAGCACTGCTTATATTTCTTTCCGCTTCCGCAAGGACAGGGATCGTTGGGATAAACCTTCTCCATATGGCGGACAGGCTCTTTCGCAAGAGTGTCGTCCTTGTTGGTTCCGGTAACCTTGGCTGCCTGCTCACGCTCCATTGAATAACCCACGCGGAGTCTCATAAGGATCTGAACGGTCTGCTCCTTGATGTTCTCGGTCATTTCCTCGAACATGTCGTATGCGGCACCCTTGTATTCCTGAACGGGATCCTTCTGTGCGTATGCCACCAGACCGATACCGTCACGCAACTGAACCATGTCATCTATATGAACCATCCACTTACTGTCGATGGCTTTAAGAAGCACAATACGCTCAAGCTCACGGATGATCTCGGGCTGAGGGAATTCAGCCTCTTTAGCCTCATAGAGCTTGACTGCCTCTTCTTTTAACTGCTGTTTTAATTCGTTTTTCTTGTTGCCCCTGATACGGGAAGCGGTTACGGGAGCAATGGGAATTATGGAAAGAAGCAACTGATTCAGTTCGCCGTATGCCCATTCGTCCTTGTGCTGATCTTCTCCGATGACCTGATCCACGCACTTTTCAACAATATCCGTGATCATCTTGTAGATCACGTCGCGCATGCTCTCGCCTTCAAGAACTCGCTTTCTTTCGCCGTAAATAATCTCACGCTGCTCGTTCATGACCTGGTCATATTCAAGCAGTCTCTTACGGGTCTCAAAGTTTCTTTCCTCGATCTTCTTCTGAGCTCTTTCGATGGCTCTTGAAACCATGGGATGCATGATCTCCTGGCCGTATTCAAGACCCAGAGCCTGGAACATGGATTTATAACGCTCGGAGCCGAAAAGTCTCATGAGATCGTCTTCGAGGGATATATAAAATTTGGAAACACCGGGGTCACCCTGACGTCCGGAACGACCGCGCAGCTGGTTATCGATACGGCGGGATTCATGTCTCTCGGTACCTATAACCTTAAGACCTCCCAGCTCTCTTACGCCTTCACCGAGCTTAATATCGGTACCACGACCTGCCATGTTGGTTGCGATGGTAACCGCACCCATCTGACCTGCGTCGGCAACGATCTCAGCTTCCATTTCATGGAACTTGGCGTTTAAGACCGTGTGCTTGATACCTTTCTTTTTAAGGAGACGGCTCAACTCTTCGGAAGCATCGATGGTGATGGTACCCACAAGTATGGGCTGTCCGGTGGCGTGGGTCTGCACGATGTCATTGACAATGGCATCCAGCTTTTCCTGACGGGTGATATAAATGGAGTCGTGCAGGTCGATACGCGCAACAGGCTTGTTGGTGGGAATCGAAACAACGTCCATGCCGTAAATGTCTCTGAATTCCTGCTCCTCTGTCAGTGCGGTACCGGTCATGCCGGCTTTCTTTTTGTATTTGTTGAAGAAGTTCTGGAAGGTGATGGTGGCAAGAGTCTTGCTTTCTCTCTTGATATCAACGTTTTCCTTTGCTTCAATGGCCTGATGGAGGCCGTCGGAATAACGACGACCGGGCATTATACGTCCGGTAAATTCGTCTATGATAATGACCTCGCCGTCCTTTACGATGTAGTCCTTGTCCTTCACCATAAGGGTGTTGGCCTTCAGGGCGGTGATGATACAGTGCTGGATCTCCATATTCTCGGAGTCAGCCAGGTTATCTATGCGGAAGAAGTACTCGGCTTCCTTTACACCGTGCTCGGTAAGGGTGATGACTTTATCCTTTTCATTTACGATATAGTCACCGGTCTCCTGCTGCACATTTCCGAGGATCATATCAAGCTTGCCCACATCCTCCATATCGGCGCCGCGATGGAGCTGTTTTGCGAGGATATCCGCCATCTGGTAGATGCTGGTGGACTTGGTGCCCTGACCGGAAATAATGAGGGGGGTTCTTGCTTCATCAATTAAAATGGAGTCCACCTCGTCGATGATGGCGTAGTTAAGATCCCTTAAAACCAGGTCCTTCTCATAGATTGCCATGTTGTCACGAAGGTAGTCGAATCCGAGTTCGTTATTGGTTACGTAGGTAATGTCACAGGCGTAGGCTTCCTTTTTCTCGGCGGTATTCATGCTGTTTAAGGATACGCCTACGGTAAGTCCCAGGAATCTGTGTACCTGTCCCATCCACTCCGCGTCACGCTTGGCCAGATATTCGTTGGCAGTAACGACGTGCACGCCCTTTCCTTCAAGAGCGTTAAGATATACGGGAAGGATGTCGGTCTGGGTCTTACCTTCACCGGTTCTCATCTCGGCAATACGGTTCTGATGAAGAACTATACCACCCATGATCTGAACAAGAAAGTGCTCCGTGTGGATCACACGCTTGGTTGCTTCCCTTGCTACCGCATAAGCCTCGACCAGTATGTCGTCAAGAGTTTCGCCCTCTGCAAGGCGCTTCTTGAATTCCTTGGTCTTATCCTGCAGTTCCTGATCGGTAAGTTCTCCCATTTTCGGACGCAAAGCATCGATTGCTTCCACAAGAGGCATGATGCGCTTTATCTCACGCTCGCTGTGCGTACCAAAAATCTTATCTATTATTCTCATTTAATGAAATATCCTTTCACGGGTTTACAAAATCCAAAGAATATTTTAACAGAATTAAGGGGCATATTCAACGCAAAAACAAGTCCCGTTTGTAAAAAATATGTAAACGTCTTTTGTCAAAATATGCGCTGTAAATCCCGACAAAAAAAGCGCGCCCCGCAAGGGACGCGCCGTGTGATCTTTCTAGTATTCGCAAGCCTTTTCTTCGCCTGTAAGGACTCTCAGTCCGCCCTGGCAAAGAGCAAGGAGCTCGTCTTCTCCGGGATATACGGTGATGGGTGCGATCCAGCCTGCTTTTTCCTTTATGGCATCACAGGTGGCCTTGCCGTATGCGATACCGCCGGTAAGGATGATCTGGTCTACCTTGCCGCCGAGTACGGTAGCCATGGCGCCGATGTCCTTTGCTACCTGATAATGGAAAGCCTTAAATACCGCAATGGCCTTCTCGTCTCCTTCTTTGGCCTTTGCTTCAACGATCCTTGCGTCGTTGGTATTAAGATATGCGTTGAAACCGCCGTTGCCCACAAGTTTCTTGTAAACTTCCTTCTCTGAATACTTTCCTGAGAAGCACATCTTTACAAGGTCGCCGGTGGGAACTCCGCCTGCACGCTCGGGAGAAAAAGCACCCTCTCCGTCAAGAGCGTTGTTTACGTCGATAACACGTCCGCCCTTGTGAGCACCT
>JAEEGK010008311.1_pt1 | contig 24513 bp, 17 predicted proteins | sample 8958771 | NCBI WGS metagenome assembly JAEEGK01 (sample SAMN16246547, study PRJNA631951) | gut metagenome | biome: gut microbiome; feature: rumen; material: SC-attached | host: Bos | place: Iran: Karaj | collected 2018-10
CATGATTGCCAAAATACTGGCTCCGCTGCGCGATGAGTACGACTATATCCTGATAGACTGTTCGCCCTCACTGGGACTGATTACCGTGAATTCGCTGACTGCAGCCGATTCCATCATTATTCCTGTGCAGTGCGAATATTTTGCATTGGAAGGTATCTCAAAGCTGCTGAACACCATTAAGATTATCAAACAGAAGTTGAATCCGAAACTGGAGATTGAGGGCTTCCTGCTGACAATGTACGACTCTCGTCTGCGTCTGGCTAACCAGATTTTCGACGAGGTGAAGCGCCATTTCCAGGAATTGGTATTCAAGACCGTGATACAGCGTAATGTGAAGCTCTCCGAGAGTCCCAGTCATGGTCTGCCAGTCATCTTGTATGACGCAGACTCGACAGGTTCGAAGAACCACTTGGCACTGGCTAAGGAAATTATTAACAAGAATAGCTAACGGAAGAAGTTAGAGAAGAATGGCAGTAAAGAAGAAATTTTCGACAAGTGTATTGGGACGCGGACTGGACGACATCGGAACAGGTCGCGGACTGGACGCACTGATAGATACCACCGCTGAGGTGAAGACGGAAGGATCGTCGAACCTGAACGAGGTGGAGATAAGCCTGATAGACCCCAACCCCAATCAGCCCCGTCGCGAGTTCGACCAGGAGGCTTTGCAGGAGTTGGCAAATAGTATCCGTGAGTTGGGCATCATACAGCCCATTACGCTGCGTAAGGTGGCTAACCGTTACCAGATTATTGCAGGTGAGCGCCGCTGGCGTGCCTCGCAACTGGCTGGTCTGCAAAAGATTCCCGCCTACATTGTCGATGTAGAGGATCAGGGCGTGATGGAGATGGCACTGGTAGAAAACATCCAGCGCGAAGACCTGAATGCCATCGAGATAGCATTGGCCTATCAGCATCTGGCTGAAGCCACAGGCATGACGCAGGCAAAGATATCCGACCGCGTTGGCAAGAGCCGTGCGGCAGTAACCAACTATCTGCGACTGCTGAAGTTGCCCGCTCAGGTACAGATGGCACTGAAGAACCACGAGATTGAGATGGGACATGCCCGTGCGCTGTTGGCTATTGACAGTCCTTCGCAACAAATCAAGCTCTTCCGTGAGGTTCAACAGCAGCAGCTATCTGTCCGTAAGGTCGAAGAGTTAGTGCAAGCCCTGAAGAACGGCGACGACGTGAAGACGGCGCGTGGCAAGATAGCCTCGAAGAGCCAGTTGCCTGAGGAGTTCAACATCCTCAAGGACCGTCTGGCACAGTTCTTCCAGACGAAGGTTCAGATGACCTGTTCGCCCAAAGGCAAAGGCAAGATTACCCTCCAGTTTGACAACGAGGAACAGCTGGAACGAATCATGAACATATTAGATGGGGCGAATGGGTAGGCTCATGATGATAGCCATGCTGCTTGCAGTAGCCGTTTCAGGCTATGCCCAGCGGGACTCGTTGACAGTCATCGAGACTGGTGACAGCATCGGGCGTATGCTGGCTCCTATGGACTCCGTCGTTGCGGAAGATACCAAGGCGTTGCTGGCTGACAGCACTTCGGTGGTTGTCAAAAAGCAGCGTAAGGAGAAAGTCAAGCGTGACTGGAACACATGGACACCCGACCCGCAGCGTGCCTTGTGGCTGGCACTGGTTATTCCAGGTGCTGGTCAGATATACAACAGGAAATACTGGAAGTTGCCCATCATCTACGGTGGTTTCATGGGTTGCATCTACGCCCTGACATGGAACAACATGATGTACAAGGACTATTCTCAGGCCTATCTCGACATCATGGACAACGATCCTGGGACGGCATCTTACAACAAGTTCCTGCACTTAGGAGCTCAAGTGACCAAAGAAAACGAGGAGCGTTACAAGAAGCTGTTCAAGAGTCGTAAGGACAAGTATCGTCGCTGGCGCGACATGAGTTTCTTCGTGATGCTGGGCGTTTATGCCATATCGGTAATTGACGCCTACGTGGACGCCGAACTCTCGGTATTCGACATTTCGAAGGACCTTAGTTTGAAGGTGGAGCCTGCAGTCATTCCCAATATGATGGGGGGCAATCCGCTGCAAGCACAGTCGATAGGCGTCAATTGCAGTCTCAATTTTTAAATTGAGAAATTGAGATAATGAGAAATTAAAACAATGAGATATTAAGATAATGAATAAGATAGGAAAGACAAAGGAGACGATGAGTAATGTGGCAAAATGGCTGATGCTTTTGGGCCTGTTGATATTTTTGCCACTCAGTATGAGTGCACAAGTCATAGACGAGGACGAAGATGACGAAGAGCCTGACGAAGAGGACGAGATTACCGTAGTAGATCAGAGCGGCAACGAGGAAGTCATCGAGTTTCCCGAGGCCATGACCTATGATCTGGACTCACTGCTCAACGTCTATATGGCTAAGACCTATCTCGACGAGCCGCAGGACTGTAACATGAAGGATGTGAATCCTGAGTACAGCAAGCAGGAGTTTGTCGACCGTCTGTATCGCATGCCATGTGTGATGGAGATGGCCTACAACGACGTCGTACAGAAATTCATCGACCGCTATAGTGGCCGTCTGCGCCGCAGCATCAGCTACATGCTGGGAGCTTCGAACTTCTACATGCCCATCTTCGAGGAGGCGTTGGAGATGTATCAGCTGCCTTTGGAACTGAAGTATCTGCCCATCATCGAGTCAGCCCTCAACCCGACAGCCGTCAGCCGTGTAGGTGCCGCAGGTCTCTGGCAGTTTATGCCTGCCACTGGCAAGCAATATGGCCTGAAGCTGAATTCACTGGTCGATGAACGCCGTGACCCTGTGAAATCATCACAGGCTGCAGCCCGCTATCTGCGTGACCTCTACAAGATTTTCGGAGACTGGAACCTGGTGATTGCCGCCTACAACTGCGGTCCGGAGAACATCAACAAGGCTATTCGTCGTGCCAACAACGTCACATCGCTGAAGAATGCCGACGGTGAACCTGTACCCGTCATCAAGGACTATTGGCACATCTATCCTTACCTGCCTCGCGAGACACGCGGCTACGTGCCTGCATTCATTGCTGCAAACTATATCATGACCTACTACTCGTTACACAATATCTGCCCAATGACCACTCGCCTACCCGCTAAGTCAGACACGGTGATGGTCAGCCGCAACGTGCATCTGGAACAGGTTGCCGCGGTCGTAGGTCTGAATATCGACCTGCTGCGCTCGCTCAATCCGATGTATCGCCGCGACGTGGTGCCTGGTGCTACTGAACCCTCGCCCCTGCGTCTGCCACTTGCCGACGTAGGTCGTTTCCTGGATTTAGAGGACTCTGTTTATACCTATAGGGCCAACGAGTTACTCAGTCGTCGTGCTGAGGTGGAGGTACGTGACGACGTGCCCACCTATTATCATAAGAGCAAACGTACTGTCAAGCGTGGCAAGAAGGCTCGCACTTCCCGTAAAGCGCGTGCCACGAGAGGACGTGCAAAAGCCACGAAGTCACGTGCCAAGGCTACTCGCAAAAGGGCAGCCACACGTAAAAAGGCTGCAAGCAGCAAAAAACGTAAGACAACCAAAAGAAGGAGAAGATAAACTATGGATGAAGACATGATGCGGGAAGCCGCTGACGACAAACTGATAAACGATGCCTTCCAACATTTGTTGGATAGCTATCTGTCATCACGCCATCGTAAGAAGGTAGATATTATTACCAAGGCATTCAACTTTGCCCGTCAGGCTCACAAGGGCGTGCGCCGTCTCTCTGGCGAACCCTATATCATGCACCCCATTGCCGTAGCACAGATTGCCTGCGAGGAGGTTGGTCTGGGCTCTACCAGTATTTGTGCAGCTCTGTTGCACGATGTGGTAGAGGATACGGACTACACAACGGAGGATATCGAGAACATCTTCGGTCCGAAGATTGCCCAGATTGTGGACGGACTGACCAAGATTAGCGGTGGTATCTTTGGCGAACAGGCCTCAGCGCAGGCAGAGAACTTCAAGAAGCTGCTGCTGACGATGAGCGAGGACATCCGCGTCATACTCATCAAGATATGCGACCGCTTGCACAATATGCGCACACTGGAGTCACAGCCTGCCAACAAGCAGTACAAGATTGCAGGTGAGACACTTTACATCTATGCACCGTTGGCCAACCGCTTAGGCCTGAACAAGGTCAAGACCGAACTCGAGAACCTCAGCTTCCAATACGAACATCCAGAGGAGTATGCCAGCATCAAAGAGAAGCTGGCTGCTACCAATGCCAAGCGTCATGAACTGTTCGACGAGTTTACCCTCCCCATCGAGGTAGAACTCCAGAAGATGGGTATCCATTACGAAATCAAGGAACGCGTCAAGTCGCCATACAGTATCTGGTCGAAGATGCAGAACAAGCATGTGCCGTTCGACGAAATCTACGATATCCTGGCTGTGCGTATCATCTTCACACCCAACAATCGCGAGGATGAAATCAACGAGTGCTTCAAGATTTATGTAGCTATCTCAAAGATTTACAAGAGTCATCCTGACCGTCTGCGCGACTGGCTCTCACATCCGAAAGCCAACGGCTATCAGGCATTGCACGTCACACTGATGTCGAAGCAAGGCCGATGGATTGAAGTGCAGATTCGTTCAGATCGTATGAACGAAATAGCTGAGCAGGGCTTTGCCGCCCACTGGAAATATAAGGACGGCGATGACGACGAATATACCGAGGACGAGGCTGAACTCAACGAGTGGCTACGTACCATCAAGGAAATTCTGGACGATCCGCAGCCCGACGCCATGGACTTCCTCGATGCCATCAAGCTGAACCTCTTCGCTTCTGAAATATTTGTTTTCACGCCCAAGGGCGAAATCAAGACGATGCCTACGGGTTGTACGGCACTCGACTTTGCCTTCTCTATCCACACCTTCCTCGGGTCGCATTGTATCGGTGCCAAGGTCAACCACAAATTGGTGCCCCTGAGCCATAAGTTGCAGAGCGGTGACCAGGTTGAGATTCTGACCTCTAAATCGCAACACGTGCAACCATCGTGGATTAACTTCGTGTCAACAGCTAAAGCCAAAGCCAAGATTCAGGCCATTCTGCGCCGTAACAACCGCGACCAGCAGAAACTGGGTGAAGAAATGTTTGCTGAGTTCTGCAAGAAGAATAGCATTGACAATATACAGGCTGCAGCCGACCAACTGACAGAGTTCCACGAGTCACGTAGTCGCGACGACTTCTACCAGTCGTTAGGCGACAAGACCATCCTGCTCGGTGAGAAGGACCTCGACGAGTTGCAGGGCAAGGAGGCTGGCAAGAAAGGCTGGCGCAGGCTGGTGCCATTCCTGGGTCGCGACAAGAAGAAGAAGGAAGGTGCCACCGAACAACCTGAACTCTTTGTGGTACCCGAGAAGTTCAACCGTAAGAAGCCCATCTTCATTACTGACGACAATATTACGCAATACAAATTCAAACACTGTTGTCACCCCATCCCAGGCGACGATGTGCTGGGCTTTATCGACGGGCGCCATCAGATAGAGATTCACAAGCGTGCCTGTCCTGTAGCTGCCAAACTGAAAGCCAGCTTCGGCAATCGTATCCTCGATGCCAAATGGGATATGCACAAAAAGCTCTTCTTCGATGCGACCATCCGCATCCAAGGCATCGACCGTGTAGGTATGCTACTCGACATTTCACAGATTATCTCCAACCAGATGAATGTCAACATCCACCGTCTGACCATTACCTCTGAAGACGGCATGTTCGACGGCTCTATCGAACTACGCGTCCACGACCGTGATGACGTGAAGGAGATTATGAATAATCTGCGCAAGATTGAAGACTTGAAAGATGTGACGCAAATCATGTAATATTGAGAAATTGAGATAATGAGAGAATGAGAAATTAACTACAAACTACTAAAAAATGAGTAAATCTTTATTATGGGGCAGAATACTGCCGTTACTGTTCACTTTTCACTGTTCACTTTTCACTGCTTTTGCTGCAGGCAAAAGCTATGACAATCCCGACACACTCTTTGTAGCACGTGACGGTACTGCCGAGTTTCGTAATGTGAACGAAGCCATAGAGGTCTGTCGCGCCTTTATGGAGTACCACAAGGTCATCTATGTCAAGAAAGGCGTCTACAAGGAGAAACTTGTCATTCCACAATGGCTCACCAACATCGAGATATGCGGTGAGGACCGCGACCAGACCATCATCACATGGGACGACCATGCGAACATTAAGGCTGACATCACACCACTTACAACCAGTGGCGAAGCCCAGAAGATCGGAACATTCCGCACCTTTACCCTGAAAATTCAAGGCAGCAAGATTACGCTGAAGAATATCACTATCGAGAATAATTCCGCCCGACTGGGACAGGCTGTGGCCCTGCATACCGAGGGGGACCGTCTGACGTTCGTCAACTGCCGTTTCCTGGGTCATCAGGACACCATCTATACAGGTAATGCCAAGACACGCCTTTACTTCAAGGACTGCTACATCGAGGGCACTACCGACTTCATCTTTGGCCCATCGACGGCTTGGTTCGAACACTGCCAGATATTCTGCAAGGCCAACTCGTATATCACCGCTGCCTCGACACCACAGGACGTCGCGTACGGGTACATATTTAATAATTGTAGCATCAGCTGCGACCAAGGAGTCGATAAGGTCTATCTCGGACGTCCTTGGCGCGACTACGGCTATACACTGTTCATGAACTGCCAGCTGCCCCGTCAGATTCGTCCAGAGGGTTGGCACCAGTGGCGTCCTGAAGCCGTGAAAACCGCCCGCTACATGGAGTATAACAATACGGGCGAGGGCGCTGCCACTGACAAGCGTGTGGCGTGGAGTCGCCAGCTGACCAAAAAAGAGGCCTCGAAGATTACCCTCGAAGCCGTATTCGCTATTAATGACACATGGAAAGTTGAGCCCTAAAGACTCAATTGTTCAATCCCTAAAGATAGTCCATTTGCTTTTTTAGGGCCTGTAGCTCTGAACGTATGTCCATCAGCCGCGTCAGCACCTCGGCTTTGCGGTCAGCACCGTCGCGATTGCTGTTGATAATCTTCTTGGCAGCAGCCAACTTGAATCCGCGCACCTTCACCAGGTTGTGAATCAAGCGAATCTGTTCGATGTCTTTCTCCTGATACTGGCGTATCTTGGCAGGCCCCGACACTTTGGGCTTCAGATACGGAAATTCCTGTTCCCAATAGCGCAGAGTACTCTCGTTGACGCCAAACATCTCAGCCACCTCACGAATGGAGTAGTACAATTTCAGGTTCTTGTTCAAGTTAAGTGCCATGTTTCTCTCTTTTTGCTGCAAAGATACAAAAAAAGTAAGAAATAAAAAATAAGAAATAAAAATATTTTTGTAATTTTGCAGCAAATTACTAACAAACTATTAAAAAACGTACTATGTCAACATTAACTATTTGCATTGTCGTACTCTTTGTGGTGGGCTATCTTTGTATTGCCCTCGAGAGTTTGACGCGAGTCAACAAGGCAGCCATTGCGCTGCTGATGTGTGTGGGTTGCTGGACGCTGCTGATGTTCGGTCCTGCGGCCTATTATCCAGAGATACCGGCTGATGGCGTCATCCATCATATTGCCGAGGTCATTGAGCATCATCTTGGCGACGCCGCAGGCACACTGTTCTTCTTGATGGGTGCCATGACCATTGTCGAGATTGTCGACACCAACGGTGGATTCAACTTTGTGCGCGACACGATGAAGACACGTTCAAAGCGCAAGCTCTTGTGGCGTGTTGCCTTTATGACCTTCTTCCTATCAGCCATCCTCGACAACCTGACGACTTCCATCGTCATGATTATGGTGTTGCGCAAACTGGTTCAGGAGCGCACCGACCGTCTGATTTACGCCGCACTGGTCATTATTTCTGCAAACTCCGGAGGAGCCTTCTCGCCCATTGGCGACGTTACCACCATCATGCTGTGGATCAAGGGTGTCATCACTACTCAAGGCGTTATCAGCGAAATCTTCGTTCCTTCGCTTATCTCGATGATTATCCCTGCCGCCATTCTCAGTACGCAACTCAACGGCAAGTTCGACAAGGAGCAGAATTTGGTTACAGGCAGTGTCAGCCAGTTCACGAAGGCACAGCGCAACATCATCTTCTGGTTGGGTGTTGGCGGACTGATTTTTGTGCCTATCTTCAAGACCATCACACACCTGCCGCCGTTTATGGGCATTCTGCTGGTACTCGGCATACTGTGGACCACCACCGAGATATTCCATTACAACACCTCTGAGGAAGACACCATGGCCAAGCGTGTCAGCGACATCATGACCAAGATTGACCTCTCGACCATCATGTTCTTCTTAGGCATTCTGATGGCTGTTGCCGTACTGCAGGAAGTCGGCGTACTCACCATGTTAGGCAAGGGACTTGATACCACCTTCGAGGGTAACCACTACCTCGTAACGGGTATCATCGGTGTGCTGTCGTCAATTGTCGACAACGTGCCCCTCGTGGCGGGCTGCATGGGTATGTATCCCGTTCAGGCCGCTGGTGACCTGGCCGTGGACGGTATCTTCTGGCAGCTGCTGGCCTACTGCGCCGGTGTCGGTGGCTCGATGCTCATCATCGGTTCTGCCGCTGGCGTTGTGGTAATGGGTTTGGAGAAGATTACCTTCGGTTGGTATCTGAAGAAAATTACATGGATTGTCTTTGTGGGCTATCTGGCAGGTATCTTCGTCTACTGGCTCGAAAAGACCTTCCTGTTCTGACGACTTGTAAACAGGAAGTTGTAGGTGACGAGTAGATATTAAACTATACGCACTTGCGTAACTGCTGACGAACCGCCTTGCGCGCCTGGCCAAGGCGGTTCTCTACTTGTTTATAGGGGAGTGACAGTTCTTGGGCTATATCGCTGACCTTCATGCCGTCGTAGATATGCAAGCGGTATATCTCACAACAGGCTTTAGGCAGGCGGGCCAACGAGCGCTCCATACGTTCCATGAGCTGTTGGGCAGAGAAGACAGACTCTACGCTGTCGTCGGAAGTCTGACAGCTGAAGTCTGAGGTCTGAATATAGTGTTCGTATTCTTCATGGACGTGGCGACGGCGATAGTAGTCGCACACAGCATGGCGAGCCATTGTATGGAGGAGACTTGGTAAGGTTTGGGGAGTAATGAGGTGCTGGCCACGAAGCAGGCGCAGGAATATATCCTGCACAATATCTTCTGCTTCGATGGCGTCAACAGTACGCACCGCGATGAAACTCACCAGTTCATCGCGATGCATCGAATAATAGTTTGATAAAAGTTGGTTATTTACTTGCATTTTTCTCACTCATTCACAACCTTTTGAATCGTTCCGTCCTCGTTATAGAACAAACGCTGAATCTTCAGTGAACGCAAATGGGTGATATCATTTGAGGGAACACAGTCGTGGTAGCACAGATACCATTGTCCTTTGTACTCTACGATAGAGTGATGGGTTGTCCAACCTACGACGGGATCGAGGATAACGCCCTGATAGCGGAATGGTCCATAGGGGTTGTCACCAATAGCATAGCAGAGGAAATGGCTATCACCTGTAGAATAAGAGAAATAGTACTTACCATTATACTTGTGCATCCATGAAGCCTCGAAGAAACGATGCGGGTTGCCTGCCTTCATGGGCTCTCCGTTCTCGTCGAGTACGACAACGGCACGGGGTGCCTCGGCAAACTGCTGGACATCGTCGCTCATGCGTACCACACAGCTGTTGATGGCTGGCGAATCGGCTTTAGTAAAGAGCTCACACTTGTGGTCGGGAGCGGCACCGAGGTCGATGAGACCGTTCTCTTCGCCATATTTACCGAAGACGGGAGCCAGACCGTTGGGCAGCGGACGCCACCACTGGAGCTGTCCACCCCACAGGCCACCGAAATAGCAGTATATCTGACCGTCGTCATCCTTAAACACGCAGGGGTCGATAGAGAACGAGCCACGAATGGGCTTCTCCATAGGCGTGAACGGGCCTTCGGGCTTGTCGGCTACAGCGACACCGAGACGGAACACACCGTCGTAGGCCTTAGCAGAGAAGATCAGGTAATACTTGCCATCCTTCTCAACGCAGTCATTATCCCACATCTGCTTCTCGGCCCAGGGTACATCCTTCACGTCTAGGATGACACCATGGTCAGTGGCATCGTCGTTCTCGACATCATCCCAAGAGAGCACGTGGTAGTCCTTCATCTGGAAGTGGCCGCCATCATCGTCGAAGGCTGCTCCTGCCTCCCAGTCGTGAGAGGGATAGATGTAGAATCGTCCGTTAAACACATTGGCTGAAGGGTCAGCCATATAGTCATTTGGGAAAAGATAACGTGGTAATTTTGCCATAATAGTAATTATTTATATAGTTTGATAATGTCATTGATAATAGGCTTTGCTTGATACTGGCGGTCAAAGAGCAACGGATAATTGGTACGCCCCTTGATGGGCCAACCATTGAGCCAGGAATTGCCGTCTGAGACACCCCATAGGGTGATGCGTCCAATCTGCGAACGATGCTTGTAATAGATATTGAAGAGGTCGAGCCAACGCTTGTCGAGTTCCTTCTGCTTGTCCTTAGGCAGACCATTGACGTATGGGTTGTATTTCTGCTGGAGTTCGAAGTTCTGAGCGATGTCGGCACCACCAAAGCCCTCAGGATTGGGCAATACATTGATGTCGAGCTCGGTAATCAGCACTTTCACGCCACAAGCAGCAAAGGCATCGATACTCTTTTCGTACTCTTCCAGATTGGGATAGTCGAGTCCGTTATGGCTCTGCATGCCCACACCATCGATGCGCAGACCCTTGGCCTTCAGGTTGCGAACCAGACGGCATACGGCTTCGCGTTTCTTGGCACCGGCCATTGAATAGTCGTTGTAGTAGAGCTCAGCATCAGGGTCGGCCTCATGGGCAGCACGGAAGGCTATCTCGATGAATTCCTCGCCCAAGAGATTATAGTACTTGGACTTGCGGAATGAACCATCGTCCTCGATAGCCTCGTTGACAACATCCCAACCGAACACCTGTCCCTTGAAGTGACCTACCACGGTCTTGATGTGCTTGATAAGACGCTCTTTCAAGACCTCTTTAGAGACAGGACTGGCTGCATAGCCATTAGTGAACCACCAGTCAGGGGCTTGTGAATGCCATACCAGACAATGACCATTCACCTTCAGTCCTAACTGTTGACAGTAGTTTACAAACTTGTCGGCTACACGAAAATCGAAGATGCCTTCTGCCGGAGCCAGCACTTCAGGCTTCATGCAGTTTTCTGCCACAGCACAATTGAAGTGGTTCTTGAGAACAACGTCAGCCTCGGGTACCTGTCCGTCACTCTGCCACTGGTTGACAGCGGCACCAATAAGACAATACTTACCAATGGCATCTTTCAGCCCTTGAGCATTGGCGGTGGCCATACAGCCAACCGCCATGAGAGTTAACAGAAGTTTTTGCATACTTTATTTGCTACGCTTCTCAATTTCCATATTAATCTTGTCGATGACCTCGTCAGTCAACTCATAGCGTGAGATGATGAACATGGCAAGCGCTAACAGCAGGGCGGGGATGACGCAGACAAGCCACAGGATACCTTCCTCGGCAAATGGAGTCTGGTCGATGACATTGCTGTTATAGCCAACATATGCCAATACAGCAGGGCCGACAATGCTACCGAAGGTCATACCGGCCTTGAAGAACAATCCCGTCAGAGCGTTCACGATACCTGAGATACGGCGGCCCGTGGTGTATTCGCCATAGGAAATCACTTCAGGAACCAATGCCCACATATAACCCGTGGCCACAATCACGCCCGTACTCTTAATAAACTGAGCCACATAAATCATCATCATGCTGGGACTATCCATCTTGGAAATGAAGTACAACATTATCATTCCGATGATAGCGGCACCAAGGAAGAGGTAGAACATATTCTTCTTGCCGACCATACGCTTGAACCAGGGAACCAACGGCATGAACAGGAATGCAGGGATTGAACCCAGAGCCATGAAGATAGACAACTCCTGAGCAGAGCCGTGCAGATTGCTGTTGATGAAATAAGCACCGGCAGCATTACCCACTGACATCATGGCAAAAGCAGTAATGAAGAAGAAGGCGAGGACGCGCAAGGGACGGTTGCGCAGGAACTCCATCCAGAGGTCGCTGACCTTCACATCCTCAGTAGCCTTGGCATCCATGACAACGCGCTCTTTACACTGGGTAAAGCAGAACACGAGCAGACAGAAACCTACAATAGCATAAATAGTCATCGTCGTGAACCATGCTGACGGGTCTTTGGGAAGACTATCAGATGGTGCACCGGCAATCAGAGCAATGAACAATGGCAGACCAGAGTTAACAGCCAGACCACCAAGGTTTGCCATGAACATACGTACTGAGGTCAGCACGGTAATTTCGTTGGTGTCGCGCGTCAGTGATGAGTTCAGTGCGCCGTATGGTACATTGATAAAGGTATAGAGCAACTGCATGGAAATGTAGGTAACATACGCATAAATCAGCGATGGTGCAAAGCCGTTCCAGAAGCAGAGGATGGCAAAGCCTGAAAGCGGAATACCCACATACAGCAAATACGAACGGTATTTACCGTAACGAGGGTTGCTCTTGTCAATGAGTGCACCCACAATAGGATCCCAAATCACGTTTGCCACATTGCCGACCAAGAACATCACAGCCACTGCTGACGGTGTCAGACCATAAATGTCAGTGTAGAAGAATAACAGGTAAGTACAAATTACCTGGAAAATAAGATTCTGTGCCAGGTCGCCTGAACCAAAACCGATTCGCTGCAACCAAGAGAGTTTGTAGAAGCCTTTGGCTCCTTGGTTTTCTGTAGGTGTCATGATGAATAGTTTTATTTATAATTACTGAGCGCAAAGGTACGACATTTTTTCGACATTGATATTTCGATATGTAACAAATACCTTCTTGATTTGTTTCATTTTACAAGAATGAGCTGTTTTTCGACAAGCAATTAGATTAATTTTTCTAATTTTGCATCATCGAACTAACAAAAAACATCATGAAACAAAAACTATTAATTTGCTGTTGGCTGTTAGCTTTAGGCTGTTGGCTGACAGTTGATGCAAAGGTTACACTTCCTCAATTGTTCCAGTCGGGCATGGTGCTACAGCGGGGCAAGCCTGTTCCTATTTGGGGTAAGGCCAATGCAGGCGAACAGGTTGTGGTCACTTGGCAGAAGAAGCAGTATACAGCCACAGCCGATGCTGACGGGCGTTGGCGTGTTGACCTGCCTAAGATGAAAGCTGGCGGTCCATACGTTTTGGAAGTGAAAAGTGAAGGAGTGAATAGTGAAAAGGTGGTCATCGAGGATGTCATGGTAGGCGATGTATGGCTCCTGTCTGGTCAGTCGAATATCGATGTGACCATTGAGCGCGTCTATCCCCAATATGTTGACGAGATTGAGCAATTCAACATTCCACAAGTGCGTCTGTTCCGTGTACAGAACGAGACCAACACGCATGGTGTGCAAGACGACATCCGTCGTACCTCCATCAACTGGAAGCCTCTGACCAAGCAGAATGCCTGGCTCTTCTCGGCTGTAGGTTCATTCCTTGGCAAGCGCATGTGGGAAAAGAATAAGGTAGCTCAGGGCATTATCGTCAACAGTTGGGGTGGTACACCCATCGAGGCATGGATCAGTGCCGACTCGCTGAAGAAGGACTACCCCATGCTGATCAAAAAGCTTGCATTCTATCAGAACGACAACTATGTGCGGGCCCAGATGCAGGCTAACAACGAGGCCAACAAGCGATGGGATGAACTGCTGAACAAGGCCGACAAAGTTCAATCCTATTCTCAGTCCAACTATCAGGATGGCAACTGGAAAACCATTAACCAGGACAACTGGAACTGGCGCGGCACAGGTTCTGTCTGGCTCCGTCAGCATATTAATATAAATAAGGAACGCGCGGGAAAGCCTGCCCGCCTGTTGCTGGGTACACTCTTCGATCAGGATATCACCTATCTGAACGGCAAGGAAATAGGTCATACCTACTACCAATATCCCCCACGTCGCTACGATATCCCTGAAGGATTGCTCCGTGAGGGCGACAACGTTATTGCCATACGTTTTATCAACAAATATGGTGCTGCGCATTTCATTCCCGAGAAGCCTTATCTGATAGCTTTTGGTGACGATCGCTTCTCGCAGAATCCCATGCCGAAGGATGTTATCCCACTTGGTAAGACGTGGAAGATGCATGTTGGTGCCGAGATGCCTTCGTGTCCCAGTGGCGACGTGTCGATGCAAAACCAACCCACCACGCTTTACAATGCCGTGCTTTACCCCTTGGCACCATACGCCATCAATGGTGTGGTATGGTATCAGGGCGAATCGAATACGGGCAACCCTACCCCATATGCCGATTACCTGAAGAAACTGATGGGTTGTTGGCGCGACCGTTGGCAGGAACATTTGCCTTTCTGCATCGTACAGTTGGCCAACTACGACGGACGACAGCAGACTGGCAACCCACGTCCCATCGATCTTCAGGACACACCTGTAAACTATAGCGGATGGGCAAGTCTGCGTGAGGCTCAGCGCCTTGCAGCCAAAAATGATGCCCTTGCCGAACTGGCTGTCATTAACGACTTGGGCGAGACGGTTGACATTCATCCTTTGCGCAAGAAGGAAGTGGCCGAACGTATCGGCCTCTGTTTCGACCGTCTTATATATAACAATAATAAGGTTAAGCTGTCACCTGAGGTTATTTCTACTGAAGTACAAGATGTCAATGTGGTGCTCACGCTCGACCAACCTGTACAGGCTGGAACGCTCTTTGACTTTGAACTGGCTGGTGCTGACGGACGTTTTGTCAAGACAGAAGCCGTCGTCGTGGCAAATAAACCTACCGAAATTATACTTCGCAAAGTTATAACTGCACCAAAAAAAGTACGTTACGCATGGAAAGACAATCCCATTCGTGCAAATGTTCGTAGTCTCTCAGGCCTTCCAATGTCATCTTTCGAAATAAAATTATAACCCATTTTCTGGTGAAAAACGTGTAAAATCGAACAAAAAAACGGCAAAAAATGCATCATGATACAAATAAAAAAGTTTGTGAAACTTGCGATAATGCCCATATCATTTTTTTGTATTACCTTTGCACCAGAAAACTAAAACTTTCAACCAAATGCGAAATAGATTTGTTTTAGTAATATTATCATTAGTAGTTTGTTTTGTAACCACAGAGGCTGCTGGAAAGCGTTCCAGCAGCACTGATGGCTTTGTAAAGAACCCGATGCTTTGGGCTGACGTGCCCGATCCCGACATTATACGCGTGGGCGATACCTTTTATTTGGTAACGACCACCATGCATTTAATGCCTGGCGCTCCTATCATGAGTTCCAAAGACTTTCTGAACTGGAAAACAGTAGGCTACGTCTTTGACAAGTTGACCGACTCACCCAAGTATGATTTTCAGGAAGGTACTGTCTACGGACGTGGTCAGTGGGCTACCTCGTTGAAATATCATAATGGTAAATTCTGGGCATTGTTAGCTCCCAATGAGGCTGGTGCCATGGGCGATACCTATATCTTTACTGCCGAGAAGGCTGAAGGGCCATGGACCATCCACTCGCGTCTGCGCCATTTCCACGACGCTACCTTATTCTTCGATGACGACGGCACGCCCTACGTATTCTTCGGCACGGGCGAGATGTGTCAGTTGACACGCGACCTGAAGGGTGTCGTAGAAGGTAGCCATCGCCATTATTTCCAGCGTGAGGCAGACGAGCGTGGTCTCCTTGAAGGCACGCGCGTCATCAAACATAACGGCACCTACTACGCCCTGCTCATCAGTCATGTCTATGCACCAGGCCGACATCGTCGTGAGGTGTGCTATCGCACGAAAGACTTGAAGGGTTCATGGGAGAAGAACACCATTTTGGAAAGCGACTTCGGTGGTTTCTCTTACTTGGCACAGGGTACTATCGTCGATACCCAAGAGGGTGACTGGTACGGTGTCATGTTCCAGGATCGTGGCGGTGTAGGTCGTGTGCTCACGCTGTCACCCGTTCGTTGGATTGACGGATGGCCACAATTAGGCGACGAGAATGGCAAGGTACCCGACATGATGCGTGTCTATAAAAGCGGGCAGCCCGAGGCTCATATTGTCTGTGCCGATGATTTCTCTTCGTCGAAGTTAGGCCTCCACTGGCAATGGAACCACAACCCCATTGACAATGCCTGGAGTCTGACGGAACGCCCGGGTTTCCTGCGTCTGAAGACCAACCGAGTGGTGGAGAATCTGTATCTGGCTCCTAACACGCTGACACAACGTATGGAAGGTCCTACGTGCAGTGGTTCCATCATGATGGACCTAACGAAGATGAAGGACGGCGACTGTACCGGTCTTGCTGCCTTCAATGGCGATTCAGGTGTTTTGACTATCAAAAAGAAGGGTAAGAAGCTGACGCTCGAAATGAGTGAGCAAAAGGTTCAGCTCGACGATCGCACCAAAGCCGTCACCAATCTTGACGAGAAGGTTATTGAAAGCGTTGAACTGAAGCAAAACAAGATATGGTTGCGTCTGGATGGTGACTTCCAGCCACGCCACAACGATGCCGCAAACTTCTACTATAGCCTCGATGGGGAGCAGTGGACACAGATTGGCACCAAGAACTACCGCATGATTTTCGACTATCGCCGCTTCTTCATGGGTTCAAAGTTCGCCATTTTCAACTATGCCACCAAGAAAGCTGGCGGCTATGTTGATGTCGACAGTTTCGACTATAATGTAACAGAGAAATAGGTTTAACACCCCCTATTTTGCAAACTGGACTTTACGATTTGTAACATTAAAGCATGTTACATGACGTAAAGTTCAGTTTTTTTTTGGTACTTTGTAAAGAATTTCTTATCTTTGCCAAAGTTTTCTAAACCGAAACAACTATTATTGATATTACAAGACATGAAACATACAGTTCTTGCGTACAGGACTATAAGCAAGCGTTATGCGTTGCTGTTTTTCCTTACATATCTTTTCCTGAGCATACATGCCCAGATGGGTAAGTCGTTCGATGCCGACAAACAGATGTCCAGTAGTTTCACGACGCAGGTATTCCAAGATCGTGACGGCTTTATCTGGATAGCCACTCGTAATGGTCTGAATCGCTATGACGGTTACCAGTTCCGCATTTTGAAGCACGACTCACGACAGAAGAATGGTTTGGCCAGCAACTATGTGAACTGTATGATGCAGGACCGGCACGGCCTTTACTATATTGGCATGTATGGTGCCTTGCAGACCTACGACGGTTATCGTTTCCGCAACATTACCACCTATAATCTGGAGGGGAACTCCCAGCCCCCTTATGTATCCTGTATGCTGGAACGTCAGAACGGCAACATCCTCATTGGTACGTCTGGCTTAGGTTTGCTGCGCCTTGACAATAAGAATGAGGCCCGCCCTGTAGGCGGTAAGCTGTCTAACGTGATTTCTATTCTCCGCATGATGGAGGACAACAAGCAGCGTCTGTGGCTGGTTACGGAAAACATGGGTCTGCTGTGCTATGACGGCAATACGGTCAAGGGCTATTTCCAGTCAGAACAGGATGCCGGTATGATACGCGACATCTGTCAAGACGCTAAGGGTCGCATCTTTATTGCGACGTCTCATGCCGGTGTGTTTGAACTGGTAGGCGACACGCCGCGCCATATCGATGCCACAGGTACTAAGCATGTCTCTACCATCTACCCTAATCGCCGTGGACACATTATGATTGGCTACGACGGATTGGGACTGGGTATCTATAATCCCGATAATGGCAATTACGTTGATAATCCTTACTATAGTCGCGAGGTTGACCTCAGAGCTTCCAAGGTATATAGCATTTATGAGGATATCAATGGTAATGTATGGCTGGGCTTACTCCAGAAGGGAATCTATATGGAGCCTCGTGGAATGATGCCGTTCGGCTATATGGGTTACAAGCTGGGCACTCAGAATACCATTGGAACAGCATGTGTTACCAGTGTCATGGGTAGTACGAACGGCAACCACTGGATAGGCACCGACAAGGACGGACTCTATTGTCAGAACGATGACTACCAGCCTATCAAGCATTTCAAAGACAACTTCCCTGCCACCATTCTCTCTATCTGCGAAGATACACACCAACGCATTTGGGTGGGTAGCTACAAGGAAGGTTTAGGCTGGATTGACCAGAAAACGATGAGCTACCACCCGTATCGTCTGCCTCAGGGTAATAACGTCAGCGTGTTCAGCATGGCTTGCGACCCCCAGGGTAATCTGTGGCTCGGTACGATGGGTAATGGTCTGCTGCGCTTCAATCCTGAGACCAACGACATCAAGCAATATGTGGAGGCTGATAAGGCAACCACGAACCGCAAGGTAAATAGCATTACCAATGATTACATTTCCAAGATTTCCATTTCGCCCGACGGCAAGCGCGTATATGTTGGAAGCACCATGGGTGTCTGCGTGCTTGACATCGCCAAGGATAGCTGGTTATCCACCTTCGGTGTCAACTGTCTGAACTATGGTACACCTGTACGTGTGCTACGCGAGTTCAACGGTGACCTGTATGTAGGTACCAACAACGGTCTTGAGTGTTATAACATGAAGACGGGCCACAAGGCGAATCGCGTCTTTGTTGCCGGACTGACTGATAACGGCATCAGTGGTATCGAACCCGACAAGCAAGGAAATCTCTGGATATCCACCGACCACGGTCTGTTCCGTATGAATCCCAAGACGGGCAAGACCGACGACTATTATGCCGACAATGGTCTGCAGGGCAACGAGTTCAGCGATGGTGCTTCGTGGGTAATGCCTAACGGACGTATGGTGTTTGGCGGACTGGCGGGCGTCACATGGTTCAATCCTTCTGAAATCCGTCAGAGCAATTGGAAAGCCGAAGTCAAATTGACAGGCTTTACTGTCAATGGTGAGCCTGTCACCCCTGGAACGATGTCCGGTTTCTGGCATGTCGTCGATACCACCGTCATTGCTGCCGACCGCTTCGTGCTCAGTCCCCGAGACAATACTTTTGCCATCCAGTTGTCCACGCTGTCCTACGACAATCCAGAGCATATCGTCTATCGCTACCGCATCAATCACGAGGACTGGGTACGTATGCAGCCTGGCGTCAACGAGATAACCCTCAGCCATCTGCGTCCTGGTGACTATGATTTCTGTGTGGTGGCCGAGCAAAACGGTATCAGCACGCCCGAACGCTGTTTCCGTGTGGTCATCCATGCGCCTTGGTACCGCACGCCATTTGCATACGCCGTCTATCTGCTGGCACTTTTGGGAGGCTTCCTTTACTACCGTCGCCAGCATGCACGCAAAGAACAGGACCGTCTGCGCCTACAGGAGCATATCCATGCCGAGGAGATGGCTGATACGAAGTTGAAGTTCTTTATGAACATCTCGCACGAGATACGTACACCTATGACGCTTATCGTCACACCTCTGCTGTCACTCATCAAACAGGATGACGACCCGCATCGTCGCAGCATCTACGAGACGATCCGCCGTAATGCCGAGCGTATTCTCGGACTTATCAACCAGATGATGGACCTGCGTAAGATTGACAAGGGACAGATGCAAATGCGCATGTGTGAGACTGAGATGGTCAGCTTCATCGGCGACATCTATACCCTATTCACCCAACAGGCCAAGTCAAAGAACGTCAAGTTCCTTTATGAACGCGACACACAGGAGCTGCCAGTCTGGATTGACCGCGACAACTTCGACAAGATTATTGTCAATCTCCTCTCCAACTCCTTCAAGTTTACGCCTGTCGGTGGACAAATCACGATACGTCTGACCCACGATGCCAATCAGGTCACCATCGCTATACGCGACAGTGGTCCCGGTATTCCTACCGACAAACTGGACCAGATATTCCAACGTTTCTATCAGGCACCTGTCAGCATGGACGAACGGAACCTTGGTACTGGCATTGGCCTCGACCTGACGCGCTCGCTCGTCGAGCTGCATCATGGTACCATTCACGTACAGAACAACCAGGATGACAAGGGTTGCGAGTTCTTCGTCACCATACCGCTTGGGAATGCACACCTGAAACCAGACGAGATGCTGGACGAAGTACCCGAAACTACATCACCAACCAGTCTTATCGATGACGCCGAGCCCGACATGACACCTGAGAATCAGGAAGAGACAACCAGCGAACTGCCCAAGGCCGGACGACGGCAGCGTATTGTCATTGTTGAGGACGATGAGGAAATACGAGAATTCCTGCGTGGTGAACTGTCTTCCGACTACGACGTGGCAGTCTGCGTCAATGGTCGTGAGGGTCTCTCCGAAGTGATCCGAACCGTACCTGATTTGGTAATATCCGATGTGATGATGCCTGAGATGGACGGTAACACCATGTGCTCGAAAATCAAGGCTAACGCCACCACCAGCCACATCCCCGTCATCCTGCTCACAGCCAAGAGCCGCGATGAAGACCAGCTTGAAGGCCTGGAAATGGGTGCCAATGCCTACATTCCGAAGCCTTTCAATATGGATATTCTGCGTCGTACCATCGTCAATCTTGTCCATACCCATCAGATGCTCCGTCTGAAGTACGGGCGCAACGACCAGCTTGAAGAACAGGTTGACCAGATTAAGATGAAGTCGCCCGACGAGCAGCTGCTCGACCGCGTCATGAAGGTTATCAACAAGAATATCAGCAACTCCGACCTCAGCGTTGATGCCATTGCTGAAGAAGTGGGTCTCAGCCGCGTCCACCTGCATCGTAAGATGAAAGAGCTGACCGGTCAGACGCCGCACGACTTCATCCGCAACATCCGCCTGAAGCAGGCTGCCCATCTATTTGCTACCAACAACATGAACATTACTGAGGTCATGTATGCCTGCGGTTTCAACAATGCAGCATCCTTCTCTACCATCTTCAAAAAGTTCTACGGCATGTCGCCACGCGACTACATGAACGAGGTTCATCGTGCCGATAAGTAGGGAAATAGATAGTTTATGGGCGGATTTTGTCTCTCAAATGCTACTTTTAATATAAAATAAAAACAATATGTTACAAATTACAAAAATTATTTTGCAAAAAATAAAGTATATTTCGTAAAAAATGTGTATCTTTGCAACGATTTAATCTATAAAAGGACTATCTAACTTACATATTATTTTTTAACTTTAACTTATAACAATTATGAAACAAAAAAAGATGTTTTTGACACTGGCTGCATCAGCAATGATTGCTGCTGGTTTCACGTCATGTTCAGTTGACGACAACCCCATTTACGAAGGTTCAGTACCCCCCCCTGTGGTTGACGGCAACTTCGACATAGGCAGTGAAATTAAGAATGGCACTTGTGAAGGTTCACTGGTTGACAACTACTGGGTACATGAGTGGCGTACACCCGACAAGCAGTTCGATGGCAATGCTAACATCGTTAGAGATCCTGAGAATTTCGATAATCGCTGTGTAGCTGTTGTTATTCGTAGCTTTGATGAGGCTGCTGCTGCTGGAAATGCCACACTTGTAGACGCTAACAAGCCTGTTGCTGCCGACAACTTCGCAGATTGGGACAGCCAGTTCTTTATCACTATTGGTGAGGAAAAAGCTCTGAAGGCCAATGATCAGATTCGTCTGACCATGAAGGTTAAGGCTGATGCTCCTCAGGCAGCTGGTACACAGTCTCACAAGGCTCCTGGTGCTTATATCCACTGGTACGGCGTTGGTGACGTCAACTTCACTACTGAGTGGAAAGAATACGACTCTGGATGGGTAACTGTAGGCCCTGGTGATGATTGGGGTAAGGCAAAGGCTGGTATTTATACCATTGCTTTCAACTTGGCAAAGGGTAGTCACAACACTGTTTACTTCGACGATATATTTGTTGAGGTTAAGCGCTACGATCCTCTGGATGAAGGCAACGCTGTTAAGGGCGGTAGCTTCCAGTACATCGATGGTTCTGATGCTTATTGGGTACATGAGTGGCGTACTGATGCTGCTCAGTTCGATGGCCGTGCCAACGTTGTTGTTGATCCCGCTAACGAGAAAAACCGTTGCGCAGCAGTTGTAGTACGTAGCTTCGATGAGGCTGCTGCTGCTGGAAATGCCACACTTGTAGACGCTAACAAGCCTGTTGCTGCCGACAACTTCGCAAGCTGGGACAGCCAGTTCTTTATCAACCTTGGTGAGGGTCAGGCTTTGAAGGCTGGTGACAAGGTTCAATTGAAGATGAAGGTTAAGGCCGATGTTGCTCAGAGTGGTATAGACACTCAGAGTCATGCTGCTCCTGGTGCTTACCTCCATTACACAGCAGTTGGTAATGTTAATTTCACAACAGAATGGACAGAATTTGATTCTGGCTCAATCGAGGTTCTTGAAAGCCCCAGTTGGCAGGGAGGCATTAAGGCTGGTTCATATACCATTGCTTTCAACATGGCAAGAGGCGGTCACAATACCTACTACTTCGACGATATTCAGGTAATAATCACAAAGGCTGAATAAAAGTCTTTCGTGAATCAATAACAAGAGCCACCGCAGCCAATGCTACGGTGGCTTTATTTTTCATCCCTTCGTGTCTTCATATTATCTAAGGTGATGTTTTTTTGACATGTCACTCCGGCTTTATTGCGAAAGCTACGCTGCTAGTAATTTAAATAGCTACGCTACTACCGTTGACAATTACCGTGAGCTGGTATATGCGTCCGAAGGAGTAATCCCTTATCGTACAATCCATATCCTTAATAGCGGATCAGAGATGGAATATGACTTATGTTGTTCAGTAATAAGGTCTAAGTCCAATAGGCGTTTCGTGGCAGATTGTACAGCGCTGGCTGACTTGAGATGATGGCGTTTTACGAAGTCGGAAGATGTTATTCGCGATACATAACCGTCAGATGCTATGGCGTATAACACTTCTTTTTGTTGCTCTGTTACGAAAGCAAGCAGTTCTTGCAGTCGCTTCGAGTTTTGTAGTATCAGTTGTTCCGACGCATTTTTCATGGCTGCAATGTCACATGTTTCACCTGCTTTTGTTTCAGCATAACAGTCGTGCAGCAATTTATGAACATACATCGTCACACCGTTATATGTTTGATATGCCCATGTAACAGCTTCAGGCTCAATACACTTTTCGGCTGCCTTAAACTGACTGACAGCAAAATCGGTGTATACATTCAAATCAATAGGCTCCAGCTGTAAGAGCGTTGCGCTCTGGAAGAAAGGACGTTTGTCAGAGAAAAACATCTCGTTCATCAGGCGTCGCTCAGAACCTGCAAAAATAAAATGCGTATTGACTAATTTCTGAATACGGCCTCTCAGCAAAGCTTCAATATTCGGTTCTTGGTATTTTGTAATTTGCTGAAATTCGTCAATGGCAACGATACATGGCTTATCCGCTTTCTCAAGATAGCTGAAGATTTCTTCGAGCGTATATTCTGGCATATTGATTTGTCCTAACTTGACATCAAAAGTAGGCGTATATGTCATAGGATCGATACCAAAACTACCACTGAGAGAACGAATTGTAGTTACAAAGAGTTTTGTTAGCTTTTCGCTACGTTTGGCTACAGTGTTGAATACGGCGGCGCCTAACTCCTTGATAAATTCCTGAAACGAAGTGGTGTGGAGTATGTCAATAGAGACCGTCATATAGTTATCGCCTATCTCCGACTGATTGAAACAATGATAAATCAATCCGGTCTTACCTACACGTCGTGGGGATATCAGAACGATATTCTCCTGATTTCTAATACTTCTTATTAATGAGGCCGATTCGGACAGGCGGTCGCAGAAAAACTTGTCAGGAATGGCCGGACTGAGTATGAAGGGATTGACATCCATAAACCTAAATTTTATTATTATTGCAATTCTGCTGCAAAAATAGCAATAATACTTGAATTATGCAAATAAAATTATGCTAAAAGAATAATTTCTATAGCATAATTTATCCGTACTTTACCCAAATCAGCGCCACAGAGGGTTGTCGTGGCTGATATATACGCCCGAGAACATCATATCCTTAGGAGTATTAAATGGTACTTCTCACTGATTCCTTCTGATTGACTTACCATCACATACCATCTTTTCCGCACCCGCTAACTGCTTGTTGATTTCATCCATGTCCATTTCTTCCTTCAGTTCCTCATACCCCCACGGACCACCGCAGTCTTCCGGCTGTTCACCCCACAGGTTGTTTTCCTATCCAATTAAGTGTAGGCATACTATTGCATTTTTAATTGGCTACAAAATTACGAAAAAAAGCCAAAGAAGCATTATTGCAACCGTTTTTACACATATTTTAATATAGAATGAAGCTCTTCGGAAGAAGATGGGGTAAAAAGAAGTTAGGTAATGGTAATCCAAACCTCTTCTCCACGGTCTATGGCCGCAGTTATCTCCAGCATCACCATCTGTAATGCTGAGCGTAGCGAACCTGCATCGAATGATAATGATGACAACGCTTTGTCGACCACGATTGCATAAATTGCCTGTGCAAATATACACATAAAATCCCTTTGCACACGGCGAATTAAGAACTTTT
>JAEEGK010008312.1_pt1 | contig 24510 bp, 16 predicted proteins | sample 8958771 | NCBI WGS metagenome assembly JAEEGK01 (sample SAMN16246547, study PRJNA631951) | gut metagenome | biome: gut microbiome; feature: rumen; material: SC-attached | host: Bos | place: Iran: Karaj | collected 2018-10
CATTACAATATGTCGTGATGGATCGTAACGCACCATTATCGTAATATTCCTTATGTCCTTCTTTTTCGCAAGCATCGTAATATTCCTTGCGATTATCTTTGTCGGAATGTTCTTCTTTGTCGCAAGCAACAAAAAGCAAAACGGAGGCAAAAAGCAGCGTGAATAAGATAAGTTTTCGAAATTTCATAATCAAACTCGTTTGTTGCAAAATATCATTTATTTAGAATAAACATTACTTGAAGGAATATGATATTCCATAAAAAGCTCTCCATTTTGTACACCATTACAATATGTCGTGATGGTTTTTAACGCACCATCCATGGACGACTCCCTAGAAATAAGTCTTTTTTAAATTCAGGTTTTTCAAGCGACTTTCCATTTTCATGCCATCTATTCCAAGCACCATGCAGTTCACCATTTTTATAAAATCCTTTTTAAGACATTTTTACGAAGTTCCTTCAGCAGTTTTTTCATTTCCTTTTTCATCTTTTCCTTATCATTCTTATATTGTTCTTTTATCAATTTTCCGTTTTCATCCCATTCTTTCCAAACACCTTTTTTGTAATCCTCCTCATACGCTCCCATTTCTTTCAATCGTCCTGATTTATGCCAAATTTTCCAAATACCTATTCTTTCACCATTTTCACAGACGCCCGTTTTTTCCATTTGTCCGTTATCATACCAATATTTGACAACACCTTCTAGCTTACCGGATATATAATTTTTTTCAGTTGCTAATCGGCCATTTTTATGCCATCTATTCCAAGCACCATGCAGTTCACCATTTTTATAAAATCCCTTTTCTTTCAACTTTCCATTTGAATACCATTCTTTATAAATTCCTTCTTGCTTACCAAATATGTAATTTCCATCAACAGCTAACCGACCATTTTCATGATATTCTTTCCAAATTCCATACGGTTCATCATTTTTATATTGTACTATCAATTTCAATTTGCCATTTTCATTCCACACCTTCTGAATGCCGTGTAACTCACCAGATTTATAATTTTCCAATTTTACTAACTTGCCATTTTCATGCCACACCTTCTGTGTGCCATGAAACTCACCAGATTTATAATTTCCCAATTCTTTTAATTTGCCATCTTCAAACCACACCTTCCGTGTGCCATGAAACTCACCAGATTTATAATTTTCCAATTTTTTTAACTTGCCATTTTCAAGCCATTCTTTCCACGTTCCTTCAGGCTTGCCAAATTTATAAGAGCGAGCCGATGATAATTGTCCATTTGAGAACCACACTCTCCAAGTGCTATCTTCTTTACCCTCTCTATAAAATTCTTCTTTTTTCAAATTTCCATTTTCGTACCATGATTTCCAAACGCTATCACGCTTGCCAGATTTGTAATATCTTTCAAATTTCAATTGGCCATTTCGATACCATACTTTTTCAAAACCATTTCCATTAAAATAATTTTCACAATCATTTCTAAACCCACCCCAAGGACGCTTCTTTTTGCAACGTTTTTCCCATCCTTCCGACGCCACTACTTCTTGTAGCAGAAGTCCATCTTTAGAAAATTTCTTATAAGCTAATAATTTACCATTCTTATAATTTATTTCCGTTTTTAATTGTCCATTTTTATAATTTTTTTTCGTTTTTATTTGTCCGTTTTCATACCATTCCTTCCATTCTCCATCTAGTTGACCCGATTTATAATTTACTTCTTCTTGCAACGATCCATTTTCATACCACCTTTTCGCAACACATTTTTCCTCATATACAGTTTTATAACGCCATTCCTTTAATTTTCCATTTTCATACCATTCTTTCACAAAACAAGCATCATAAATACCGGTTTCGTATTTTTCCTCAGTTTTCTGTTGACCGTTTTCGTACCATTCTTTCCTGATTCCATCTAAATTACCTGATTTATAGGATTCTTCTATTTTCAATTTTCCATTTTCGCGCCATATATTCCAAGTGCTATCTTTCTCGTCATTTTTATATTGCCCCTTTTCCCATACATTTCCATTCCCATAGTACAAGATGTACGGGCCGTCTTTTACACTATCACGATATGTCGTAATAGATCTTAACGGTCCGCTATTGTAATATTCTTTGCGTTCTTCTTTGTCGCAAGCGGCGAGGAGCAAAATGGAGGCAAAAAACAGCGTGAATAAAATGACTTTTTTCAATTTCATAATCGAACTCGTTTTAAGGATTCCCGACTTCATCCCATTTTTGCCAAACTTGTTTATTTGATTCGTAATATCCTTCTCTCTTCAATTTTCCGTTTTCATCCCATTCCTTCCAGACGCCGTTCGGTTTTCCTAATTTATACGAACCTTCGAATGCCAATTGACCGTTTTCATGATATACCTTCCATACACCATCCTTCAGATCCAAAGCATAAGAGCCTTCATACCATAACTGTCCATTTTCACGCCATGACTTCCATGTTCCTTGCATTAGGGAGCGTTTACGAAAAAATTTCCCATTTCGTTTCTTAATTTCTGGACGCGAATATTTTTTAAAAGGACCTGAATATTTATGAGGATTTTGTTCTCTTTTTTGCTTGTCGCTCCAATCTATTTTATAAAGACCTTCTTTTGCAATTCGTCCATTAGCATTCCAAAATTTCCATACATCATATTGCAAACCGTCTTTATACATTCCTTCACTTGCCAATTGTCCATTTTCATGCCATGACTTCCACAAACCATTTTCTTTTCCTGATTTAAGGGCTCCCTCCCATTTCAACTTTCCATTTTCGTACCACTCTTTCCAAATACATTCATCACTATCCAATTGGTATTGTTCTTCTGTTTTCAGTTTTCCACTTTCATACCATTCCTTCCATACACCAACTTTTGAGCCAGATTTGTAAGAACCTTCATACTGCAATTGTCCATTTGCATACCAAGATCTCCATATTCCGACCATTTTGTCTGTTTTATACATGCCAGCCAAAAGATCCGCTAGCGAATTTTGATTTTGAGGCTCTTCATCGTCGGCTTTATATGCACCTTCTTCTGCTAGTTGTCCATTTTCATGCCAAGATTTCCATACGCCATCACGCATACCTTTTTTATAATTTCCTTCACTTGCCAATTGCCCATTTTCATGCCAAGATTTCCAGATTCCAACTCTTTTATCGGAGTCAACAAAACCTTCCCATTTCAACTTTCCTCTTTCCGAAAATTCTTTCCGGGCACATCTATCTATCCCTATTTTGCATTCTTCTTCAGCAGTTAATTTTCCATTTTCATCCCACTCTTTCCAAACGCCAACCTTTTCTCCATCTTTGTATTTTCCAATCTTTTCCAACGTGCCATTTTCATGCCAAGATTTCCAAACACCAACTTGGTTCCCCGCCTTGTAATATTCTATTGTTTCTAATTTTCCATTTTCATACCATTTTTTTCGAACACCATCAAGAGCACCTGCTTTATAATTTTCTTCTTCATACAACCGACCATCTTCATCCCATGTTTTCCAATTGCAGTCCATTTCATCATCTTTATAACTTCCAGACTTTTCCAATCGTCCATTACCTTCATGCCAATTTCTGAAAATGCCATTAAGTTTTCCTGCTTTATAGTTTCTTTCCATTATCAACAAGCCGTCATCATTCCACACCTTCTGAGTACCATGAAACTCGCCAGATTTATAATTTTCCATTTTTTTCAATTTGCCTTTTTCATCCCATTCTTTCCACGTTCCTTCAGGCTTGCCAAATCTATAAAAGCGAATCGATTTCAATTGTCCATTTGAGAACCACACTTTCCAAGTGCTATCTTCTTTACCCTCTCTATAAAATTCTTCTTTTTCCAAATTTCCATTTTCATACCATGATTTCCAAACGCTATCACGCTTGCCAGATTTGTAATATCTTTCAAATCCCAATTGTCCATTTCGATACCATACTTTTTCAAAACCATTTCCATTAAAATAATTTTCACAAGCACTAAAAAATCCATCCCTAGTACGCACCGTTGGACAACGATTTTCCAATCCTTCCGAAGACTCTCTTTCATCTAATAGACAACCTTCTTCATCAAATTCCTTATAAGCTAATAATTTGCCATTTTTATAAAATTTTTTCTTATATAAGTGTCCATCTCTGTACCATTCTTTCCATTCTCCATCAAATTGATCCGATTTATAATTCCTTTCTTCTGCGATTTTTCCATTTTCATACCAATGTTTCCAAGCACCCTCACGCTTATTTTCTTTATAATTTCCCACCCATTCCAATTGACCATTATCATACCATTCTTTCCAAACACTATTTTTTCTATCGGCTTTGTAAAATTTTTCCGACATTAATCGTCCATTCACATACCATGTTTTCCATGTGCTATCTTTTTTCCCATCTTTATATTGGCCTTCTACTTCCTTTTTTCCTTCACGATAAAACGAGATGTACTTGCCATCTTTCAGCTTTTCATGGATTGTTGTTATGGATTTCAGTTCACCGCTATCGTAATATTCTTTTCGCTCGTCACTTTCATAGGACGAGAATACATAAAATATTACGGAGGCAAAAAGCAGTGTAAATAAAATGGCTTTTCTCAATTTCATAATCAAACTCGTTTGTTGCAAATTTACCAATTCTTCAAAAGATGGCGGATCAAGTCCGCCATGACGATGTTTCGACGGAGTTTACCCCGGACTTGTTCTGGGGCTCAGGATGACACTTTCTGCAATTTACAACTTGCACTTGCGATTGATTATAAACAATCGGTTAAATTATCGTAAATAAAAGGAGATTCCCTGTTCCTTCGGCTATGCTCAGGACAGGCTCCGTCGGGAATGACATGCAAGGGTATCAAGCGAGAGGTCACTTGTGAACTCACATTTGATACCCGCAGCAGCCAAGCCCCGTTAGGGGAATGACAGGGTAATAAATTATTCCGCAGTTTTGCGGTAGGCTTTTGGCGAGACTCCGACGAGGCGCTTGAAGAATTTTCCAAAGAACGAAACGTCCGGGAAGTTCAGAATCTTGGAGACTTTCTGGATGTCTCTGGACGACGAGCGCAACAGAACTTTCGCATCGAGCGCAATATGCTCGTCAATCCAGCGTTTGGCGTTCTTGCCGGTCTGCTCTTCGGCAACGGCGGAGAGGTACTTCGGCGTGATGCCAAGTTCATCGGCGTAGAACTTGACGGAATGTTGTTCGCGATGATGTTCGACAACAAGGTCGATAAACTGCGAAAACAGCACTTGACCACGGCTCTTGACCACGTCCGTCATCGCTGGTTCACTTCTCATACCAATGCATTCGTACAAGAGACCAATCAAATAATTTTTTAAGATTTGCAGACGGCATGAATTCATATCAGTCGTTTCAAATTTCTTTTTCAAGAATTCAAAACTGTCCTTCATCTGCTCAAACTCAACCCTTTCCAATTGTATCAACGGATTTTCGCGAATTTTCAGAATCAAGCGGGTCGTGTCGTCAAAGCGTATAATCAGCTCGTCAATCATATTTTTCGAACAAGCTATGCACATGGGATCAAAATTTTCTGAAACATTCTTAGCCCGCACCACCTGTTCTGGAAAAACGACAAACAAAGAACCTGCTTCGAGTTTATAATGTTTCAAATCCAGTTCAACATCAACAGAGCCACACCTCACAAGAAGAAGAGCCGCAGCCTGAACATTCACGTAGTTTTCTAACCCAAGTTCCTTCAAGCTGTTGAACATGGCAATCTTGTCAGGAAACAAGCTCACTTCGCGTAAAAGATTCAATATCGAAAAATCCGCAGTACGGATGTTTGTATTCTTATGAAAAAGGAAGTTATTCATTATAGAAACATCTTAGTAAAAAGTTAGAAAAACGTCAATGAGTTAGACGAGAGAACGGACTATGCCCTACAGACGAGAGACTAGAGATTAGTGATTAGAGGCTAGAAACTAGAGACTAGAGGCTAGAGGTTGGGGATTAGAATTTTAACTTAGATGGCGGATTAAATCCGCCACGACGGCATTCCCCTAACGAATCATTACAGTTACGTCATTCCGGCCACCGAGCCGGAACCTAGCCGAAATCGACCAACTAAATACAAATGATTTCATGCGCAATACATGAACTGTATGGATCCTCCTTCGGAGGATGACAAATTCTATTCCTAATTCCTATAACCTAAGACCTATAACCTATAGCCTACAACCTAACCCAAACTACTTCGTCTTGAGAAGGTTGTCGAAATAAACAATAGTTTTTTCAAGGCCTTTGCGGAGCGGGATGGTCGGTTCCCAGCCGAGAGCTTCCTTGGCAAGCGAAATGTCCGGGCGACGCATCTTGGGGTCGTCTCCAGGGAGCGGCTTATAGACAATCTTGCTCTTGGAACCCGTAAGGTCCAGAACTTCCTTTGCAAGTTCAAGCATCGTAAATTCGCCGGGATTGCCGATATTCACGGGACCGATGATTTTATCCTGATTCATCATGCGGACAAAGCCTTCGATGAGGTCATCCACATAGCAAAAACTGCGGGTCTGGCTGCCGTCACCGTAGATGGTGATGTCTTCGCCGTTCAGAGCTTGAACGATGAAGTTGCTCACAACGCGGCCATCGTTCGGGAGCATGCGCGGGCCATACGTGTTAAAAATGCGGACGATGCGGATATCGACGTTGTTCTGACGATGATAATCCATGAAAAGCGTTTCAGCGACGCGCTTGCCTTCGTCATAGCAGCTGCGGATACCAATGGGGTTCACGTTTCCCCAGTAGTCTTCGGTCTGCGGATGCACAGCCGGGTCGCCATAGACTTCACTTGTACTCGCTTGCAAAATGCGGGCATAGACGCGCTTAGCAAGGCCTAACATATTGATGGCACCCATGACGCTCGTCTTGATGGTCTTCACCGGATTGAACTGGTAGTGGATCGGGCTTGCAGGGCATGCCAAGTTGAAAATGCGATCGACTTCCAAAAGAATCGGTTCAGTCACATCGTGGCGAATGAGCTCAAAGTTACGGTTGTCACGCAAATGGGCGACATTTGCCATTCGTCCCGTGAAATAGTTATCAAGGCAGATAACTTCATGGCCATCGTTTAAAAGCCTTTCGCAAAGATGACTTCCCAAGAAACCAGCACCACCAGTAACCAAACAGCGCATAAGAGCTCCACAAAAAGTTTAATTCAGCAGAAATATAGTATTTTGAGACGAGAGGGATTAGTAGACTTTTAATTTTCCATTTTTAATTCTTCATTTTTTATTTTTCATTTTTCTGACGATAAAGAGAATCCCCAAAACGAGGAGGACACCCACAGCAAACGAAAGCAACGCACTACGCAAAAATCCGGCCACAATAAAACACACGACACTAACCGACGCAACAAATAACGCATAAGGGAACTGCGTATTGACATGATTCACATGGTTACACTCCGCACCCGCACTCGCCATAATCGTCGTATCTGAAATTGGCGAAATGTGGTCGCCACAGACGGCTCCCGCCATGCATGCCGAAATTGAAATAATCATCAATTCAGGATCAATGCTGGAAAACGCCGCAACAACAATCGGGATCAAGATACCGAATGTACCCCATGATGTTCCCGTCGAAAACGCGAGACCTATTGCAACAACAAAGATGATTGCCGGCATAAAGTTCATCAACGTAGCAGCCCTACCGGATACGATTCCAGCAACGAAATCTTTCGCGCCAAGAGCGTCGGTAACACCCTTCAAACTCCAAGCAAGCACCAAAATGATAATGGCAGGAACCATCGCCTTGAATCCTTCAGGCAAGCATTCCAAGCACTTGCGAATTTTCAAAATGCGACGACTTAAATACCAAATCACAGTCACAGTAAATGCGGCAAAGCTACCATACACAAGACCAACAGAGGCATCACTCCCGCCAAAAGCAGAGATAAAATCTTTATGAGCATCACCACTTGCAAAAAAACCGCCCGTATAAATTAATCCAATCACGCAGAAAACAATCAACAACACAATCGGGAATATCAAATCGAGCACAGTTCCGCGACCTTGTTCAACATTCTCTTTTTCCATTTTTTCATCAATGATTTCTGCAGCGGACTCGAAATGTTTCATAGGACCAAAATCAACTTTCAAGAGCACCAAGGCAAAAAGGGTGACCATCGTCAGCAAAGCATAGAAGTTGTAAGGAATCGATTTGACGAATAAGCCAAGGCCATCTTCACCTTCAACAAAACCCGTCACTGCAGCCGCCCACGAACTGACCGGTGCGATAATGCAAATCGGAGCTGCAGTCGCATCAATCAAATAAGCAAGTTTTTCATGGCTCACTTTAAATTTATCCGTAACAGGACGCATCACGCTACCGACGGTAAGGCAATTGAAGTAGTCATCGACAAAAATCAAAATGCCAAGAATAATGGTCGCAACTTGAGCACCGACCTTAGATTTTATATGCAACTTCGCCCAATTTCCAAACGCAGCCGACGCACCAGCTTTATTCATCAAGGCTACCATCGCTCCGAGCATTACAAGGAAAAAGAGGATGCCCACATTCCACGGATCAGACACTTGCTTGACCATGCCATTTTTGAAAACGGCATCCAAAAACTGCGGAAAGTCGCCTTGGCTAATGAAGAGCCCGCCAATTATAACCCCAATAAAAAGGGACGAATAGGCTTCTTTGGTAATAAGGGCTAAAATAATCGCCACGACAGAGGGGACCAACGCCCAAAATGTGCCATGAAAAGCAGATACAACTTCAACAACTTGCTGTTCCATAAATTTCTCCTTGACGAAAAACTAAAAAAATTTGAATAAGAGATGCACGCATAAAGCGGGCTTAACAGCAAAAAGGAAGGACTGAGTCCACCATGTCAACTTAAACAGGGCACCACGTTTCTCTTCGTTCTGAGTCAGAACAGAAAAACCCTCAAATCCAACTCCGTTATCATTGTAAAACAAACTATTAATTTGGACTATATAAGAAGTCCAATAATGGAGACATTGTGAAAAGCATCCTTTTTTTATATATTTTAGAACAAGAAAGGGGCTATAATGAGTCTTAGGGTTAAAATTGAGCATTTTCGCGCAGTTGAATCTGCCGAAATAAAACTGGACGGTATTTCTGTATTATCCGGGATAAATGGTTCCGGAAAAAGCACTATAGCCAATCAAACATATAATTTATTATTATCGGCCATCAAATATGAAGAAATCGTTGATAAGAACACTTGGGCAAAAGATATCCTGCCCATAATCCAAGCATTATTTTTTGCAAGCAACAACTTAACCGGACTTATCTCAAAAACGGCATTGGCAAAATTGACCAATGAACTATATCCTTTCTTTAGCACCAACTATATTCACCTAGAAAAGCTTCATGCAGCAATCCAAACATTAAAAAATGCACTTGAAACAATTCCTTTTATAAGCCCGCTCGATAAAAAGCAAAACCAAATTAAGAGGACCCGGAAAATATTCGAATCCATTATCGGCAATATTGTTGATATTATAGATTTACCAGAAATCGCAACATATATAGACGAACGTCTGTATCAAATAGAAAAAGAAGCAACTCGGGCAAAAGCAGAACGCAAAGCCGGCCTATTCCAAAAATTCTGGAAAAACGCCTTTGGCGAAGGTAACGGCATCAATCCAAATTTATTTAACATTTATGAAGAATCCGTTCCTATTTTAGATATCGAGAACGACAACGTAGCAATTCCAAGTACCGTCAAGAACGTATTCTACATAGATTCCCCTATGGCTTTGGGAGAAAATCAATCCTACCGGCCACACTGGAACTTATTGAACAATTCCCTAAAAAGAAAAAATTCGTATTCCGACTTTGACTTTACCGGCAATGAAAACTTAGGGTTATTAAACGGAAGTTCTAATTGGGTAAAGAAAGATAATTACGAGCAATTTATTTACCACCGTCCAGACGGTAAATCATTTAACCTTTTGGAATGCGCGACAGGTTTAAAGTCATTTTCCATACTTCAAATGCTTTACGCCTCTGGGAATCTTAATGACAAGACATTACTGATTCTTGACGAACCCGAAGCTCATCTTCATCCTCAATGGGTAGTCGAATATGCCCGTCTTGTAATTCGTCTCCATAAACACCTCGGAGTTAAATTTCTCATCGCAAGCCACAGTCCTGATTTTATCAGAGCAATCAAGCATGTTTCAGAACATGAATTTGGAAACAATGTTCAAGACAAAGTATGTTTTTATCTTGCAGAAAGCATAAATTCTGACTCTTATACATATCAATTCAAAAACTGCGGCTTGAATATTTCCCCAATATTCAAGGTATTCAACAAATCTTTAGAAAAGATTGACTTGTATTCCGGGATAGAGGATTTTGATGCCTAAATATGACTACCCAAAGTCAAAAGCACTTGTATATTCATGTGCTCCATCGACACGAATTAGCTTTTTCTTATTGGCCCAAAAAGAAAATAAACCTGAACAAAATCTAAAAAAATCAGATTTTTCCTTTACACCTAAAAAGAACGTTCCTGTCGTAGATGGAGACAATCTAGCAAGAACCTTTGTCATAAAAAAAGTCCCCTGCTCCATGGATTTTGCGTTCATTTTAGACAATAATCACGCTCTACTCGGGGAAATGAAGTTTAACGTGGACCGTTCTATTCGAGGACAATTAATCAGCTTATTAGACAAATTCAAGGGTTCTTATCGAAACCTTTACGCATTTGTTTCTGGTCGATTTTACAACACAAGTTTTGTCCTATTCAATGCAGCAAGCTTTGAAGAGGGCGTTAGCGTTTTATCACGTCTAGACGAAGAATTTCAGGACGACAGTCTCGTATCCGCTCTAAAACTTCATTTTAAAGCGGAAACTCTTCCATCATTTTCTAAAAAGTTTTTCTAAAACAACATCATCCGAATCCGACCCCGGAACGGTGTCCGGGGTGACAGTTATTCACATAAAACGTCCCCAAAACGGGGAACAACTTAAATGCGCATCGAAATGTCGAGGGCCTTGACGCTGTGCGTGAGTGCGCCGACTGAGATGAAGTCGAGGCCAAGCGTCGCAATCTGCTTTGCACGTTCGAGCGTCATGTTGCCGGAACCTTCCACGAGCACCTTGTCACCGCTTTCCTTGATGATTTTCAAGGCTTCGGCCATCATTTCGTTGCTCATGTTGTCAAGCATGATGACGTCCACGCCTTTATTCAAAAGCGCACGGAGCTGGTCAAAGTTTTCGACTTCCATTTCGACCATCAAACCCTGCTTGTTGTTCTTCTTGACGACTTCAAGCGCTTCGAGAACGCCACCGGCAGCAGCAATATGATTGTCCTTCACAAGCACCATGTCAAAGAGGCCCATGCGATGGTTCGAACCGCCACCGACGCGAACGGCATACTTCTGCAACGTACGGAATCCCGGAATCGTCTTGCGGGTATCGAGCACCTTGGTCTTGCCACCCTTCAAGGCTTCCTGGAACGTATGAGCAACCGTTGCCACACCGGAAAGCTGCTGGATGAAGTTCAAAAGCGTACGTTCACCCGTCAAAAGTTCGTGCGTCGTACCGTCGAGTTCGGCAATCAGGTCACCCTTCTTCACCACGTCACCATCTTTCTTATGGAGCGTCACCTTGGCATTCGCCTTGAGTTCCTGGAACACGAGTTCGATAATCGGGAGGCCTGCAAGAACGCCGTCTTCTTTCGCGATGAGGCGGGCATGCTGCTTCTGGTCCGCAGGGATGGTCCATTCGCTCGTCACGTCCCCCGTGCGAACGTCTTCCGCCAAAGCAAGGCGGATCATGGTAAGGGCATCTTCGGTTGGGAATACTGGAGTAGAATTATCGCCGTACATAAGAAGTGGTTAGTGGTTGGTGGTTAGTGGTTAGTAGGAAGTAGGCGGTAGGAAGTAGGAAGTTTTTATAATCGCGGCGTAGCCGCCTAACTAACCCTGTCTACTAGCCACTGCCTACTGTCTACTGCGAAGCTATTGTGCGCCTTTTCCGGTCAGGACTACATAGACCGTCCTAACCAGAATCTGGAAGTCCAAAAGCAAGCTCATGTTCTCGTAATAGTACATATCATATTGCAACTTGATCTGCACGTCCTCGATACTCGTATCGTAATGGTGGCAAACCTGAGCCCAGCCCGTGAGGCCCGGCTTCATCTTGAGGCGGCTGATGTAGAACGGAATCTGTTCACGGAGTTTTCCAATGAACACGGCGCGTTCCGGACGCGGACCGACCATGCTCATATCACCTTTCAGCACACAAAGAATCTGCGGGAGTTCATCAATGCGAGTCTTGCGGAGGAACTTGCCCACCTTCGTAATGCGCGGGTCATCCTTCGTCGCCCACTGGGCACCAAACTTTTCGGCATCGGTACGCATCGTACGGAACTTATAGACCGTGAACGGCTTTCCATACAAGCCGATGCGTTCTTGCGAATAGAAAACCGGACCGCGATCTTCAAGCTTAATCGCAATCGCGGCAAGCAAGCAAACCGGAAGCGAAATCAGCCCAAGGAACAAGCCAAAAGCGATATCGATAAAACGCTTGACCTGCACTTGCCAAGGCGGCATCGTAAACGCAAAAAGTTCCTGCAACTCAAAACCATAGACGAGGTTCGCCTTGAACCTTCCATTCACAACGTTGTAAAGTTCAGGGACAATGTAAATATGCAACGGGAGTTCGCAAATCCAGACGAGCACGCGCATAATCTCTTGCGGCGAAGAACTTTCATGAGCAATGATAATGCCACTGACCTTGTACTTTTTTACAAGTTCCGGCAAATCGGAATATTTACCAAGAACAGGAACATCCGCAAATGTTTTCGGCAAAACTTGGAAACGTTCATCGACAAAACCCACGACCCGCTGACCGCGAGCCGGAGTCTTCGCTAGGTCTTCTGCAATTTTTCGACCAGCCTCTGTCGCCCCGAGGACGAGAATGTTGTTTGCGCCATAGCCCATGCGCAGTAACGCACGCAAAAACACGTAAATGAGCATGCGCAACAACACCACAAGCAAAATGGCAAGCCCGCCGTAGATAAATATCCACGGGAATCGCGACCCGTACAAATAGCCTTCGCTAAGGGGTTGGTTCGTGAAAACCTTCCCCATGAACTCGGCTCCGAACAGGCTAATGATGACCAAGACCACACCGATGACCACCGCACGAAGAACCCGCAAAACCTGATGCGTTCTCGATTGCAGTAACCACGAACGGTACAATCCGGCAAAAGCGAACAGCGAAAGCCAACCGACATTCAAGACAAGTCCGTACTGCCAATAGCTTTCGAACGTCTTGTTCGGGTCAAACTTGTCCGGAATCCAGCCACTATGGAACTGCACCCAAAACGCCAAGGCGAAGCAAATCGACAAGGCTACAAAATCCGAGAGGATTAAGAGTATTCGTTCCAGAGTAGCTGCTCGAATCATAGACGACCTTATTTTCTATTAAGCGAGGAAGCGAATAACCTGGCTCTTCTCGACGATTTCGGGGAGAGCGTTCACGGCATCCACAGCCTGCGTGAGCTTGCTATCGAGTGTCTTTTCCGTAATGACGACGATGGACACCTTGCCCGGATCGTTGACGTCTTTCTGGATAATCGTTTCGATAGAGATGTTGTTATCGGCGAGAATCTTCGTGATCTTGGCGAGCACACCGCAAGCATCACGGGACGTGAAGCGGAGGTAGTAGCGGGCGCTAGTTTCAGAAATCGGAACGAGCGTAGCAGAGTTTTCGACGTTGAACCAGCCCATCGGGAGTGCCTTGCGGTCACCCATGTCGGTTGCGCGAGCAAGAGAAACGAGGTCGGCCACAACAGCGGATGCGGTCGGAAGGCGGCCAGCACCGGCACCAGTCTGGAGCGTTTCGCCGAGGTTGTCGCACTGGAGGTAAACAGCGTTCAACACGCGGTTCACGCTAGCAAGCTGATGGGTCAGCGGCACAAAGCACGGATGAACACGAGCATCCACGCGTTCGCCATCGCGGCGGTAGATACCGAGGAGCTTCACGCAACAGCCGAGTTCCTTGGCAATCGCGATATCCTGAGCGGTAATCTTGGAAATGCCAGAAACGTAAATCTTTTCGAAGTCCACGCGGTGGCCACTGCAGAGGCTTGCGAGGAGAGCCGTCTTGTGGGCGGAGTCGATACCTTCGATGTCAAACGTCGGGTCTGCTTCGGCAAAACCGAGCTTCTGGGCATCCTTCAAGACCACATCAAAATCGAGGCCTTCTTCGGCCATACGGCTGAGGATGTAGTTGCAAGTACCGTTAATGATGCAGCTCAAGCTTTCGACTGTAGAGCCGAGCAAGCCTTCCTGAAGGCTACGGATGATAGGAATGCCACCACCGACAGCAGCTTCGAACAGCACATGCAAGCCCTTCTTGGCGGCAAGCGGGAAAATTTCGTGGCCGTACTTCGCGAGGAGAGCCTTGTTTGCCGTCACCACGTGCTTGCCGCTTTCGAGAGCCGCGAGAATCCACTTGCGCGGCATGTTGTAGCCACCAGCAAGTTCCACGAGCACGTCAATATCGTTACCGGCAATCATTTCGTCGGCATTCGTCGAAACCTTGTAACCCTTAGCCTTGTACGGGGCAACTTCATCTTCGGACTTGGCGCAGATGCAGGCGAGTTCCAATTCAACGCCCAATTTTTCCTTGTATTCTGCAATTTTCTGTTCAAGAATCTGAATGACACCACCACCAACGGTACCCGTGCCAATTAAACCAATACGCAACATATAGCGTCTCCATTTTAAATTTTACGATGCAAATATAGCAATTTAGTCAATAGTTATGGTGATTAGTGGTTAGTGATTAGTGATTAGTGGTTAGGGGTTAGGAGCTAGGGGTTAGGGACTGATCGAGGATCTGTATAAGAATTGATAGATTCCCGCCTTCGCGGGAATGACGAATGTATTCAGATTACGGAAAAAGTAATGTTTAAAAAATTACAAGCTACTAGTGGTTAGGATCGCAAAAGCCTCAATCTACTTGAACACGCTTACGTTGCGGATTCCGTTTCCTATCCGGAGTACGTAGCGACCTGACATGGGCACGTTCATGTTGAAGTTTGTGCTGTTGACCGTTCCGCGAAGCACAATACGGCCCTGCATGTCGAACAACGCATACTTGGCACCGCTGCGAGCGCCCGACACTTGCAAAGTACGGCCAACGACACTCACGCTAAACTGCGGCACAGGAACCGACTCAAAGCCGTTCGTCTTGGAACTGCTGGACTTGCCCTTAGAGCTACTCGAAGACTTATCCAACTTTTTACTCGAACTGGACTGCTTCGGAGCGCTTGAACTGGACGACTTAACAACGCTAGAACTGGACTGTTTTACAGAGGAACTGGACTTAACGACAGAAGAACTGCTCGCCACGCTCGAAGACGATTTCGCGGAACTAGAAGATTTCGCAGAAGAACTAGACATAACTTCAGAGGAACTCGATTCTGCACTAGAACTGGACGCAACTTCCGAAGAACTCGAAATCAGCGTACTGTCGATTTCCCACTTGGCATAATACACCTTCATGTCCGTCCCGCTTACATCCACCGATGTTTCTGGAGAACCGGAATAAGAACTACTGCCATACCACCCTGCAAAAATGTAGCCTTCGCGAGAAACATACTGCGAATCCGGCAGATTCACCGGCACGCCTTCTTCGTAATAAGTCACTTCATGGTCTTTCGCAATCGAAGCACCTTCACCCGCAACAAGCACCACGCGATGTTTTACGTTGTCCCAATTCAAGTGCGGTAGAATTTTCGTTCCAGCAGGATCTTCGGCCCACGCCAATCCATCATGACCGTTTTCAACAGGACTTCCATCTTCATCCTTTTCGATCCAGCCGCGCAGCGAATCAGCAACAGAACCATCCGTCAGCTGTTCCTCTGTAACTGCAACAAAGTTGTCCATATCAACAACAGGATTAAAGAGGCTGCTTTCATCTTCAGGCTTATACAGATTAACAGCCTTTGTGTTTGACTGATTTAAATAGAAAGCATTGTCAAACGAATAATGGCCGCCTTCAGCATAACCGACAAGCGAAGCCATCATCTTGCCATTCGAAAGCCCGTCAGAAAGGATTTCACCCGCATTGTAGCTGTTAAATACATCTACCGACCCAGCAACCGATTTCATCCATCCAAGCAGTCCCGCCACGTTTGAATAACCTGTCACGCGGCCCCTGTTGTAGCTATTAATGAAAACGATTTCTGGATATCCATAGCCTGTTCCAACAAGTCCGCCCACATTTAAGGATCCTCTAACTTCGCCCACATTGTAACTACGCAAAATAGTCAACGTCCTGTAATGGTAAATATACCCGACAAGGCCACCAATATTCGAAGTTCCCGAAATTGTGCCTGAATTATAGGAGTTTATTATATCTGCAGAAGCTTCATCAACATTACCAATGAAACCGCCAACCTTCTCATCAGCAGAAATAGAACCCATGTTGTAGCTATTCAATATTTCCGCATCTGAACTAGCAAGACCAATAAAGCCACCAGCTTCTTGATCAGCATCAACAGCACTCATATTGAAACTATTCGATATAGAAGTATTTATTCTTGCAAACCCGATAAAACCACCAACATTTTCATAACCTTCCAGCAAGCCTTCCGAATGCGAATTCGTTATAGCAACCGAATTTCCTTCCTTATAGGCATCGGTTATTCCCACAAAAGCGCCGACATTGCTTCCTCCCCTGAAATAAAAATCTTCCAAACCTAGATTCTTTATTTCAATTTTCTTCGCATCCCATTCTCCATAATATATTGTAGCAATAAATCCTACACCATCTTCATAGTCCTTATCGTCATAATATAGGCCGTAAATCGTGTGTCCATCGCCATCGAACTCGCCATCGAAATCTTTCATCGGGATCCATTTCTTGAAGGTTTTCCCCATATTCAGTTTTCCGCTGGAATTCAGTACCTGTTCATTCACCACGATGTCCTGCGTCAATTTTCCACAGGCGCTCTCATCACGTGCCATACCATTAATACCGTTTACAATAGACGCAAACGAGTACAAATCCTGGACGCTGGAAATCAGATAACAAGACCCATCACTTTCAGGAACCTTTATCTGTAACCATTGAGCATAAAAGGTCCTGGCACCCGTTTCGGTCGTGCCAATTACTTCGAGTTTCGGATCCGTGGCCGTAGGATTGGCAACCGCATACCAGCCATTGAACAGGTATCCTTCACGTTCAACATTGGCAGGGAGCGAAAGTCCCAGCCCTTCCGTATATTTTGACGGATAAACAGCCGTATCGCCATCAAAAGTATGCCATGTTATGGAATGTACTCCGATAGAGGCTTTCACGGTTCCGCTAAAATCGGGATACTTCCCTTCTCCGATAGATGCTTGCCCCCAGACATCACTGCCTTCGTGCAAACAGGTTGCTACGACTCCATTATAAAACAAAGAGTCTTCTACATCAAACACTCCAGCATAGGACGTTCCGTCGGGAACCTTCCTGTTTACAGCATTTTCAAATTTGAAAATGCAATCTTTAACTTCCCCGACCAACAAATTTTCCACTTTGCCATCATGGATAATATCGGCTGTATTATACGAATTCGCAACAAGAGTCGTCACATTTTCGCTTTTTCCAACAAAGCCACCAATAACATAACCGATGTAACTGTAAAACAAGTCCAACAAAGAGTCCGGCACACTTTCGGGGACTATTCTTTCGACTGAGCCCCTGTTGTAGGAGCTTTCTATACGCAGAAAATCACCAGTCCCCTCTTCCAAAGAAGTCAACCCAATTAAGCCACCGACAGCACGCACTCCATCAACCGCACCAATATTGTAGCTTTCCTTTATGGTTCCCTGCCCACGGCCAACAAGACCTCCACTGTATCCGTCCTCGCTATAGATATGCCCCGAATTGTAGCATCGTTCGACAAGGAACTTCGCACTGCCATAATACTCAAACCTACCGAAGGACTCTTCTGTTCTAGCTTTTTCTTGCATGGTGAAACCAATCAATCCACCAACATTATTATTTCCGCTAACGGACCCCGTATTATAGGAATTGATCAAGGTAACGTTTGATAAGCTCTCTGCATAGCCCACAAGTCCACCCGTTCCACCAAGTCCACCCGTTCCACCATTACCTTTAGTAGAAGTAGAAACGACCAAACCGTCATTATGGCTATCCTTTATCTTAACTTCGCCCCTAGCACGGCCGACCAAACCCGCGACACCTTCACCTCCTTTCGAATCAGATTTTACCGTGGCGGAACTAAAGCAATTATCAACAATCAAGGAGTCCGAAGCATTGGCCGTCAAGGCTCCAACGTATAAAATGCTATAATATTTCTCCTTTTCCTCTTTGAGCATATAAAAATACGAATCGACAATTCCCAAATTTTTTATGATTCCCTTGAAAAAGTGGAACAATCCCAGATGAGACTCATTATCTACCTGGTACAAACCCGATATCGTATGATTCTGCCCATCAAATGTACCTTCAAAAGACCTTATGGATTCCCATTGTCTAAAAGAACCTTCGTTGGGAGTTCCATCCGCCTTCAGCACATTCTCGTTCACCACGATGTCCTGAGTCAACTTGGCGCAATCGAGACGAGTCGCCATGATTTCATCGTTATAGGTGTTAAACACAGCCGCAAATTCATAGAGGTCGTCGGCAGAGCCTATCTGGTAGCAACCGTCAGAAGAAGTTAAAGCGGCATTTGCCGAAATAGCGGCAAATAAAACAGCAACAAAAGACAAAAATTCACGTTTCATAGAGCCTCGTTACAGGATTCCTTAAAAAATACTGAAAAATAAAATACAAAAAACTTAATTTTCAAACAATGACATCAAAAACGAATTTTGTTCTAGATTCTATCGTCCCGGAACACGTCCGGGATGACAGTCGCCTCCAGAAAGACGTTTCAAACCTCTAAATCCTACTTTCTACCGTCTACTTAGTACTGTTTACTTCATTCTATTTACTACATTATCCATCATGGAACAGGAAGCAGTCAATCCCGCTATTGGTTCGATTCTTAACGAACAAAAATTAAAGAATATTGTTTATCCGACCCGCCTCTTCAAGGCTAGGCTAAACGAGGAATTCTTGCGAGCAAACCGTACCCGCAAGCCCTTTCTGTTTATCAAGATTTATTCGCACCAGTTTGATGTGCTCGGCTGGGGCCGCCCCTCCAAGATAGTCGAGAACACCTGGAAAATCAGCGTTCTCACGATGTTTTCGCACTTACGTTTTATCGACGTGCTGGGCTACTTGAGCGATAACAGCGGTATCGGGATTATCCTCTTGAATTCGGACTTGAACACGCTCGTGAGCATCCGCAAAGAGATTCTCCACAAGCTGAACGACGCAGGTCTCATCCAAGCGCTCCGCCACAAGCCCAAGGCTCCGATTTTCCAAGCCTACCTCTACACCGGCTATCAGGAAAAAGAAAATATCGAGCTTGACGACAAGCTGAAAGAGTTCAACAGCACGAACGGAAGCTTCTTCACGCTCAACCGTCTGAACCTCTCGGACATTTGGGTTCACCCGCACAAGATCCGCTTTAGGCACATCATCAAAAGAACCGTTGATATCACTTGCACGTCGTTTGCACTCCTTGTGCTTTCGCCGCTCCTTTTGTTCTGCGCTCTTGCAGTCAAGATCAGCGACCCGAAGGGGCCGATTATCTTTAAGCAAACCCGTGTCGGCAAAAACGGCGCCCTATTTACGATGTACAAGTTCCGCAGTATGTATGTCGATGCCGAAGAACGCAAAAAAGAACTAATGGCTCAGAATGAAACCGGCGGAAAGACGTTCAAGATGAAGAACGACCCGCGCATTTATCCATTCGGTCACGTTCTCCGCAAGTTCAGCCTCGACGAGCTACCGCAGCTAATCAACATTCTCAAAGGCGAAATGTCCATCGTCGGACCTCGCCCGCCAATCCCGTCCGAAGTTGCCGAATACGAACCGTGGCACCGCATGCGTCTTTCTGTAACGCCGGGGCTCACCTGCATTTGGCAGGTCAGCGGGCGTAGCAACATCTCGTTCGAAGGCCAGATGCGTCTCGACAACGACTACATCCGCCGCGACGGAAAAATCGCCGAAGACTTCAAGTTAATTCTCAAGACATTCAAGGTCGTGTTCAAAGGCGAAGGAGCATACTGATTAGACGATAGAACGCTCGCTACGCGAGCTACAGACGACAAATGCGTAAGGCGAATGTTGCAGGGCTGCTTGCAGACCTATAACTGAGCCTAGCATTTGATACTTGTATAAAGACGAAAGAGCGGCTTCGCCGCAGTAGGCTGTAGGCAGTAAACGGTGGTTAGATTAATAGGTATGAACGGCGAGCATGACTCGGGTGTCATTCTCAACCTGATCGAGGATCTAAAATTTTTTTAAAGTTTCTCGCCTTCGCGAGGATAACGAGACACCAATCCTCCAACCTCTAGCCTCCAATCTCTAATCACACCCCTCATTGCCACTAACCACTGTTCACTAGCCACTAATCACTTTCTACAATCCACTTCTAATCCCCCATGCTTCTTCGCATTCCCGATTTTTACGATTCATTCCACTGCATTGCAGACAAATGCACGGACACCTGTTGCATCGGCTGGGAAATCGACATCGACGACAACAGCTTAAAGAAATACGCCGCAGTCAAAGGCGACTTCGGAGACCGCCTCCGCCAAAACATCAAAGACGCGCATTTCAAATTACTCGAAGGCGACCGCTGCCCGTTCTTAAGGCAAGACGGACTATGCGACATGATTTGTCACCTCGGCGAATCAAGCCTTTGCGACATCTGCCGCGAGCACCCGCGTTTCGTCGAAGTCTATGGCGACATCATGGAAAAAGGAATCGGACTCTGTTGCGAAGAAGCCGTACGCCTACTGCTCACTGCAAACGGAACCACATCCTCGCCCATTGCATTCGTTGAACGCGAAATCAACGACGAACCCGACGACATCCCAGAAGACGCACTCGAAGCCCGCGACGCAATATTTAACGAACGCGAACATTTGTTCAAAATCCTTGCAGACCACCACCGACCGCTCAACGAACGACTCATAGAAATGATGGATTACGCCGTAGAAACAAGCGGCATTGAATTGAGCGAAATCAACGACGCTCCCAACAGCAAAAACGACCTCAACGGCAACAGCGATATTTCGAACAACATCCTCCAGTCGTGGATTGATATCCTCGGTAAAGGAGAAAGTTTCGGCCCAGCCTGGGACCAAGCCTACAAGGAGCTTTCGCAAATCACACTCAACACGAACCCGAACGGAACAGGCTCAATCGGTCAGAGCAGCGGACTCATAACCCAAAGCGATGGTGAAAAAATCATCGCCTACTTGCTGTTCCGCTACTACACCAAGAGCCTCTTCGACGGCAACAGCCTCACCAAAGTTCAATTTGCCCTCTACTTCTGGATAATGCTCCAAAAATTCGGGGAAATTTTCGCAAAAACGGCCGAAACGCCACTCGCAGCCCCCCAAGCCAATGAACTCAAAGCCAAAATCGCAGCCATCAAGTTGCTCAGCAAACAAACCGAATATTCCGAAGAAATCATGAATCTTTTAGAGGAAGAATTCATGAGCAATCCGCTTTTTTCGCCAGAAAATTTCAAAAAGGTCCTCTTGGCATAAAATTATCATGCAAAATTGCGTTTTTTTACACTTTTTTTCCCATTTTTTGCGAAATATCACAATTCAACCTTATATTTTTTGGTATTTTACAACTGTTTGAATGGGGATTCTTCGACCATCAAAAGCTTTAGGAGTGTTAACATGTTAATCCGCATTTTCTGTTTGATTGTTTTTGCAGCCGCAATGGGTTTTGCCCAGTTTGCACCGGAACCGCAGGTCGCCGATATTAAATTGATGGAAGACCCTGCAACCAATCAACCTATGGTCATGGACTTCTCGAAGCATCTTTCTGGCATCAGCGATCCAGGCATTTTGTTCAGCCATTTCAGCAACCGTCCGTTGCTCATCTACTACTTCAGCCCCAAGTGCCCGCACTGCCAAAAGCACTTCCCCGAAATCCAGAACCTCATCAAGGAATACGAATCCAAGGGACTCACGGGCATTGCGATTGGCTTGAACGGCGGCATCAAGAAAAACGATATCCGCCTGTTCATCGACCAGTACCACGCAGTCATCCCGGTATTCCAGGACACCGACAGCAAGTTCGGCCCGGCTTACGGCACGGGATACATCCCTGTCGTTTATCTGGTACAGAAGGACGGCACATTCTATCGCTACGAGACGTTGAACGAAGCGAACATGAACCACCTCCGCGCGACACTCAACAAAATCTTGAAGAAGTAACAAAACACAAGGTATAGAAAAAAGGCTCCCCAAAGGGAGCCTTTTTCATACCGTCGGCGGGAGTCGAACCCACGACCCGTTGCTTAGAAGGCAACTGCTCTATCCAACTGAGCTACGACGGCGTTTGTGAGCACACAATATAGCAAATTTTTTGTTTTTTCGTCAATTTTTCATTATATTCATAGCCCATCTCTCTAAAAAATTACATGTTTTCCGTTGCCATCACCGAGAAAGTTATTTATATTTATGCATGAATTTAAATATTTGCATAGATTTAAAATCGTGACGCAAGTTCAAACGGAGTTTAAATGAAGATTATCGACATTCTCAAGCAAGACAAGATGAGCCTTTCTTTCGAAGTTTTCCCGCCCAAGAAAGAGACGAGTTTCGAAAACGTCAAGGCCGCTACTGAAACTATCGCCAAGCTCAAGCCTGCATTTATGAGTGTCACCTACGGCGCAGGCGGTGGCGTGAGCCAGTACACGCTTGAAATAGCCAAAAACCTCAAGTACAATTTCAACATTCCGATGCTCGCCCACCTCACCTGCATTTCGAGCACCAAGGAAACCATCCACCAGCGCATCGAAGACATGAAGGCCGCCGGCATCAAGAACGTGATGGCCCTCCGTGGCGACCTCACGCCGGAACTCATTGCAAATGGCCGTGGCGACTGCGACTACCACCACGCCGTCGAGCTTATCCGCGAACTCAAAGCCGCTGATGCCGATTTTTGCATTGGCGCCGCCTGCTACCCAGAAAAACACCCGGAAAGTCCAAACCAAGCCGAAGATATCAAGCACCTCAAGGAAAAGGTCGATGCAGGCGCCGACTTCCTCACAACGCAGATGGTCTTCGACAACAACCTTTTCTTCAGTTTCCTCTACAAGCTCCGTGATGCAGGCGTGAACTGCCCGGTGCTCCCCGGCATCATGCCGATTACGAACGCCAACCAAGTCGATCGCGCCATCAAGCTTTCCGGTTCGTTCATGCCGCAGCGTTTCAAGTCGCTCGTCGATAAATTCGGTAGCGACCCTGAAGCCATGAAGCAGGCCGGTATCATCTACGCCAGTGACCAGATTATCGACCTCTACGCGAACGGCATCACGAACGTGCATGTTTACTCCATGAACAAGCCGGACGTCGCCGAAGGTATCCTCAGGAACGTTTCTGCAATTCTCGGGAAGAACTTCCAAGCGTAAAAAGGTAAAAAAACACCATTTTTACAAAAATTGCTTTTTTTTCACATCATTTAAAAAAACAGACACTTTTTCGCTCACGCTTTATATATATTGTGGTATGGGCATCGTCGATGCTCGATATTTTAAAAAGAAAGGTTTATAATGCTCTCTTATCAAGAAGCTTACAAAATTGCGGATTCCGTACATAAAGGTCAGCAAGACAAAGCTGGCGGCCCCTACATAGAATTTCTCCAGAACGTCGCTGATTACCTCAAAAACAAAGGTGAATCAGAAGATGTCCAGGTACTCGCTATTTTGCAGGACTCCATTACATCTGCCACACAAAAAACTCCGGAAGACATGATCAAGATGGGCGTTCCGGCAGACATGGTTGACCTCATCCAGAAGATGACTTACCACAAGAACCAGTCCTGGATTGACGAGTACAGCTGCCATCTCATGGAAAAAGGTGTGCCCGCCGAAGATGCGACTTATGACGCTCGCGAAAAAGACTTTGTCCGCTTCGTCGAATCGCTCAAGGACAATCCAACAGCGGCTAAGGCTAAGAGTGCCATCCTCAACGTGTTGCTCGAAGACAAGTACATTCAACGTCAAGAACGCCGTGAACTCAAGACGAAGTTCCGCTTGAAGAAGTACAAAGCGGCGATACAGGCGCTCGGAGTTTGAGGTCTTTTACAAACCTTTGAGCTTTGAGGACGGGGCAACGCCCCTCTGAGCACGCTACGCTTTGAGGCAACAAATTTCCATCTTTTTTCAGCGGACTTCTGTCCGCTTTTTTTATGCTCAAAGCGACCGAAGGCCGGACCTCATACCTCAAAGCCCGCTATAGCGGGCGTGCTCACCGCTCATAGCTCATACCTTACCGCCCATCGCTCTATTGCGACGCATAAAATCTTTTTATTACTGCGGATATAGCCGAACGGAGCCGTTTTTGCTATTTTTACCGCGTAATTTTTTAATTGGGTTCACGCCCAAGAACAACCCCTAAAAAGGAACATAACAATGGCAAACAAAGTCTATAACTTTAGCGCAGGACCGTCTGTCCTGCCG